>Ga0310690_10000725_pt1 | contig 65917 bp, 41 predicted proteins | sample AusTroGonzalo_MG_2_FD_207661 | JGI IMG/M metagenome (GOLD analysis project Ga0310690, IMG submission 207661) | Bovine rumen microbial communities from tropical cattle in Woodstock, Queensland, Australia - Gonzalo_04 (v2) (version 2) | ecosystem: Host-associated > Mammals > Digestive system >... | reverse complement strand
TGATGCCAGCGAGATCATTCAGAGCCTTAGCCATAGGAGCCAGGCAGTTTGTTGTGCAGGAAGCAGCAGAGATGATCTTGTCATCAGCTGTCAGAGTTGTGTGGTTAACGTTGTAAACGATTGTCGGGAGATCGTTACCAGCCGGAGCAGAAATAACAACCTTCTTAGCACCAGCGTTGATGTGAGCCTGTGCCTTCTCCTTAGATGTATAGAAACCGGAGCACTCGAGAACTACGTCTACACCGAGCTCACCCCAAGGGCAATTGTTAGCATCCGGCTCTTTGTAGATCTTCAGTGTCTTACCATCAACTGTGATGGAATCTTCACCAGCGGAAACTGTGTCCTTCAGAGCGTAGGAACCCTGAGCGGAGTCATACTTCAGAAGATGAGCAAGCATCTTCGGGGATGTGAGGTCGTTGATAGCAACTACTTCGTAACCTTCTGCGCCAAACATCTGACGGAAAGCAAGACGGCCGATACGACCAAAACCATTGATTGCAACTTTAACTGCCATGTTAAAATCCTCCTATATTTTCCCCATCAAAGGGGATTATTAATGAGATCGTGCAAATTCGCACCGATAAAATTCTACAACAGAATCACTTTTATTACAATCAAATTTCATGGTGAAAAGACGAAAAGTGAAGTTTTTCTTATCAAATCCTGCAAATTTACGTTCAAATGATTTTCATTCGAGAATGAGACCGGGCTGTCATAGAGAAAAAGCGAAAAGAATATCTCTCCTGCGGCTCAAACATCTTTTCGCTATGCGAAAAAACTCGCCGCTTGAGAGATTTCTTTTTGCTTTTCTATGGATAGTCTTATTCATCTCTTGTAATGTTCTTAACCCATTTATACTTCACATAATGGATATAGACCGCAGGAATTTTCACAAACTCATCCAGTGTCAGGATGGCGGCGACTGCAACGACCGGGAGTTTCCAGACAAACGCGGCCAGAAGGCCCAGCGGGACAACGACGCACCAGAGGGTGATGCAGTCACAGATCATGCCGAACTTCGTATCGCCTCCGGCCGGGAAGATGCCTCCGATGACCGTGGAATTCAGGGAATTTCCTATGATATAGTACGCACCGAACAGAAGCATCCACTTCAAATATCCGTGCGCTACGGGAGACATATCTGTCGGGATCATGAGTGCCACCGGGGTCAGCACCAGAATGATCACGCCACAGACCACACCGATGCCAAGTGAAAGCCGTACAAACTTGCCTCCGGCCTTTTTCGCCTTTTCCAGTTCCCCTGCGCCCAGCATCTTTCCGATGATGATACTTGCGCCGGTAGCCAATGCCCAGCAGACACTGGCGATCATGCTTCTTACGATCGAGGCGATTGAGTTCGCCGCGGTCGCATCGTCACCGAGATGTCCCATGATGACGGAATACATGGTCATACCGCCGCCCCAGCCGAACTGGTTGATCATGACCGGCAGCGAATACTTCCAGAAATCCGCATGGATGAACTTCTTACTCAGGCGGAACAGTTTCTTCAGATGAAGCTTCACACAGTCCGTCTTCTGGACAAAGAAAATGATCATGCCCAGCTCCAGGAAACGTGACAGTACCGTCGCCAGCGCCGCACCTTCGATGCCCATCTCCGGGAACGGTCCGATGCCGAAGATCAGGAACGCATTCAGGATAATGTTTACCACGACGCCCACCGACGAAATGACTGTACTGAGCATCGTCTTTTCGCAGATCTTCATGAAGACCAGATATGTATCCACGAAGCCCATGACAACATACGAGACCGCCACCATGCGCAGGTATTTGACGCCGCCCGAGATCATGGCCTCGTCATTCGTAAATACGCGCATCAGGGCACCCGGAACGAGGAAGGAAGCGACGGAAAAGATCAGGCCGACCAGAAGCGAGAAACGCATGGTCACACCAAGTACATCTTCTAGCGTCTTTGGTTCCTTCTTGCCCCAGTACTGGGCGCCGAGCACCATCGCGCCGGTCAGGAACGTGTTAATGAACAGGTAAAATACAAAACCTACCTGGCTCGCCAGTGATACGGAAGACAATGAAGTCTGGTCCAAAAATCCCAGCATGAATGCATCCGAGGCCGAAACCAGGGAAGCCATAAAGTATTGAAAAACGATCGGCAGCACCAGAACGCAAAGCGCCTTATAGAAGGCCTTCTTGTCCGATATGTCCGGAAAGGTGATTTCTTTATTCTTTGAATCCATATTCTCTTTCGGGTTTCAGATCTTGAGAACTACTTTTGTCGGAATGCCTGCCTTCCCGATTGCTTCGGCAAAAGCACTTCCGTCTTCTTTCGTTCCGACGATATCCGCGTAGTGTGTAGGTACGACGTAGTCCGGCTCGATCTCCCTGATCAGCTCTGCGCCTTCCTGCCACGTCATGGTGTATGTGCCGCCGATCGGGATCAGGGCAACATTACACTTTACGCGCTTCGCTTCTTCAGTCACATCGGTATCGCCCGCCACATAGTAACGGACACCCTTGGACTCTGCGATATATCCGACCCAACCTCTCTCCTTTGGGTGAAATTTCTTATTCGGGTTATAGGCAGCCACCGCTTCGATGGTAATGCCTTTTACAGTGATCTCATCGCCGGCCTTCACGGTCAGGATGCGGGATGCATCCACGGGAAGTTTGGAAGATACCACTCCCAGAGAACTCTCCGGAATAACAAAAACGGTATCATCTTTTACGATCTTTTCTATATCCTCCGGCGAGAAATGATCGTAATGGTCATGCGTGCACAAGATCACATCTGCATCATGTGTTTCCTTCGTGATATGAAAGGGATCAAAATACAAGACCTCTCCCAGATCAAGGCGGATGCTGCTATGTGCATTTATGGTAATAGGATCAGTCATTTTCTTTCCCTCTCTTTATAATTGTTTTACAGTTTGATTATATCATGAAACCCCTCCCGTCAATCATGCTATGCTTATACCATAGGTAAATAGATTATTCTCGAAGGAGGTATTATCATGGATTCTTTAAAGAAATATGTAGCCGAAATGATCGGTACATTCGTACTGGTATTCTTCGGTTGCGGTACAGCCTGCGTGGTAGGATGCGATGCGTCCATCGGCTCCGGCTATATTCTGACTGCGCTGGCATTTGGTCTGGTCATCGTCGCCATGGCATATTCCATTGGTAACGTTTCCGGATGTCACATCAATCCTGCCGTTTCCCTGGCAATGCTGATCAACGGAAAACTCAATGTGAAGGATTTCCTCTTCTATGTCTGCTCCCAGACTGTCGGTGCCATTCTCGGCGCTCTCCTGCTGGGTGCTTTTGTAGGAACAGATTCCGGTCTCGGTGCCAATGCACTTTACAACAACGATGTTGTGCTTTCCCTGGCAATCGAAGTGATCCTGACATTCGTATTCGTCCTGGCGATCCTGGGCGTCACATCCAAAGTGGAGAACAGTTCCATTGCCGGTCTGGTCATCGGTCTGACACTGGTTCTCGTACACATTCTCGGTATCGGCTTTACCGGTACATCCGTTAACCCGGCCAGAAGCGTCGGCCCGGCGATCCTTGCCGGTGGTGATGCTGCGAAGCAGCTCTGGGTATTTATCGTAGCTCCTCTCATGGGTGCCGCATTCGCCGCGATCATCTATCGTTTCCTTGATCCGGCTAACAAGGCTGAGGAGAAAAAAGTAGAAAAGAAATAATCTGCCATGCCAAATCCATAAAGAAGCGGCCTTCGGATATTTTCCGGAGGCCGTTTCTTATTTCTGATCTTTTTATTCTTCTACTACAACGATATCGTTGAAACTGGGATCTCTTTTTTTCGCTTCCCGGTTATGAAGTCTGACAAAAGAACTGAACTCGTCCGGCTCCATCGGTCTTGCATAATAGAAGCCCTGAATATAATCCGCACTGCTCCGGATACAGAGATCCGTCTGTGTCTTCTTCTCTGCCCCCTGCACCACGGTAGTCATTTCCATCTTGCGGAATACATCAATGGCATTTTCAAACATGATCTTGTTTCTCTGCGACTCTTCAGCCGCCGTCAGCATACACCGGTCGATCTTCACGATAGAAAACGGAAGAGATGTAAGGTTGACCACGTTCGCAAAGCCGCTTCCGAAATTATCCAGCGCAAAACGGAAACCTTTCTGCGAGAGGATCTGCATATTCTCTGCCATCAGAAGATAGGATGTCATAGTTGCCGCTTCCGTGATATCAAATACGATCTGCTCATGCGGGATCGAATACTCATCCACGATCTCGCAGACCCTCTTGGAGAAGGCCGAGGCAGCCAGTTCCGTTACCGAAAGGTTGAAGGAAACCGCCTTGATCTGCAGTGCTTTTGAAGCATTGGACTGCAAAAGGAATGCACATACTTTACGAAGGACAAACTCGTCGATCGCCGCAATCAGACCATACTTTTCGGCGATCGGGATGAATTCCGACGGTTCCACCACCCCCAGTTCGGAATGGGTAAACCGTACAAGTGCCTCCGCTGCCGTAAACTTTCCTTCCTCGATCGAGAAGATCGGCTGCAGATTGACGGAAAGAGTCTCATCCTTAATTGCAACAGAGAGTTCCCGTTCGATGGCGATCTGTCTTTCGATCCTGGACAGTACGGAATCACTGATCGTGACCGTGTCTCCCTTCGGAACGGTAGGCAGCATGATCTCCACGACTTTATAGAGTTCTTCTCCCGACGAGAAAGAGGCAGTCCTGCCGAGATCCAGCACCGTCTCCATCAGCTGGAGTTCCAGGCCGCGGATGACCCAGGGCGCCTCGAAGCGCTTGTGGATATACGAGGTAATGGTCTCAGATGTTTCGTCATCTGTGCTGACTATGGCAAACTGGTTGCTCATCAGGCGGAAAGCCCACGCTTTCGGAAGTGTCTTTTCCAGTTTTCTGGCATCACCGATCACATTATCCGTTCCGGAATAGCTGTATTTCTCTGCATGCCTGCGAAGACGGCTCCGTTCCTTGAGGTCCGGAGAAAAAGTCGAAAGGAAATCTGCCACACACTGAAGTGTAAGGCTTCCTACCGTGTATCCGAAAATGGCATTGATCCTTCTTACATTCTCGACCTTCACCACCATCACGCGGTAATGCATGTCTCGGGATACCAGTTCGTCGATATAGGAGATCATGGCGTCCAGATTCAGAAGTCCGGTCAGCGTATCGACCTTTTCTTCCGGTTTCTGGATAATGAAATACATGAGAAGGAGCCCCATGGAGATCGCCATACTGCTTGCCATCCACTCCGGCGCGATCATGCGGGAAACCACAGACGCACAGGACAGAAGAGCCAGCGAAAGCACTGTTGCCGCCGAACCCTGCGGTACCTTTTCCCGTTTAAGGATCACATAGAGCACACATATCACGCTGTCATAGATCGTGACCAGGTGCAGGAACGGGAAAGCTCTTCCCAGGTAGAACGTGGTATCGGTAAAGTAGAAAAAGCCCTCCATCAGTGGATCCGCCATGATCATGAGCGCACAGATGGCTCCGGGGATCATGGCCAGGGCGATATTGCCGAGATTACTCTTCTTCAGCTGTCTCGTCAGTGAGAAAACATAGAGGACCATCATTGACGGGAAATACAGTTCAAGCAGGTAAAAGATAGCCAGAACAAGATATGACAGTGCTTTCGGAAAAAGCGCCACATTACTTACGACCAGGGCTGACAGGATATGGAAAACGATATCGGTGATACCGACCCAGATCGTAAGGGAAAACATCCGGTTCTGCAGTATCGGGAGCTGACGGTTACTGATAAATCTTCCCATGATGGCCAGCAGGAACAGCAGTGCGCATACAGGAACACCGTAAACAAATGGGGCTGTAACTGGCATTTTCATTTCCTCCCGATATCCCCGGCATCGTATCCGGAGAGTATTACGAACAGTATTATTTTACACGATTCCGAAGGAAATTTCTTTCTTTTCCCGGGAGGGAATGTGAAAGAAATGAAAAATCTTTTTTATTGCGGGTTTTTCTATTATAATGACAAGTAGTCGAAAGACCATATTATTCTTGATCGATCGGGGTATCGTATGCCGTCACTTAAAGAAAAATCTCTTCGTCGTCTCAGCCCTACTGACTGGGTGCTTCTGGGGATCATAGCCGTGCAGTTCATCATGATCTGCTATGTCAATCTCACACAGACACGGCTCCTCACCGGCTACGACAGTTCCATTTCCTACTATCTGACGAGAAAGATGTGGGAACAGCGTACGCTCTTCCCTTCCGGCTTTGACCATATGCGTATCTACGGCTGGTCAAGTCCGGTCGTGCCCGCGTATTTTCTTTGCTACCTCACACATAATGTTTTTCTTTCCCTCGGGATCGTAAACATCCTTTTTGTAATGCTCTTCATCGCTTCATTCCGGCTCCTTCTTCGTGAGCTGAAGATCAGCGGAACATTCGGGCTTTTGTGTACCATCATGCTGCTCACGCCCTATGCGGCCAGCTACGCGACGGATAACGCCCTGGATTATTTCTCCATGACCTGCATTACGTATCTTCCTTACACCAGCCGGCTGATCTTCCTGTTCCTCATCACGGCAGTCTACCTTCGTCTGATGAGGGGCATAAAAACAAAGTCTACCTGGATCCTTCTGGGTATTTCGCTGGCATTTTCTTTCCTGATGGGAAACTGTGCCGGCATATCTACGCTTCTTATGATGGTTGCGCCGTTTATCCTTCACGCCGTGATCCGGGTATTCGTCAAGGATCGGCTTTCCGAACTGAAGACACCTGCTTCGATCTATTCTTACCTTCTTGCCATCACCATGTTCAGCGGCACGGTTTTTGCCGCCAAGATCATCCATTTCAACAGCCGTTCCGAAGGGATCGTCTGGGTCAATGCCGACGAACTTCTGGATAATTTCCGGGGCATGGTCGGAGGGTACTTCTCCCTGACTTCAGCGCTTCCTTTCCAGAGTGAAGTACCGATTTCCGGCAAGATGGGTATCGCCTTCGGCGTCCTGCTCTCTATAGCGCTTTTCCTTCTTATCACATCGATCCTGGAAATACGAAAAGTCCTCAAGAAGAAAGATGTCACCCACCCGTTTTTCCCGGTGATCCTTCTTGTCTTCGTCAACCTTTTCATCTTCCTCTTCGCGGATCTGAGACTAAGCACTTCCATGACCGAATCACGCTACATGATCCCGGTCCTGATCTGCTTCTTCCTTCTGTCCTGTTCTTTCCTTTCGGAACTTCTTTCCGACAGGAAGTTTCTCATCAAGAAACTGCTTCTGCCGGCTCTGATACTGGCCTTCTTATTCTCAAATGCGCTTTCCTACTATTCGCTGTTCCATCACCGGATCAACGAAGAAAAGTATGACCGCATTGCTTTCCTCGTCAACACCACCGGAGCTGATCTGGTCTATTCCTATGGAAAGAAAGTATCTTCCGACTCCCGCATTCTTCGGGTAATGGATCCGGAACATACTTATCACCAGATCTCTGACGGCGTGAACTACATCGATACTTTTATGGACTCTTCTGAATACCTGACAGCCGATACCTACCCCGGGAAAGTCTGTCTGATCACTACAAAAGAAGATTTTGCGACCCTGCCGCCTCTTCTTACCGTTTCCTTTACCGAGATCGGTTCGACAGACGGCTATACAATCTATTTTTCCAAAGAAAATATGCTGACGGAAGAATATCTTTCATGGGACGGGAAGTATGCTGATACCTCCATTACGATCGTAGATACGGATCCGGCTACAAGTCCGGCGTAAAGGATCGGAGGATTTCTGCTTGAGAACGATCATAGATTTCATAAACGAGGAACGCCGCTCCTTCGACGAACTCCCTTTCACAGGCATCGATGCACTGATCTTTGCCGAAGCCACATATTTTCAATGGGAATATATCCTTCAGAATATCTGGACGCCGGAATGGCCATATAAGACATCGGACTCTCTCTTTCTCTCCGACATGCCGGATACCCGCGATATGCCCGTCTTCGGCCAGTACACGGCAGATACCCCGAAGAACATCAAAATGATCGACGCGATCCGCGCCAATCCCCGATACAGCAATGTCTCTATCTCGCACTTCTGCGCCAGGACCGATGAGAAAGAACAGATCCAGTTCGCAGCCATGTGCTTTCATCTGACCGACAGTCTCTGCTACATCGCTTTTCGCGGAACAGACGGGACCTGGATCGGCTGGAAAGAGGATTTTCAGCTCTCCTACCGTTATCCCGTCCCTGCCCAGAAAGAAGCGGACCGCTATATCTCTTACCTGGAGCGCGAACTTGCTCCGGAGCTGCAGTTTTATATCGGCGGGCACTCCAAGGGAGGGAATCTGGCGATCTACGGCGCCACCGGCGGAACTGACGCTTTCAAATCCAGGATCCGGAAGATCTATTCCTTTGACGGACCGGGCTTTTCTTTCCGTCTTCACGATACCGACGAGTACAAGAAGATTGCAGAAAAAGTCGAGCATCTGGTCCCGCAGGCCTCTTTGGTCGGCATGCTCCTAACATCCGCCCCGGGCACAAAATATGTTTCCAACAAAAACCTGTGGCTTGTCCAGCACAGTCCTTTTACCTGGGAGATCGGAGAGAACGATTTCGTTTACGTTTCCGGTCTGGACAGAAATGCCCAGGCCAGGATCGCCGCCATCCACGGCTGGCTGAATGATCTCTCCTACGAAGACCGGGAAAGCTTTACCGAGATGCTGTATAAGATCGGCACCTCTTCCGGCGCGAAGAACATTTTCCAGCCGAAAGTCAGCTGGGCACAGAAGATGTCTTACATCATCGAAGCAGCCAAGGCGACCAACTCACAGTCCCGTGCACGCATCATTGAGACGCTTCGTCTTCTCATATTAATGTCCTTCCAGCAAAGAAAACTGTAAGCCTGTCTACGCCGTTTTCCGGATTTATGTCAGATATGGAAGGACACCCATCGCCGTTTCCGATACGCCGATGTTCTTATATTCGTTTACGTCTTCTGCCGTTTTAAAGCCGAAACCATAGAGCACGCCGATAAAGTCCACCCCGGCCTCTTCCGCGCCTACGGCATCGTAGTGACTGTCACCGATCATGACCGTCTCCTCTGGCGTATGTCCGCTTTCCGCGATGCCTTTCCGGATGATGTCACTCTTGGTCAGCGTGTTGTTTTTGTCTTTTCCGAAAATACAGGAAATGTAGTCAGTAAAATGAAACCTTGAAAGAAGATCTCTGGCCATCGATTCAAGCTTGTACGTAGCTACCGCCATGTCGATGCCCCGTTTTTTCAGTTCCGCCATCAGGTCAAATATCCCATCATACGGAATGGAATTATAAATGTCGCCCTCCAGATATCTCTTCCGGTATGTGCGGATGATCTCCTGCATCTGTTCATTCGGGATCCCGTATACTCTTTCAAAAGAACTTTCCAGCGGGGGACCGATAAATGTATCGAAGGTCGCATCATCCGGAAGCGGCAGTCCTGCTTTCTCAATCGCATAACCGAGTCCTGCCACGATACCCGGCTTGGTATTCATCAGTGTACCGTCCAGGTCAAATATAACCAGTTTCTTCATGTGTTTCATTTCTTTCTTCATTTTGATTTCTGATACAATACCAGACTCCTTTTCTTCCGTCAACTTATTTTTTCCGCGCTTCTTCTATGATATGCTAGTGGCAGTATGGGTTGAAAAAAAGGACACTTAAGCTGTGTCACTGAAAGCAGGTGGGAAAATGGGTAGGAAAACACGCTGGCTTAGCTTCGTTCTTATACTGACTTTTATGTCAGGTCTTTTTTGCGGAAACCAGACTGTGCTGGCTCTTCCGACAATAGAAGTATCGATTTCCGAGGATCTTTACCTTACATGGACAGACGTGGCCGATGCAACGAGTTACGACCTGGTGCTTTTTGGTCCGGATGGTTCAAGGAATCCGGATTTTAAGATCAAAACCATCGAGGAAATAGAGAAACCGTATAATCTCGGCGAATATATGGCATCAGAGAAGAAGCCTTCCGGCAGTTATACCGTGCGTGTGATAGCGAACAGGAACGGCTCGACTTCCATTTACAACAGTGTCGAACTGGATTATGTATCCCCATACGAGAGGCTTACTACTCCAAAGAATGTACGGATTGAGAGCGGGGAACTTGTCTGGGATCCTTGCGTATCCTCAAGCGGCTCCAAGGTCTCCTATTGGGTAACCTGGACAACCAGTACACCCGCCAACTCCAGTTATCTTAAATCATACGACAACCATGTTGATATGGCCTTTTTCCAAAAGGACGGAACCTATACTTACAAGTTCGAAATAACAGCGGTGGCTGAGGATTGCATCTCTTCTCTTCCCGCAACCCTTGAGTTGGAATATACATTTGATCTTCCCGCTTTTAAGAATGTAAAGTTTGAGGATGGCGTCATTTCCTGGGATGTTTTTGACGATGAAGAGAACATCGCTTATTATGAGCTTGAAGCTTACAACCCGCAGCATGGATATTTCACTACAAACGAACACCTAACACGCGTCATTTACAACAACAGAGTGTACTGGAATATAGCATGCGTGCTCTCCACTGATAAGATAAATTATCAAGACGGAGAAGAGATCACCTATAAGATCACAGCATATAAAGAAGCAAAAATCGGAGACAGCAACAAAAAGCAAATACTATCAAAAACATATGAAGACAAATGGGTCTTCAGCGTAATTGAATATCCCATAAAATACCATGGTGTGCGCCAGACCAGCAAGGACTGCACTTTTGCAAGGACCTACAATGGTGGCTCCGGAGAAGAATTGGCGTACATTCCTTCGCAAAACCGAATCATCGCAAAAGACCGTTTCCATAATTGGTTGGGTAGTTCGGACGGTTTCGAGAACAGCTTTGTAGCCCACTTTGAATCGGATGAAGATCTGTATATTTCCGGAGATTTCGATATAGAAGTCAAGTTTCCCATGTTCCAGTCCGACGGCGCGATCATATTCGACAAAGACTGTAATCTGAAAGCCACGACCACCAAAACTTTCGCCATGGCAAAAACGATCAGCCTTCTTGGTACAAATTTCAATCTCACTTCGACCAGTGATGTTCCTTTGGCTGCCACATCAGGCATCGTTGTTGACCCTGCCAATCCGAAGGATTCTGTTGAGATAACCACCGCCGAAGACACCGCGGCCATGCGTACCACAGGTGGCAAAATCACACTGGAGCGGACGAGCATCGTCGAGCCGGAGAACGGAACGCTTGGCGAGGACGCCAGGACCATTTACGAGAGCGACGGACAGACTCCGGCATCCCATGTCAAACTGGTTAAGCTGTCACCTACTCCGACACCTACCAAAGAGCCTACAAAAGGACCTACCAAGTCGCCGACAAAGGCCCCCACGAAAGCGCCAACCAAGAATCCCACCAAGGCGCCGACAAAATCGCCGACGAAGGCACCCACGAAGGCTCCCACGAAGGCTCCGACAAAAACACCGACCAAGGCGCCGACGAAAGTGCCTACGAAGGCTCCTACCAAGTTGCCAACCAAGGCACCTACAAAAGCGCCCACGAAGGCTCCGACAAAAGCACCAACCAAGGTCCCTACGAAGGCACCGACCAAGGTTCCAACGAAGGCTCCTACAAAAGCGCCTACAAAGGCACCCACCAAGGCTCCTACGAAAGCTCCTACTAAGTCAGCAACCAAGGCACCGACTAAGGTTCCTACTAAGTCGCCCACAAATGCTCCTGCTCCGACCGAAGTGCCGGTCAAAGATCCGACTTTCGAGGATTTCGTTGAGCGTCTCTATGTTGTCGCTTTGAACCGTGCTTCCGAGCCGGCAGGCAAGAAATTCTGGGTAGAAAAAGTCGAAAACGGAGAATACAATGGTGCGGATTGTGCACGCTTCTTCCTTCTCGAAGCACCGGAATTCATGAACCGCGGCCTCTCAGTCGATGATTTCGTTGAGACATTGTACAAGACATTCTTCGACCGTGAATCCGATGCCACCGGAAAGGCAGGCTGGGTCGATGCGATCAAGACCGGAAAGATGACACGCGCCATCGTTGTTGAAAACTTCATTGAGTCCACCGAGTGGTGTAACGTCTGTGCGACCTATGGCGTACGTTCCGGTGCGAAATGGCACAAGGCCGAATTCGCGAGCAAGAACGCCATCAGCTTCGCGACACGTCTTTACACCTGCTGTCTCGGAAGAGATCCGGAAGAGAAGGGCCTTCAGTACTGGGCACTCGCGCTCACCAACATCGAGCAGACCGGATGCAGTGCCGCCCGCGAATTCTTCACTTCCTCCGAGTTTAAAGGATTAAAGACGTCCGATGAAGAATACTTGAAGCGCCTGTACACGACCTTTATGGATCGTGAACCGGAAGCAAGCGAAGTCGCCTACTGGGCCGGCGAGATCACCAAGGGTGCCCAGACCCGCGACTCTGTGCTCGCCTTCTTCGGACAGAGTGAAGAATTCACGAAGATCTGTAAACGCTATGGTATCGAGCGCGGCACGATCTGATCGATCAATTTTTGAAAAGATAAAAGGCTCTGTCTCATGATGAGACAGAGCCTTCGTTTTACTAATCCTTAGGTCAGCAATCAGTCTTCCGAATCATCCGGGAGCTTCTTGGTCCAGATCGGGCCATCTTCCTTCGGTACTTCTTTTACCGGAGCGGAAGGAGCCGCAGGCGCAACCGGTGCTACCGGAACTTCCGGTGCTGCCGGAACTTCCGCCTCGGCAGCGGCCTGTGCGATTACTTCCTGACGAGCTTCGGAGATCTTCTTCTCCTCATTCTCACCGGAAACCTCTTTTGCATCTACAGAGGAAGCTTCATCAGAAGAGATCACTTTTCCGTCTTCTCCCTCTTTGTTCATCTTCTTACCCAGGAACTCCGGCAAGGACATTCCTGCCATCTCGAAGATCTCGTTCATCGGAGGAACGCTCTTCATAAGTCCGGAGATGAAGTTTGCTGTCGAGCTCTTGCCGTCTGTGCCGGCACCTGCGCCGGAATCCCAAACGGTTACCTTGTCGATCTTCAGGTCGCGGATCGCTTCTACCTGGATCTTCATGAGGTCTTCCATCTTGTCTGCGAGCATGAGCATCATTGCGTTCTTGGCATCGCCGCCGGCAGCTGCCACGATCTTCTCGAAACCTGCAGCCTGCTTGGTCAGGATCTCCTGCATACCACGAGCCTGCGCTTCCATCTTGGCATAGATCGCGTCCGCTTCACCGGAAGCCTGTCTTCTGATCTTCTCTGCTTCTGCTTCTGCAGCCAGCTCGATCTCTCTTTTATTGATCTCCGCCTTAACGATTACGTCTGCCTCGAGGGTAGCTTTCTCACGGGCCGAACGGGAAAGCTCTGCTTCTTTTTCAGCTGCATACGCTTCTTCAAGAGCTTTCGCTGCCTGAACTTTTTCTGCCGCGATTGCGACTCTCATCGCCTCAGCAGCTTTCTCACGACGTACCGCCTCGGAATTGGCTACTTCGATCTTCGCATCGTTCTCACCACGGATAGCCATAGAGTTCGCGGATGCAACCTGGATACGCTGATCCTTCTGGGCAAGAGCCTCACCGATAGAACCGTCTCTTTCCTTCTCGGCAACATTCTTCTTCGCGTCGTTGATGGCCTTTGCCGCTGCTTCTTTACCAAGAGCGCTGATGTAGCCGGACTCATCGCTGATATCCGTTACGTTTACGTTGATCAGACGCAGACCGATCTTCTTCAACTCTGTTTCCACGTTTCTGGATACAGCCTCCAGGAACTTATCACGGTCGGTGTTGATCTCCTCGATGTCCATCGTGGCGATAACCAGACGGAGCTGACCGAAGATGATGTCTTTCGCAAGTTCCTGGATCTCATTAAGCTTCAGGCCCAGCAGACGTTCTGCAGCGTTCTGCATGATACCGGGCTCCGTGGAGATACCGACCGTAAAAATGGACGGTACGTCGATACGGATGTTCTGACGGGACAGTGCACTCTTGAGGTCAACCGAGATCGAGAGCGGTGTCAGGTCGAGATACTGGTAAGACTGGATGATCGGCCAAACAAACGCTGCACCACCGTGGATACACTTTGATGAACGTGCGGATCCATCCGCATTCTTGCCGACCTTACCATAGATGACCATGATACGGTCTGACGGGCACTTTCTGTATCTTGAAAGGAAAATCAAGAACAGCGTGAAAACCAACAGAGCAATAACAACTAATAAGCAGATTACTTCAAATGGCATTTTCATTTCCTCCTAAATTAATTATGTTTGGTCACAATCAGTGTTGTACCCTTTGTAATACCGATCACCGTCACCTGTGTACCGGTGGGGATCTTCTCTTCTTCGTCCGTTACAGCTTCGAATTCACGTAGCTGATCCTGGACTTCTACCAAAACTTTACCGGGCTGTTCACGTTTACCCGGAATCGGAATATATACTTCGCCGGACTGTCCGAGTGCAAAACGGATATTCAATGTACCGTCCGACTGTACCCTCTGCATTCCCCAGAGTGCCAGTCCCATAAGGAACATGCCTACAAAACCGCAGAGGAAAGCCAGTAAACTTGCCGCCCAGATCGGAAGGCCGCCTTTCAGGAACAGAAGCCCTGTCCATCCGAACAGGCAGAAGAATGCGATGATCCCCTGCATGGTGAAAAGCCGGAATCCCGAACCGTGGATCCGATCACCACGGTCTATCGTGGAACGTCCATCCGGAAGATCCTGATCCGGAATACCTGCATCCGGTCCGTTATACATCGTAACGTGCGGTGCAGCGTCAGCCAGATAGATATCTCCGCTGTGTACATCGACGACCACGCCATCCTGTACTTCTGCAAAATCGTGCGCCACCTGACCGACATGACCTTGCCCTGCATCCATATCGTGATTGTAGTCGTAGGATCCGTCATGGGTCAAGTCACCATGCGCGTCAAAGTCCGTATCACCTACATCAGCGTGTGTTCCGCCAAAATCACCATGCCCGAAATCGTGTCCGATATCTGCGTGGGCACTTCCAAAGTCATGTCCGACATCGTGTCCGAAATCACTATGTCCGTGGCCGAAATCGTGACCGTCGAAATCATGTCCGCCATCCAGATCATGTCCGTGTCCGAAGTCGTGACCGTCACCACCCATATCATGACCGTTCATGTCACCTGCATGGGATGCGGCGCCGATCAGAAGAAGGATAAACTGAAAGATCAGCAGGACAGTAAACACGATCGCAATGCAGGCGAAGATCTGCTCAGGCAGATTCAGCGCTTCAAACCAATTGATCAGAAATGTCATAATTATTCCCCTTTCTTCTCTTTCAGATCAGATTTCCTGAACCATTCTTTCCGCCTCTTTCTTCAGGATGATCGAGAGGTGGGCCGTGTACAGGATCGTCAGTAACCGTCGTACCTGTTCCCGGCTTGTCTTTTTGTAATCAAAATCATGACTCTCTATGGCGTTGTCAATGATCTCATTGAACTTCGTCTCTGCGCGGATCGGATCCACCGGTGACCTGGCAAGAAGCGAACAGAATGCGGTGTAAACCATGCTGTCCTGATTTGCCATAGCCAGAAGGGAGATGATCTCTTCCAGAGAGAATACATCCTTGTAGTAATTCAGGAGCGCCAATCTGACAAATCTCTCTTGATCGTAGAGTTTCTTGACCGGCGATTCCACAAATCCCCGCTTCACCCAATTCTGCACTGTGTGCGCTTCTGTTCCCAGAAGGCCGACTACCTGTCGGAGCTGCATACCGCCCGAAAGAAACATCGGACAAAAAACCTGGCTGATATCTTCCAGATGCGCCTTCGAGACCATGACCACCGTACCCGGCAGTAAATACTCCATATAGCGCTCCCCCTTTCTCCATTGTTTATGACATAATATCACACGGTCACGTGACCGTCAAGTATGTTCTTAAGAACTTTTCGCACACAAAGCACTATACGATTTCATTCTTGACAAAGAACAAATCGTATATAATATAGGTATGGCATCTACATCGTGAGGGGGTGTTCCTGATGTCTTATCAGAAGAAAGAATTTACAAGTTCCGATGGCAAGACTGCCATCTCCTATTTCATATGGTCGCCATCCGTTCCGGCCAGGGGCGTGGTACAGATCGTCCATGGCATGTGCGAATATATGGGACGGTACACCGTCCTGGCGCTTTTCCTTGCGGAAAAAGGATATGTAGTCTGCGGCGAAGACCATCTCGGGCACGGCCAGAGTGTCGGCGCGAATGACACGTTTGGTTTTTTCGGCAAGCGGGGCGGCGCAGATTATCTAATCGAAGATGTGGAAAAACTACACCAGATCATGAAGGAAAGCTATCCCGGAAAACCGTATATCATGCTGGGTCATTCCATGGGCTCTTTTATCGCAAGAAACTGGTTTGCCAAATACGGGAACGATTGTGACGGACTAATCCTGTCCGGAACGGCCACATCCAATCCCCTTCTGAAACCGCTGCGCGGATTAGCCAAGCTCCAGCGCCTCTTTACAGGAAGCAAAACACCTGCGAATATGATCGCCGGTCTCATCAACAAGACCTATATGAAGAAGATCTCTGATCCTGTGACTCCCTGTGACTGGATCTCCTATGACCAGGAGGTAGTGAAACGCTATGTCGGAGATCCGTTCTGCACCTTCACGTTTACCCACGCGGGCTATATCGACCTTTTCGATCTTCTGGAACGCTGCAATACGAACGAATGGTATGAACAGATCCCGAAGGACAAACCGATCCTGATCCTTTCCGGAGATGAGGACCCCGTCGGGGATTACGGGCAGGCCCCTCAGAAGATCTACAATAAGATGATCGCGACCGGCCAGCAGAAAGTCACGCTCGATATCCGTCACGGGATGCGGCACGAGCCGCACAACGAGATTGGGAATGAGGCCATATTCCAGCGTTATGTTGCCTATCTTTTCGATAATTTCGTAAGAAAAACCGGCTCGGAATCAAATTGATCCCGGCCGGTTCTTTTTTCTTTTAATGATGGAAGAGTTTCTCCAACACTTCCACGATCTCGATAGACAGGATCGTCTTGGCATGTACTGCTGATGTCGGCAGTATTTCCAGCAGTTCCTCGGATTTTCTCTTCTGCCAGACCTCCAGATCCGTGTCGCCGCACTCCAGTTCCGCCACTTCCATGGGAATATCTCCGAAGTGCATCAGTCCGAAGCCCTTGGTACGGATGACACACTGTTCCTGTCCGTCCCAGTCCGTCAGTATGTTGATGTCTCCCGCTTTCGGATACATGTCACGATTATCCGAGAGCAATTCTTGCAGACGGTCATTACTGTAATAGTAGCACTCCTCCTGAGTCGGTCCTTCAACAAAATTCACCTCAAAATACCGGATGATCGCTTTACGCTTTCCATCCAGTATCTCGGATGCGATCCTGTCTGCCTCCTCTTTTGTCTCGCCGTAATGCCACTGAAAAAGCGCTTCTTTGTCATATTCGTACATATGCGGCTCCTTCTCTTTTCCGGGAAGAATATTCCCGGAAAACTGCCCGGATCTTACACTCTGTTATAGTTGATGAGGCATCCCTTCAGGATGATCTGACGTTCTTCGTCTGTCAGATCGCCAAGACGCAGGTCAAATTCCTTCAGTCCGTTTTCACCGACAGTGTATGCCTTAATGACTTCGGTCTTATTCTCCACCGCTGCACGGATGCCCGGGATAAAGATATAATCGAGGTTCTTAAACGGCAGGTCACCCTCTTCGATCAGGAACGGGAGCATACCCCAGTTGATGAGGTTGCTTCTATAACGCTTTGTCGCATACTCATTCGCGATATTCGCCCATCCGCCAAGTACCTTCTGGCAGGATGCCGCCTGCTCACGGGCGGAACCGTCACCCGGCTTCACGGCAAAGATCGTGGATCCGAATCCGGTATTGGTGCGGTGTACATCCGGGAAATCCTTCTTGATGGTCTGCATCACGGTGTGGATCTCCGGGAAAAGATCACAGAGTTTCTTATCTTCTTCTCTTGCCTTCTCCACCTTCTGGATCTCCTTGGCACGTCCGACATACTCCGGATCCTTACGGCTCAGTGTAAACTCGGCAAGACCCAGCGGGTTGGAACGATAGGATGATGTTTCACCGGAAGGGATCAGTTCATCTGTGGTGGTTACCGGATCATGGATCTCGGAAACGCAACGGAGAACGAGATTATCCGTAAGAGCGACCATTGCCGGCCAGTCCTTGATGTTCGGACCGAAATGGATCTCCTGGGAAGGATCAGCCACACCGTTAGAATCAAATACACGGTTGGCGTAGATCTTGGAATCAAAGAAATACTTGTACTTCCCGATCTCTCCGTCAAACTCGGTAGCCGCTGTCAGCTCACCCTTGTTTGCCGCAGTTGCCGCGATGGAACGGGCATCCATAAGTGCCACGGAAGAGATCTGGCCGTTCTGCAGCTTACTGCCTTCACGGTTCGGGAAGTTTCTTGTGGAATGACGGATACTGAAAGCATTATTCGCCGGCGTATCACCTGCACCGAAGCAAGGACCGCAGAATGCCGTTTTCATGATCGCACCGGTCTCCATGATCGTTGCCGCACATCCGTTTCTCACCAGTTCCATGTAGACCGGCATAGAAGCAGGATATACACTCAGTGTGAATCCGTCGCTGCCGATATACTTGCCACGGAGGATATCCGCAGCCGCGCAGATGTTTTCAAAACCACCGCCGGCACATCCGGCAATGATTCCCTGATCGACCATGAATTTTCCGTTTCTTATCTTGCTTCTCAGCGAGAAATCCACCTTATCACCCAGAGAGATCTTCGCGCGCTTCTCCACATCGTCAAGGATATCGTCAAGGTTAGCTTTGAGTTCTTCAATGGTATAAGTATTGCTCGGGTGGAACGGCATGGCGATCATCGGTCTGATCTCCGAAAGATCGATCTCTACAACGCCATCGTAATAAGCCACTTCACCCGGATTGAGTTCTTTATAATCTGCCGAGCGGCCGTGGATATCGTAGAAGCTCTTCACTTCGTCATCTGTCTGCCAGATGGAAGACAGGCAAGTGGTCTCTGTTGTCATGACATCCACACCGATACGGAAGTCAGTACTCAGGGATTTCACACCGGGTCCGACAAATTCCATGACCTTGTTCTTGACATAGCCATTTGCAAAAACGGCACCAATGATGGCCAGCGCCACGTCCTGCGGGCCGACGCCCTTGACCGGTGCGCCCTTCAGATAGATTGCCACGACACCCGGCATATTGATGTCATAAGTCTGGTTGAGGAGCTGCTTAACCAGCTCCGGTCCGCCTTCACCCATAGCCATGGTACCCAGTGCACCATAACGGGTATGGGAGTCAGAACCCAGGATCATTCTGCCGCCGCCGGCGAGCATCTCACGTGCGAACTGATGGATAACAGCCTGATGCGGCGGAACATAAACACCGCCGTATTTCTTGGCGCAAGTCAGACCGAACATGTGGTCATCTTCGTTGATGGTACCGCCAACTGCACAAAGCGAGTTATGGCAGTTTGTCAGAACATAAGGAACCGGGAACTTCGTAAGTCCGGAAGCTCTTGCGGTCTGAATGATACCTACGAATGTAATATCGTGAGAAGTCAGTTTATCAAACTTGATCTTCAGTTTTTCCATATTGCCGGAAGTATTATGATCTCTCAAAATACCATAAGCGATGGTCTCTTTCTTTGCCTCTTCCTTGGTGATGGATTTACCGGTCTTGGCTTCGATCGCCTTCACCGCTTCGTGATCGTCCGGGATGATCTCTGTGCCGCGCACCAGATACGCGCCGGAATTCAGTAATGAAATCATGGTCTTCCTCCTGCAGTCTGTTTCTGTTTCTTGGATCGTATTCTTAAATAGTCACATATATTATAAGGAAATCAGGCAAAGATGCAAGGCGGCGGGTGCTCCGGAAGCATAAATTACGGCTGGCAAAGCAAACAGAATAAAGTGTTCATAACTTCGCAACAATTTTTGTTACTCTTTGTAGTATTATATGGTTGGTATGTAATGCCCTGCATTTTAGGAGTGACACAATGAAGAAGAGAAGGAAAGTTGCAGTTTTCTCTGCAAACATATACGAGCCGATGACTCATGCCATTCAAGAGGGCATTAGCAAAGCTGCGCTCGAACTTGGCATTAAGATCATTTACTTCGCCAGTTTCAGTGACTCCTTCAGCAACAAGATCTATGAGCATTACCAGCATTACGACGAGGGCGACACCGTCTCTTTCGAACTTCCCGACCTGGACGATTTTGACGGAATCATCCGCATCGACCTGACTTACGGTCCTTATTCTCTCGAGCATCTTGATGCACGTCTTTCCAAAGTGAAGATCCCTATCGTAAATGTCGGTGGCTATGATGAACGTTATGCCAACGTAGTTAATGACGAGGAGTCCACCTTCGCGAACATCGTTGATCACCTGATCACTAAACATGGATGCAAAGATATCTATCACATCGCAGGCCTTCGTGAGCGTCACTTTACCCAGCCGCGAATCAACGCGTACCGCGACGCGCTGGAGAAGCATGGCATTCCTTATGATGAGAACAAGGTCTACTACGGCACTCTCTGGCACGATTGCGGTGATCCGGCACTTGATTATATCCTGGCCGATTGCGCCAAGCACGGCAAGAAGTATCCGGATGCCATAGTGTGTGCCAATGACTATTCGGCAGTCGGTCTGATCGACGCATGCCATCAGCGCGGTATCGAGGTCCCCGGAGATATTCTGGTCACAGGATACGATGGTCTGGAAGAGGCGATTCAAGGTTATCCTTCCATTTCAACAGGTGCCCAGCCATTCTCCAAATCCGGATATGAGGGTGTGTATGCACTTCACGATTACTGGACGAAGAATGAGCCTTTGAAAGACCGTCTCATTCTTGGTGAGCTCTTGTGCAATCAGTCCTGTGGCTGTAAACCCATGAACTCATACAATATCGAAGATATCCGAAGTATCTATACACGCCGTCTGGACCGTGTTGCTGATCTGGCCCAGTCCACGACCAACCTGATCCTGAGCATTTCCAGTGCAAAAACGATGGAAGAGTGTTTTAATGAGATCACCAAGAACTCCTCCATCGATTCCGGATTTACCGATATGCTTCTATGTCTGGCTCCCAACTGGGAAGACCAGCGCGTCGTCGGACCGGATTTCTCCAAGGAGGACGAAGAGATGACGGTCGTTGCCGGATTTATCGGTGACACACCGGTCGAAAAAGAGACGTTCCGCAAGAAGGATCTTCTTCCTCCGGATCTGCTTTCTGATCCGAACCCCTACTATATCTTCGCCATCCATCATCTGCAATACTACATGGGCTATCTCGTTGTTTCGCCGAAGAATCTGGCATATGAATCCATGTTTATGAAGTCCTGGATCGTTAATCTCGGTTCCATGCTGGAAAACTGGAGGATCCGTCATAAGCTGAATCTGGCTGTGCAACGTCTCGAGAAGATATATAACCGCGATATGCTGACCGATCTTTATAACCGTCATGGTTATGAGATGTTCTTCTTCCAGTTCTTCAAAGAATGCCGGATCGACCAGATCCCGATCGGCGTCATGATGATCGATATGGATGACCTCAAATATGTCAACGATACCCACGGTCATGCCGAAGGTGACTACAGCCTTTGCACGATCGCAGACGGCATGCGTCTCGCCTCAAAAAACGGAGAGGTCTGTCTGCGTACAGGTGGCGATGAATTTGTCGTTCTCGCGAAGAATTACTCCGAGGAGAAAGCAAACGAATATGTGAAGATCTTGCGTGATCATATCGATGAATGTATCACTCGTGACAAGAAGGATTACAATCTCAGCGTCAGTGTTGGAACATGCATTAAAGTTCCCCCGAGAGAGTGTTCCACGGACGAGTCCTTCCTGCGTGCTTTTTCCGAAGAATATCTCCGTATCGCTGATGCCGCCATGTACGAAGAAAAGAAAGAGCATAAAGCCGGAGGACGTTAAAATTCCCACACGAGCCGGAGAATCAGGATATCAGAAGCAAAACTATGTCACCTCACCCGGATCTTCTGCGTCTGTCTTTCCTTTATTTCAACTGTTTTCCGCTTCGTCAGACGAGCCGTTTCTGACAACATCTACTCTCACAAGCCGCAGGGCAGGCGGATATGTTCGGCTATACACAAACTGACGGACTTCATGGCAGACGAATCTGTCGTTTTCTTCAAAATACGCCGGAAGATCTGCCTCCACATTCGAAAAGTATGGTTGGAAAACGTAAAAGTGATCAGTATATCCGGCAATGCTTTCCGGATCGTCAAGATAAATGATATTGCTGTCAAATACACTGAAATCATTCAAGACCGACCATGTACCATTAAAAAGGAACTGTTTCCCGTTCGGAAAATGATAGGAGGCAACACCTATCGTCCACTCATGCGAATGAAGAAAACAGATGTCGCCATCCATCGTTTCCTTCTCAACTGTATCTATAAATGCCTGCGCTTCCGACAAATTGTAATACTCGAATGTGTCATAATGTATCGCAATCGAGTTTATGACTATTAATGCCGGGAAAAGCAACAGGAAAACACGGTGACCGATCTTGTTGATGACAGCTGCAAAAAGAATAATGATCGTCCCCGTAAACAGATAGTAGTATCTGTTTGTGGCGAAATGATATACGGTCCTCGATAACACTTCGAATACCAGAAGCGGCATCAGCACAAGAAGTGCAAGGAATACACCCTTTTTGCACGTAGACTTGTCCTTCCCGGAGAGCAATGTCTCTTTTTTCGCTCCGAAAAACTTCCTTATCAGGCCATATGCAATTACCAGCACACTGAGTAATACCATGATGTGCTCGATCAGGACGGGGATCGTCGTCGGTCGGATCAGATAGTCAATGTAAAGGATGCTTTTGACACAGTCATTATACAGACTGGTCAGCGTGGAAGTCTGCCCTGTCCAGAAATTCCGTTTCACATTTTCAACCTGTTTCAACACAACGATCAGCCATGGAGAATATAGGACCGCACATATGCACCCACTGAGAAAGAATGTCAAAAACTTCTTTTTGTTCTTTTTGATCACAGAGAAAAGAACGACTGTCATATATATGCCCAGTGCAGCCAGCATGCCAACATTGTGAGTGTACATGGCAAGCACGGAAAACAATGCATGGCAGATATAGTAAACAGTCTTTCCATCGAAAAAAGAAAGATAGGCGTATACCGCCGCACCGGTCACAAGGAAATATGCGAGATATGTAGGTCTGATCTCACTAAAAAGAAACGCATTCACAGAAGAGCAAAGGAAAAACACAGCAGTGACTGTCCCCGTTTTTGCTCCAAAAGCTCTGCGCACAGGAAAAAAGGAAAGGAACATCAATCCTACAATAACAACACTGTTCGAGAAGCGCATCACTTTCAAAGAATAACCGAAAACCATGCACACCAGCTTCAACAAAACAGTATAAAGCGGCGGGCTGTAGTCCTCAGGCAGCAAGCGCCATATTTCTGCCCAGGAATGTCGTGTTAATCCATACTGGTATGAACTGTCATAGGTAATCATCTTATCGAAACAGTACGGAATATTGATGAGTATTCCAACGATAGAAAAAACAGCAAACGCAAAGAGGAATACTCTTTCACTCTTTTGTTTTCCGAGTTTTTCCCGGATCGTCTCCTTTTCTATTGCTCCTGTTTCTGTCTTACCGATCTGCAAAAAGCTCATTTATTTCAGTTTCTTCTCCAATTCCTCGATTACTATCTGCAACGCTTTGATGCGGGCATATTTCTTGTCCACGGATTCGAGAATATGCCACGGAGCAAATTTCGTACTGGTCTTCTGGATCATCTCGTTGATCGCATCTTCATACACATCCCACTTCTCACGGTTGCGCCAGTCTTCTTCCGTGATCTTCCACTGTTTTTCCGGCGTGTTCTGACGATCCGTGAACCGGGCCAGCTGGGTATCCTTGTCGATCTGTACCCAGAACTTGATGATCACTGCTCCCCAATCGTCCAGTTCCTTCTCGAATTCATTGATCTCGTTATAGGCCCGTTTCCAGTCATTCTCGGAACAGAATCCTTCGATCCGTTCCACCATGACCCGGCCATACCACGTGCGGTCAAAGATGGCCACGTGACCATCCTTCGGAAGCCGTGTCCAGAAGCGCCACAGATAATGGCGCGCCTTCTCATGCGGCTCCGGACTTGCGATCGGATGCACTTCATATCCACGAGGATCCAGTGCTTCGGCGATGCGCTTGATATTACCGCCTTTTCCAGCCGCATCCCAGCCTTCATAAGCTATGATAAGCGGCACGCGTTTTCTGTAAAGCCGGTTGTGAAGATCGGAAAGACGTGCCTGAAGTTTGTCGAGCTTTTCCTTATACTCTTCGTCAGAGAGTTCTTTTCCTTCGAGAGAAATATCGGCAAGCTTCGGCATCTTTACAAGCGGAAATGTATTCTGAAGAAGCGGCACTGCGAGAGAATGATTCTGCAGTGCGATGTCGATCCCCTCATTCATGCGTTCCAGGACCTGGAGCTCTGTCCACTTTTCGCTCTTCGCATCTACGATATACCATGGAGCCGACGAAGTATCCGTATCCTCCAGATATTTCTCAAATATCTTCTCGCAATCCTTATAGTGCTTGTTCTGCCAGAGATCTCCTTCTCCGACCCGCCACTTGGTATCGATATCCGACTTCAGGGAGTCGATCCTCTTCTTCTGTTCCTCTTCGGAAATATGCATGAAGAATTTCAGGACAAGGTACCCGTTATCGGTAAGCTGTCTTTCGAATCTCCGGATGCTGGCGATCCTTTTTTCGTACAATGAATCGGACATGGATTTATCCAGTCGGCTCATCACGATCTCATTCATCCATCCGGTGTTATAGAAACGGAATTTTCCGGCCTCCGGAAGTGCTTCAAAATAGCGGCAGAGAAAAGGCTTTCTCTTCTCAAGCTCCGTAGGCATATCGAAAGTAGCAACTTTATAAAACCGCGGGTCGATATTGTTGATGACATTGCCGATCAAAGTACCTTTCCCGGCCGTGCCCCACCCTTCGACCAGAACCACAACAGGGAGTTTGTTATCCTTGATCTTATTCTGATTCACAAAGAGAAGATCTTCCTGTTCCCTCAGCCGGGATTTCAGGATCTCTTTCTCGGGTTTCTCATTCAGATACGCATTCTTCAGCATAGATACCACCCCTCCCAAATAGATGTTAATAAGATAATTTTATCACGTTGGGCACATCAATCGAAGATGCTTTTTCAGAAGATCGGGGCAATAAGGCGCAATACAAGTCTGAACAGACTCCATGCACGGTGGTAGTTCAGTTCTTCCGGAAGGACCTCATCTGATAGTTCAAAAGACTTCATTATATCCTTCTGCACATCATGGACCGTGTCAGTATTACACATCCATACCGCACTTTCAAAATGCAGATACAGGCTTCTATAGTCCCAGTTTACCGAACCGACGATAGCTTCCTTGTCATCGACGACAACAGTTTTTGCATGCATGAATCCGGGAGTATATTCATAAACGCGGACGCCGGATTTGACAAGATCACGATAGAAAGAGCGTGTTGCCTGATGGATCATCCATTTATCGTATTTGCTCGGAGTCACGATCCGAACGTCGATTCCACTCTTTGCAGCAAGTCCCAAAGCCGTGATCATATTCTCATCCAGGATAAGATACGGAGTACTGATATAGATCGACTTCGTTGCAGAGGTGATCATGTTCATGTACACGTTTTCTCCCACATATTCGTTATCGATCGGGGAATCACAGTAAGGCTGGTAGTATCCTCCTCCGATAATGGGACATTTCTCCGTTTTCCATGGATAATAGCTGCCGATTTCTTCATTTGTCTTATTGACTGTCATCCACATCTGCAGGAAGAACACCGTAAGGCTCCAGGCTCCTTCTCCTTCCAGCATCACAGCAGCATCTTTCCAGTATCCGAATCTCTCTTTTTCATTGACATATTCATCTGCCAGATTTAATCCTCCGCAGAAAGCAATCTTTCCATCTATCGACGTGATCTTTCTATGGTTTCTGTTGTTTTGGATCGTCGTAAAGAATGGGCGGAAAGGATTAAACTTCGTACACTTGATCCCGTATTGTTTCATCTGTTCCGGGAAATCGGAAGGAAGGCTCAGGAAACAGCCCATATCATCGTACATGATACGCACATCAATGCCATTCTCTGCTTTCTCTTTCAGGATCTCCAGGATAGAATCCCAGAACTTTCCGTGACCGATAGTAAAATATTCCAGGAAGATATATTTCTCTGCTTTTTTAAGCTGTTCAAGAAAGACGGGCCAGAAGGCTTCGCCCGGGGAAAGATACGTACTCTCCGTATTGGTATATATCGGAAAATGCAACGCATTCTGCAGATAATCCACGTTTTTAACGTACTCCGGATGTTCCTGCACGATATTCTCCCGAACTGTTTCAGACAGTTTCAAACTATCTTTCGTCTGTTCGATCACATTGGGAAGATTCTTCGCATAATAATCCGTCACCATCTGGGAGTTTAAGAACACATAGAGCACGCCTCCGAAAACAGGCATGAAAAGGATCAGGAATACCCAGATCAGCCTGTAACCGCCTTTATCGTTCTTACTGATCACATAGAGAGCCACGATAACACTGATGACACGGAACAGGATCGAAGCGATATCCGAGTAAAGAGTACCTGCTGCAATGAGAAAAAAGAATGAGCCGATTTCCACGAGCAGGATCAATATAATGATCGCCCGTCTCATCAACAAAGATTGGAACCATTGTTTGCGCATCTTTTCCTCCTTTACTCCTTCTATTAATTATCAACATTCTGGAAATTAAGTCAATTGAGTGTAGCCGTTTTGTATCACCTGCGATACAATAAAACTAGTATCGGGATGGCAAGCGAGGGTTTTCATATGGATAAAAGCGTAGGTAAGAATCATGATTCTCTTGTATCCGTTTGCATCGTCGCGGATTACATTTTCAGCATAGCAATCACCTATCTTGTATGTGCAACAGGTGGTGTACCGAACATATATGCCAATCTGATCGTCATTCCAATCGTCGTAACGGCGCTCTTTACTCCAGTCTGGCACAGTGTTTTCTTCGCCGTCTTATGTGGGCTTGCCATGGGACCTGTAACCACAGCGATCACCGGTGGTGACATGGGCAATTTCACCTGGCTGATCCGTCTGGCTGTCTACGTTGTTCTGGCCGTCGTTATTTCTACGATATCCGGCATTTTGAAGCAACGCGAGCAGTATTTCGAAAAAATGGCAACGATCGACTCTCTGACCGGGCTTGGCAATATTGCAGCTCTTACCCGCTCCCAGAATTCCGGCGATAGTACGATGACGATCTTGATGCTGTCTTTTGTTGACTCTGTCGATATGCAGGGTCTTTTCGGAAATGAATTCTATCAGTCGATCATTCTGAAGATCTCCGGCGAATTGCAGGATCTTCTTTCTTCTTATCCAAACGCCCGGCTCTATAAGGGAACCGATCTGAATTATGCGATCACTGTGGTCCATCGGTCGGAAGAAGGAAGCCTGGAAAGCCTTCTGGCTTCCCTGAGCAATCTGAATGACGTAACGATCTCCGTTAATCAGGTGCCTGTTTATATCCGCTACCGGATCGGTTTTACGATCATCCAGCCCGGCTCAAATCTGACCGAAGGTTTGGAGAATGCGAATATCGCTCTCCGCTATTCCTTCCTGAAAGATCAGCAGATCAGCCGCTATACAGACGCCATGCGCGACTATTACAAAGGAACCGTCAGCATCGCCAGCGAATTCTCCACAGCCATGTCTAAAGGCCATGTCCAGGCATCCTATCAAACCATACATGATGCAAAAACACGTGAAGCCAAAAGTGTCGAGATCTTCGCGAAGTGGGTCCGTGAAGACGGAAGCAAGATGACTGCGGAAGAATTTGTTCCGATACTGGAAAAGACCAGCTGTCTCCATGAACTGACCCTGTTCATTACCAAAGAAGCTCTTCGTTACGCACGTCTTCCTTTAAACCAGAACCGTCTTTTCCACATCAACTTCGCCGCTTCGGAATTGAATGAGAAAAGTGTTCAGGAGTTCGTCCGCACGATCCGCGATTCCGGCGTAGCGCCGGAAAGCGTTGTGGTCGAGATCGCCGGGCATCTTCCGGAAGATCCGTTTCTGATCCGTGAAAATATCCTTTTCCTTCACAAGCACAAGATCCGGATTGCAATCGACTATTTCCATTCCGGTTTTTCATCTTACGTATTACTGGCTGACATTCCAATCGATGAGATAAAACTCAGCCGTTCTCTCACTTCCCATATAGAGACAGAGCGGGGATACGCTCTGGTAAAGAGCATCGTCTCCTTCTGTAAAGAAATGAATATCCTTACTGTCGCAGAGGGCGTTGAAAATGAAAACCAGGCAGATCTCTGTGCCCGTGCCGGTATAGATTATCTTCAGGGCTACTATTTCAGTGTACCGAGACTTCTCCGTGAAGCGGATGAATCGATCGAAGCCAGAACAGCCGCACGCGCATCCGAAGAGCGTCCCTCAGCCAACATATCCGTTGTCAAAAAAGCGTCTGACGAAGAAGGATCATCTATCGATCAGAATACTGCTCCTGAAGAACCTTCCGAAGAAAAAGAATCAGACCAGAAAAAAAGTGATCAGGAATGATCACTTTTTTGATTTCTTACGAAGCCACAGCAGATGCGCATATCTTGAAGCGGTGCGGTATGCCTTCTTGGCATTCGCCTTAATTCCGGAGGACTCTTCATCCTTTTCCTCCGGCTTGACCGGAACCATTTTTGCCTTTTTCAGTTTCCGGGAAGAATGGATCTTTCCCACATTGGCACGCCGTATCGCTTTCGCGCGGACGTGACGGGCAATTGCATTCTTATAGGCATCTTCCACCCGGCTGGCAAATACCTCTGCAGAATAGGTCTCCACAGTTGCCTGCGCTTCGGAAGAAAGCATCTGCATCTTCGCTTCATCCGTAAAAAGCGAGCACAGAATATCCGGTATATCCTGTTCCTTTTCAAACAGGCAGGCATTTCTTCCATCGATAAATAATTCGTTTACCGCATCGTCTTTTCTGGCCATGACAGGAAGACCTGCAGCCATGGCTTCATAATAAGTCAGGCCCTGCGTCTCGGAAGTGGAACATGAAATAAAGACATCTCCCATCTGATAATACCGTCCGATATCTGCATAGGGCACAGCGCCCGCAAATATTATGTTCTTCGAAACACCCAGTTCTGACGCCTGTTTCTTCAAACCATCCAGGGCGGGTCCATCACCAACGACCAGAAGTTTAACGTTCGGCATCTTCTGCACGATCGGCGGCATTTCGGCAATGACCTTGTCGATACTCTTTTCTTTCGCAACACGACCCAGGGAAAGGAGGACCTTGTCCCCGTCAGCAATACCAAGCGAATGCCGGAGATCACGAAGTTCTTCTTCCGTAAAGTTGGACTTGCGGAAAGGCGTAATGTCGATTCCAGTCGGAATAACATAGATCGGTTTCTTTACACCGTAGGAACGCAGGCAGTTTTTTACTTTTTCCGTCGGAACGATCAGACCGGTCGGCACGTTACAGAAAACCTTACTGTATTTCTGCGCCATTTTCGGAGTGATGACTTTTGTTGCTTTCCCATTCAGAATATAGTGCGTGTAATCTTCCAGCATGGTGTGGTAAGTATGTACGATCGGAAGATGGAGCGTCATGGAAGAAGAAAGGCCAACCAGTCCCATAGAGAATTCCGTCTGTGTATGGATAACATCGATCTTCAGACGGCGAAGGATCTGAACCAGGCGTAATGAATACGGCATGGTCGTACGATAAGGCCGTACCAGAAGCATAGGTATGCTGGGGATCCGGAAAACCGGCGGATTTCTGTGGACACGCCGTACGATCGGAACATTATTATCTGACGTAGCAAAAATGTATACGCGGTGTCCCTTTTTACGAAGGGCACGCGCCAGTGTATAGATGGATGAAGTAACCCCGTTGATATCCGGGAAATACGTATCCGTTATGATTGCAACATTCATTTCTTTCTCCTCCACTCCATTTAAAATTATAACACAATCAGTTTTTTGGAAATGACTATTCTGTCAATTTGAATCCCCTTATTACCTTGAAAAGAAGGTAGTAATTATGCTATTAATAGCGGATTTTTCTTATAATCCCCCAATTGATTTTGTTATACTATACGCAACCACATTTCAAACAGAGTACAGTAAGGAGGACTCAACCATGCCTTTTCCGAAGGATTTTATCTGGGGCGTCGCCGCTGCTTCATATCAGGTCGAAGGTGCTTGGAACGAAGACGGCAAGGGGCCTTCTATCTGGGACACATATACACACACACCACAATCTCCTGTACATAACAACGAGAACGGAGACACAGCCTGCGACCACTATCACCGCATGAAGGAAGATGTTGCGCTGATGGCAGAGATGGGCATAAAAGCATATCGTTTTTCCGTCAGCTGGGCACGTGTTCTTCCTGACGGAACAGGAAAAATAAACGAGAAGGGGCTGGCCTTTTATTCCGCTCTTGTAGATGAGCTTCTCAAGTACAAAATCGAGCCGATGCTCACGATTTATCACTGGGATATGCCACAGGCGCTTTTCGATCGTGGCGGATGGCTGAATCCTGACATCGTTACCTGGTTCAAAGAATACACAAAGATTCTCGTAGATGCCTTGTCTGATCGTGTAAAATACTGGTTTACTATCAACGAACCGCAGATCTTTATCGGTCTCGGATTTCAGCTCGGAGCCCATGCTCCGTTTCTCAAGCTCTCCGACCGCGACATCATGGTCATGACCAAGAATGTTCTTCTTGCACATGGCACGGCGGTGCGCACGATCCGTGAAAATGCAAAACTTACACCGAAGATCTCCTTTGCCGTGACCGGTCCATGTGTCGAACCGGAAAACGATTCAGAAGAAGCGATCGAAGAGGCAAGGAAGAAAACTTTCGGCATTGATGGTCCGATGTACGTATTCTCTAACGCATGGTGGGCTGAACCCATATTCTTCGGTAAATTTCCTGACGGAACCATGGAAAGATTCGGGAGTTTCTTCCCTTCGATCTCCGAGGAGGAATGGTCGATCATCACCTCCCCTCTCGACTTCTATGGATGTAATATCTATAATTCTGTCGGGCAGGATCCCCGTCCTGCTGACGGAAACGTGAAGAACTGTGGCAAGGCAATCACCGCTGCCCACTGGCTGGTAACTCCGGATGTATTGTACTGGTCTCCGAAATTCTTCTATGAGAGATATAAGCTGCCTGTCATGATCACGGAAAACGGTTGTGCCAGCTGTGACACGAAGCATCTTGACGGTAAAGTTCACGATCCGCAGCGCATCGATTACACGACACGGTATCTTCGATCTTATGAGCACGCCGCAAACGAAGGCGTTCCGCTGGTGGGATATATCCACTGGTCATTTATGGATAACTTTGAGTGGGCAGAAGGATTTGATCTTCGTTTCGGTCTGGTATACGTTGATTACCAGACTCAGGAACGTACGATAAAAGATTCTGGACTCTGGTATCGGGACGTAATTGCTTCAAATGGGAAAACGATCTGGGGATGACCTCCGATTAAATGTCCGGATCGAATCCTATAAAAAAGAATAACGTGATACATACATATCACGTTATTCTTTTTTCTTGAAAGGATTTGGCCCGGAAGGATCAAATTCCGGCATATCACTCAGAGCAACTTCAACCGCTTTCTCTTCTCTCGTAATATCATCATATCCGAAAGAAGCTTCGTTTCCGACATTCCGATCCACAGGAGTCTCCGGGAGCCGCATGCCCCTTCCCAGTTTTCTGTTCTGGATCTCCTGTTTCATCATGTACAAGGGAGAATGTTCTGTAGGAAGCGGCACAGGTACACTCGGGATCGGCGCTTCACGCATCTTTTTCGTCTCCTCATCTTCCGGCTGTTCATATGCTTCCACGTCGGGAATACTGATGGAGACAGTAGTTCCCTTCATACTTCTTTCAAGGTGGAATAATGATTTATCGGATGCCGATTCATTGAGCTGTGTTTCCAGCATGATCGATGACGAAACCGTATCGACCATATATGTGCGGCAATTGACCGATGATTCCGAATTGGAGACCTCATTATTCTTAATTGTCCGGATTTTCTTCTTGTTCAGATCCTCGAGTTTTTTACCATCCGCCTTATCCGTTTCCTCAGCTTCGCTGACAGTTTCGACAAAACCTGAAGATACACCGGTCAAACCATTCATGTACCAGGAAAACGTCTCGCTCTTGCGCTTGAAACGCATATGCCAGATCGGAATATAGATAAGCTGTCCCAGCCCTGTCTCATATTTTGTTTTATCCACAAAAGAACTGATCTGATAATGCTCCATGTTTTCGCTTAGAACATATTCCCGGATCCAGTTTCGCACTTCACTCTTTAATTCCTCATCCACAGATTTCCAATTTAAATCTATTCCCGGATAGAACGCGTCAGATGCGATCTTGTTTTCGTCATCAATGGTACTGCGAACAGAAAAGGGAGATATTCTTTCAAAAAGAGTGCTCTCTATACATGTGGCTGACGGAACCGGCACATTCTGCCAGATCATCTCCGCGATAAACTGTTTTGGATAAGGTTCCGCTGCCGATGTCCGCTCCAGAGTCAGGTCATCGCCTGTAAGAAAATCCAGGATCCTCTCTCCTTTACCTCCTTTTTTTACGATAGGAAGTACTGTTATTACCGTTGTCGCATTGATTGCATAATCATAAAGAAAACACGGTAAATAGACCGGATTGATACAGTCCTTACAGATAGACTTCTTTGCGAAATGCAGTTTCATCCCTTCCTTTTTCACATCCTGGAGGTATTGTTCAAGTGCATCCTCTCTGGAATAGATAAAAGGAACAGTAGAGATCCCAACCGGAAGTCTTGCCGGAGAAGAAGGATCTTCCTTTATAGATCTGCTTCCGCAGAACACACAGTTGGAAAGTGGAAGCGTACATTCCTTGGACGAGAATACCACTTTCTTACAGTCATCACATACAAACGTGCGCACGTTTGTCTTTGCCGCAAAAGAGGGCACATGGAAGGCCCAGTCAACAGACTCGATCTTATCTTTCTCCGTAAGATTAGACGAACAGAAGCAACAGACGTTGTCTGCTGCTTCTGATAAAAGAATCTGAGCTCCGCAATGAGGGCATAAGAACGCTTTATCCATGTTGTTCTGATTCCTATATCTCGTCTGAATCAGTTTCTTCTGAACGGACTCGGTCCATCCGGATCAAACTCGGGAAGATCGCGCATTGCTCTTCTAACGGTTTCGTTTTCAGCATCCAGGTTCTGGCGGAAAATATCCTTGCCGCCCCTAGCCAGTGACGGGACGTCATTCTCTTGTGCGAAATGACGCTCTTCCGGCTCTCTTTCCTCTTCCGGTTCAAAGGAACGTCTTGCCGGGGCTGCCGGTCTCTGCCGTTCCTGTTCTTCCATCTGTCGACGCTGTGCGAATGTTCTCGGACGATCGTTGGAGAAAACGATCGGATCCTCATCATTATCTCTGTTAATGCTTCCACCCGGACGTCCGGCCGGCTGTTCCGATCTTCTTGCCATTTCAGACATCTGGCGCTCTGCTCTTAACGGAGATTCACGTCTTGGTGTCGATACCGGCATTTCCACTTCGACCTGTGGCGCTGCGTCGCGGCGTGCCGGAGCAGGACGCTGCGGGCGTGCAGGATAACGCTGCTCGGCTCTCTCAGTAGAAACGCCCCTTACACCGGCATTAAATTCTCTCGCTTCACCGCTTGGTAAGATCTCTTTCACCTGACCTGCGCTTCTGCCCAGTCCGTTCAAACCGGATTGTGTTCTTGGCTTCTCGACATCTATGATCTGATCCTTCGGTTTCGTTAAAGAACCCGCCGGTCTTTCGTCTCTGTACGCGGGCATGCCCCAAGCCGGCATCGGACGGTCACTATCCGGAACACGTTCCCAAATCGGAACCTGCTTCTCCGGTTTTGGTTCAGCAGTTCTGGAAATCGGTCTTCCCATTCCGGTACGTGCACCTGGTCTTTCCATCTCATCACTTGATCCTGGTCTCTCCATGCTTGCACGGGAACCCGGTCTTCCTACGGAAGGACGTGCTGCAGATGGACGCGTATCTTCCGGACGGCGTCTTGTAGATGGAGACGGTCTGCCTTCAGTATCATCCTGACGGCGGAATGCATAGGAACGATCCATCGGCTCATTTGTCTGCCGCTGGGCCGGACGCTCACCATAATCACGCTGCTCCATCAGTTCCTCACGGGAAGGACGTCTCGTCCGTTCTCTCGGATTGCCGAGGCGGGATTCACGTGTAACCGGAGCATTCTGCGGTTTCGCCCAGGACGGAGTTTCCGTAGCTTCCGGCATCTCTCCCCAACGTCCGCCACCCTTGGCAAGAGACGGGATCTGGTGCACATCGTTATCATTGCTCTCGATACCATGCTCAACGATATAATCCACGCTCGGTGCCACTTCAGTAACACGGGCAAGAGGCGCTGCCGGTCTTTCAGCCAGCGGACGGTTATTCTCATCCAGTTCCGGATGATGCTCAACTTCTTCAACAAACTCTACATCGCGGGCCATGGCCAGCGGAGCTTTCGGGCGGTACGCCAGCGGACGGTCGTTCTCATCACTGCCGAAGTAATTCTCAGAAACTTCCGGGATCCTCTCCGGATCTGCAATCGGAGAATACTCCACAACGGAAGATTCACGCTGCACACCAGGAAGCACGCCGGAATCATAATCCGAGTTCATGATGGCCATACCGTTTGCCTGAGACGGTTTCTGTTCCGGCATTCTCGGAATAGAGGAACCGGACTGTCTGTTCATCTCTCTTTCAGCAGCAGCATTCTTCTTATTGAACGAGAACGTAATGTTCGCCACCATATCCTCGTTGTCTTCGGAATATTCTTCCAGTTCCGGGAAATCCGGTTCAGGTCTCTCAACATCAACCGAAGAAGCCTGGATCTCTTCCGGAATCGTTTCCGGGATCTCCGGACGGAACTCTTCAGGAACCTCTTCACGGAAATCCTCTATCTCAGGTCCAAGTTCCGGTTCATCAACATAATAATCTTCGTTGTAACGTTCCTGTGCGGCACGGAGTGAAGCAGCATATTCCTCCGCTTCTCTTCTAGCCTGGGCAAGTACTTCATCATCGCTCTCAACCAGACGCTCCGAAGAGTGCTGAGGCTCGAAGGCACGCACTTGCACTTCACGGGCCGGCTCACCCATCTGGTTGGAATGCTCTTCTTCTTTTGCTCTCTTATCAAGGAAAGAGCTCAGGGACATAAGATCCGGTCCCGGAAGCGGAGCTCTGTCATCGAATTCCTCCGGATCACGGCTCCAGATCGGCTTCTGCTGTACAGGCATAGCAGCACGTCCTCTCGGTTCGCTCTGTTCATCCGATGCACCCTGCATCTGGGAACGGGCAACCTGTTCCGCCAAAGATGCCGGTTTGTTGACCTGTTTTCTGGAATCGATCCGTTCCTCATCTGTTCTTTCCCAGAGCGGCTTATTACCGGAAGAAGCCACACTCGGACGTTCCATGGCAGGTTTCTTCTTTCTGACAGGACGTGCATTAGTAGCAGTTGTTGTTGTCTGCGGAGGTGTAACCGCTTTTGCCCAGCTCGGAGCCTCGGCCGCTGCCTCCATCGGTTTCTTCGCATTCTCTCTGGCTGCCGCACGAAGACGGGCTGCTTTCTCTTTTTCAAGTTTCGCTGCCTCTTCTTTGGAAAGTTTCTTCGATAACGACTTCAGATCGGTAACGACCTCCACATCAAGCGGAACGCTCGGTTTCTTGGCCTTGGAAGGTTCCTTTACCGTTTCTTTTTCAACTTCTTTTGCAACTGCTGCGACCGCTTCCTGAAGATCCAACGGCTCATCGGCAACAGAATCCAGTTCCTTACCCAGTGCTGCATCCACTTCGTCTGCCAGATCATCCTTCGCTTTTGGAACGATTGGCGGCATATTACCGATCGGGAGCGGTGCAATCGGTGCTTTCTCTTTCTTTCTGCCATCGGCGGTGATCCTGGAATCTCTCGGTTTTTCGAAGAAAGAATAGTCGAGGATCTCGATATTCGGATCGTGGATATTGAATTCGAAATGAGTATCATTCAGCGCGGTACAACGGGACTTATCCCAATATGACTGGTACGGAAGGACCGTAGCCTTGCCTGAAACCTTCGCCATCGGAATATTCGCTTCTATCTCGCCGTTCTGTCCATTCATTGCAAAATAGTATTCACGGCCGGAATAGTCACCCTTCATATACCAGATCGGGAACAGAACAAGCTCACCGATTCCCAAAGGGTAATCCGTCTTATCCGCAAAATGAAGGATATCATACGAATCAGAGTGGGCATCCATGATCATCTGGCGGGTCCACTTCTTGACGCGATCCATAAACTCCTGCATGCAGGTGATCGGATCTTTCAGAATAGCCAGAACAGGCGTATCTCCCAGTGTCTTCTCGGAAATATTCACCAGTTTGGACTGGTCGTAAGGCTGGAGACAGTTCATCACATTATCCTGAAGCACACCCGATGCATCAAAAGGAATACCCTGCCAGGAAAGTACGCCGCCCGTTACATGCTCGGAAGGCTGGGAAGAAGCATCTTTCGCACCTTTCCTGTTAGCACTGAACCGGGAAATGGAAGAACGGATCGGAGAAAGGAATTCCACCAGCTGCTCCGGAGCATTCAGACCCATGATCGTTTTACTATCGTTCGCTTTATTTCTTAATGTAACCGTCAGTCTTGCATGTGCAACGACTTCATATGTAAAGATCCAGCTTGGGACATAGACCTTGTGGAGAAGCGCCTTATTCTCATCTGTTGCCAGCTGTCTTCCCACGGCAGAATTATTGCGCAGATAATCCAGAAAGATTTCTTCCGCCTGCTGTTTGGTATGGGCAAAAGGAATGATCCGCTTCGGCATAGCACCGATCTCAGGGCCGTTATCCGTAATAGAAGCCGATGAACAAAGGGGGCATCCTTGTTTCGCGGATGAAGATTTCAAAACAAATTCACCGGCGCAATCATCACACTTATACCGATGATACAGGCTGTCATTCCAGGCCTCTCCAACATAGTATCCGCCTTCTAATTCCCGGACCTCGTCTTTTCCTGTCAACGTCGTATGACAAAAGCAGCAAGTATATTTCTTAGACTCGTCGAAGATTAGATCGGCGAGACAATTAGGACAATGAAAAGCAATTTCCATAAAAGACAACCCTCCTACTTCACTCTATAATATAAAGATGAATAGTAAGATTGTCAATTATCAGCTCATATGCTAAACTATTTTTATTCGGTTTTGACAATTTCGTCGAGGCCGTCAACATACTGAAAAGCAGGTATTAAGATGAGAAATATTGCATTTTCATCTGAATATGCAGAACAATATAACAGACAGTTTGAAGTCCTTTTTCGTGAGGAAAACCGCAGGAATAAGGAGGAAGGGTGCTTCGCAAACGGGTATTCCCTGCTGGCCGAGAGTTTCGAAGGAGAACTGGATGGCGAACACCGTCTGGCTGCACGTTATGCGCTTTTTTCTCCGAATCACGAACCGGTTTTCGATTATGCCTGCCTCGATAATACCAATCCGCTCTGCGAGATGATCACCCACAAAGACGGCAAGACATACTTTCTCTTCCGCCGTGACCGCTTCGGTTTTTCCGTACTGGATCTGGATTCCCTTCATGAGCATCGCTTTTATTCTGATGAGGCTTTTGAATCCGGAAATGACTTTATCTGGTGCAGTGCAGAATATTATCCGGCCAGAAATACGATTTTCGTTGCCGGTCACATGCTGGGAGCACCGTATGAAGTGTATGAATTTGACTTTTCCGACCCGCTGACATGCGTTGCCCATATTCCGGAAGACGCCCTGATCCTGACTCTTCCCACCACTGATTTTGCAGATGAGATGGAAGATTTCCGCGATGAATACGTAAACTGGGGCGAAGAAGAGATCTATGGATCTGCCCTTCTGAATTCCTTCGACGATATCGCCGAGTGGTTTGCTTTTGTGGATACGCTCGGTTCAAGAAAGACCGCGCCGTCATATTATATGCCGTCTACCCCGTTCGTTGCTTTTCGCATGTCAGACGGTATTCCGGTAGGCATGATCGAGATCAAACACGAATTAAATGACTATCTTTCCAAGCATGGCGGACATATTTCTTATTCTGTACGCCCGTCTGAACGGCGTCGCGGGTATGGTAAGAGGATGCTGGCCATGGCGCTCCCCTACGCCAAGATCCTCGGACATTCCAAGGTCCTTGTTGTCTGTCATACAGATAACGAGCCCTCCAGAAAGACGATTTTGGCAGACGGCGGCGTTTATGAACAGACCTATTTCAGTGAACTCGACAATATCTATAACGAGAACTACTGGATCCGCACTACGCCGGACACGACTTCCGATCCTCAGAGCCTAAAGAAGGAAGGCAACGTTTCCTGACCGTTTATACGAATATTCTTGCACAGATATAAGCCATGACAGGAAGACTGATCATGGAAAGAAGCATGCTCTGAACTGTTGCACGTGCTGCAAAGTTCGGAGCACAATTATATTTTTCCGAGAAGATCACATTCATGGAGCCGCATGGCAGGGCGCACATCAGCACAAAAACGGATGCGGTTGCCGGCATGATGGTCACGAAGCGGCTAAGCCCCCACATGGCAGCCAGTGCCACACCCGGGAGTACAAGAAGCCTCATGGAAGAAACTATATAAGATTTCGGATCACCCAGGACCTGTCTGAATGGAAGAGTCGCCAGATTGGAACCGATCAGGATCATGGACAGCGGGACAGTCATATCCCCGATCAGTTTGACAGGCCCCATGACCTGTTCGTTCAGAACGACCGGCGATACAAAAAGGAGCAAAGCCAGAAGAGATGCGATGGTAACCGGGTTAAAGATCACGGATTTCCAGTTTCCTGTCTTGCCGGAGACAAGATGCACCCCGTACGTATACATAAAAATGTTGTAAGACATGTTGAAAACGACCGCCAGAAGAAGCCCCTGGTTGCCGAAGAGTGCACTCATAACGGGGAATCCTACAAAGCCCGTATTGGCAAAGGTCGTCAGCGTGACAAACATACGCTGTTCTTTATCTTTCATGGTAAGCTTTTTGCTTAGCATCCGCATGCAGACAAGTGTGACCGCGTAGTAGATCACAGAAGCAGCAAACATGGCCAGCATCCCCCTGGCAAGCTCGGAAGTGCGCTCATAGTTTGCAGATGCGACTATGCTGAAAGGCAGGATCGCTTTCAGAAGCATGTCCGACAGACCTTTCTGCATACGCTCGTCCAGGACTCTGTATTTCCGAAGGCAAAAACCCAGTGTCACTGCCACCAGGATCTTGATAAATACTTCTAAGAGAACATTCACTCTTCTTTTTCCTCCCAGGCTGCCGCACGGGAAACTGCCTTCTTCCAGTTCGCAAGAAGCCTCTCCCTTTCTTCAGCCTTCATATCCGCTTCAAAAAGCGTATCACAATGGCGAAGCTTCCGCAATTCATCAAGACTCTCCCAATACCCGCAGAAAAGGCCACCGAGATAAGCCACACCCTGCGATGTAGTCTCCCGTTCTTTTGCCCGATCCACCTGACAGTTCAGGATATCCGCCTGGAACTGCATCATAAACCGGCTGACACTGGCTCCGCCGTCCACTTTCAGTGCTGAGATCCGGCAGTCGGACTCTTCCTGCATCAGTGAAACCAGGTCATAGACCTGATAGGCGATCCCTTCCAAGGCCGCGCGTGCGATATGTGCTTTTGTGGAACCACGGGTAAGTCCCAGGATCGCTCCTCTGGCATACATATCCCAATATGGCGCTCCCAAGCCCGAAAACGCCGGAACAAGGTATACTCCTGCATTATCCGGCACCGTTTCCGCCAGCACGTCACAGTCGGAGGCATGGTCGATCAGTTTCAGTTCATCCCGAAGCCACTGAATCGTGGATCCCCCGTTGAAAACACTTCCTTCAAGCGCGTATGTGGTCCTGCCGTCTATGGACCATGCCGCTGAGGTCACCAGACCCTTCTTCGACACGATCGGTTCCTCTCCGATGTTCATAAGAGTAAAACAGCCTGTGCCATACGTATTCTTGATATCGCCTTTATCGAAGCAGGTCTGCCCGAAAAGCGCTGCAGGCTGGTCTCCCAGTATCCCATAGATACCGACACCGTATATTGCTTCAAGTCCCGGAATATCCGCCGCCACGCTTCCGAAATCCGAGGCACCCGGAAGCGCCTGCGGAAGCATGCACTTCGGTATATGGAAATACCTGCACAGTTCATCATCCCAAGAAAGCGTGTTGATATTAAACAGCATCGTTCTCGATGCATTGGAGTAATCGGTCGCGTGGGACATGCCACCGGTCAATCTGTATAAGATCCAGGTATCTACCGTTCCGAAAAGGATCTCTCCCTGCCCCGCACGCGCCTTCAGCCCCGGCACTTCTTCGAGGATCCACTGGATCTTCGTTGCAGAAAAATACGCATCCGGCACCAGTCCCGTCTTTTCCCTAACTGTCTCAACAAATTCCGGATCGGAGTCCTTCATTTTCTCAACAAGCGGCGCCGTTCTTCTGCACTGCCAGACAATAGCGTTATATACCGGACGTCCGGTGTTTTTCTCCCACAGGATCGTGGTCTCTCTCTGATTCGTAATGCCGATCCCCGCTATCTGTCCCGGTTGGATATTGGCTTTTGCGAGAGCCTGACGGATACAGTCACACACCGTTCTCCAGAGGTCCTCCGGATCATGTTCCACCCAGCCCGGTTTGGGAAAATGCTGTTCAAATGTTTCCTGCGCCGAGGCGACACAGGTACCATCCTTGCCGAATATCATCGCACGGGAACTTGTGGTCCCCTGATCGATTGAAAGCATGTATTTCTCCATACTACCCTCCTTCACACGTCCCATCCGTAAATGACAGACAAAAGGCCCTCAGGGCTCACTTCCCCGAAGGCCGTATGATCAGAATCTCTTATAGACCCAGTTCAGCTTAGCCAGCCATTTGGTGTCCATCTGGTTGATAGAATCCATGCCGAAACGGATACGCCACTGGCCTGTCGGCGTGCCCGGAGCGTTCATTCTTGTATCCGAGCCGAATCCCATTACATCTTGAAGCGGCGCAACTGCCAGAACTGCGGCAGATGACCAGACAGCAGTCAGCATCGCACGGCATGCAGGAGCATGTACGCCACCGTCTCCCCAGTTGTCTCCGTGGAAACGGCAGTAATCCAGAGCAAACCGTCGATCCTCTTCGGAAGCCTCCCACAGCCAGCCCAGAAGAGTATTGTTATCGTGGGTACCTGTATAGGCAATACAATTTCTCGGGTAATTATGCGGCATATGCTTGCTGTCATCGTGCGGTACCATACCGAACTGAAGCACACGCATGGTCGGCAGCCCGGTCTCGTCCAGGAAGGTTTGCAGTGCTTCATCCGACTCACCGAGATCCTCGGCAAAAATAGCCGGTTCTCTTCCGAATTCATCGAAGATCTTATTCCAGAGTTTCATCGCCGGTCCATCCGTCCACACACCGTTTCTCGCGTTCTCGGCGTCTGCCGGGCAGGAATAATAGCGGGAAAATCCCCGGAAATGGTCGATACGGATCACGTCATACAGGCGGAAATTCTGGTGCAGTCTGGAGAGCCACCAGGCAAAGCCGTCTTTCTCATGTACCGGCCAGTCGTAGACCGGATTTCCCCAGAGCTGTCCATCTTCACAGAAATAATCCGGCGGTACACCCGCTACACGCTTAAATGTGCCGTCCGCGTTCATCTGGAACAGTTTTCTGTTCGCCCAGACGTCGCAGCTATCGCCGGAAACGTAGATTGGAATATCTCCGATGACCTTAATACCGATCTCGTTGATCTTCGCCTTCAGTTTCGTCCACTGATCGTAGAAGATGTACTGGATAAAAAGATAGAAATCACAGAGATCACGGTTTTTCTCCATAAAGAAGGTCAGTGCTTTTGCATCATGCTTCATCAGCGCCTTGTCATTCCATTCCCACCAGGCTTTCTGCCCCTGGCTTTCCTTTATAGCCTGGAAAAGCTTAACTTCCGTGACCCAGGAATTCTCCTGTTCAAAGACTTTCATGTCGGCCCGCATCGGATCGTCGATCTTGGCAAATGCATTTTTGAGCATCTGCATACGGTTTTCTCTTACCCACGCGTAGTCGACACTGTAGCAGGATCCCGGGAACTTGCACGCCGCAAGCTCCGCATCGGTCAGCAGTTTCCTCTCGTGAAGATCCTCCGGATCGATGATGAGCGGACTTCCGGCAAAGGCCGAATCACTCTGGTAGGGCGAATCTCCCGAACCCGGATTGGTAAACGGAAGGACCTGCCAGTATCCCATGCCGGCTTCCTTTAATTTTTTCGCAAAAGCGACGGCTTCTTTTCCGAAACCGCCGATGCCATATTCTCCAGGTAACGATGTAATGTGTAATAGTACACCTGCGCTTCTGTTCACTTTCAATTATCCTCCTTATTGCGAACATAGATCAGCTTGACCTGCGGATTCTTCTCATTGACCCGCAGTTCACACTCGACAAAATCCAAGGACTGCATAAGTTTGCTCATCTTGGAATACCCGTAGTTTCTGGAATCGAAAGACGGGCTCTTCTTATTGACCAGGTTTCCCACATCCCCAAGGAACGCCCAGCCGTCTTCATCTGCCAGATCAGAGATAGAACTGGAGATCAGTTCACAAGTGCTCTCATCCATAAACTGAATGGTGCGCTCAGCGGAACCGGTATCCTTATTCTCTTCCGCCGGCTCGCCGGCACTTTCTTCATGTGCTTTCGGGGCAGCGGTACTGTTCTTGCCGCCCTGTCCCTTCTTACTCTCCTGACCTTTCTTGGGAGACAGGATCTCCAGGAAGAGGAAACGGTCGCAGGCTGCCACAAAAGGTGTCGGCGTTTTCTGCTCTCCAATGCCGTAGACGATCTTTCCGGACTCACGAAGTCTTGTTGCCAGCCTTGTAAAATCACTGTCGCTGCTGACCAGGCAGAATCCGTCGACATTCTCTGTATACAGAATGTCCATTGCATCGATGATCAGGGAAGAATCTGTAGAATTCTTTCCGCTCGTATAACCGAATTGCTGTACCGGCGTGATCGCATGATCCAGCAGGACTTGCTTCCACGGGCCAAGCTGCGGCTTCGTCCAGTCACCGTAGATCCTCTTGATCGTCGGGTTACCGTAGCGTGCAATTTCAAGCATCATAGGTTTAAGATATGTGGCAGAAACATTATCTGCATCGATCAACACTGCCAACCGAACATCTTTTCCGGACATATACACCTCTTCTCCTTGCCCTAACATGACGAGGCTGATATAATATTGTGGCTTGTTTTACTGGCTGGAACGCTATTCCTTTAGCACTCCGTAAGAAAGCCATTACTATTATATCGTATTTTGCAAATGTGACCAAACCAGGAAGGTATTGAATATGGATCAGACAGTACTAAATGAGATCAGCCGTCGCCGTACTTTTGCGATCATCTCGCACCCTGACGCCGGTAAGACCACCATGACCGAGAAACTCCTGCTTTACGGAGGTGCCATTCATATGGCCGGCTCTGTTAAAGCACGTAAGGCAGCCCATCACGCCACTTCCGACTGGATGGAGATCGAGAAGCAGCGTGGTATCTCCGTCACTTCTTCCGTCATGCAATTCAATTACGACGGATACTGCATCAACATCCTGGATACCCCAGGTCACCAGGACTTCTCCGAAGATACCTACCGTACGCTCTGTGCCGCGGATGCCGCGGTCATGCTCCTTGACGGCGCGAAGGGTGTCGAGGCACAGACCATCAAGCTCTTCGCGGTTTGTAGAAAGCGTGGTATTCCGATCTTTACATTTATCAATAAGATGGACCGTGCCGCCAAGAATCCTTTCGATCTCATCGATGAGCTGGAAAAAGTCCTCGGTATCCGTTCTACTCCGGTAAACTGGCCAATCGGCACCGATGGTGATTTCCAGGGTGTCTATGTCAGAGAATCCGAAGAAGTGCTGCTTTTCGATAACGAAACCAAAGACCACGGTGCATCCATGGTCAAGTCCATCAGCGCCGGAATCAACGATGAGGAAGCCCTGAAGAAGATCCTCAGCGACCATCACTATGAGACGCTGAAAAACGATATCGAGCTTCTCGATATGGCCGGTGACCCCTTCGACCTGGATAAGATCCTTGCCGGCGAATTGACTCCGGTATTCTTCGGTTCCGCCATCACCAACTTCGGTGTGGAACCTTTCCTGAAGAAGTTCCTGGAGATCGCTCCGGGTCCGCAGTCCCACGAGACATCCGACGGCGTCGTCGCGCCTACCGAAGATTATTTCTCCGGTTTCGTGTTTAAGATCCAGGCGAATATGGATCCGAACCACAGAGACAGAATGTCTTTTATGCGGATCTGCTCCGGCAAGTTCGAGAAAGGCATGAACGTGAAACACATCCGCACCGGCAAGAAGATCACGCTCGCGCAGCCGCAACAGTTCATGGCCCAGGACCGTACCATCGTCGAGGATGCCTACGCAGGCGACATCATCGGTCTTTTCGATCCGGGTATTTTCCGTATCGGTGATACCGTCACCACTTCTTCCAAAAATTTCAACTTTGCGAATATCCCGGTCTTCCCGCCGGAGCATTTTGCCCGCGTGCAGCCTAAGGATTCCATGAAGAGAAAACAGTTCCTGAAGGGTATCGAGCAGCTCTCCGAAGAAGGAGCCGTGCAGCTTTACAAGCAGCCGGGCATCGGTACGGAGACCTACATCATGGGCGTGGTCGGCGTCCTGCAGTTTGAAGTTCTTGAGCATCGCCTCAAGACCGAATACGGTGTAGAGATCCTTCGAAACAACCTCAACTACCGTTTTGCGAGATGGTGTGCCAAGGAAGACGAATCTTCCGATATCGACTTTTCCAAGCTCACCCTCACATCCACTTCGATGCTTGTTCTCGACAGAGATGAAATGCCAGTAGTGCTTTTCGAATCAGAATGGGCTATCAGCTGGGCCCTCGAGCATAACGAAGGACTCCGCCTGGACGATATCCACGAGCGATAATAGAAAAAAAGCTTTGAGATCTTCAAAGCGTAAATGAAAACAGGAAATATGAGAAGACCCGTCTTAGCAGGCGGGTCTTTTTGCATCTTATTTCTTCAGCATGTCAAGAACGGTCTGGCGCATCTGTTCTTTCTCGATACAGAGGTTGTGGAGCACCGGCTTCTTGTTGATATCTTTCAGTCCGTAAGGGATCTCCAGTCCGCTTTCCTGGGAAAGTTCGTTGGTGATCACTTCGTCAGACCGGCCGTTACTGTATCCTGCGCCGTTCAAGGCATCCATGACTGCCGGAGCAAACTTGAATGGGCTCGCCGTGGAAACAAAGACTGTCTTTGTCTCATCTCCCGAGCGCTGATAGTAACGGTTATAGATATTAAATCCAACTGCAGTATGTGTATCCACCACATGATCGCAGCGGTCATACACATCGCGGATCGTCTTGCTGATACCTGCTTCGTCGGCAAACCCGCCAACAAAAGTTGTCTGCAGAACATGGAGCGTCTCCGGATCCACGGAATATGTACCCTTACTCTTCAGTTCTTCCATCCAGCCTTTCGTCTTTACGGCATCCTTACCTGTTACCTCAAAGAGAAGTCTTTCGAGATTACTGGAGATCAGAATATCCATAGACGGAGAATTCGTCTTGAAGAACTCACGGTTTCTGTCGTATGTTCCGCTTCTGAAGAAATCGGAAAGGACCTTGTTCTTATTGGAAGCGCAGATCAGTTTCTTGACCGGAATGCCCATTTTCTTAGCATACCAGGCTGCGAGGATGTTTCCGAAATTTCCTGTCGGTACGACCACATTCATCTTCTCGCCGAAATTGAACTCTTCATACTTCAGAAGCTCAACATAGGATGCCACATAGTATGCGATCTGCGGTACAAGACGTCCCCAGTTGATGGAGTTGGCAGAAGAAAGTACACAGCCCATGCTGTTGAGTTCTTCTGCAACCGATGCGTCTCCGAAGATCGCTTTCACGCCGGACTGGGCATCATCGAAGCAGCCGTTTACCGCAACGACATGCACATTATTTCCTTCAGTAGTGATCATCTGCTGCTTCTGTGCATCCGAAACGCCCTCGGACGGGTAGAAAACGATCACTTCTGTACCCGGCAGGTCCTTAAATCCCTCCAGCGCTGCTTTTCCCGTATCACCGGATGTCGCCGTGAGGATGCAGATCTTTCGGTCTTCTCCTGTCTTCTTCGCCGAAGCTGTCATCAGGTGTGGCAGAAGCTGAAGTGCCATATCCTTGAACGCTGCCGTCGGTCCATGCCACAGTTCCAGGATATATTCACGCGGATTGTACTTGTTAAGCTGAACCAGCGGAGCCGGCTTCTCACCGAATTTCTCTTCCGCATATGCCTGCTCAGTAAAACCAATCAGTTCATCGTACGTAAAATCTGTCAGAAATTTGCTCAGCACAGTTGCAGCGATCTGCGGATATGTCATCTCCGTCATCGCCATGATCTCTTTTTTGCTCAGTTGCGGAATCTCCTCCGGAACAAAAAGACCTCCGTCCGGCGCGATGCCCTGCTTGATCGCCTCTGCAGAAGAAAACCTCTTCTCATATCCTCTTGTGCTTATATAAAACATAAAACCAATCTCCTTAGTTTCCGTATTTCTCGTGATAATCAGCAAGGACAGCCGAAACTTCCGGATCCTGCGAATTCTCTTCCAGTTTAGATACCAGGTATTCCACTTTCTCGCCATTCTTCGCCTTCGCCGATGTGCTCGTCACCGCCGGAACGATCAGGTACTTCACCAGGAAAAACAGTCCGACCAGTGCAACAAAGACAGCCAGCGCAATCAGCGTGATGCGCATCTTCTCTGCCGGAGTCTTCGGAAAATCCACCTCGATATCGTCATCCGGAATTTCTCCGTTTGACGAAGTCGTCTGCATCAAAGCATCCCTGATCTCCTTTTCCGTCGCCAGACGTCTCTTCGTCGGTTTCTTCGGCGCTTTCAGAAGGATCGGAGCCTGAACATGGATCCTCTCTCTGTTCTCACTTTCCGCCACCATCGGGGATTCCTGTCTCGTGATTGCCGTAGACAAAGCCTTCAGCGGGGATTCTTCCTCTTTTTCATCCGGAGCCACGGCCTGCGCCGTTTCCATATCCTTCTTTGCCTCGGAAAGGCAGAACTGCGCAAGTTCTGTCATCTCCTGCGAATGCAGGCCGCTGGTCAGCGCATGTTCAAAACACGAAAGGGAGCGGTGATACTCTTCACACTGCGCTACACAGATCCCGAAAAGAAGCGAGGGCTCACCCCAGTCCGGATAAGCCGTGATGATCTTCTTAAGTGAAATGATCGCCACGTCCGCGCCGTCGTTGTTCATGTTAAAGAGCGCCCGGTTATACTGTCTCGCCAGCTGTTCCGCGTCCTCCGGACCCAGTCGGAATGCAGCAAGATCTCGCGTAGTGATCTCCGGGATCGATTGTCCTACTGTTTTCCAGTCCATCTTCTCTTCCTTCTCAGGCCTTTCCCTTATACTTCGCGATACCCGCCATGATCGTTTCCCGGACTTGTCCGAGAAGATAGAGCGACCCGATCACATAGAGTGGAGCGCGGTTTTTCACTGACCGCTCCACAGCGATCCGGCACGCTTCAGTCGCGTCATCGCAAGAAGCAAGTTTTTCTCTAGCATTATACATACACGATTGTGAATTGTAAAACGATTTTCCTTCACGCAATACGTCGTCAAAAGCACTTTTCAGGGCATCTGCCTGCATTGCGCGCTTCTGTTCCGGCCGTACGAAAGTGATCCGGGAAAGAGGAACACACCATCTTTCTTCCAGGATCGAAAGCATTTTCTTCACATCCTTATCCGCCATGACGCCCATGATCACTTCACAAGGACGGCATCGTTTCAGGTCTTTCATTTCCTCCAGGAAATCACAGAATACCGTGATCCCCTGTGGATTGTGAGCCCCGTCCAGGATAACAGGCAGATCGGGATCTGCCACTTCCAGCCTACCCTTCCATCTGGTGTGCATAAGGCCTTCTGATGCTGCTTCTTCCGAAACAAGACCCTTCATGGCCCGAAGTGCCAGTGCCGCATTTTCCAGCTGATAGGCACCGTGCATCTTTGTCTCATATTCCCTTCCGTCAAAAAGGAAAGACTGTCCAAAAAGGCCGGATCTAAGCTTCTTGGCTTCATTTTTCTGTACAAAAGTAATCGGGGCATGCTTTTCTGAAGCGATCTGCTGAAGTTTTTGCTTCGCCTCAGCCGCGTCTTCCGGCAGAACTGCCGCCTGATCCGTATCCATGGCAAATACCGGGCAGTCTTCTTTGATGATTCCGCCCTTCTCGCCTGCAATCTCAGAAAGTGTATTCCCGAGCCGATCCATGTGGTCATAACCCAGAGCTGTGATCAGACAGCGCACCGGCTTTTCGATCACATTGGTGGAATCCAGCCTTCCTCCGAGTCCGGTCTCCAAAACCACGTAATCACAGTTCTTTTCCTTGAAATATAAAAATGCAACGGCAGTTACCAGTTCGAACTCCGTCGGGTGTTCCTCTCCCTCCGTAAGCAGTGCCTCTACTGCTTGTTCAACAGAATCAGACAAGCGCCACAGATCATCTTTTCCGATTTCCCCGTAACCATCCTCTTTTTCCCAGGAAAGAAGTCCGCTTTTCCCGTCAATAATGCGGATCCGCTCCGAGAATCGTTCCAGAAACGGTGAAGTATATAGTCCGACTTTGTGTCCGTCGCAGGCCAGCATCGAGGCGCAATACGCAGATACGGAACCTTTACCGTTCGTTCCGGCAATATGTATGGCACGAAGATCCTTCTGCGGATCTCCGAGTTTGGAAAGCAGCGCCTGCATACGGGAAAGCCCCAGTTTGATTCCGAAACGATTGGCTGACTGAAGGAAGACCGGTGCACTCGAATCGATCATGTTACGCTTCTTCCGCCGTTTCCGGGTCGTTTTCCGAGTTATTATCCGATTCCTTTTCCGGAGCCGGTTTATCATTCTTGAATATAAAGAATTTGCTGAAGATATAGTTTCCGATAACATTGAAGACCGAAGCCAGGATCTTCACAATATAAATATTCTTCACACCTACGCCGAAGCACTCGAACCACAGAGCATCTTTCGGCATATTGAATACATTTTCCATCACCATAACGCCCAGCGAGAATAATCCGATTACAAAGGCAAAGAGAGTAAACAGGCGGGCAACAAGGAAGCTTATGAATTCCTTCATGTTTTTTCCCTTGGAATGGAAAACGAAGATTTTGTTGGTAACGTATGCAAAGATCATGGCAACAAGCCAGGCTACGACATTCGCAAAGGTATCGAAAAGATCGAAATTCCACTTAAACAGTTTTACCGGCCATTTCGCATCGATCAATTTGTTCAGAGCGGCAAACACCATAAAATCGACCAACGTCGTTAACACGCCGAATACCAAATACCAGAAGACCTCCTGGAATTTCTTACTCTGCAGTATTTTCTTCAATTTATTCGGCTCACCGTTCTTGTCTGACATTTTATACTCTCCTTGGTTTCGCCTGCCGGCGGAAATGGTGGCGCCTACGATAGAACATCAATCCGATTATCAGCGCCTCGACCACAGCTATACTAGCACAAACAATGAATAAATACAAAAACAGGTTTTGGGCAGGAGCAGTATCCTTATACGGGTAGAAATCACTATTTGCGGAATCGATCACATAGAACTGGGCACTGCCGTCTTCTTTCTGCAGATAGGCAATGCTTGTACTCTTGTCCTTGGAAACGTATCCACTGATTTCCGTTGAACCGAAAGGAATACTGGCCGGGGTAAAACCTTCCGGGATGATCACGCTGTTCGGAACCTGTTCCACCGTAAGGATCAGGGAAGAACGAAGGAGCATACGTCCCGGTTCATACAGTCTCAGGACGTTCGTATCCTGATTATATGCATAGAGTCCTGCTTCCGAATCTTCCTTCTTTACATAGATCAGGCAGCTCTTCACCCCTTCTTTTTTGAAGCAAGGCACTTCTTTTCCTTCGATCAGCACCGTAGTCTGCTGGAAATCTGCCGGGATCACAATAGTATTGGGTAGCGGTTCGAATTGATACTCCACACCATCTTTATCTTTCAGGGAAATACCCTGTACAGAAAGTACATCACTTTGAAATATATTGATCGTATAGACGTTGACGGATTCGCCGTCTTGCGCCTTCACCGTGACCGTAACCGGATTATTTCCCGGATGCAGATTCGACTGTCCTTCCACGGTCACCGTGGAATTAATATTGTACGCGATTGCATTTACCGCCACGTCCGTAATATTTCTGGAAACGACTGCGTCATACACGAAAATACCCGGATCAAATTCAGGTTTCAGTTCGAAGGAGCCGATGGAAAGTGAAGAAAGCGTGGCATCTGAGGAAACCACAGCCTGAACAATGAGAGAAGCACCGTTTCCGGCACCGGCAACAACTGTTTCCAGTGCGGCGTCGCGAAGACCGGAGATACCGCCCAGCCAGGTCTTGACCTCTCCTCTCGCCGATTCTTTGATCCGGAAGCGGAGTGAAGCTACGACCACAGGCCGTTCAGACGAAAAAGCAATGTCTTCTCTGCTTCCGGAAGAAGTCTCTCCGCCCTCACCTGACTCTGCAGCACTCTGAAGTATACGTTCCTCCAGTTCCTCATTTACGGCAGACAGTGTGACCATTGCGCTCTCTTTATCTTTGTCATAGGAAAGGGAAAAGCCGACCAGATCAGAACCCATGACGGCATCGATAAACTCGAGGTTTTCTTCCTCAAAATTGACCTCAAGCGTATCAAATCTCGTTATGCTTGGAAAAGAACTGAAGATCACATCGAGCGTAACAGTCTCTCCCGCTTTGGAAGAAGGTTCACGGAATGCAAGATTGACTGTCACACCTCCTGCTGCCCGCAAAAAAGCAGCAGCGTCAGACAGTATAAATGCACATATAAAAATCGATAAGATATATCTGAATACCTTACTTCGTCTCATTTTCATATCCGGCCCCAACACCCTGATCTTCGCTCGCGTTTGCTTGTGTTATTTCAAGTGCATTATATAGGATACACTCGTGTCCTTGCAATAATTTACGGCAACTTGCCATAATCATTTGGCATTTCGTCAAAAATCGGAACGATGAAGACAAATGCTTCGTCTAACATGTCCTGTGAAGCATAAGCTGTATAGTAGCGGATACCCTCATTGGCCGCCATGGAAATGTTCTGTGCATACTGGTGTTCATATAGTCCGTCTGTATTTTCGATCAGGTCAAACTTCTGGAAATACAGCGTATCCTGTCCGATCTCGATATAGCTCTTACCGATCCACATCGCTCCGCCGCAGATCGCCTTCTCCTCATCTGTCCAGGGAAGAAGCATCGCTTCCTCGTCTTTGGTGATCTTCTTCTCGTTTGCCTTATAGCCATATTTGGCAAACTTTGCGCCGTTTATGATCGCTCCGTCCTTCACGGAAGGATCCGGTGTCGAACCGATGTTATAGAAGTTGTAGTATCCTTCGTATCCGGAAAGCGTGCCATGAGCCAGTTTTGACTCACCGTCACGGCCCATCTCCTGCATGATCCGGCTTGCCAGAAAATACGGGGAAACACTTGCCATCTGCCCGGCTTTAAAGAGGATAGAGGAATAATCCGGATCATCCGCTTCCAGGAACGATCCCTTCGTCATTGCCTTGATTCCGTCAAGCGTATGAACACCGGCATCGAAGGAAAGCTTCTCGAACTGGAACACACCCGTCGGTGTCAGGAAGTTTCTCGGATCCAGGAAATAGCTGACCACTTCTCTTCTGGCCGCCTTCCAGGACTTTCCATCATAGACCGGGCTTCCCGGCTTGACCCAGGTCGGATTATATGTCGAACTGGCCAGGCTTCGGCTGGTCTTGTCTTCGTTAGACAGTACCTCTTCAAACTTCAGACCCGTCTTAAACGGCTGGAACTGATATGCCGGATGCAGACAATGCAGCAGCCACAGCCCATCCGCATACGATGCTGGAAACTGGCTCAGTGTCTTCTTGGCAAATCCTTCGTCATCCTGACCATCAAGAAGATGCAGTGTATATACCCGCTTGAGTCCGTCTATCGTGGAAACTTCCAAAGCGATCTCATTCTTTCCGGACTTGACCGCCACCTTATTATCCGTCCAGGAAAACTGCGGAAGGATCGAACCTGTGGAATTCGAGATCTTGACTCTGGCCGCGTAGCCTTCCTGAGCCATACAGCTGATAAAGATCTCCTCATATGACTTGCCGACAATAGCGTAATCAAAGGTGTTCTGGTCGAATTCCGGATATACCTTCATGGTTTCGCCGTTCTTATCCAGGAAAGAAAGGTCCGTCAGATAGGCATTCAGAGGCAGGAACTCCAATTCCGCTCTCTGATACTCCACCTCATTCATATTCAGGTTCCGGCAGCGTACGATTTCTTCTGCCGCACCGTCCGGAACCGGACCGGTAGGCCGTGGCGTAGGCACGATACCGACATCTTCCAAAACTGCGAGATATTCCCCGTTTGCATTTTTAGCTACTTCCAGAGACTGTACCAATGTATAGTTCACTTTTGCCACCGACGGGTTCGCCTCAGAACTTCTCTTTACTCTCACATAGAATTCATTTGCGCTCCGGTCTGCACTGATCATGACATCCGGGATCACTGCAGTCTGCTTCTCTCCACGAAGCACCTCGTACTCGGAATTGTGAAGGTCATTCTCTCCAATCAGGTTTCCATACCTGTCATATAGCGCCACCGCTACATCCGCTTCTGCGCCGACAACATTAACGTAGGCGTTCTTCTCTTTTGCATCAAGCAGATACCAGGACTCCTGTGTTTCCTGCTCAATACTGCCATTTTGGACCGCATCCGGAACAAGAGTGTAACACTTCGGAATATAGATCGCTCCTCCGGTCACTGCCTGGCCGCGTCCGTCGGAAGTACGGAGAAGCACGACAACATTATGCTTTCCCGGGTCCTCGTCATGGGTATCCCACTCCATGGAGAAGTTGACTTCTCCCGAAACCTGCGGAACATAGATCTGCCCGGGTCTCGGCTCCTCATCCACAAAAAAATCCACCCGAAGCTCCGACCCGTCGATCTGCATCGACCCGTCGATCTTTCTGATCCCGAAAGCGTAACCCTCCTCGTTCTGAAGCGGGTTATCGAGCGTCAGTCCTGCAAAATGAGTACCCTTCGGATCAGAAAAGCCGGAAAGAGGCGCATAGTCTTCATCCACATCAGAAAGGATCTTCTCCACGGCATACTTTCTTGACCCGTCTTTGAGGATCTCCATGATCTCATCCGTTCTGGTCGAATCGTTATATGCCACGCAGGCCAGATCCGCTGCAAAAGCACTGTCGTCTTTCCCGGAAAGCAGATAGTCGTGTCCCGTAAACGCAATTCGCGCGTAGTCACTCAGGCTCACATTTCCCTGTTCCACTTCCGTTTTCCATCTGGGAAGCGCGCTCTCCGTACCGGTCAGCGCAGCCGTCCGATACATCGTATCATTATCCGCCGCGGAAAGTGTCGTGGATCGTCCAAGCGAAACCAGTGTCCCACAGACAGAGAAAAGGATCAGAATGCCCAGAAGAGCAGTAATTGCAGCAAGAATGACATAGATTTTCCGAAGCTTCGTGTTCATTCAGTGCCTCATTTGCTGATCTCATCCAGCGTCATTCCATAAGCAGGAACAAAATGCTGCATATAATACTCGGCTTCTTCACATCCCAGTTTATGTATCGAATCCTCAATAGTTTCTCTGGCAGACCGGAATTCGTCATTTCCGGCTTTATCTTCCATCAGACACTTAAGATAAGCACTCAGCCTGTCCGCCGCCTTAACCAGCCTGTGAACCTGAGCACGGGCTTCAGATCCCAGATCCGGAAGCAGCAGTTCCCTGTAATTCTGCTGAAGCGGTGAAGGCAGAAGCTCCAGCATGTTCTGCGCAGCCTGGGCTTCCACTGCTTTATAAGCCGTCTTCAGTTCATCATTCTTATATTTGATCGGAGTCGGCATATCACCTGTGATGATCTCCGTAATATCGTGATACAGCGCCTCAGCCATAGTCAGCAGAGGATCGATCGGCTCCTTCTTCAGGATCTCATTATGGATCAGGGCCAGAGAATGTGCGATCACCGCCACATCAAAGCTGTGCTCCTTGAGATTCTCCGTTCTCGTATTACGCATAAGACCCCAGCGCTGGATATACTGCATACGGTCCAGCATGGCATAAAAGTTATATTGTTCGTCCATAATCGTTTCTTCTTTCCTATTCCCTTATTCCAAATTACATCAGATCCAGTATATCTTCTCATAGCAGGATGTCGCGAAGGAATCGGTCATTCCCGCTATATAATCCACAACCATACGTGTATCTCCCGCATTCTTATCCGGATAATTCAAAGCATACTTTGCCATACCTTCAAAAACGGAATTGCCGGAAGCAAGTGCCTTCTCCTTATCCTTCATGGCCGCCATCAGCGCCTCGAAAAGACCCTCGATGGAATTCTTCACGGTTTCTTCATACCTCTTGATCTTCTCAGAACGGTAGATCCGGGCCACATTCTCCTCCAGAAGTTCCTTCATGGCCTCACCCGCATCGTCCGAAAGCCGGATCTCATCCTTGTCCAGACTGTTATGGATCAGATCTCCGACCAGCGTATTGATGATCTGGGAATTTGTCTTACCCAATCTGGACGTGATGGCCGGTGCAATATCCTCAAACTCCATAATGCCGGCGAGACAGGCATCCTCAATATCTCTTCCGATGTAAGCGATCTTATCCGAGATCCTCACCACACAGCCCTCCAGCGTTGCCGGCATGACTGATAATGCCTTCTGGCTATCCAGAAGAAGTTCTGACGGCTTATCACGGAACGGGGTCAGGATATACTCGCTGTATGTCTCTCCACAATGGGAAACGATACCATCCCGAACCTCAAAACTGAGATTGATCCCTCCCGGGGTCCCCACCGGTCTTTCTTCCAGAAGATCCACGACCCGCAGGCTCTGATACTCATGACGGAAAGACAGTTCTGGATCATATTTCTTAGCACACTTATCCAAGGCTCTCTCACCGGAGTGCCCAAACGGAGCGTGTCCAAGATCGTGTCCCAAAGCAATCGCTTCCACCAGATCCAGATTCAGGTTCAGCGCCTTCGCAATGGTAGTAGCGATATATTTTACGTAGATAACATGCTCGATACGCGAACAGATGTGGTCGTTTTTCGCATTGAAAAAGACCTGTGTTTTATGGCGGAGACGGCGAAACGCCTGCGAGAAAATGATCCTTCCGATGTCTCTTTCAAAAGGAGAACGGACAAGACACGGAGCCTCATCCACCAGTCTTCCCCGACTGTTCTTCGTCCGGAAAGCATATGGCGAAAGATCCTTCTCTCTTTCATCACGCAGGATCGTGAGCATCTGCCGGTCTCTCGGATTATCCACGCTCTCACGGCGGGCTCCGGTCTCCGGGAATGCAGTCGGAAACTGATCAAACAAAGACTGTTCTTTATCCATAATTCTCGCCTCCTTCTTTTCTTAGTATAACACGAACGTCATCAGCACCTCTTCAGTCCCGACTTGTTCAGAAGCATATTCTTCTTCAACCCGTCAAAATCCACACAGACGAGTGCATCTCCGGCTACCTTCTCGCAGGAGACCACCACTCCTTCTCCGAATCTCGGGTGCGAGACCGTCATGCCCTTGGCAATGGTATCCGCCGTAAAATCCGAACCTGTAGTCAGCTTTGGCTTTGGCGCCTGATATTGCGGAATATACGGTTTTTCCTTCGGCTTGGAAGGATCCGCATAGTCGAACCGTGACCCGTATGACTCCGCCGCACCTCGTGTATAACGGGGATTGACCGCCTCCTGCGGATGTGCCTGCCGCTTGTTGGCGATACACCGCAGATATGCCGGATCGATCTCCTTTATGAATCTCGAAGGCATCAGGTTCTGCGTCTGTCCGAAAAGCATCCGGCTCCTTGCCGCTATGATCGTCAGTTTCTTCTTCGCTCTCGTGATCGCCACATACATCAGTCGGCGCTCTTCCTCAAGATCATCCTCCTCCATCGATCTCGAGCTAGGGAAGATCGAATCATCCGCGCCCACAAGATAGACTGCTTCAAACTCAAGACCCTTGGCGCTATGGATCGTCATAAGCCTTACAAAATCCTCACTGTCATCGGCATTATCACCTTCGGCATACAGCGCCGCATTCTGAAGGTATGCCCCCAGAATACCATTCAGGTTTGCTTCGAATGCCGGCTCATTGTCCATGTACGGATCGATATTCTTCTCTTCCTGACTTTCCTGCGTTGCCGCCAGTTCGATCTCTCTCTTCCGCCGGGCCTCAAATTCCACAGCTTCGGAAAGGAGTTCCTTCAGGTTCTCGACGCGGTCGACCATCTCACCCTTCTTTTCCTGCTGCTGGATGATCTCATTGACCATTCCTGAGCGGTCCTGAACATATTCGATAAACTCAGAGAAAGATGCCTCGTTCTTCCTGAGCACCTCCCTCATTTCCTCGATCAGGAGATAAAAATCGTACAGTTTTCCGGCCACACGGGCAAGATCCGGTTGCAAAGACGCCTCTCTGCAGACCTCCAGGGCCGGTTTGCCCTGACTTTCTGAAATACCAAGTATTCTGGCCACGGTCGCATCACCGATTCCTCGCTTCGGGACATTGATGATCCGCTCAAATGCATAGTTATCGTTATCCGAATAGATAAGCCGCAGATACGCAAGAACATCTTTGATCTCTTTTCGGTCATAGAATCGCATACCGCCATAAACGCGGTACGGGATCCCTCTTTCCCGAAGCGCAGACTCGATAGTACGTGAAAGCGCATTCATACGATACAGGATCGCTACTTCCTTATAAGGGATCTTACCGGACTGCGCATCCCGGTAGATCGACTCAGCGCAATAATATGCCTCTGCTCCGTGGTGATCCGCCCAGAGATAGGTGATCTTCTCTCCTTCTTCGCTCTCTGTCCGCAGAGACTTGCTCTTTCTGTGTTTGTTATGTGCGATCACGCCGTTTGCCGCATCCAGGATCGTGGACGTAGACCGGTAATTCTGCTCCAGTTTAATGACTTTTGCGTCCTTAAAGTCCTTCTCAAAATCCAGGATATTACTCAGATCCGCGCCGCGGAAAGAATAGATAGACTGGTCGTCGTCACCGACGACACAGAGATTTCTGTATCTCTTCGCCAGAAGCTGGACAAGACTATACTGGCAATGATTGGTATCCTGATACTCATCCACAAGGATATACCGGAACTTATCCTGATAGATCGTAAGGATATCCGGGTGATCCGAGAAAAGCTTCACGGAGTAATAAAGGATATCGTCGAAATCCATGGCATTATTACTAACAAGCTTATCGTTATATTTCCGGTAGATCGCAGCGATCTTCTGTCTTCGGAAATCTCCTCCGGACTCCCGTTCGAAAGCCTCCGGAGATTTCATGTCGTTCTTTGCCTTACTGATTGCACTCTGCACCATTTTCGGCGCAAAAAGTTTCTCATTCAGTTCCATCTCCTTGATACACTCTTTCACGACCTTCAGCTGATCATCTGTATCAAGTATCGCAAATGTCGGCGTGTAGCCGAGCTCCTCCGCATGTCTTCTCAGGATGCGGGCAAACATGGAGTGGAACGTACCTACCCACATATTCCGGGAAACATCTCCGATCAGGGCATTGATACGCTCTCTCATCTCGTTGGCTGCCTTGTTTGTGAATGTGATTGCCAGAATATTGGAAGGATAGATTCCTCTCACCTGGATCAGGTACGCGATACGATACGTGATCACCCTCGTCTTTCCCGAACCGGCTCCCGCAAGGATCAGAAGAGGTCCCTCATCATGCAGAACCGCCTCTCTCTGTTCAGGATTCAAGCTTTCAAGTAAATCTTCCATGGCTGCCTCCACAAATCTTTTAGAGTGTCATTATACTCTATATGGAGTACCATTTCTAGGACGGAAATCGTATCTTTCAGCCTTTGTTTTTCTTCTTTCCGATCTCGGCCTGGATATCTTCCTTAAGCCCTCCCGCCAGGTCTGAAATATGCTCTTTCGTTGTCATATACGTTTCTTTCAGGAAACGGTTGAGCGGCTGATCCATCCACATCCGGAAAATAAACCCTGCCTTGATGAGACGGCTTTCCTTATACTGACCGATCCGCTCCTTGATCTCTTCAAAATGCATAACGATCTGCTTCTGCCGGGCAAACTTCTTGATCGTGAAAACAAGCTTTGTCTGGTGCGCAAAATCGATAACGAAGATCCCGTAGAAAAATCCGACAAAGAAAGAAAACGCCAGATTGTTGGACAGCCACTCCAGCGCACGCAGGATATGGGGATGGATAAGAAAATAGTAAACCGCACCGAGTACTGCCCAGAAAAACGAATACAGCGGGCAGATCAGTCCTGCGATATTGCCCCACATATCGGAATAATCCCAGAGCCGGACACGGAAATAGTGCACGCTGATCCATCCGGCAATGAATTCTATCACTGTCATACATACGGCCATAATAGCGAAAAGCACTATCTTTTGTACATAAGGATCCGCTATCCTGATCTTTTCTCCGCACGAAGCGATCAGATATAAAACAACCAGACCACATCCGTAGATCGGAAGACAAGGGCCGGACAGAAATCCCGGGTTGACCCACTTATGCTGGGAAAAATATCTTCTGTAGAACAACTCCAGCACCCATCCCAGCAAACTTCCTACAGAAAACAAGAATGCAAGCAGCAAGACAAAAGACATGGGACACCTCTTATCTCAGATAGATCTGGGCCAGCAGGTTCTCCCTCGCAGCAAGCTCGATCCTTGAATCCTCCACATCACGGAAAAGCGTATAAAGGATCTGACTGCTGCTCAGTGTCGCATACTGGCGCATCATAGCCGTATATGCCGACGTAAAAAGCGCTTCGTCATCTTTGATCACGGCAAGCCGGAGTACCAGCGGATATGCTTCATATGCTTCCACCGTGGTTGCCGCATCGCCGGAAAGCATATCGTATCTCGTATAAAGAAAACCGGTATTCAGAAGCGTGGTCTGGATCCAGGAATAAGAAAGCGGATCCAGTTCCCCCACCTCAGCCAGATGAACCATGGTATAAAGAGACGGGATCAGCTCCACTTCTGTATTGCTTCCGGCATAATAAGCGTAGTTTCCGTCACCCGTATACATCCAGGCGTAAAGAGGCAGCACTTCGGAGATCTGTGCGCCTTTTACTATAGAAAGCCATTCATCATACTTTTTCGCATATTCCGGAAAGATCGTCGCTGCCCTTTTCATGGCAAGAAGATCCATTCCTGCGATCTCCAGACCCTCCAGCGATACCAGTTTGTCTGTTCCTTCTTTCTCATCCGGCGCGGGTTCCGGAGTCGGCGTCGTTTCCATGATCTCACTTACCGGAATCGGAGTCGGACGGGAAAGCCGGTCTTCAGCACGAAAATCCTCCAGTTTTTCTGTTTTGAAAAGGAGTTTTGCCAGATCCTCGATCTTTGTCAGAAGTTCCGCATTCCCCCATTTATCATAATAGTTCATCAAAGCACGGAGATACCCGGCCGTCGCCTGAAGAGAAGCCTCACCATTATTCTTAAGAAGGCAGGAAGCGTCTTCATAAAGCTCATTGCCGTCATACGTGGCGGATGCTCCTGAAGTATCCGGGGAAAGATCCGCTACCGGTCTGTACTCCATCAGATAGCCGTTCGGATCTGTCAGTTTCTCGTCAATAGCTTTGATCAGTTTCTGTGCGTCGCTCTTCTTCCCTTCCAGAATGTATGTCTCCAGAAGAAGTACCTGATCGTATGCATCCACATACTGTGTCTGGAATCCGGGAACATCTCTCGTAGTTCCGGGGATCACGACCCAGTCCAGGATCCACGGGTCCACCCCGCGGTTTTTCTGAAGCACTTCGAGGACACGGGTATACATATATCCTTTCTGCATATCACTACTATTCACGATCTCATGCATCGGTGTCGTCATATTGTAGGACACGTTTCCTGTATCCACCTTTTTATAAAACAGAGAAGTCCTGGAAAGAAAAAACCAGCCGCCGATGATCAGCGCCAGTGCCGCTACAGCGATCCCCACGATCCAGAATATCTTCTTGTTATTGTTCTTCACTTCCTTCAAAGAAGCCACAATTCAAAATCTCCTTTTCGAACCTCATGAAATAAGTTATAGTTATTGTACCATTACTTGGGAGGAATAGAATGCGCGTCGCAGGAATCATTGCCGAATATAATCCTTTTCACGAAGGCCATCTTCACCTGTTTCACAAGGTCCGCGAAGAACTAGGCAGCGATACGCCGATCGTCGTGGTGATGAGCGGCGATTTTGTCCAGCGCGGTGAACCTGCGATCCTGGACTACGCCCCCCGTACATGCGCCGTACTTTCCTGCGGAGCGGATCTGGTTTTTGAACTTCCCTTTACTTTTGCCACCGGTTCCGCCGACCGTTTTGCCGAAGGAGCCGTCGCCATGCTTTGCCGGAGCAGCATCGTCACAGATCTGTACTTCGGCGCAGAATGTGCCTCGATCTCAGCGCTTTCCGCGCTCTCCGATATTGATTTTGAATCCATACCCGAGTTTTCAGAGAAACTGGATTCGTACCTGAAGGATGGCCAATCTTACGCAGCAGCATGGGAGCAGGCAGCATCCTCCGTGTTGAACGGCCGCGTTGCTCCGGAACTGGAAGAACAGTTCTCTTCTATACTTCGCAAGCCGAACAATCTCCTTGCTATCGCCTATCTTCGCGCTTTGAAAAAACTTGGAAGCAAGATCACACCGCATGCGGTTCTGCGTGAAGAAAATTATCACGAAGAAACATTGGAAGCAGAACGTTTTCCCTCTGCCACAGCCCTGCGAAAAGCTCTTCTCGGAGAGAACACCGGTATTTCCGATCCCGTTTCCCGGGTCCAATGGATCTCTTCATTGGGAAGTCTTTCTTCCTACATTCCGGCCCCCATGCTTTCCGAGATGCTCTCATCCTGGAACAAAAATACAAAACCTATGGGTGCACAGGCATTGATCTCTTCCGCACTACCTCTCTTACGCGCAACCGATGCCGAAGATCTGGGTAAAGTTGCCCATATGGGACAAAACCTGGCATTTCATCTGAAACGTCGTGTTTCCGATATGCATTATCAAGCTGATATTCCACTTGAGAAGCAGTTTTATGAACAGGTCCACACACGATGCTTCTCCTACGTTCGCATCCTTCGGGCACTTTCCTCGCTCGTGACCGGACAGAAAGAATCTGACCTTACCTCTCTCAGCGAGCCGAAATATCTACGCCTTCTCGGTTTTTCCGAACATGGCAGATCTCTTCTGAAACGTATGCGTGAAAACTGCGATCTTCCGATCCTGTCGCGCACCTCCGACGCTCGTCACTATACCAAAGATCCTCTCTTCGCACGCATGAACGAGCTGGATATTCTCAGTCACGACTGGTGGACACAGGAAGCCAGAAATACCTGGGAAGAAGATTATCATTTTGAAGTGATCCAGTATAAGCGGAACAGGATCTATCGTTCCGGGAAAGCTTAATTTTTCCGAAAGAAAAACAGCACATAGATCGGAAAGATCCATGTGCCGCTTCAAAGGTAAATGAAGAGGTCATCCCTCTCCGCATATGCGGTTTGAGATGACCTCTTTTGTTTTACTTATTCTCCTTGTCGATGTGCTCTTCGACAACGATCATGATGCGTTTTCTGAACAATACGATGGCAAGACCTGCAATGATCAGGAATGTTGCCAGTCCGATCCGTCCATTGATGGAAGCATCGCCCGTCTTCACTCTGCGGGATCCGCCCTTGGTATCGCTATCACCGGTCGGTGTCGGCGTATCGGTCGGACGACGTCCCTCACCGGCAGTACCATCACCTGTATCCGGTGTCGGAGTATTTGTCGGTACCGGAGTCGGTGTATCCGTCGGAATCGGTGTTGGTGTATCCGCCGGTGTCGGTATCGGTGTCGGCGTGTCCGTCGGAGCCGGAGTCGGTGTATCCGTTGGCTTCGGCGTAGGCGTCTTTGTCGGCTTCGGCTTCGGTGTATTGGTCGGAGTCGGTACCGGTGTCGGTGTATCCGTCGGCTTCGGCTTCGGAGTCGGCGTATCTGTCGGCTTCGGCTTCGGTGTCGGTGTCGGTGTCGGCGTATCCGTCGGAATCGGCGTAGGTGTCGGTGTATCCGTCGGAATCGGTGTCGGTGTCGGCGTATCTGTCGGCTTCGGCTTCGGAGACGGGCCATCTGTCGGTTTCGGATTAGTATACGTATTCGAAACAACTACAACAAGCTGTTTGTCAGCTACGATCTTGCCGGTCTTATCCTTTACGTTCTTGAAGTCATCCACAGCCGCTTCACTAACTGTAAATTCCGTTCCGGCAGGCAGATTATTGATCGTTACGCTCTCATCCTTAGCCAGTTTCGCTGTTACCTTGGTTCCGCTAAGTGTTCCGTTGATCACAGTCACCTTGCTCAGATCTTTTCCATCCGGAGCAACCAGGTCGATCGTGATATCGAACTTCATGTCAGCATCGAATTCATCACTATCCGCAGCCTGAACTTTGGTGACCTTCAAGCTTCCGACATCGTTGACCGGTGCAGCGTACTTATTCGCCATGGTGACCTCTACACAGTTTTCAGAAGTGATCGTGCCGGACTGGCTCGGAAGTTCTTCAAAGTTATCCTTCTTGGCTTCGGATACGACATACTTCGTTCCGATAGGAAGTCCTCCGATAAAGACATCAGCACCCTTCGTCAATTCTGCTGTCACTGTCTGGGTATCAACATCGAAATAACCATTCTCAACAACAAGCTTGTCGATCGCCGTTCCATCCGGTCCGGTCAGTTTTATAGTAAATGTGAATACGATGTCATCAGCAAAGTCATCACTATCCGCAGCCTGCGTCTTCTTTACACGCAGCTGACCAAACTTGACGATCGGTCCAGGACCTGCTGCCTCGTAGACATTCTCAACTTCGATCTCCACATCCTCAGTAGTATCTACATCGATCGTACCTGCGATCTCGCTTACAGCTTCGAAGTTATCTGCTGCTGCTTCGTTGATCGTATAGGATGTTCCGTCAGGCAGATTGTTGATCGTTACTGTCTCGTTCTTCTTCAGCTTCGCTGTTACTGTCGAACCGGAGAGTGTACCGTTCACTACATCATTCTGAGTGATACCAAGATCCTTACCCTGCGGAGCTGTCAGTGCGATCGTGATCGTGAACTCAAGATCATCCGAGAAGTCCGTCGTGTTGGCCTTCTGTACTTTCTTGACGCTCAGCGATCCTACCTTATTGACCGGAGCCACATAAGTATTTTCTACTTCGATCTCCACATCCTCAGTAGTATCCACATCGATCGTACCTGCGATCTCGCTTACAGCTTCGAAGTTATCTGCTGCTGCTTCGTTGATCGTATAGGATGTTCCGTCAGGCAGATTGTTGATCTTTACGCTCTGGCCCTTCTTCAGCTTCGCCGTTACTGTCGAACCGGAGAGTGTACCGTTCACTACATCATTCTGAGTGATACCAAGATCTTTACCCTGCGGAGCTGTCAGGGCGATCGTGATCGTGAACTCAAGATCATCCGAGAAGTCCGTCGTGTTGGCCTTCTGTACTTTCTTGACGCTCAGCGATCCTACCTTATTGACCGGAGCCACATAAGTATTTTCTACTTCGATCTCTACATCCTCAGTAGTATCTACATCGATCGTACCTGCGATCTCGCTTACAGCTTCGAAGTTATCTGCTGCTGCTTCGTTGATCGTATAGGATGTTCCGTCAGGCAGATTGTTGATCGTTACTGTCTCGTTCTTCTTCAGCTTCGCTGTTACTGTCGAACCGGAGAGTGTACCGTTCACTACATCATTCTGAGTGATACCAAGATCCTTACCCTGCGGAGCTGTCAGTGCGATCGTGATCGTGAACTCAAGATCATCCGAGAAGTCCGTCGTGTTGGCCTTCTGTACTTTCTTGACGCTCAGCGATCCTACCTTATTGACCGGAGCCACATAAGTATTTTCTACTTCGATCTCCACATCCTCAGTAGTATCCACATCGATCGTACCTGCGATCTCGCTTACAGCTTCGAAGTTATCTGCTGCTGCTTCGTTGATCGTATAGGATGTTCCGTCAGGCAGATTGTTGATCTTTACGCTCTGGCCCTTCTTCAGCTTCGCCGTTACTGTCGAACCGGAGAGTGTACCGTTCACTACATCATTCTGAGTGATACCAAGATCCTTACCCTGCGGAGCTGTCAGGGCGATCGTGATCGTGAACTCAAGATCATCCGAGAAGTCCGCTGTTCCGGCCTTCTGTACTTTCTTGACGCTCAGTGATCCTACCTTGTTTTGCTGTGTCTTTGTGTATGTATCTGTAATTTCTGTTACAGCCGTACCACCTGTCACTACCGTTCCTTCTGCTGTCGGGGTGGCAGTTCCGGTGTATGTATACGGGTTGCCTGTTGTGGAATCCACGATTGCCGTGTTCGTCTCTGTCACAGTATAGGTACCTGCAGGCAGGTCAGTAAACGTAGCAACATAGTGGTCAGTTCCGTCTGCATCTTCCGTATGTGTGAAGATACGTGTGCCGTTGTTTGTATCGTTCAGGTGGAATTCGTATGCACTGTCACCCAATGTTCCGTCAAGCTGGATGTACTTCGTTTCACCGTTCACTTCTGTGCTCACGGTGAATGTCAGTGCACCTTCCGCCTCTTCCTGTGTTACAGGACCGGCTACCGTCTTCGTGAATTTCAGGCTGCCTGTCTGCGGAACTGTCTTGGTGTATGTATCTGTAATTTCTGTTTCAGCCGTACCACCTGTCACTACCGTTCCTTCTGCTGTCGGTGTGGCAGTTCCGGTGTATGTATACGGGTTACCTGTTGCGGAATCCACGATCGCTGTGTTCGTCTCTGTCACAGTATAGGTTCCTGCAGGCAGGTCAGTAAACGTAGCAACATAGTGGTCAGTTCCGTCTGCATCTTCCGTATGTGTGAAGATACGTGTACCGTTGTTTGTATCGTTCAGGTGGAATTCGTATGCACTGTCACCCAATGTTCCGTCAAGCTGGATGTACTTCGTTTCACCGTTCACTTCTGTGCTCACGGTGAATGTCAGTGCACCTTCCGCCTCTTCCTGTGTTACAGGGCCGGCTACCGTCTTCGTGAATTCCAGACTGCCTCTGGACTCATACTCATCCCGGATATTGGTCACAGCCGTATCACCTGTCACTACCGTTCCTTCTGCTGTCGGTGTGGCAGTTCCGGTGTATGTATACGGGTTACCTGTTGCGGAATCCACGATCGCCGTGTTCGTCTCGGTCACAGTATAGGTGCCAATTGGAAGATTTGTGAACGTTGCGACATAGTGGTCAGTTCCGTCTGCATCTTCCGTATGTGTGAAGATACGTGTGCCGTTGTTTGTATCGTTCAGGTGGAATTCGTATGCACTGTCACCCAATGTTCCGTCAAGCTGGATGTACTTCGTTTCACCGTTCACTTCTGTGCTCACGGTGAATGTCAGTGCACCTTCCGCCTCTTCCTGCGTTACAGGACCGGCTACCGTCTTCGTGAATTCCAGACTGCCTCTGGACTCATACTCATCCCGGATATTGGTCACAGCCGTATCACCTGTCACTACCGTTCCTTCTGCTGTCGGTGTGGCAGTTCCGGTGTATGTATACGGCTTGCCTGTTGTAGAATCCACGATTGCCGTGTTCGTCTCGGTCACAGTATAGGTACCTGCAGGCAGGTCAGTAAACGTAGCAACATAGTGGTCAGTTCCGTCTGCATCTTCCGTATGTGTGAAGATACGTGTGCCGTTGTTTGTATCGTTCAGGTGGAATTCGTATG
>Ga0310690_10000724_pt1 | contig 65950 bp, 52 predicted proteins | sample AusTroGonzalo_MG_2_FD_207661 | JGI IMG/M metagenome (GOLD analysis project Ga0310690, IMG submission 207661) | Bovine rumen microbial communities from tropical cattle in Woodstock, Queensland, Australia - Gonzalo_04 (v2) (version 2) | ecosystem: Host-associated > Mammals > Digestive system >... | reverse complement strand
CCGAAGGTCGACCTGACCGACTCGATGCGGCTCAAGGATACTCTGGAAGCCCTCGGCATGCCCTCGGCGTTCAGCCCCGCGACCGCCGATTTTTCCGGCATGTTCGACTACTCCAAAAAGCCGGGCGACGAGCGGTTTTACATTGAGAAGGTCATCCACAAGACCGCGCTGAAGATGGACGAATACTCCACGAAAGCCGCGGCCGCCACGGCGATCATGGGCGGCTTCGGTGGAGGACTCATGCAACCGCCGCCTGAGAACGTCTTCCGCGCCGACCGCCCGTACCTCGTGCTCATCCGCGACAACTGGACCGGGCTCATCCTCTTCATGGGCCGCATCAACGACCCCGGCGTGGAAGCCTCGGCGGAGGACGGACCCGCCATGCCGTCGTTCGGGCTGCCGCCGAACGGCCCCGGCTCAACCACCCCCGGCACAAATTCTCTTCCCGGCTTCAGGCCCGCCGCGCAGACCAATCCGCGGCAGGCGACCACCGCGAGACCCGGTTCCGCCACGACGCGGACAGGCGAACCCGCCGAGCCGAAAGCCGACGGCAAGGGCATGGTGGTCATCGAGGGCGATATCGACGGCAAGGATGAGTTTACTTTCCATGACGACAAAATATTCCTCATGCATTTATCGTTCGAGGCGCCGACCGGATTGACGGTCAATGGAAAGCCGTGGAAGGACATATACACGCCGTTCGAGCTGGGGTTCACCCCGGATCCCGCCACGGCGAAATACACCTGCGAGGGACGCGGGACATGCGGCATGACGCGCACGAATGACAGCGTCACGATCACGGTCTACGATCAGCAGGATTCGGTCGCGCATTACAAGATCACGCTGTTCCAGCCGCAGACGCCGAAGGACCCCCTCGACCCGGCGCAGGAACGAAAGACGGGGACCGGCGGGCAGAACAGTCAGGCCCCCTACGCGGGCGTGCCCCTTTGGAATGTGAAGCAGGACGGACAGCCGGAACGCTGGATCCGCGAACTCGTCGACGATGCGGCGAAGCGTGCGGAAGCCAATCTCCTGTCACTCGGATCCGTCAGGACCATTTCGATCGACGCGGAGCATTCCACCGCCGAACTCGATTTCGTCGTCGTCGACAAATACAGCAAGATCATTCATTTCATCGACGAGGTCGAGAAACAGACGCCGCGCCTTTCCTGGCGACGCATCGAAATCCGCGCCAATCCCGCCGGCTCTGCGGCAGGACGGCAGGACGACAAGCCCTCGGAGACCGCCGCCAGGCAGTACCGCCTGACCGGGCAGATCCGGGTCATCACATACACGCCCGCCGAAAATGAGACGGTTGCGGCGGCCGGCGATTCCGCCTCGGCAGAGGAAAAGGTGAAGAAGAATGATCCGGTTTATCCCGGCGACCCGGACTTCCTAGCCAAACTTTACGATCTGTCTCTCGCGCTCCCCGAGGATGTGCTCGTGACCAATTTCCGGTTCAACGAGGGGAAATGCGACCTCTCGATCCAGACGCAGGACCGCAAAACCACCCCCGACCAATACATGATCTTCCCCTACTGGCAGATCGTGAGATTGCAGCAGAGGATCATTTCCGACGACATCAGCGTGTTCAACATATCCCTTGGCAGAAAGGACGTCCCTGCTCCGCTGGAAAAGGACAGCGTGGCGGTCGAGACCATCGTGGCGCTGAACATCTTCGACCCGGACCGCACCCCGAAAAAGGCAGAGGGCAAGCGCACCGCGGATTCCCGCGCGGCGGACATGCAACGGCAGTTGGAAGAAAATCTGAGGACCCGCGCCGAGCTCGAGTCGCTGCTTCGGACTCTTGAGCAGACGTCCGGCATCACGAAAGAGCAGACCGAACTGATCCGTCAGCGCATCGAAGTCTACGACCAGCGGATCGAACGACTTCAAATACAGCTGAAGGCGCTTCGCCCCTGATGCGGATTCCGGGAATCCGCTCCAGAAAGACTTAAGAGGAAAAAGGAGTCGACCGAACAATCCCCGTCCGCCGAAGGACAGGGGCAAAGGTCACGCCTGGTAGTAGCACGCCACGGTGACGTTGTCATGGCCGCCGCGTTTCAGGGCGGAGGCGATCAGGGCCTGCACGGCTTCCTTCGCGGACTGGCTGCGGTTCACGATGTCGCGGATCTCCGGGTCGGACACATGGCACATCAGGCCGTCGGAACACACGATGAACTTGTCGCCGTGCTCCCGGTCCAGGATGCGGATCTCGGGTCCCAGGGTGCGCTGCTGGCCGATGGATTTGTAGATGACATGTGCCATGGGGTGAACTTTCGCGTCCTGTGCGGACATCACGCCCTCATGCACCCATTTCTGCACCAGCGAATGGTCCTCGGTGAGGCATTCGATCTCATTGCCGCGGATACGGTACACGCGGCTGTCGCCCGCATGCGCGACCACGATTTGGCCGTTGAGCAGTGCGAGCGCGGCAATCGTGGTGCCCATGGGCGCGGCGAGCGTGCCCTGGTCGGCGTTGATGCCGTAAATGGTCCGGTTGATGCCCTCCAGTGTGTCACGGAAAAACGCAACGGTCCCGTCCGCAGCGGGTGCCTTCTTCCCGGCGATGAAGCGTTTCCACTGCGACAGCATGCCTTTCGCCGTGAACTGGCTTGCCAGGTCGCCGCCGCTGTTCCCGCCGATGCCGTCCGCCACGAAAAGCAGCGCGCATCCGCTCGCGGGGTCTGCGGTAATGCCGAAACTGTCCTCGTTGTTCTCGCGCAGGAATCCGGGGTGGGAGTCCGCGGCGATGCAGGACGCGGCAGTCGGATAAAGCTCGATCACTTGCGTCCGTGACGGCGAATCGAGAATCGTTCCGTCCTGTTTGCAGGTAGACATATTGATGATGCGGTCGATGGGTGGCGTTGAAAATAGTATCGTATCTAATGTATCACGTTTCCGCGGAAAAGCAAGCCCGTTTCGGCCAAATCACTGCTTGCGGGCGCGTTTTCCGCGGTCGAAGACGAAGAAAACGGAGCAGGACAGCGCGACGAGCAGCGTGGTCATCGTCACGAGGATCGGGATCACGCCGCTCTCCGTGTCGGTGAAGCCCATCGCGGTCATCATCTCCGCCCCGGCGATGTCGCGCGTACCGGTGCCGCCGAACGAACCCGGGATCGCCGCGATTGTCTGGCTCACGTTCGAGATCATGAGGCACGGCAGGAAATCCCGGTGCGGCGCGCCCTCGAATCCGTTCGCCATCAGCCACACGGGCATGCCGAGCACGGGGAAGAAGACGAGCGTGGTCGCCACGATCCATCCGACGAGCAGTTTCCAGCTGCGGCGGTACAGCGCCACGGCGGCCGCCGCACGTTTGAACGTGTCTTTCGTGATGCGGTCGGCGATGTCCAGGAAGAACTTGAAGAACTTCACCTTGTACAGCAGGTCGCTGAAGAAAACGAAGATGACCACGCACAGGAGCCCGCCGCATACGGCGCACATCACCAGCAGGCCGTTGCGCTGGCCCTCCGGGAACTGCGCGATCGTGTCATGGCAGATCAGGCAAGTGCTGAGCAGGGCGACCAGCAGTGCGCCCAGCCCGCACAGACGGTCCACGAAGATCGAGAACACCACGTTGAACTTGCCGCCGGGGGGCGTCCGCGTGGCAAGGATGCCGGCTTTCACCACGTCACCGCCGACCGAGCCGCCCGGGAGAAATTGCGAGAAGAACATCCCCTGCATCTGGAGGCTGAACGCTTCCCAGAACGAACATTTGACGCCGGCGGTCCGCAGAAGCGTGAACCAGCGGACGCCGGTCAGAGCGAGCTGGGTATAGATGCAGAGGAACGACGCCGCGATGCACCACGGATTCACGAGCTTGAAGTCCTGCCATTTGATGTCGCGCGTGCAGATGATATAGGTGAGAATGCCTGCGGAAACGCCGAACTTGAGGATGAATTTCAGCGCCTTTTTCCAAGTCGGCTCCGGCGCTTTCTCCGGCTCGATTGCGGATTCGGATCCGGCGGGGGAAACGGGCGTTTCCTGCGGAGCGGGTTCCGGAGACGGTTCCTGAGGAATAAGCTTTTCTTCGCTCATGACAGCCTCCCCGAGCCCGGCAGGATGCGGCGCAGCCCCTCGTACACCGCGATGGCGGCGGAGTTCGCCAGATTCAGGCTCCGGTTGAAGTTCCCCGGCATGGGGATGGTATAGAATTGGGGCGCATAGGTGTCGTGAAGGTATTGCGGCAGCCCTTTGCTCTCGCTGCCGAAGACGAGGAATGAGCCGCGCTCGAACGGGCAGTCCCAGTAGCACTGTTTCGCCTTGGTGGAGAAGAAATACATCGGGGCGCCGGCGGCGGTCTCCAGCACCGAGGCGAAATTCTCGTGGATGACGCAGTCCACGTGCCGCCAGTAGTCCATGCCGGCGCGTTTCAGGTGGGCGTCATCGAACGAAAACGAGATGGGCTTCACCAGATGCAGGCGGCATTCGGTGCAGCAGGCGATGCGCCCGATGTTCCCCGTGTTCTGGGGGATTTCCGGCGCATGCAGTACGATATGGAACAATGGATCGGGGGGCATTTGGTATTTTCTCCTGAAAATCAGATCATGTACATCTCCAACGGGGGATACGCGTTTTTCATCTGCGCAGGTTCGCTTCAGGGGCTCACCGGAGCAGACGCCGCCTCGCCTCCACATCGCCGTTCTGCGCGGCCTCGCGGTACAGGAGCATCGCCTTTTCCTCGTCGGCGTCGCATCCGATGCCTTTCTCGTAGCAGACCGCCAGCTGGCGCTGCGCGGCGGCATTTCCCTGGGACGCGGCACGGTTGAACCAGAAGAATGCTGCGCGTTCGTCTTTCGCGATCGGGCCGTCATTCTGCAGGAAGAGCATGCCGAGTTCATACTGGGATTTCGGGTGTTCCAGCTGAGCGCCGCGCGAGAAAAACTCCGCGGCGATCTCCGGGTCCTTGTCGGTGCCGATGCCGTTCAGGGTCAGCGTGCCGAGCCGGTAGAGGGCTTCGGGGCAGTCCTCGGCGGCGGATCGCCTGTACCAGACGAGCGCGTCGTCCGCGCCCTTGCCGTCGACCTCGCCGGCAGCGATCATATCGCCGTATTTGAGCATGGCGGCGGGCAGTCCGGCCTTTGCGGCGCGTTCATAGTACGCGAGCGCCTTTTTCTGGTCGGCCTTGACATTGATGCCGAATTCGTAACAGTATCCCATGCGGGAAATCGCCTCGAGATTGCCTTTGGACGCCGCCTTTTCCAGCGCCTCGATCATCTTTTTGCCGTCGGGCTCCGTGCCGAACCCCGAGAAATAGCAGTCGCCGAGGACGCGCCACGCCCGCGCCGGGGCGTCCGGGTCCTTTACGACCTCGGAAACCAGCTTGAACGCCTTTTCCGCGTCTTTCGCGGACACATCGGAACGGCTGGCGATCAGGATGGCGGCAAGCTCGACCTGGGCGGGCAAATGGCCGCGGTCGGCAAGCGACTCGATCATCTTGCGCGCCTTTTCCGGGTCGCGTGCGGGGATGTCTTCCTCCTTGAACTTGCTCCGCTCCTCGACGGTGCGGAATTCCACGCCGTTCAGCAGGACCATGGCGTAGTTGAACTCGGCGTAGATGCATTTCTTTTCGGCGGCCTTGCGGTAGCATTCGGCGGCGGCAACGGGGTCGCGCTCGACGCCGAGGCCGCGTTCCAGGCAGATGCCGTAGTTGAACATCGCCTCGGGGATCTCGTCGGACGCCTTGCGGAACCAGTGAGCCGCCAGCACCGGATTCGCCTTGCGCGTCTCCGTGCCGTAGAAATACTCGTTGCCGAGCTCGAATTCGGATTTCGGGTCGCCGAGCAGGGCTTTCTCGCGGAGCTCATCGTCCGCGGCGGAAACGCGGGCACAGAAAACGGCGGCGCACCCGATCAGGAGCAAACATGCTGTTTTACGTCCAATCACGATGCACCGCCGCCCGATGCGGTCACTTGCCGCAGCACTTCTTGAATTTCTTGCCCGAGCCGCAGGGACACGGATCGTTCGGGCCGACTTTCTCCTCGTCGCGCTGGTACGGGACGCCGGGATCGGGGCGCTGCATCACGGGTTCCGGCGAGGAAGCGTCGGCTTCGGCGGGCGCCGCTTTCGGAGCGTCAACTGGAGCCGGCGGTTCGGCGGATGCCGTGGTGGAGCCGAGCTGGTCGATGGTCTGGTGGCTGAGCATGTACTGGCGCGCCGCCGGGATGAAACGCTCGAACGCCGCCAGATTGGTGGCGGAACGGAATACCTTGCCGATGATCTGCTGGTCGATGTCGTTCATGAGCTGCTCGAACAGGCGGAACGCTTCGCGCTTGTACTCGACCAGCGGGTCTTTCTGGGCGTAGGCGCGCAGGCCGATGCTGCCGCGGAGCTCGTCCATGCTGCGGAGATGGTCCTGCCAGCGGGTGTCGATGGCATCGAGCACGATCTGGCGTTCGAGCCACTTCAGCGCGACCGGGTCCTCCAGGGACGCCTTCAGCTCGTACATGTCGAAGACTTTCTTCAGGATGCGCCCGACCATCAGTTCGGCAGCGTTCTCTGCCTGGAAATCCACCGCCAGGTCCTGTTCATTGAACCCGAACGGGAACGAATAGTTCAGCCATGCCAGGAGCAGGTCGCGGTTGTACGGGATCTTCAGGTCGCCGGTGGCGGCGGCGAACGCCTCTTCCACATGGCGGCCGACCTCAATCTCGATGATGTCGTAGATCGCCTGGCGGCTGTCGTCCTTGAAGAGCGTGTCGTGGCGGAAGCCGTAGATGACCTCGCGCTGCTTGTTCATCACGTCGTCGTATTCGAGCGTGCGTTTGCGGATGGAGAAATGGTGCTGCTCCACGCGGCGCTGCGCGGTCTCGATGGAACGGCTCAGGAGCGGGTGCTGGAGCTCCTCGCCCTCCTCCATGCCGAACTTCTCCATGATCGTCACGATGCGGTCGGAACCGAACAGGCGCATCAGGTTGTCTTCCAGCGACACGTAGAAATGCGACATGCCGGGGTCGCCCTGGCGTCCGCAGCGTCCGCGCAGCTGGCGGTCGATGCGGCGGGAGTCGTGGCGGGAGCTGCCGAGGACCAGCAGTCCGCCGAGTTCCTCGACGCCGGGCTCAAGCTTGATGTCGGTGCCGCGTCCAGCCATGTTCGTGGCGACCGTGATGGCGCCGCGGCGTCCGGCGAGCGCGATGATCTCGGATTCGCGGGCGTGGTTCTTCGCGTTCAGCACGTTGTGCGGGATGTTCTTCAGGCGGAGCATGCGGCTGACGAGCTCGGAGTCCTCGACGGAGATGGTGCCGAGCAGGACCGGCTGGCCGCGCTTGTACGCCGCCTCGGTCTCCGCCACGATGGCGCGGAATTTCTCGCGCTTGGTCTTGAACACCGTGTCGTTCACGTCCTTGCGGATGCACGGGCGGTTCGTGGGGATCACGACCACATCGAGCTTGTAGATCTGGTGGAACTCGTTGGCCTCGGTCTCCGCCGTGCCGGTCATGCCGGCGAGCTTCTTGTACATGCGGAAGTAGTTCTGGATCGTGATCGTGGCGAGCGTCTGCGTCTCGCTCTCGATCTTCACGTTCTCCTTCGCCTCGAGCGCCTGGTGCAGGCCGTCGCTGAAACGGCGGCCCGGCAGGATGCGTCCGGTGTGCTCGTCGACAATCAGGACCTTGCCCTCCATGACGACGTAGTCCACGTCTTTCTCGAAGAGGCAATAGGCGCGGAGCAGCTGGGAGATGTTCTGCAGGCGCTCGCTCTTCTCGGCGAAAGCTTCCTGGAACGCCCGGTGGCGCATGAGCTTGGTCTGGTAGTCCGTCTTCGGGTCGTTGTCGATGTCGTGCAGGGAGTTCAGCAGATCGGGCAGGACGAACGCGTCGGGATCGTTCGGGGAGATCGCGTTGCGGCCGCGTTCCGTGAGGTCGGCCTCGTGCTGCTTCTCGTCCATGGAGAAGTACAGGTCCTCCTGAACTTCCTGGAGCATGCCGCGGTTCTGGTCGCTGCGGACGAACGACTCGTAGCGCTCCAGCTTTTTGAGAATGTCGGCGTCTTCGAGGATGTGGGCGAGCAGCTTGTGGCGGGGCATGCCGAACTTGACCTGAAGGAGCTTGCGGATCGCGTCGTCGAACTCCTCGTCCGTGGCCTTGCCCTCGTCGCGGCGGTCGATGACGTCCTTCGCCTCGCGGAGGAGACGGTCGCAGAGGGCGCCCTGTTTGCGGTAGAGCGCGGCGACGAGCGGCTGGAGCTTGTCGAACTGGTGCGTGGAGACGCTCACGGGACCGGATATGATCAGCGGCGTGCGCGCCTCGTCGATGAGGATGGAGTCGACTTCGTCGACGATCACGTAGTAGTAATCGCGCTGGACGAGGTGGTCCTTGTCGGTCGCCATGCCCATGTCGCGGAGGTAGTCGAACCCGAACTCGCTGTTCGTGCCGTAGGTGATGTCGCAGGCATACTGCGCCTTGCGCTGCGAGGAGTGCATGGAGTTCTGGATGCAGCCGACCGTGAGGCCGAGGAACTCGAACACGCGGCCGACCCACTGGGAGTCGCGAAGCGCGAGGTAGTCGTTCACGGTGACGAGCTGGCAGTTATGCCCGGAAAGTGCGTTCAGGTACAGCGGCATGGTGGCGACGAGCGTCTTGCCCTCGCCGGTCGCCATTTCCGCGATCTTGCCCTGATGGAGCACGATGCCGCCGATGATCTGGACGTCGAACGGGATCATGTCCCAGACGAGGTCGTGTCCGCAGACCTGGTAGGTGCGCCCCACCATGCGGCGGCAGGCGTTCTTCACGACGGCGAACGCCTCGCACATCATGGAGTCGAGCGATTCGCCTTTCGCGTAGCGGTCCTTGAACTCCTGCGTCTTGGCTTTCAGCTGCTCGTCGGTCAGCGACTGGTAGGACTCCTCCAGGGCGTTGATCTTCGCCACCAGGGGCCGCAGCCGCTTCACGTCGCGTTCCGACTTGCTGCCGAATATCTTCTTAACGATCGTAGCAAACATGAATGGTCTTTCTTGTGGTTCGTCCGCCGGGGCGGATCAGGATTTGCTGCCGGGGACGTCGATGGGCTGTCCGGCGCGGCACATGGGGCACTCCTCCGCCGTGTAGGTCGGCAGGGAGAGCTTCAGCAGGCTGAAGAACGGGATGCCGCCGAACGAGACCTTGCCGCCGCTGCGGTCCGTGATGACCGCGACTGCCACAGGATCGGCGCCATGCGCGCGGACCAGGTCGATGGTCTGCTGGACGCGGCCGCCCTCGGTCACGACGTCCTCCGCCACGATGACTTTCTGCCCCGGCTTGAGCTGGAAGCCGCGCTTCAGGACGAGCTGGTCGTTCTCCTTGTCGGCGAAGATGGATTCGATGTGGAGGGCGCGGGCGATCTCCTGCCCGACGAAGAGGCCGCCGACCGCCGGGGAGATCACGACCTCGGCGCCGATTCCGGCGGCTTTGATGCGGGCGGCGAGCTCCTTGCAGAGCTCTTCCCCGACCCACGGTTTCTTGAAAACGAGCGCAGCCTGAAAGAAACGGTTGCTGTGTTTCTTGCTGCGAAGCTGGAAATGTCCGGACAGCAGCGCGCCGGCGGACTCGAAAGCGGCGATGATTTCCTGATCGGTCATGATGATATTGTCATCCCTTTTGAGGTGATTAACGGAACGTGTCGGGCGAGGACGGCTGGATCCAAAGGTGGAAGTCAATGGACTTGCCGCCGACGTGGAGCGTGAGCATGGTGTTCAGGCGGGTGAGCAGCAGGGCGTAGGGGACCTTCACGCTGCCGCCGGGGACGTCCACGGAGACGCAGCAGTCGCCGAGGATGGGTTCCGCCTCGCGGACGACCTCGATGAGCTTCTGGAGCTTACCGAACTTCATGCGGAGTTCGTGATCGAACACATAGGGCTTGTGGCACTTCGGGCACAGCACCTGAATATTGCTGTCGGAGCAGTCCTGGAGGCTGAACTGCACGACGCCGTCGCATCCTTCTTCGGCGCAAATGAAATCGACCTTTGCCTGGCCGTATTTACAGGTTTTGTCTTCCGGCATTTTGGGGTTCCTTGCGGTTAAAACGGGGTGGTTGTTGCAAAGTTATTCTTATAATATAGCATGCCTTTTTCATTTATGAAAGCCCTTTTCCCGAAAAAGGCGCATTTTTCTAATGGCGGGACAGCACAAGCAAAAACGCCGGACCGATATTGCACGGCCCGGCAAAGGTCTTGTTAAGCTTGATGTCGGGTTATTTTGAACGCATCACGCGGATCTTGGTGAGCTGCGGCGAAGCCTTGCCGTTTGCGCCGGAGAACACGAGCTTCACCGTGCCGTCGGCGGCGATAGATTCGGCGGGGATCGGAATCGTCTTGTCGATGCTCTGGCCGCGCTCCGTGTTCACGTCTTCGGAGAAAATCTCGCGTCCGCCGCAGACGATCTTCAGCGCGGTGTTGCGCCCCGCCATCGTCACGGTCAGCTCCAGCGGCTCGCCGGACGGCAGGCTCGACACGGTGTACTCGAACGAGGTCCCGGCGGGCGCGAAACGGAACCTGCGCCCGTCCATCCCGGCGCGCGCCTGGGTGTTTCCGGGCACGACCTTATGGTCGAGCTCGGACTGCTGGTAGCCGGGGTTAATCTCGTCGACGAGGCGGCGGCTGTTGCCCATTTCGAGGCGGACACGGCTGATGACCGCGGAGCCCTCGGCATCCCACTCTGCCTTGCTGAACCTGTTGAAATACACCGCGTAGTGTTCATCCATGAGCTCCATGAGCGGACGGAATTCCAGGTCTTTCGGATAGATCATGCCGTTGCTTTTGAAGCGCGCGAACCCGTCCGTCGGCGTCAGCTTCGAAATCAGGTCCTCCACGCTCTCCGCCACCATCACGGGCGGCGTCTCGTAGGTCTGGCCGTCGGTGCGCCAGCCGCGGGCGGCGGGATTCGCCGGATCGGGCGGGACGATGCCCGCGAGCACGAAGGGACCGTACATAAGGCAGACCGGGTCGCCGGGCTTGCCGGTCATGGGCACGGCGCGCAGGCTGAAATCGAATCCGATGCTCACGGTGTCCTCGTTCTTCCACTTGCGTTTGATCGCGATGTAGCCGTCCTTGCCCGCCTCGGCGGGAACGGGTTCGCCGTTCACTTTCAAGGTCATATTCGGGCTCCAGTACGGCTTGCGGATCTTCAGCGTGAATTCACGCCCGGGGTTGTCGCCACGGAAGACAGTCACCGTCACGTCCTTCGAGTACGGGAATCCGCCGGAGATCGAAAGGTATTTCTTGGGTGTCGTGTCGATTTTGGCATACATTCCGTCCGGCAGGGGATAGCTCCCGGTCACGGTCATCCACTGCACGCCGTCGAGCATGACATCCGCGTCCCAGAACTGGTTCAGGTACAGCTCGCCCTGTTTTCCCGCCGCGACCAGCTCTCCGTAGCGACCGGGGTTCTCCATGCCGGTGCCGACGCAGCAGGTCCAGACGTGTTCGCTGGTGGAGAAGTTCTTCACGGCGACGGATGCGAGCGGCTGGAAGTAGCAGTACGCCCCCTCGCGGTCGGTTCGGATCACGGACGCCACATGGTTCAGCGTGGCACGCTCGGCGAAGTCCATGACCGAGGCTCTCGGCTCCCACTCGAAGACGAGGCGGGCGAGCTTCAGCATGTTGTAGCAGTTGCAGGATTCGGTCGTGTGGGCGGACAGGTGCTTCGCGTCGTCGCCGACCGGGAAGAAATACTCGCCGTCGCCGTGTCCCCCGGTGGCATAGCTGCGGTGGTTCGCCACGCGGTCGAAGAAGAACTCGGCGATGTCACGGTATTTCTTCTCGCCGGTAAGCTCGTAAATGCGGCCCATTCCGGTCATCTCCGGGATCATGGTGTTGCCGTGGCGTCCGGTCAGGATGTCCTGCTTGCGGCTCAGCGGATCCATGAGCGCCTCGTGGTAGAAATGCTTCTGCGCGCATTCGAGGTACTTCAAATTGTTCGAAATGTGCGTGAGGTCGGCAAGTACCTCGTCCATGCCGCCGAACTCGCAGGAAAGCATTTTCTGATTATTCTCCGGCGTGAGGTCGGAGACCACGGAAATCACGAAGTCACCGAGCCTGACATACGCCTTGCGCGCTTTCATGTGCAACTGATAATCAGCTTTCTGGACCGCACCCGAAAGGCAGATGTCGCGGAGTCCTGCCATGAGCTTGTGCAGGGAATAGAACGGCGACCAAATGCCGTTCAGCTTGAACGGCTGCGCATCGACCTTGTTTTCGCGGAGCTGCGTAAACGTCGCTTTCGGGACGGGGAACGCGTAGCCGTCCGGGTCCGCCTCCTGCATTTTCGTGATCTCGTCCACGACGTACTGGATCTGCTTCAGCGCTTGTTCGTCCTTCGTAAGTTCGTACACATACGCCAGCGCGGAGAGGTAATGTCCCATGGCGTGCCCGGAGAGCTCGCCGTCCTCCCAGCCGTCGTAGCGGTCGGCTTTCTTCGGCAGCCCCGCCTGGATGCGGAACGGTTCCAGCAGACGGTCCGGCTTGATCGTGTACGCGATGTAGTGGTTGTTGATCTTCTGGCGTTCGGCGAGCGGGCCGCCCGTGAGCTTCACGTATCCGGCGGGGACGCACGCGACTTCTTTCCCGGAATCCATGTAGAAAGGGTCCGTTCCGGGATCCGGATACGGAAATGGAGAGGCCGCGATCTCGGCGGCTTCACAGACGATCCCGGCGCAGCAGAGCGCGGCGAGGGAGAGGAGAAAACGATGGTTCATGGCGGTCATCCTCATGTTCGGATGCGGCGGACGGCGGCGCGCCCGGCGCAGTTCATTCAGGGATAAAACGAATCATGCGATACTATAGCGTGGCATGCACGAGATTACAAGAACCCGTGAAACAGTTTTCCGTATTTTTACAAAAAAGCTGGAAAGAAAAGTGTTGGAATATCTTCGTTTCCGGCATCCTGGTCGCAGTGCCAGCGCCGGAACGCAGCGGAAGAAGCGAAAAGGGAGTTTTTCGGGGAAGACAGGGAACACATTTGCATTTTCCGCGGTCCAATGCTATAATAAAAAGATAGATTTTGTTTTTTAACGGAAAACCAACCACACACGGAGGTTCCTTGTCCATGAAACATCTTGAACTGATTCTCGCGGCCGCGCTCTGCGGACCGCTTTTCGCTGGGGCAGCCCTGAACGCGGCGGATGAAAAACCCGCCAAGGAAGAGGCGAAGAAGTCCGAATCCGTCTGGCTGACCGATTTCGAGGCGGCGAAGAAACAGGCCGCCGCCGAAAAGAAGCCCATCCTCATGTTCTTCACCGGATCCGACTGGTGCGGCTGGTGCAAGAAGCTTCACGCCGATGTCCTCGACAAGGACGAATTCCAGCAGTTCGCCAAGGACAACCTGGTGCTGCTCGAGCTCGATTTCCCGCAGAACATCAAGCAGTCCGACGAGCTCAAGAAGCAGAACAACGAGCTCAACAAGAAGTTCGACATCAGCGGCTACCCGACTATGGTGCTCCTGGCGTCCGACGGCGAAAAGGAACTCGACCGCACCGTCGGCTACGACGGGGACCTCGTCAAGAGCCTGAAGAAAGCGGTGAAGAAAGAAGCCGGGATGTCAAAAAAAAAATCCGCAGAAGAGACCGCTGATGAAGCTGGGGAAGAGCTCGCGTGGCTGACCGACTTCGCGGCGGCGAAGAAACAGGCCGCCGCAGAGAAGAAGCCCATCCTCATGTTCTTCACCGGGTCCGACTGGTGCATCTGGTGCCAGCGGCTGCATCAGGATGTGCTGGACACGGACGAGTTCAAGGACTTCTCCGACAAACTCGTGCTGCTTGAGCTCGATTTCCCGCAGGAGAAAGAACTCCCCGCCGAACTCAAGAAGCAGAACGCCGAACTCGCCGACAAGTTCAAAGTCGACGGCTATCCCTGCACGGTCGTGCTCGCCGCCGACGGCGAAACCAAGCTCGGCACGCTCTCGGGTTATTCCAAGGAATATATCGCCAAGGTCCAGGACATCCTGGACGGCAAGGGCAAGCCGGTGTCAATGGACGACCTGAAGAAGCAGTTCGCCTATCTGCCGGACATGCTGGTGGAATATGAGGACCTGAAGCTCACAAGGGACGATCTCCTCAAGCAGATCTTCGAGGAGGAGCCGACCGCCAGCGACTGCGAACGCATCACGCCCGAATCCGTCGGCATGATGATCCAGGCGAACCTCGACGAGGCGATCCTGCTCTACCTCGCGCAGAAAGCCGGGTTCAAGCCGTCCGCGAAGCTCGTCATCGACTCCGTGATGAAAGAGCTCGACGAGCTCCCGCCCGAAGCGAAGAAGAGCCTGGAAGACGGCCTGAAAGAACAGGGCGTCACGCTGGAGGAACAGGTGGCGGAGGCCGCCAAGTTCGAATCGGTCCAGAAGCAGACCGCCATGCAGCTTTACGTGAACAAGCACGCCGAGGACGCGGCGAAGAAAGACATCACCGACGCCGACGTGAAAGAGCTCTACGACGCCAACCGGGCGCAGTTCCCCGGCAGCTTCGACGACGAAAAGGAGAAAGTCCTGGACACGCTCGTGAAGGCGAAAGCCCCCTCGAAGGCGAGGGAGCTCGACAAGGAGATCGAAGCCATCCGCAAGGACGTCAAGTACTGGAAACCCGAAAAGTGATCCGCCCATCCAACGCCCCGCAAATCCCGCCGGAGCCAAAACTTTCCTGAAAAAAGTCTTGTTTCCGGTTTGAAAACGCGGGAATCGGTGCTAATGGTATATAACCGTTTTTGCAAAAAGAAGACGCGGGCGCCCCGTCCCGGAGTCTTCCAAGGCAGAACCCCGGCCCGCATATCATCATACATTAACAATCAATAACTCAAGCAACAGGAGTGAATATGAACGCCATGAAATTCACTGGAAAAGTCCTTGCGCTCTGCTTTGCCGCCGGCATCGCCGCCGCGGCCCTCAGCGCCTGCGGCGACAAGAAGACGGATGAACCCGCCGAACAGCCCGGAAACCAGACGCAGACCCAGGTCGAGGGGATGGAAATGTCCGATTTGGACATGAAGCCCGCCACCGAGGCCGAAGTCCTTAAGGTCTTCGCATTCCTTCCCGATCCCGTCGCCACGGTCGACGGCGAGCCCATCGCCCGCAAGGTGATCATCGACGACATCATGTCCCAGGAGCTCCCCCTCAGCCTCCTCGAAAGCTTCGGCGAGGATCGTCTCCGCCAGGCCATGGAAAAGCAGATCGAAAGCATGGTCAAGGACAAGCTCATGCTCAAGCTGGCTGAAGAGGCCGGATTCAAGCCCTCCGCCGAGTTCGTCGTCAAGGAGATGAAAGAGGAATTCGACGAGTCTTCCGAGGAAGAGCAGGAGGAGATCAAGGAATACCTGAAAGAACGCGGCCTCACGCTCGAAGAGCACATGAAGAAGACCTCCGAGGATCCCGAGATCCAGAAGATCGCCGCCCTCCGCAAGTACACGCACACCACGTTCCTTGAGAAAGCGAAGAAAGAAGTCACCGACGACGACGTCAAGAAAGAATATGAAGCCCACGTCGCGGAACTCACCAGACCCGAAGGCATCACCGTCGCTCACATCCTCGTCCAGCTCGATGACGACACCGACGAAGCCGCCGACAAGGAAGCCAAGGCGAAGATCGACGCCATCTACGACGAACTCGTCAAGGATCCCTCCCAGTTCGAAAAGATCGCCGTCGAAAAGAGCGACTGCCCCTCCGGCAAGGAATCCGAGGGCAAGCTCCCCGCGTTCGACAAGGACGGCATCACGCTCGACGGCAGCGGCAGAATGGAACAGACGTTCACCGCCGCGGCGTTCACCATCGAAAAGGAAGGGCAGATCACGAAGCCCGTCAAGTCCCCCTACGGATACCACATCATCAAGCTGATTGAGAAGAATCCGGAAGAGGTCGTCCCGCTTGAAAAGGTCAAGGACAGGATCGTCGAGCACCTCGTCGAGGAAAAGGCCCAGGCCGAGCTCGACAAGACCCTTGACGCGGCGATCAAGAAATACGCGAAGATCAACGACTTCGCCCCTGCGAAGCCCGCCCCCGCCGCGGAATAATCGATCCTCGCGCAAGTTCAAGTTCTCTTCGGGACGTCCGGTTCATCCGTGCGTCCCTTTTTCGTGCCGGGAATGAACAAAGCATGAAAGGGAAAAAACTGTTTTCCGCAATCATCGACTTGCATTTTGAATCAGAATGCAGTATATTATCATGCAAATATCATTCAACAACATGCTTTGAGGAGAACAGCAATGGCAAATACTCTGGTGCAATTCCGTATTGACGACCGTCTGCGCAAGCAGGCAAACGAGCTTTGCACGAAGCTTGGCTTCGATCTGTCGACCTATTTGCGCATGAGCCTCACGAAACTGGTTCAGGAGCAAGGCGTGCCTTTCACGTTGAAGCTGAATTCCGTTCCGAGCGACAAGGAAGCCATAGCCGCGATGCGGAAACTCTCCGACATTTCACATGCAAACGGCAATTCCAGGATGAGCCTGAAAGAAATCAACGCTGAGATTTCTGCGGCAAGGAAACGCCGGTAATGCTTTATGCCGCCATTGACACCAATGTGCTCGTTTCGGCACTGCTCAATGTTGATTCCAAACCCGGTCTGGTTCTGCTTTCCATATTCCATGGCGAGACCATCCCTCTGTTGAACCGGGAAATCCTTGCCGAATACCGGGAAGTGCTCGCACGGAAAAAGTTTCATTTTCCTCCGGACCTGGTTGATATTATTTTGAACAGGCTGGCGGCTGTCGGCATGGATATTTCCGCTGCTCCCGCGGAATACCCGGAAGTCATCGATCCGGAAGACCGCTGCTTTTATGCTGTGACCATGTCAAGGAGAGAAGATGAAGATGCATGGCTGGTTACCGGCAATACCCGCCATTTCCCGGCAAAGCCGTTTATCGTCACTCCGGCACAGTTTATCGAGATACTTCATGCAAAAAGGGAGCAGCAGTAACAGGGCCGCTGGAGCTTGTTACCTTGCCGCGCTGTCGGGCTGATCTGTCACGGAGCCGGGCGGATGCCGCCTGACTTCGCGGACGGCACGCTCGAACGCTTCGACGTCTTCGGGGCGCGGATCACGTCCGGCATAGCGGATGCGTTCATAGAGTGCGACGCACCCGTTCAGGGCGGGGTCGCCGATCTCCCGGGCCCAGGCTCCATACGTCTGCCATTGCTCCCGCTGGACCCCGGTCCTCCGCCAGACGGCGAGCTGGAGCGAACGCATCATTGAGGCGAGACGGCGCATCCTGCGCGCCACGGCATACCGCCTGCGGCGCCTGTTCCGCAGGTACACGATGCCCGCGGTCACAAGCGACAGGGGCACAAGCAGCTCGAAGACCGAGCGGACAGGATGTTCCCGGACATGGCTTTGCGTCCACGCGTACGCCGTATCCCAGACCAGGATGATCGCCTGCGCCAGATACCCGCGCCGGAACCAGTATGCCATGTTGTCGAACTGGAACGCGACACGGTCGCGGAAACGCCGGAACCAGGAATCCTCCACAGCCAGAAGCGCCTCGATCTCCTCGCCGGGCGGCGTCGCCTCCACGAGCACCCATTCCTTCTCGTCGTCGAGCCATGCCTCCACCCAGGCGTGCAGGTCGAAGTTCGTGGCGTAGTAGTATCCGACGGGATTGTACCGGCTGCACACGATCCCGGCGACATAGCGGGTCGGGACACCGTACAGGCGCAGGAGCAGGGCCGCCGAGGTCGCGAAGAGTTCGCAGTGGCCCTTCCTGTTGGAGAACAGGAACCGCAGCAGCGGGCTGTAGCGTTCGCCGCGTCCCGGGATATGGTCGTCGCGGAACAGGGAATACGTGAAATTGTCCGCGAAGAACCGCACGACGGCATCGATCCTGGCGCGGGGCGTCAGGGTCGTCGGGTCCACGTCGCCGAAGATCTCGGGCGTCAGGACGGAAAGCTGTTCCGTCAGCATGGGCGACAACCCCAGGTAATCCCGCCTCGTCTCCCCGTCCGGCTCCATATCGTCGGCAAGAGGCTCCTGGTAGGCCGCGGCAGCGTCCGGCGTGTTCACGGTGATGATCACGCCGGTGGACGGGACCCAGTTTTCCGCGATGAGGCTTCCGTCGCGGGTGACCGCGGCTGTTTTCGCGTCCAGCGTGACCGAGGTGGCGTTCGCGGGCAGCGGCGTCACGACGCTGCGGAAATCGGACGCAAAACGGAACTCCATGCGCTCGGTGTCGACGTCCCCTGTCTCCTGAAGCATGAACGTCAGGACCGTCAGGTTCCGGTCTTCCTCGCGCGTGATTTCGACGACCTCCATCGTGCTCTTTTCATCGGCGTACCACATGCCCCCGTACGACCCGCTGAACCCGCGGTAGGCGTTGCCGCGCAGGTAGCCGGGCGTGGAATTCGAGACCGCCTGCACGACAACCCGGACTGGGGTATCCGCGTCGAACTGGGGCTCGCGGATCACTGTCTCGGTCGGGAACGCGTTGCCCGGTCCCTGGGGAGGAGGACGGAACGCCTGCTGGATGTGCGCCCGCCATTCGCGGAACATGTCCTCTTTCGAGATGAAATACTCCACCGCGCCGAAGAGGACCGGGATCAGCAGCAATACGGCCAACGCGCGGAACAGCCGGACCGACCTGAGCGGCCCCGCGGTATCGTACCGGGCATCCGAGGTCAGGAGCAGCAGCGTGCCGACGCATTGCATGACAGTGCAGACCAGATACGTCTCCCGGTAGTGCCGCAGGAGCGGCGTGGTGCCCGCGAACGTGACGTTCACGAGCCTGGCGGTGTTGTACACGTCGCCGCACGCGAGGCAGGACAGCAGGACGATCAGCAGGCACAGCGCCGAAATCTCCCGCGTCCGCATGAACCAGCAGGAGATCGCCGACGCGTACAGCAGGAACGGCAGGAACTGGTGCGACCTCATCAGATAGTCGGAAAAGGTAAGGCGTTCGTCCGGTATCTTCACGAAAAGCCCCGGCAACACGGCAAGGATGCCCGCTGCCAGAAGCGAATAGATGACGGGACGGTCCCGCAGACGGAAACTGCGGTCCTGGAATATAGGAAAGACCACCATCAGCGCCGTCAGGATCAGGATGTGCGGCAGGTCGTACTTCAGCGAGAGCAGGAACGCCGGCGGCAGGATCAGCAGGGAACGCGTGACCAGGCCGAGCTGGCGGCGGTCCGGCGGTTCGAATTCAAACAGGGCTTTCCTCTTCACAGCGGCAGTTCACCTCCCAGCAGGACGGATTCCGGCGTGACCACGCGGAGGCCGTCCGGCAGCTCCGACTCCGGCACATGCCGGGACACGAGGAACGGCACGATCCGCGCGCCGCGGTCGTTCAGGCTGTTGAGGAAATTCTGCGCGGCGGCGTCCCATCGCATCAGGATGAGGAACACCGTGCCGGATTCGATCGCTTCGGCGGCGAGGTCTTTCGCGCCGTTCCCGGCAAAGGCGTCGCGCGGCGTGGTCGTCGCCGTGGAAAGCTCGTCCAGCAGCGGGTCGCAGTCATGGTCCGGTTCACCGTTCGAGGGGAACCTGCTGGCGCGGCCGCCGACGGCGAGGAAGTCGATGTGATATGCCGACGAAGTCAGCGTCTCCGCGATGGATGCGGCCAGAGAGACCGCAGCCTCGAAATCCAGGTTCGTCCGGGCTTTCAGCAGGGACTCCGACAGGCTGAACAGCGCGCGAAAAGCCGAGGCGGCAAGACGCGTCCGGGGGACATACGAATCCAGCAGGACCGCCGCGTGCGAGACGTGTTCCTGCTGGTACTCCTTGATGATCGGGGAGCCGTACCGGGCAGTCGCACGCCAGTGTATCTTGCGCGGGGAGTCGCCGGGACGGTACGCCCGGCAGCCGTAAAAATCCATGCTGTCGCCCGGACGCGGCACGGAACGCGCGCTCATCCGGGGCAGGACTCCGCCATCGCGGGGAAAAAGGTTCCGAAGCTCCCTCGAGGCAGGATGCACGATCAGGGATTCCTTGCGGGCGAAGAGGACGGAGTGCTTGAAGAGATTGAACGGAAAGCTGGACTCCGCAATCCCCTGCGGGATGCTGAACACGCCGCGCCGGAAAGGCTTCAGCTCGACCGCAAACGTCCGTTCCGAGCGGCCGGGAACGGAACAGTACTTGAACCCGCGGACGCGCCGGAGTTCCGGGAGTTCGATGTTCGGGTCGATCAGGAGGTCGGCGGCGGGAAGGCGCCGCAGGTTCCGTATCCGGTAGGTCACGTCGAACGGCATGCCGCACTTGACGCGCGGCGGCAGGTCGCGTTCGACGGAGAGCCGCGGCCGGAAGAGCAGTCCCGCCAGCAGATCGACCGCCAGGAGCGAAAGCAGGAAAAGGAAGACCGGGATTGCCGGGCTGTTCAGCGTGAACAGGGCGAAGAAAGCGAACATCGGGATCACGATGAAGAGCAGGCGCATGGGACGGCTGAAAAGGCGTTCGTACCACGCCATCGCCCAGAAAAGAAGCTTGAGCAAGGGCGAACGGTAGTAGCGGAACACCAGGCCCAGCCCGTGCGACTCGCGGAGCCACTGAGGACCGTCCAGGAACCGCAGCCAGAGGTCGCGGATCACGCGCAGCGGATTCCGGCTCATTTCACGGGGCTCCTCATCGGCATGCGTCCCGTGCTCACACGGGGACGCGGGTCTTTTTCACGATGGCGGCGACCAGGTCCGAAGCGGAAACGCCGGCATGGCGGCTCTTCTGGTTCAGGATCAGGCGGTGCGTCAGGACCGGACCGGCAAGGGAGGAGACGTCGTCGGGCGTCACGAAATCCCTGCCGTTCAGCACGGCGCGGCCCTGGGCGCAGCGCGCGAGGTCAAGCAGGGCGCGCGGGCTGGCGCCGAGGGAGAAGCCGTTTTCCGGGTCGCGCGTGGCGGCGACGAGCTCGCGGGCGTATTCCTGCACGGAACGCTCCACGGTCACGGCGCGCACGGCGTCCTGTATCTCCAGCAGCTCGCCGCACCCGATCACGGGCACCACATGGTCCAGCGGGTCGTCCTGCCAGCGGTCGTTCAGCATGGCAAGCTCTTCGGCGGGGTCGGGATAGCCGAGCGAGAACTTCATGGCGAAGCGGTCGAGCTGGGCTTCGGGCAGCGGGAACGTGCCGAAATACTCGACCGGGTTCTCCGTTGCGATCACGAGGAACGGCCTCGGCAAATCGTAGCGCACGCCCTCGATGGACACCTGATGCTCGTTCATCGCCTCAAGCAGGGCAGACTGCGTGCGGGGAGAGGCGCGGTTGATCTCGTCGCCGAGCAGGATGTTGGCGAAGACAGGACCGGGGTAGAACTTGAACTCGCCGGACTGCTGGTTGAAGACCGAGGATCCGAGGATATCGGACGGCATCATGTCGGACGTGAACTGGATGCGCTTGAAATCCGCCTTCACCGTCAGCGCCAGCGCCTTGGCGAGCGTGGTCTTGCCCACTCCCGGCACATCGTCCAGCAGCACGTGTCCGTTCGCCAGCACCGCGTTCAGCAGCATGTCGATCACTTCGTCTTTTCCGCGGATGACCTGTTTCAAACGGGTCCGTATCTGTCCGATCGTCTCCAGATGGAGCGTCGTCTGTGGCTCCTGCATGCATGCACCTCCATAAGCTGCGGCGAACCGGACGGCGGACATGCCTCCGGCGACATAAAAAACAGCAATTATAATACCCCGTCCGCGTGATTTTTCAACCTCGGAAATCGAAAAATAGCACTTTTTCTGATTCTTTTTTAGAAAGGGCAGTTGCATTTTCCCGTTTGCAGTCTATTTTATTTAGTTACGATTCAACAGCTCAACATCCGGTATTCCCATGAAAACCTTACGTAGACTTCTCGCTCCGGCGGCACTGCTCTGCTCGGCACTCTTCTGCTGCGGCTACCACAGCTGCGACCAGGAAGAGGTCCGCCTGTATTTCGACCCGGACACCTGGGAGGAAATGCAGCTGCCGCCCAAGAACGTCGTTTCCCTGCACGAAGTCATCCGCACGAGGCGCGGCGACAGCGTGGAGCGGACCGTGGCGTCGTATTTCGGTGACGACGTGACCATCCATGCCATGCAGCTGATCGACTCGTCCGAGATCAAATACATCACGCCCATCCCGATTCCAGGCGACCAGGGGTTCTACAACCTCAAATTGGACCTGACCGAACGCGGGCGGAAACTCTGGATCAACCTCAGCGTCCAGTTCAAGGGCACACAGCTGGCGTTCGTCATCGACGGCACGGTGTACCGCGGGATCGTCCCGCGCCTGCTGGAAGATGACGAGGCCACCTCCGTCATCATCGACGGCCCGTTCGACCAGGCCACCGCGCTGGCGCTCCAGAACAACTCGAAATACAACTATTTCAAAATGCGGAAATAATTCGCCATGAACATCTTCAAGCAATTGCGCCAGGCATTGCCCGCAGTCATGCTTCTCTTCACCGCGGTCTTCCTCTGCGGCGCGGGGGGACAGAGCTGCGACGCCGACAATATCGACAAGGTGTTCTCCCCGGAGAACCTCGACATGTCCGACCGCCCCCTGGAGGGCGTCATCGAAATCCAGGAGATCATTCGGCTGCGCCGCGGCACAGACAAGGAAGTCATGGCGCCCACGATGTTCGGCGACGACCTCTGCCTGAACAAGACTGTCCTGCTGAGTTCCTCCGACGTGACGGAAGTCAAGGCAATCCCCCTGGAAAAGCAGAAGCCCTACTACAGCCTCGAACTGAAGCTGACGCCCCGCGGCAAACGCCACTGGATCGGGCTCAGCCTCCCGAACAGGGCCACGCATGTCGCGTTCCTCATCGACGGCATCGTCTACCGCACGTTCGTGCCGCGGCTGTTCTACGACGACGTCACGCAATCCATCGTCGTGGACGGCCCGTTCGACCCTGCCACCGCAAAGAAACTTGAAAGCAACTCCGCCCGGAACTATTTCAGGCTCAAATAACGCATCATGACGACACCGGAACACATCAGAAGAGCAGCCGCCCGCATTTCACGGGCTTTTGCAGCCGTCTCCGCCTGCCTCGCCGCAGCGATCCTGGCTTCCTGCTACGGCAGCGCCACAAACATCCTCGACCCGCTCAACGTCGATAACCGCGGCGAGGATTACGTGCCCGTCGTCGGCGAACCCGGCGAGGTTGGCGTCGTCTCCATCCACGAGATCATCCGCCACAAGCGCGGCGCCGAAAACGAGCTGGAGATCGGCTCCATGTTCGAGGACGAGCTCATCATCGACAAGGACCCGCTGCTGGACTCCTCCGACATCATCTCCATCGAGGCAATCGACATCAACGACCTGCCGGGATTCTACAAGCTCCGCCTCCACCTCACTCCGGCGGGCGGAACAGTCTGGCGCAAGCTCAGCGTCGAGGGACGCGACGATTCGCCGACCCTCGCGTTCGTCATCGACAGCGTCCTCTACCGCACGTTCAAACCCCGTTTCCTCTACTCCGATGAAGATACCGTGGTCGTCGACGGGCCGTTCGACGAACCCGCCGCCCTGAACCTTGAAGCGAACGCGATCCGCAACTTCATGTATTTCTCGAACTGATCCGGATCGGCAGAAAAGAAAGGACGCAAACCATGAACATCCTCTCCAAACTCAAAGCAGCGGCTTTCGTGCTCGCGCTCACCGCGTTGCTCCCGTCCCTCCACGCGGTCTCCGAAACATACATCCCCTCAAACGCGAAATTCGCGCTCTTCATCAACGCCAGCAAGGCCGTAAACTCGCCCGCGCTGAAGACGCTCCTCTCCCGGGACGGTTTCGACCTCGAGAACTGCCTCGACGACGTGGCGATGCTCACCGAGGACCTCACCGGCGACGTCTCTTTCTTCCTGACCGACATCGACCCCGGCGATTTCGGGAAATCCCTGATGGACGTGGTCCTCTACTCCCCCGGCCGCGTGAACGCCATCTACAGCCGCCTCGCAGGCCGCGAAGACATCAAGACCGAGGCCAGCAAGCTCGGCGACGCGCGCATCCTGAAGATCCACGTGGTGAACGGCGATACCGACATGCTCGCGTTCTTCGAGTTCATCTCCGACGACGTCATGCAGTGCCGACTTGCCATCAATCTGCCGGACACGCAGCCTTTCGTCTGGCCCGTGAACCAGACCACCCCCATGCTCGTCACCAGCATGAGGACAAAGGGCGCGCTCATCTCCGCCGGAGTCGACGCCGCATACGTGCAGGACCGCATGAAAGCCGAGGAGGAATCCCATCCGCGCACCGAGGAGGAGAAAAAGACCAGGATCAAGGCCGGCGACTCCTCCATCGAGATCGACGAGGAAGACCCCGACATCGAGGACATCCGCAACAACGTGAAGTCCATCTTCGCCCGCATCACCGAGGGCTCCCGCGGCTCGCTCGACGCCGCCATCACGCTCCGCTGCACCACCGCGGACGTCCGCGACGAAGTCTTCCATACCGTCGACGGGTTCGTGACGCTCTACACCATGCTCTCCGACACATCTTTCGAGATCGGCAAGGACGGCAAGCTCATCCAGAAAGGCGGCAAATCCAATCCGCTCTCCACGCTCAAGCACGAGCCGAAAGGCAACGACGCCGTCTTCACCATGAACCTCTCCGAGAAATACCTCTACGAACTCGCGAAGGACGCTGCGAAGAACAACAAGAAAAACAGCTCGAAAAAGAAAAAGGACAAGTGACGCTTCACACCGGCGCGGGGAGCATTTGCAAGCGCGCGGGAATCCGGGAAAGACCTGTTCCGAACGCTTTTTTCTCCTTTTTTCTTCTTTTTCAGCGCTTTCCCATTTGAAACTGCGGAAAAAAATGCTATCGTATGGTAACGGAGATTAAAATGAGACGGCGCGCGCGCAGAAACGAATCCGGGCAGGTTCTTACAGAATACGTCGTGATGCTTGCCATGGTCGTGCTCGTCATGCTCACGCTATTCCTCCTCATACGGGTCTTTCAGGAGTACGGCTGGCGCATCCTGACGCTGATCGCCTGGGAACCCGAACCGTGACCGAAACGACAAACAAACTCAACCAAGGAGTCCTGATATGAGATTCAGCAGAAAGTATTACGCTAGGAAACGCCGGACCTCCGGCGGGCAGGCCATCCTGGAGTACATCATCATCATCGCGCTCGTGGCTGTGGCGGCCCTGACCGTGCTCGGGCTCTTCGGCGACCGCATCAGAGCCCTGATCTCGGGCAGCACCAAGGCGATCGGCGGACAGGGTGACACCAATAACACGAGCAGCCTGCAAACATTGCAGACAATGGAGGGCGGCTCCGAAGAAGACATTGATTTCGGCAGCTGACAATCAGCCGCGCGAGCGATCCTGAGCGCCACGCACATCTGCTTCTTTGCATCCTGAAAGGACGCGGCAAGTGTTCCTTATGCCCCGACATCCGCTGATCCGCGGGACTTCGGTCCGCCGCGGCATTCATCATCGCCACGCGGCGGCCCGGCCCGCCACGGGGCGTGTGCCGTTTTGCGCAAAGGCAGCAGCCTCCTCTCCCCGCCTGCCATCCGGTGGCATGGCGGGCGCTTTTTCGTTTGCGGACAGGCGCGGCGAACACGGGTCCGCGATCCTCGAATCGTTCCTGTCCATGATCCTGATCGGGATGATCCTCTTCGGCATCCTTCAGCTCTTTCAGCTGGCACTCGCCGACATGGTCGCGGACTACGCGGCGTTCCGAGGCGCACGGTCCGCCGCCGTCGGCTTCAAAGAACAATATATCGACCGTCAAATCTTTGTTAAAGCCGCAGTTGCTTCCGGCCAGGTCATCGCGCCGGATCCCACGACCTATCCCGATTGGAACCGGGGCGAAACAGAAAAGTCGCTCCTGGAAGATTACATGAACGCCAGGCCCCGCCATATCGAGTACGCCTACTGGCATGGAGGGGGAGATCCTTTCCACTGGAACTACCGCTGTCCGCAGTATGGAGAACCCATGTACGGAGATTGCGGCATTTGCAACGCGGAATCCATAGCGGGGAAGCCGAAACCGAAGATACATGTCGATTACTCCGGGAACAGCCTGAACGAAAGCATCTGGGTCAAGATGTCGTTCGTGAACTACCCGCTGACCATCCCCCTGCACGACTGGTTCACGGGGGAGGACTCCATCACGGTTTCGAGCGAAAGGGTCGAGCTCGCGAACCATTCCTCCGCTTACCTGGAGTGACCGCGCATGGACCGGCACGCAACGGAATACCACTACAGGCGCGGCGAACATGGCCAGGTGCTCATCCTGGCGGTCGTCGCACTCGTCCTCGTCGTCATCGCCGCCATGCTGCTCTTCGATGTCCAGACCGTGATCCGCGGCAAGATCAAAGGGCAGAACGGCATGGATGCCGCGGCGCTGTCCGCCGCAGAATGGCAGAGGCACTCGCTGAACCTGATCGGAGAGCTGAACCTGGTGCGCGCGACCGGGACGCTGATCTCCGATGTGCACACGAACAGATTCTTCGCCAATGCCATCAAGAATGCCCCTGAGGAATCGGGCAATTCCGCAGAGTTCTTTGCCGAGCTCCCGTGGAGCATCCCCCTGGAGGAGTTCACGCTTTTCCCGGAGAAAGAGGAGTTCTACTACCCGGACGGCACCGTGAACATGGGAAAGCTCATTGAGGAAATCGTCCGCGTGGAAAAGGAGAAACGCTATCTCGACGCTTTGAACAGGCTCGTCTCCCAGCTCCAGACCCGCATCGCGTTCGTCGGCCCGCTGATCGCATTCGGCGCGGCGCAGCAGGCCGCGACCAACAACCAGGTCTTTTCCAACGGCGACACCGGATTGCTCCTCAACGAATACCTGAGGATCATCAGCGAAGACAGGGACGGGAATTACGACGGCGTGGATTCCGAAAAAGTCAACGACTATTTCTGGCGCGGCCCGTACCTCTACATGCTCCAGTCCATCTTCAACGACAACAAGGGGATCCCGGCGGCGACCAGGTTCAACTTCGTCGGCATGCCCGTCTTCTCGTCCGATCCGCCCTCGCCGCTTTCCGGCTATCTCGGAAACAAGGGGTTCTACCAGGCAATCATCGGCCGCAACTGGTGCGAACTCGATCCGATCCTCGACCTCGATCTCAGCGGGAACTGGTGGAGCGATTTCCAGCAGGCGACCAACGGGGATTTCTCCAGGCAGTCCGAAATCCTGCCGCTTCACATCAGGTTCTCCGACTCGGCTTCGACCTACGACAATGCATACAATGCAGAAGCGTTCGACGGTCCGTCTTTCTCCGACACGTTCAACGACATCGATCCCTACAACTATCAGGAAGCCATGTCCGAAGTGGTCGACGAGCAGAGAGAGTCCGAGGGCAACAAACGCGTCTACCACACGTACACCACCATCACAATCGACGTCGAAAAGCTTCCCCCGCTGGAGACCTATGTCGACCGGGACGACCGCCGCTACGACTTCCTGCCGCACCTCTCCTGGGCCGTTTTCGACTATGAGTGGAGATCTTACAGCAACTATCAGCGTGATTGGGCGGATATCTGCCTGGAGGGAAAGATCAAAGATGGTATGGACTACCAGTCCGGCGCGCGGGCATATTTCGAGGCGAGGCAGAACATCGTGGCTCTCTCCACAGAGGGGTCCGTAGGGCGCGCGCGGGAATCGTCTTTCACCAACAACATCCTGTCGCTTGCAGAAGCCAAGCCGATCGGACGGATCAAGCTCAAAGACTCCAACAACAATTCGGCATACCGTCCCCCGTTCGAGGCCGGCCGCATGGTCCTGCCCGTCTTCGACGGAACCGCGCTGATCCCGATCTCCCTGGAACCGCCGTCCGGCAACATCTCCATGAACGACATCAACTGGTTCTACTACCTGACCGAATTCGTGCCGCTCCTCTCCGGCAGTCCCACGCTCGAGGAAGCATGGGATCGTGCGAGGTCGGCGGAAGGCAGCCACTGGCAGCGGTACCAGCACTATTACAATGCGCTCCGGGACCTCAACAACCCTGAGTTCCACAAACGGGGGCGCGAGTGGCTGAGCACTCCCACTGCGTGGGAAACGGACGCAAGGGGAAACCGGCGGCCGATCCGGACCCGCCGCGACGACTGCAATGTGCAAGGCGGGGGCCCCGTCATGGCGACGCCCAGCCTGAATTAAGGGCGAACATCTTTCCAGAAAACAACGCAAAGGAGCTTCCCAATATGCCTGATTTCCCGTTCAAACATGTCACCGTCGGACTGCTCGAGGTCAACTGCTGTCTGGTCCAGCTGCCGGATTCGCGCACACTGTACGTCATCGACCCGGGCGGCGACTGGAAGCTGATCCATGCCGAGGCGAAGAAGTTCGATTTCGATGAGGCGGTCATCCTGTTCACGCACGCCCACGTCGACCATATCGCCGCGGCAGGCGCTATCGCCGACGCCCTGCACATCACCCGCGTTTACCTCAACCCCGCCGACAAACCCATTTATTACAGCCCGGGCAACACCGTCGGGAACTACATCCCCGCCGCGGAAAACCTGCCCGACACGGTCTGGCCCCCGGTCGATCCCAGGATCCAGGTGCTCCCCTGCCCCGGACATTCCCCGGGCGGCGTTTCGTACTATTTCCCCGAACTCGGCACAGTCTTCTCCGGCGACACGCTTTTCTTCAGCTCCATCGGCAGGGCCGACCTGCCCGGCGGCGATGAAAACGAGCTCGTGAATTCGGTTCACACTCAGCTTTTCAAGCTCCCCGACGACACGCGGGTCGTCCCCGGGCACGGGCCGTTCACGTCCATCGGGTACGAAAAGAAAAACAATCCCTACGTCTGAGCGGGGGATCCCTGCTTTTTTACCTCAAGACCGCAATCCGGCAAAAGGGTGCGGCGATTCCTTATTGCTCTTCCTCCGCTCCGCCGTACTGCTCCCGCCATGCCTCGGCCCGGCGCACCATGTTTGCACGGATGGCGTCGGCGAAGAAAAACACGTCGTTCGTGTGGAAGATCCCCTCGCCCATCAGCGCGCTGGCATCGTACTCGCTGTTCCCCGGCAGTTCCACGATCAAGGCGCCGCGTTCGGGATCGGCATATAAGCCGTCCAGGAGCGCGGGCCGGAACGTCCCGGCGGGCTCCTTTTCGGAAACGTAGTAATACGCCTTCTCAGGCAGAACGGACGCATCGGCGGGAGTCCCGTCCGTTTTCCAGTTCAGCGGATTGATCACGAACCCGCCGGGCACGGTGAAGATGTTGTCCCCGAAATCCGGCGAAACGGTATTCCAGCTCAGGATCACGCCGACGTCGTCCGCGCCCTCGCCGCGCCGGATGGCGCGCTCCTCGAAATCACGGTCGATCTCCGCTGAGGTCTTCTTCGGCAGTCCTGCGAGATAGGCGGCGGCGAACCCGGATTCCGGCGTGATCTCCGGCGTGCTGCGGAGGAGTTCGTACAGGTCGGACGCACCCTGGCTGTGCCCGAACAGGATGTAGGGCGTCCCGGGCTTGTGAAAGAATTTCATGAAGTGGAGGAACGCCGTCTTCGTGTCCTCGATGCCGTATTTCAGGAGCGTGCCGCCGAGGTCTGCCGTGAAGTCTGTCTCCAGCGCGGTCGAAAAATCCGCCTGGCGCACGAACGGCGCATACAGCTTCAGCGGATGGGCTGGGTCGGCCAGCAGTCCGAATGTGATGCCGATGTAGTCCGAAGACTTTTTCCTGATGCGCTCGAAACGGTGGTCCATCACTGGGCGCAGCTTGTTCTGAAAGAGCGTCGGATAGATGTAGAACACCTCGAATTCCGGTTGGTCCGGCTCCGCGATGCCAGTCTCCACCCAGCTGGCGGGATTGGCGTAGTCAGGAGCAGGCGGGATGACCAGCGGCGCAACGATCTCGACGGCAGGCTTTCCCGGGACGGCGGATCCCGCTTCCGCCCCGGTCCCCGCCGACGATGCGTCGGGCTCAGGCACGCCGGAACGGAAAAGCGAACAGCCATAGGCGGCGAGGGAAATGAGGCAGACGAGGGCGGCAAGCGCGGAGCGCGTGAAGCTGCGGGAAACGGATGTGTCAGAGACTTTCATCGTGCGGGCGATCCTGAATGGTTGGTGAATGCGGTTCGCGTCCGGAAAGCGCGGCAAGAATAATTTACCCCTGCGGAGATGAAAAAACAAGGGGGAAAGACTTTTTTCCGTTTTTTTTCGGTTTTCGGTTTTCATTTTTGCTTTCCCTTGCTATATTTTTATGGACCTAGTATTTTTAACGCCTCTTCCCGAAAGGAGTCCTCGTTCATGAAGGCCATTCGTTTCATCCCCGCCGCGGCGCTCGCCGCCTGCATCGTGTTCACCGCCTGTTCCGACTATGTGGGAAAGGAAGCCACACATCCGCTTTACGCCAAGGCAACGAGCGCGAAAAATGCGAAATCCTACCGCGAATCCGCCGAAAGCCTCGAGGAATTTCTTTCGATCTGCCCGAAGTCCCCGAAAGCGCATTACGACGTGGCGATCCTCTACAAGGAAAACCTCGAGAACTATCCCTACGCCATCTACCACCTGATGAAATATCTTGAGCTCAGCGGCGAGACCATCTCCAAGGAAGACCAGGCAGCCATCCGCCGTTACATCCAGGACTGCGAACGCCAGATGTTCGAATCCTACCGGGTCCGCAACGACATCAAACTGGCAGGCGACGCCCCGCAGGCCGACCTGGCGAAGCTCGCAGCGAAGAACGCCGAGAACGCCGCGCTCCGCGCGAAGATCCAGGAGTTCGCCGACAACGAGAAAGTCATCCTCGCGCAGAACCAGGAACTCCGCAATCGCCTCGCCCGCGCCACCTCGGCCGCCGCGGCGACGCCCGCCCGCCAGACGACGCAGGCCGCCGCTTCCTCCGCATCCACAGCCGCATCCGCAGCCGCATCCACGGCAACAGTGCGCCAGGGCTCCATCCCGTCCTCCACGACCGGCACCCCCGGCACCACGCTCGCCGGCGAGAACGGCGTGCGCTACTACTACGTGGGCAAGGGCGAAGGGCTCCAGGTCATCGCGCAGAAGATGTACGGCAAGGCATCCATGTGGAAGACCATCCAGGAAGCCAACAACCTCGGTGAAAACGCAACGTTGAAACTCGGGCAGAGACTTGTCATCCCGCCCGCGCCCCAGCAGTAATCTCCAATTCGGGAGCTCCAGTCCTATGAAACGTTTCATCTTCTGGTGCGCGGCCGCATTTCTCCCGGTTCTTGCCGCATGCCACGTCAATCTCATTCCCCCGACCGAATTCACGGAAACGAGGGTTTTCGACCTCGCCACACCCGCGCCGCTCACCGGTCTCCCGTTCACGGTCGAGGTGGACATCTTTTCCAACGAGTGCTCCGGCAGGTTCAAGATGGTGTTCCGGGAAAAGGGAAACCAGATCGAAGTGGACGAGTACAACCGCTGGTCCATGACGCCCGGCTCCATGCTCACGAAGTACCTTGCCGCCCGATTCGCATCGCCGCCCGCCACTGTGAGCATCGACGACACGGACAAGCCGGTCTTCCTGCTCGACGGCACGGTGCTGACCTGCGAACTGAACAAAGAGGAAATGCAGGTCGACCTGATGATCCACTACTTCATCACGAAGCCCGGCAACGAGGCGTTCAGGATCACGGGGACCGAGCAGTACCTCGTCCCCGTCGGGGAAAGCACCGCCGAGGCTTTTGCCGCCGGCATGACCTCGGCTGCGGCGAAGTTCGCGGACCAGGTCGTGGGAATCCTGTCGGACGAGCTCAAGAACAACGCCGCGGGAACAAAGGACGCAGAACAGAAGAAATGACCGGACCGGAAACGGCGGGCGCAAATGACCAAGGTCGGTGCGCCGTTTCCGTTTCAACAGGTTTTCAGCGATAAAATGGCTGTCATCGACCCGGACGTCATCATCACGCATTTCTATCCGGAGGATACGCCTCTCCGGCGTCTTCTGCTGCGCCACTGCACCCAGGTCCGCGACAAAGCGCTCGCCATCCTCGCAAACCCCGCCCGGCCTCCGCTCGAACTTGATCCCGGGCTCGTCTCCGCGGGTGCCATGCTCCACGACGTCGGCATCCTCCAATGCCACGCGCCGTCCATTCTCTGCGTGGGCGTCCGCCCCTACATCGCGCACGGCGTCATCGGGGCGGAGATGCTGCGCGAATACGGCATGGCGCACGGCATCGACCTGGAACCGTTCGCCCGCATCTGCGAACGCCACACGGGCACAGGCATCACGGCGCGTGAAATCCGGGCACGGGCCCTGCCGATCCCCGAACACGACTATCTGCCGGAAACGCCGGAGGAAAAACTCGTCTGCCTCGCCGACAAATTCTTCTCGAAGTCGGGCAATATGCAGGAGAAGCCGCTCACGGCGGTCCGCCGATCCCTGGAGAAATTCGGACCGGACACGATCGAACGCTTCGACGAGCTCTGCCGCCTTTTCGGCATCGTCTGACAGCCCGCGCCGCACAGGGTTCCTTTTCCGGCAGCAGCTCTTCTCCGCCCGGGAAACGGGCTTCATCCCGCCTCGGCCATCCAGTTTTCGCGCTTTTATCAAAAAAACATGTGTTTTTTTGGTAAAACCATTCGATTTTTTAAAAAAGTGTGGTAATGTTTTATGACAACTCCGCCAGGCTAACGGCTCGCATGAAGCAGAAGGGAATGAAATGGCATCGTCAGGACAAACAATCATAACCGGCATCGAGTTCGGCACGGACAAGATCTGCGTGATCCACGCGATGCCGGACCAGAACGGGAACATCGAGGTGCTTTCCTTCGCCTCGCTCCCCAGCAAAAACTCGGTCGTCAAGGGCACGGTCATCGACCAGAACGCCGCCCTGGGCATCCTCAAGTCCGTGCTGGAGGAATCGGAAAAGGGACTCGGCTGGAAGTTCAGCCGCGCCGATCAGCAGGTCTATTTCCTGATCAACGGCATGCACGTCAGCTCCCGTTTCGGCGAGGGGACGGTCCTGAACTGCAACGCCGACCGCAAGATCACGGAAGCACACGTACGGAAAGCGGTAGACAACGCCAAGAACCTCGCGATCTCGACCGACATGGAGAACATCCAGGTGTACGACTCGTCGTTCCTGATCGACGGCACGAAACGCACGTTCAACCCCATCGGCATGATCGGGGAAAAGCTCACTGCCATCATCCACATCATCTTCGCGGAAAAGAAGCGCATCGACATGGTGCAGGCCATCCTGCGCGAGCTCGGCTTCGAATACGGATACCCCATCTTCACACCCCTCGCCGACGCATACGGCGTGCTGACCCAGGACGAACGCAGCCAGGGCACGCTGCTGTTCGACTGCGGCGCAGGCGTCTGCTCCTACGTGCTGCTCTACAAGGAAGGCGTCCTGCTGAGCGGCGCCATCCCCGTCGGCACGAACAACATCGCGAACGACCTGTCCATCGCGCTGGAGCTCCCGTACGAGTTCTGCCAGAAATTCCTGCGGGAATCCACGCTGAAGCGGCTGCGCGACGAGGGCAAGAACTACCTCGAATACAAGGTATCGAGCGGCGGCGTGGACAAGATCCGCCGGATCCCGCTCGACTCCTTCGAACGGGTCATGGACCTCCGCCAGCGGGAGACGTTCAGCCTCCTCAGGCAGGAGCTCGAACGCGCCAAAATGCTCCGCTATCTCCGCAACAGCATCGTCATGACCGGCGGCGGCTCCCTCATCGACTCCGCGCCCGCCATCATGATGAACGTCATGGGCGTCCCGGTCCGCTGCGGCGAGACCATGAACGTGACCGGCGCGCTGTCCTCGTTCCGGAACCCCATGCCGTGCTACGCGGCCATCCTGGGGCTCGTGAAGCACGCCGCCGCGCTTGAGGAGGATTCCCCCTCGGGCGGCGGACTGCGCCGCACCGTGGTGCATGCCACCGACCAGTTCCTGGACGGACTGAAATCTCTGGGAAAGGCTTTCAAATTATGATGGACAATCCTGCCAGCACATCTCCCGGGCTCGCCCGCGTTCCCGTCGGCAAGGCCCTCGCCGTCGGCCTCGGCGGCTGCGGCGTCCGCATCCTCGAATCCCTGCGGAACAACCCCCGCGCAAAATGGCTCGTGACGCTCGCGGTCGACACAGACGGCGGCTTCCTCGCCGGAACGCACGCCGACGCCGTGATCAACGCATCCGCGGACTGGAACTCGAAATCCAGCGCCGGATGCGGCGGCGACGTCATCCGCGGCGAACGCGCCATCTCCCACGAACGCGCGAACCTGAAAGAGCACATCCGCGGATTCTCGCTCATGATCGTGGCAGGAGGGCTCGGCGGAGGCACCGCCACGGGCGGCGTGCGCACACTCGCCAGCATCGCCCGGGAGGAAGGAATCCCCGCCATCTTCCTGCTCACCACGCCGTTCTCGTTCGAGGCGCACTCACGCCGGAAAAATGCAGATGACTGCCTTCAGGAGATCATTCCCGTCGCCGACGTGGTGCTGACCATGCCGAACGACCTGCTCTTCAGCACGCTCCCGCCCGACACGCCCGCGGAAGCGGCGTTCGCGGCCTCGGCCAGGGAAATGGCGAACACAGTGGCGGGGATCGCCGCGATCCTGCGCTGCCGCGACCTCCTCGGGACCAATTTCGCCACGTTCATGCGCGCGTTCCACAAGCGCAAGGCATCCTGCGGCGTCGGAGTCGGGTTCGCGGAAAGCTCGGACGGACTGGACCGGTGCGCGCTCGCGCTTACGCGCATGCTCGATTCGCCGTTCCTCGGCGGCAAGGAGGCCATGAAACGCGCCGACGCGGCGATCGTCACGCTGACCGGAGGCCCCGACCTGGAACTCGGCGAACTCAAGCGTTCGCTGGAGCTCGCGGCGGGCGTCATGCCGAAGGGGGCGGAAATCCTCTCCGGCGCGAACATCTGCGACGAGGCCGCTGACTCCGTCCAGATGACCGCCGTCATATTCCAGTATGCGCCGGAATCCAGGCCGGAACCGCTGGCGGCGCGCACGTCCAGGCCGGCGGCAGAACCCGCCGTGCCTTCGTCGTCCGGCGAAGAACCGCCTCTGCCGTTCAGCGCCGCCTCCGACAACGCGGAGGAAGTCGAACTCGGCCTGCAAAGCTACGACAAGGGCATCTTCGAGAAACTGCCGTCCGTGCGGTTCCGCGAGGAAGACCTCGACATCCCGACCTACCAGCGCAAGAACATCCATATCGACAAGGGGAGCTGACCGCCATGGACCGCAGTTTCCGCTTCATCGCATGCGCTCTCCTGCTCGGCTGCGCCGCCGGATGCCGCGAAGCCGCCGATTCTCCCGCAGTCGACGGCAGCCTGGCATTGCAGTATGCGCAAGGCAACTACGACCTCGGCCCGCGCGTTTTCCGCACCGGGGGCGCGCAAAAGTCCGCGGAATGGATCGAGAAGCAGGCCATCGAAATGCCCGGCCTCCTCGAATCGGGCGGAAAAGTCCGCATCGTCGGCGCCGGACCGGTCAAAAACGTCGAGATCATCCTCCCCCAAACGGCCCGCAATACGGCTCAGGAGGCGGACGGCGACTTCGTCGTCATCGGCGCCCACCACGACACCAAGATGCTCTTCGATGCGCCGGGATTCGCTGGCGCGAACGACGGCGCGTCCGGAGTCGGCGCTCTGCTCGCCATGGCGCGGGCGTGCGTCGAATCCATGCAGACCCGGCCGCTGCCCTGCGGCATCCGGTTCGTCTTCTTCGACGGCGAGGAGGCGCTTTACCAATACACCGAGACCGACGGGCTCGTGGGAAGCCGCGCCTACGTGGACATGCTCCGTCGCGACGGCGACCTGAAACACTGCCGCGCCATGGTCCTGCTGGACATGATCGGGGACAAGGACCTGCATGTCGAACTAGCCGGAAACTCCACTCCCGAACTGAAGAAAGCGGTGCTGACCGCGGCAAAGGACCTCGGGCTGGGGGACAAGTTCTCGGCAGGGTCCACGCCCATGATCGACGACCATTATCCTTTCCTTCAGGCGGGGATCCCCGCGGTCGACCTCATCGACTTCGACTTCGGCCCGAACAACAGCTACTGGCATACCCCTGCAGACACCATGGACAAGGTCTCGGCGGAAAGCATCAAGGCCGCCGCGGATGTGGCGCTCCGCACGGTCTGGATCCTCGCGGAAAACGACTAGAAAACTTTCGGAATGAGCACTGATTATTTCCATTGCCGCAGAAACTTCGAGGCGCTGCCGGGGGTGAAGACCGTCCGCAGCGGCCCGTACCGTTTCGCCCTGCCGCCTGGCCCGGTGCAGGATTACCTGGCGGAGCACATCGCGGACATCGACGCCATGATGCGGAACGGAAGCCGGATGAAGACCTCGGTCGAATCCAGCGCAGCCGTCTGCACGCTCCCCTGCGGCAGGAAACTGTTCATTAAACGCAACGGCAACCGCGGGCTTTGGTTCTCCGTCCGGTATTCTTTCATCCCCGCCCGCGTCTTCCGGGCGGCGCTCGCCGCGGAACGCGTCGAAAAAGCCGGCGTCATGACGCCGCACGTGTTGGCCGCCGGAGAAAAACGGCGCGCGCACGTCCTGCTCTGCGGCTACCTGGTCACCGACGCGGTAACGGACGCCTGCGACCTGATGGCATACGTGGAGAAAGATCCCGGCGCTCCAGCCGGAATGCCCGCGCTCATCCAGGATGCCGCCCGCGTCGCCGCCGCGCTCCACCGCAACGGGGTCTACCACGGCGACCTGAAGCTCGTCAACCTCTACCGGACGGACGGCAGCTCTTCCTGCGGCGTCTGGGACCTGGACTCCGCGCAGATGTTTCCCGGCGAAGTCCCGCACCGCCTGATCGTCCGCGAGCTCGGCCGCATCGTATCGTCCATCGTCATTTTCGCCGAACGGAACCCCGCGTTTCCCGACGGCTTCTTCAACCTGAACCGGATCACATGCGACCTGCTCGAAGCATATTCGGGCAAGGCGGGAAAACCCGGTCCGGCGCCGTCCGAAGTCATGGACGCCGCCCGGACGCGCTGGCTGGACAAATGCAAGCTCCGGTTCGACTACGGAGGCAGATCAGCATGAGCAAGCATATCTTCACGCCGAACGGCAACACGCCGCTCTTCGTCAACGCCGCCGGCGGCACCCTGAAATTCATCTTCCCGTCCCCCGAGCTGTTCACCATTTCCAACGACGACATCCTGCACATCGACGATTTCTTCGACCCATACGTCGCGCCGGACGCCGCCCCGGGATTCTGGTCCGGACTTCGCCCGGAGACCGCAAGCACGCCTGCGCTCTACCTCAAAAAACGCATCTACCCGACCGGACTCGGACTGCGGAACCTCTTCTCGCGTTCCAACCCGTTCCGACGCGCCGAATGGGCCGCGCTGGCGGCGGACGCAGGCGTCTCCACGCCGGCAGTCATGGCGATCGGCATACGGAAGAAAGGCCTCATCATCAAGGCGGTGTATCTGGTCATGGAGGCCGTCTCCGACGCCGAGGAGGCCGCGGACATCTTCTGCCGCCCCAACGCCCGCGCACGCGTCGCGCTCTTCCTCGAGGACAGCTCGCGCCTCATCGCGTCGCTCCATGCCGCCGAGATCTTCCACGGCGACTTCCGGCTCGCCAACTTCTATTACCGCGGAGCCGTCCTCTCCCTCTGGAATCCGGGCTGGCTCCATTCGTGGTCCGGACATCTCACGGAACGCAGCATCCTGTGCGACCTGAGTTCGCTCGGGGCCGCGGTCTGCACCGAAGCGGCAAAGCACAGGCCGGCGCTCGACGACTTCATCTCCTGCGACGCGACTGCCGAACTGCTCCTTTCCTCATACGCGGAAGTCGCGCCCGGCTGGATCCCGCCGCTGGGACGCCTCGTCCGCGCGATCGAGAAGCACTGCGCCCAGAACCTGCGCTGATCTCCGCCCTTTTTCCCTCTTTCTTTCTCCCTGCGTTTCACCAGTTTTCCTGCCGGGGGAACGCCCTTTCTGTCCCGGGACTCCCGCCCGGAAAAAAGAAAAACCCTCCGGCGAACCGGAGGGAAACGATCAAAACAATCATTTTGGCGGAACGAACGGGAAACACCGCCCCATCACGACGTCCAGCTCCGGACACCGCATCTGTTCCCGGAGCCGGAAGCGGCTGGCGGGAACGAGGAGGGGAGCGTTTGAATCCGCGCCCGGGGAAAAAGCTTACTCAGCCTTCGCAGCGGCCAGAGCGGCAAGACGGGATTTCTTGCGATTGGCCTTGTTCTGGTGGATCACGCCGACCTTGACGGCTTTGTCGAGGGCGGAGCATTCCTTGCGGAAGAGCTCTTCGACGGCGGCCTTGTCTTCGGAAGCGGCGGCTGCGCGGAACGTCTTTTCGAGCGTGGCGAGGGCGTTTCTGTGGGATTTGTTTTTGATGCGGGCTTTTTCGCTGTTGCGCTGCGTCTTCACAGCGGACTTGCGGACATACGTTTTGGGCATGAGAGTTACCTTTCGGGTTCGATATGTTTTCAGACCAAATGAGTTTTCGGATAAAGTTTTCGAACAATTAATATAGCACGCCACCCCCCTCCTTTTCAAGAAAAAAAGCGAAAAAAGTGGTGTTTTTTTTTGATTCCGGCGTTTTTGCGGAACATTTTTCACGCTTTTTCCGCCTTTTCAGATCGTTTCTGCTTGAACTATTTTCTTTTCGATGTATTGTATTAATGCTAGTGGTCCGCTCGCGCGGATCCCGGTACAGGAAAAACGGTTGCGATCGAAAGAACGCTTCCGTCCATGCAGAAACCGCCAGACCTCTGAAGCGGAAAGACTGCCGGACTTCCAATCCGGCCGGTCGGGACGGTCAGGGGCCTGTGGGGTTGTTTTGCATTTTCAGCCGGGAGCGCGGGACGGAAAACGGCATTGACAAGCAGGAAAACCGCGGACGGCGGAAGCCGCCCCCGGCATCTCGATATATCAACGAACCCGGCACCTGGAGGCGAAACAATGAACAACGAACTACTGGCTATGCTCGACTATATTGAGCAGGAACGAGGAATCAGCAAGGATCAGGTGGTCAAGGCACTGGAACAGGCAATCCTTTCCGCATACCGGAAAAGCTCCCATCCGGCAAGCGATCTGAACGTGAAAGTGAATCTCCGCACCGGAGAACTGAAAGCATGGGCACGGCTGAAAGTCGTCGAGGAATTCCCCTCCGACGATGAAATCCTGCTGGCAGAAGCAGTGAAGCGCATCCCCGGCGCAAAGACCGGCGACATCGTGGAATGGGAAGTCACCGCCCGCGAGTTCGGACGCATCGCCGCCCAGACCGCGCGCCAGACCATCGCCCAGATGCTCCGCAAGGCGGAAAAGGACGTCGTGCACGACGAGTTCAAGGACAAGATCGGCGAGATCGTCACCGGCACGGTCCATCATGCGGACGCCGCCGGCATCGTCGTCGACGTCAAGAAGTCCGAGGGCATCATCGCCGGACGCGACCGCATCCCCGGCGAACAGTTCTCCGCCGGCGACCGCATCAGCGCCCTGCTGGTGAAAGTCGACATGGAGGGCTCCGGCCCGAGCCTCATCCTTTCGCGCACGTCCAACAACTACGTCCGCCGCCTCTTCGAGCGTGAAGTCTCCGAAATCCATGACGGCGTGGTCGAGATCGTCGGCATCGCCCGCGCTCCGGGGTCCCGTTCCAAGGTCGCGGTGAAGTCCAACGATCCCCGCGTCGACCCCGTCGGCGCCTGCGTCGGCATGCGCGGTCTCCGCGTCCGCAACATCACCAACGAACTCGGCGGCGAACGCATCGACGTGATCCCGTACAGCAGCGACCTGAAGACGTTCATCGCGAACGCCATGCACCCGGCAAAGCTTCTCGACATCGAACTCGAGCCCGAGACGAAGACCGTGAAGATTCATGTGGACCAGGAAAACTCCAGGCTCGCATTCGGCCGCAAGGCGCAGAACGTCCGCCTCACGCAGCGCCTCATCCAGTGGAACATCAGCATCGTCATCCAGGAGAGCGAGGAAGAGGAATTCGCCCGCAAGAAGCAGGAGGCCGCCGAAGAGCTGGCGTCCGTCGCCGGCATCTCCGCCGAAGCCGCCGCCGCGCTCGTCGAACATGGCTACCTGACCGTCGACGGGCTCGGCAACGCCTCCGCGGAAGACCTCGCATCCATCGCCGAACTGACCGACGGCGACCGCGCGGCCATCGCGCAGGCAGTCGCGGCCAAGGCAGCCGCCCCCGCCGAAGAACCCGCGGAAGACGCCGCGGGTGACGCCGGAGAACAGCAGTAACAGGCGCGGCGACATCCGAGGAGTACCACCATGGCTACCAAAAACATCAGGATCAGAGACTGGGCCACGCAGAACGGCCTTCAGAACAAAGACGTCATCGCCGCGCTCGACGCGTTCGGCTTCCCCGGCAAGACCGCTTCCTCCAACCTCCCCCAGGAGGCGATGGACCGTCTCGTCGAAAAATTCAAACTGAAACCGGCGGAAACGCCCGCTGCCGAAAGCAAGTCCGGGCAGACGGAAAAAACGGCGAAACCCGCTCCGGCTCCGAAAAAACAGGAAGAGCCGAAAAAGGAAACGCCGAAGCCGCAGGCCCCGGCACCCGCTCCCGTCCAGCCCAAGCCGCAGGCTCCGGCGCCCGCGCCTGCTCCCGTCCAGCCCAAGCCGCAGCAGCCTGTCCAGCAGTCCAAGCCGCAGCAGCCTGTCCAGCAGTCCAGACCGCAGCAGCCCCCTGTCCAGCAGAAACCGCAGCATGTCCTCGGCGGAAACGCCGCGAAATTCTCGTCCGACATGGACGATGCGGACGACTCCATGCAGGGACGCCGCGAAAAGTTCAACCATCCCGGCGGAGGCAAGAATTTCCGTCATGAAACGCGCGGCCCCGGACATGACAACCGGGACAACCGCGGCGGTCGCGACAACCGCGACAACCGTGGCGGACGCGACAACCGCGACAACCGTAACCGGGACAACCGCGGCGGACGCGACAACCGCGACAACCGCCAGGGCAACGAACCCCAGCAGCCGGCGGCGAACCTCGCTCCCGGCCGCGAAGTGCATATCAAGACGCCGATCGTGGTGAAGGCGCTCGCCGACGCCATCGGCCGCAAGCCGAACGAAGTCATCATGAGCCTCATGATGATGAACGTGCTGGCGAACATCAACCAGACCGTCGAATCCGAAGTCGCCCAGAAGCTCGCCGAGAAATTCGGCTGCAAGCTCGTCGTGGACCACCGCGACAAGGACCTCCACATGCTCAAGAACGAGGTGGAGGAGGAAGTCGCGCCGGAAGACCGCGTTTACGCGTGCGCCGACTCCGAGCTCAAGGAACGCCCCCCGATCGTGACGTTCATGGGCCACGTCGACCACGGCAAGACCTCGCTCCAGGACTGCATCCGCAAGACCCATGTGACCGCGTCTGAGGCGGGCGGCATCACGCAGAGCATCGGCGCATCCGTCGTCAACCTCGACGGCAAGACCATTACGTTCGTCGACACCCCCGGCCACGAGGCGTTCACCCAGATGCGCGCCCGCGGCGCCAACGTCACCGACGTCGTGGTGCTGGTCGTGGCGGCGGATGACGGCTTCATGCCGCAGACCGTCGAGGCCCTGAACCACGCCAAGGCCGCCAAGGTGCCCATCATCGTGGCAGTCAACAAGATGGACCTCCCCGAGGCGAATTTCGACCGCGTGCTCCGCAACATGCAGGAACACGACCTGATGCCCGAAGACTGGGGCGGACAAGTCGCCGCGATCAAGGTCTCCGCACGTACGGGCGCAGGCATCGATGACCTGTTGGAACGCATCCTGCTCGAAGCCGAAATGCTGGAGCTGAAAGCGAACCCGAAGAACCCGGCGCAGGCATTCGTGCTGGAATCCGAGCTCGAACAGGGGCTCGGCGCCACTGCAAACGTCGTCGTGAAGAACGGCACGCTGCGCGTCGGCGACGCCATCATCTGCGGCCAGTTCTACGGCAAGGTCAAATCCCTGATCGACAGCCGCGGACACCGCGTCCCGCTCGCCGGTCCCAGCACCCCGGTCAAGGTCGTCGGGCTTTCCGGCGTCCCGCCCGCGGGCACCAAACTGGCCGTCTGCGAATCGCTCGCCGTCGCGAAATCCCTTGGCGAAGCCCGCGAGGCGCAGAACCGCGTGGAGGCGCTCTCCGCGAAACCCGTCGCTGCCGGACTGGAAGCCCTGTTCTCCCAGATGGAGGAAGGCAAGCGCAACGACCTGAAAGTCGTGGTGAAGGCGGACGTCCGCGGCTCCACCGAAGCCATCGTGGAGTCCCTGAAGAAGAAATCGAACCCGAAGATCAGCATTGAGGTCATCCATTCGGACGTCGGCGCCATCACGGAAAACGACGTGATGCTCGCCAGCTCCGCGAACGCCATCATCCTCGGCTTCCACGTGCGCGTCAACCCCGGCGTGAACGACCTCGCCAAGAAAGAGCACGTCGAAATCCGCCTCTACAGCATCATCTACGAACTGCTGGAGGACATCGAGGACGCCATGGCAGGACGCCTGGAGCCCGAAAAGCGCGAAAAGGAACTCGCCACGGTCCGCATCCTAAAGATATTCCACCTGTCCAACGGCTCCGACATCTGCGGCTGCATCGTCGAAAAAGGCACCGCGAAAGTCGGCGCGAAGGCAAGGGTCTACCGCGGCAAGGAACTCCTGTTCAACGGCGAGGTCCGCTCGCTCCGCCACCTCAAAGACGATGTTCGCGAAGTGCGCGCCGGCATGGAATGCGGCATCCGCCTGGACAACTTCGCCGATTTCGACGAGGGCGACACCATTCAGCTCTACGAAATCGAACTGAAGAAACAAACCCTGTAACATTTCAGGAGGCTCAAAATGCCTCATAAAAGCAAAAAACACCCTGTCGCGTCCGTCGACCGCATCGTCCGCATCAACGAGCTGCTCAAGCGCGTGCTCGCGGACCTTCTGGAGACGCTCGGGCTCAATGAAGAGCACGGCTGCATCATCTCCATCACGCGCGTCGACTGCGCCTCCAACCTCAAGAGCGCCTATGTGTACGTCAGCATCCTGGGGGCGAAAGGCGAGGAGGAGGAACAGCGCATCATCCGCCGCCTGATCGAACGCAAGTCCGAAATCCAGGCGCTCATGATGCAGGAGATCATCCTCAAGTACACGCCCGTCCTCCAGTTCGTCCTCGACCACTCCGTCGCCGACGGCGACCGCGTCCTGGACCTGCTGCGGCACATGGAGGACGACGAAAATGCCGGCAACTGACTTCACCGGCATGGCGGCCGCATTGGAAGCCGCCCGCAACGATCCCGCTCCGGTCCTCGTGGTCACGCACGAGTGGCCGGACGGCGACGCGGTCGGCTCCGCGTGCGGGCTCTGCACTCTGCTGCGGGACAACGGATTCCGCGCAGAGTTTTTTCTTGCGGAGCAGATGCCGGACTGCTACAGGCCGTTCCTGCCGTATCCGCCCGCGGAGTTCACGGCGGAGGAGATCGACACGAAATTCTCGCTGATCGTGAACGTGGATGCGTCCACGGTGAAGCGCATGCAGCTCGGCCCCGCGCAGTTCGCCTCGCTCAAGATCCCGCTCATCACGTTCGACCACCATCCGGACGACGAGATGTTCGGCTCGCTGACCTGCCTCGACCCGGAGGCAAGCTCCACGGCGGAGCTCATCTACCATTTCGCCGCCGCGCAGGGCTGGAAGATATCGGCTCAGGCCGCAACGTTCCTGCTGCTCGGGATCACGACGGACACCGGATGCTTCCGGTTCACGAACACGCGCGCGGCATCGCACCGCGCCGCGGCCGCCCTGCTGGAACTCGGCGCCGACCATGACCGCATCATCAACGAAGTGTACCTCTCGAAGCCGCTGAACATGGTGCGGTTCGAAAGCGAGCTCTTCTCCGGCATCCGGACCGCGTTCGACGGCAAGTTCGCCTGGATATCCATCCCGCGCGAACTGCTGGAGAAATACGACGTGAACCTGCGGAATACCGAACAGCTCATCGAGCTTGTCCGGGGGATCCAGGGCGTCGTGATCGCCGCGCTCATCAAGCCCACCTCGAACCCCGGCATCTTCCGCGTCTCCATGCGCTCCAAGGACCCGGACCTCTCCGTCGGACGCATCGCGCGCGGCCTCAAGGGCGGCGGCCACGAAATGGCTGCCGGATGCTCCATTTTCGCAAAAACACAGGAGGAAGCCTGCGAGGTGCTTCTCCGCCACGTCAGGAAAGAGATGAACCATGAAATATGATCCGAAACGCCACCGCCTGCCGCCCTTCACCCAGAACGGCATGCTCCTCGTCAACAAGCCGAAAGGATGGACCAGCCACGACGTCGTCGGGTTCTTCCGGGCGCGGTTCAACGCGGTGAAAGTGGGGCATTGCGGCACGCTTGACCCGGCTGCCACCGGCCTGCTCGTGATCGTGTTCGGCAAGTTCACGAAGTTCAGCCAGAAGTTTTCCGGCGAGGACAAGGTCTACGAGGGTACCGCGCTCCTCGGCACCCGGACCGATTCCCAGGATATGGACGGCACGGTCCTCTCCACCGCCGACACGTCGCACCTCACTGTGGAACAGGTCCGCGAGGCGTTCCTGAAATTCCAGGGCGACATCATGCAGACGCCGCCGATGGTCTCCGCTGTGAAGCACAACGGCGAACGGCTCTACGACCTGGCGCGGAAAGGCGTCGAGGTCCAGCGCGAGCCGAAGCCCATCACCATCCATTCCATCACGTTCCAGCGGTTCGAGCTCCCCTACGTCGACTTCACGGTGTCGTGTTCCAAGGGCACGTACATCCGCACGCTCTGCGCCGACGTCGGCGACGCGCTGGGGTGCGGCGCCGCCCTCTACCGGCTGAACCGCCTCAAAAGCGGCGATTTCGAGCTGAAGGACGCCGTGGACATCGAAACGGTCAAGACGTGGGAACAGGAAGAGCTCAAGGCCGCCATCAACGATTTTCTCTTCAACAAACTCTCCAAAATGCCCAAGTTCGCATTTTGACGCTTTTCACAGGGGGGACACGCCATGCTTTACTTATCCAACGCCCAGCATGAACAGTACGACAAGGCGCTGGCCGATTACGCGAACGGCAGGCCGCGCGGCCGTTTCGAGCTCGACGACGCCGCGCAGGAGATCGCAAACGCCGTCACCTGCGACGCGGGGCAGGAAAAGGACCTGCTCGAACGCGTCCGCACCATGCTCAAGGACGACCAGCGCGTTTTCGAACGTGACGGACACTGCGCGCTCAAGACGAAGTTCTTCGACGGCGCGCGGATCAAGATCGCCCCGTCTGATTACGAGCTCGCGAACGGCATCCTGCTCCCCGGCGACCGGTTCGAGGCGTTCAACCCGGAGGAACTTGCGGCGGACGATCTCCGGCTCTATGCTCCCGGCTCGAACGAACCCGTCGAGCTCGTCATGGTCCGCAGCGATTTCGCCAAGCTCGCGCCGTACTACATCCTGCTCGGGCACGGCGGCATGATCGACACGTTCGCGGCGGATTCCCACGACAACTACCTGCGGCTGCGCAATGCGAAGAACATCCGCAACGCCGTGCTCGACGTCCCGGCGTTCGACCTCGGCGATTTCTACTACCAGACCAATTTCCGGTTCGGCGACTTCCTCGTCGTCACGGTCGAAAACGCTGCCGAGGGGAAATTCTTCCTCGAATACCGCCCCGCCGAGCTCGACGCCTCGTCCGCCGACAAGATCGAATGGATCGAGCAGTTCGAGTCGGCGCTGATCGAAGTCTGGGACCGCAACTACAACTACATCACGATCACGGAGCAGCTCGCCGCCGGATTCTTCTACGCCGACTGCGCCGGGCACGACCTCCTCGCGCATCCGCGCGTTTCGTTCGACGAATTCCACCGGAACATGATCGAAGTCACGCTGAGCAACCAGGACGGAGAGACCATGATCGTGCCGGTGGACGAGACGTCCGAACCCGGCGCGGACGCCCACGGACACGGCCATGATCACGACCACGAGCATGACCATGAACACGGCGACTCCTGCGGCTGCGGGCATCACCACCACGGCCACACGCACGGGGAACACCGCGACGGCACGCCGCAGGACGGCGATCCTGTCCCCGGCCTCTCCGCAAGCGATTTCTCCGCTTCCTCGGGGCACCTCGATTCGCTGGACGCCATCCTGTCCGACGTGAACGCCCCGATCGGCTACATCGAGCTTTACGCGTTCACGTTCGACGCCATCGCGAACGGCGTCGACTTCAACTCCTACCGGGCGTCCATCCTCGGCCTCATCGAACACGATTTCGCCGACGACACGCAGGAAGTGGCGTTCCTGAACTTCCTCGACGAAAACTGGGAAGCCTGCACCGAGGCGTACCATCCCGGCGAAGACGCCCCGAAAGCCCCCATCCGCGCCCGCCTGATCGAACTTGACAATGCCCGCATCGCCATGACCCGTGCCGTCCTCTCCGGCGGCCACGAGGACAAGATACGGAGCTTCACGCTCCGCGTGAAACATCTCCACCGCGCCATCATCGACACGCTCGCCCTGCTGAACAACCAGGCGGACCTGCCCGACGGCCCCGAGCTCGAAGCGCTCGAACAGCGCATCGAGGACATCGAGGACGAATGGGAAGCCATCGAGGCGGATTTCGACAACTGAGCGCAAACAATGGCCGGCACCGTACTCTGGACAGGCGAGGGACTCGGACTCGCCATCGGGACGCAAATCCTGCTCGACGACGCGAAGATATCCATCCACGCGGAGGAACGCGTCGCGCTCGTCGGCAGAAACGGCAGCGGCAAATCCACGTTCATGCGGATCGTGGCGGGAACGGAATCGCCCTCGACCGGCGAGATCACTTGCGCGCGCGGGCTCCGCATCGCCTGCATGGAGCAGGACTGCACGCGCTTTCAGGGCGTCTCCATCCGCGACGCCATCGCCGACGGGCTCGCGTATTTCAACGGCATTCACAAACAGCTCGACTCCATGCGGCCCGGCTCCGCCGAACAGGAAAAGCTCGAACGCATCCTCACGCTCCATGACGCCTGGGACCTTTCCCGCAAGATCGAGGTCATCGCGCAGAAACTGAACCTGCCGCCCCGGGACGCCCTCTGCGGCGCGCTCTCCGGCGGCGAACTCCGGAAAGTCATGCTCGCGCGCGCCATCGCCGCCGAACCCGACCTGCTCCTGCTCGACGAGCCGACCAACCACCTCGACATCGGAGCGATCACCTGGATCGAGGACTTCCTGGCGGACTACCGCGGCACCTGCCTCTTCGTCACGCACGACCGGTGCTTCCTCGACCGCATCGCCACGCGCATCGTGGAGCTGGACCACGGCAAGTTCTATTCCTGCGAAGGCTCCTACGCCGATTTCCTCGCCGCGAAAGAGGCACGCGAATACCGCGAGGACCAGGCGGAGTACAAGCGCCAGAGCTTCCTGCGGCGCGAGATCGAATGGGTGAGACGTTCCCCGAAGGCGCGCCTCCGCCGCAACCTCGGACGCATCAAGCGCTACGAGGAGACCGCAGCGGCCTCCGCGCCCGAACGCATCGGCAGCATGGAGCTCATCATCCCGAAAGCGGGCCGCCTCGGGAACCAGGTCGTGCGGATCGAAAACGTCAGCCACGCCATGGGCGGGAAGACGCTCATCCGGGATTTCTCGTTCGAATTCGAGGCCGGGCAGCGCGTCGGCGTCATCGGACCGAACGGCGCAGGCAAGACCACGCTGCTGAAGCTCATCACGCAGCAGCTCACGCCCGACAGTGGCAAAATCGAGGTCGCGCCGACCGTGGCGTTCAACTACATCGGACAGGCTCACCTGGAGCTGAACCCGAACCACACCGTGCTGGAGGAGATCGGCGAGGGGCATGAGTTCATCAACCTCGGCGACGAACGCGTCTCCATCCGCGGCTATCTCCGGCGGTTCCTCTTCGAGGACGACCGCGTGAACACACGCATCGACCGTCTCTCCGGCGGCGAACGCGCCCGCATCGCGCTCGCGAAGATCCTCAAGTCCGGCGGCAGCTTCCTGATCCTCGACGAGCCGACGAACGACCTGGACCTGCCGTCCATGCGCGTGCTGGAGGAAGCTTTGGTCGGCTACACCGGATGCCTCGCCGTCGTGAGCCACGACCGCTATTTCCTGAACCGCGTCTGCACGCACATCATCGCGTTCGAGCCGGACGGCCATCTCTTCGCCGGGCCGGGCGACTACGACTACTACATGGAGCACCGCGGCGCGGCAGTGGCGGCTAGCACAGCACCCGCGCCGAAAAAGGACGTCTCCCCGCCGAAACCGAAAAGTCCGCCGAAGAAGCTTTCTTACAAGGAGGAACGCGAACTGGCGGAGCTCGAACCGCAAATCGAGAAAAAAGAGGCGCGCGTCTCCGAAATCGAGGCCGTTTTCTCCGCGCCGGACTTCTTCGCGACGCACGGGGCGGAATCCGCCGCGCTGCAGAAAGAGCTGAACGGGCTCCGCGAACAGATCGACGCCCTGTACGCCCGCTGGGACGAGCTCGAACAGAAAAAAAAGGCGCTTCAGTCCTGACGGAGCCGGGGGGAACCGCATGGGCAGGGACTTCGCAGACAAGCTCGCGCGCCGCCAGCTTTACAGCCACGTGCAGGAATCCGAGGACGGCTCGCCTCTGCCCGATTACCTCGCCGCGCATTTTCACCGATTCGACCGCGCGGGCTGGATCCGGGCGATCGAGGACGGACTCGTGACCGTGAACGACCGCCCCGCCGCTCCTGAAACGCGCCTGAAACGCCATGACCGCATCGGCTACTGGCCGCCGGAAACGCCCGAACCGGCCGCCGAACTGCATTTCCGCGTGGTCTACGAGGACGCCGACCTGCTCGTCATCGACAAGCCGGGCGATTTGTGCGTTCACCCGACCGGGCCTTTCTTCCGCCACACGCTCTGGCATCTCGTCGGCAGCGAATACGGCGAGATACGCTTCGTGCACCGCATCGACCGCGAGACCTCCGGGCTGGTCGTCGCCGCCCGCACGCACCGGATGGCAGCCGCAATGGACAACGGCGGGACGCCCGTCCGCAAGGAATACCTCGCGCTCGTTGCCGGAGATTTCCGGGGAAGCATCCATGCGGAGGGATTCCTCGTCCACGACAAGGCGAGCGCTGTGCGGAAGAAGAAACGGTTCGTCTTCGCGGACGCCCCGGAAGCGGCGGAAGCCCGGCTCGACCCGACCGCCGAAACCGCCGTGACCGGTCTCACCGAAGCGGCGCATGTGCCGCCGGACCTGACGCTCGTCCGCGCCGTCCTCGGCACGGGCCGCCAGCACCAGGTGCGCGCCACACTGCATTCGCTCGGATTCCCGCTCGCCGGGGACAAGCTCTACGGCCCCGACGAACGCCTTTTTCTCAAAATTAAAAACCAGACCCTGACCGACGCCGACCGCGCCCAGCTCCGGTTCAGCCGCCAGGCGCTCCACGCCGCCGTGCTGGAGTTCCGCCACCCGTTCACCGGCGGGACCATCCACTGCGAATCGCCGTTCCCCTGGGCGGATTTCGGCATGGCCACACCTCAGCCATAACATCTCCATCCCTCAAAAGGCACACCAGATGACCCGAACAGCAAACAGTCTCCTCCTCTCAGCCGCCCTGCTCCTCACCGCCGCGGCGGCGTCCGCCATGTCGTTCACGCACTACTCCAGCAGCGAGAAAGACGGATTCTGGGTGAAAAGCGAAGCGAAGACCGTCGGAACCGAATCGGAGCCAGGCGCGCAGTTCACGGCGGACGCGGGCGACGGAAGCATGCCCATCGCGACGTTCAAGGGCTGGGGGACCTGTTTCAACGAGCTCGGCTGGGACGCGCTGCAAGTCCTGCCGAAAGAGAAGCGCGAGGAGCTGCTGAAGCGGATTTTCGCGCCGGACGGGGACCTGAAATACACGCACGGCAGGATTTCGCTCGGCGCCAACGACTACGCCCGAAGCTGGTACAGCGCCAGCGAAGTGCCCGGCGACTTCGAGCTCCGGTACTTCGACCTGACGCGCGACCTGGCCACGATCATCCCGTACATCCAAGCCGCGCAGAAATACAACCCGGGCCTCTGGTTCTGGTGTTCCCCGTGGTCGCCGCCCGCCTGGATGAAGATCAACCAGGACTACCCCGTCCTGAGCAGCGGCTACAACAGGATGGATTCGCGCCTCGACTACCTGCTGCACGCGAACCAGGACACCCGGACCGAGCCCGGCAAGTTCCCGGACCGCGTCGCCGGCCAGGACTACATGATCATGGACCCGCGCTACCTGAAAGCCTATGCGGACTATTTCTGCCGCTACATCGAGGAGTTCGGCAAGCGCGGGATCCCGGTCAAACGCGTGATGTACCAGAACGAGGCGTACAGCTACACGCCCTACCCCGGATGCCCGTGGACGCCGAAGGGCGCGGCGCTCTTCAACGGCGAATACCTCGCCCCCGCCCTGAAAGCGAAGCATCCCGATGTCGAACTTTACCTCGGCACCATCAACACGAACCGTTTCGACGAGGTCGACAAAATCCTGTCGGACCCGCATGTCTTCGGGAAAGACCTGTTCAAGGGGATCGGGTTCCAGTGGGAAGGCTCGCAGATCATCCGGGATGTGCGGCAGAAGTATCCTCACCTGAAAGTCGTTCAGACGGAGAGCGAATGCGGAGACGGCAAATTCGACTGGCGCGGAGCGCTGCATACGTTCGCCGTCATCAACGAATATCTCAGCCTCGGCTGCGAGGAATACACGTTCTGGAACGCGATCCTGTGCGACGACGGGAAGAGCTCATGGGGCTGGCGGCAGAACGCGCTGATCCGCGTGAACTCGAAAGAAAAGACAGCCGAGCTTACGCCCGAATACTACGCCGTCATGCACTACAGCCATTTCGTCACAGCGGGCACGAAACTCGTGTTTGCGACCGGAGGGTTCAGCCCGACGCCGCTCGCGGTCTTCATCACGCCCGAGGGGAAACACGTGGTCGTGGCAGCAAACGGCCCGGCGAACCGCGACGGCGGCAGGGAAGTCCGCCTGGCAGTCAAATTCGGCGGGGAACGGCTGGATATCGTCCTGCCGCCGAACACCATGCACACGTTCGTGGAAGACTGAAACAGGGAAACGCCGTCCTGTTCAAAGCCCCTCGGAATTCTTTTCTCCGCAGGGGCTTTTCCTTTTTTACTGCGCTACGGCATATACCGCCTGTGGGGCGTCCGCGGCCGGTAGAGGTCCTTTTCCTCCTCCCGGACCACGGCGAAGACCAAAAACTCCTCGATATAGGGTCCCCAAACAGGAAGCTCGTTCTGGCGCGAGTCGTACAGCAGGATCATGTTGGCAGGGAAGATGTTCGGGTCCTCGTTCATCGCCACCACGAAGACCGCGTATCTCTGGTCGGGCTTGAGGCGCGCGGCGGCTTCCTCCGCCATGTCCCGCATGGACTGCCCGTATGCGCGCCCCCATTTGGAGTACGTGCCGGTCTCCCTGCGATCGAAGATGAAGTATTCCCGTCCGGGAAGCCACGGCAGCACCGACACGTTCGACCGCGCCGTGAAGCAGTACATCGGGATGTCCTCCGGGATGTTGTCCCGGATGAAAAGCGCGGCGGCATGCCCGTGCGAGAAAGGATACCGCATCTCCATCCAGACGAAACACGGCGTCAGGATCGTCTCCAGGAACAGCAGGACCGCGGCGGCACAGCCCGCGGCGGCGGCACAACAGGCTGCCGCGCACTTCGGCAGACGCGCCAGGAACCCGCACGGCGGATCATCCTCCTCCGCGGCGATCCAGCACGCCACGACGACGGCGATGAGCAGGAACCCGATGTGCCGCATGGAATGGAATCCGCCAATGAACTGAAGCGAGAGCATCAGGAAACATCCGGTCAGGAAACAGAGGAATGCCGGGGTGGATTTCCAGGCGAAATACAGCAGTCCGGCGAGAAAGCAGACGAGGCACAGCCACGGAGACAGATGCGTCAGGTTGGAAATGGCGTCGAACGAATCGTGAAACCGTTTCGCGATCTCGAATCCCGCCATCTGGTTTCCCCTGTAGCTCACGTACGGCGACCCGAATCCGCCGCGCCCGTTGTAGATCTCTGCCAGCGCCAGCACGAAACCGAAGACCACGACCAGGATGGAAACGATCACGGGACGCGTCCACAGCCGGCGCGAGATCACTTCGCAGCCGATCGCGGTGCAGAGGCCACCGAGACACGCCCATTCCGGGAGATTGGACGAGGCGCAGAGGGCGATGCCGCAGGCGTACAGGACGGGATGCCGGTACCGGTCGCGCCAGCCCGCCATCAGGACTGCGAGCAGGAACAGGCCGACCGCATAGTGGCGCGTCACGACCGTGAACTCGAACGCGAACATCACGCTGAAAACCAGCGCGAAACGCGTGAGGAGGCGGAAAGGCGCCCGGCGCAGAAGCAGATACGCCGTGCAGCAGGACACCGCCCAGTGCAGCACGTTCAGCCCGAAGACCGTCACCCCGAACAGGCGGACGAGCGGCCAGGTCAGGAGATACCACATCATGAACTGGCTCTCGTACTTCATGTGGGAAACGAGTTCCGGAAGCGTGGTGTCGCGGACCAGCACATACCCCTGCGCCTCGTCGCGCCACGGCTCGTGGTACCAGACCATCAGGAACGTGACAGCGGCAAAAAGCAGCCAGAGGACAAGCTCGGCGGGCGCCGGACGGAAAAGCGGCCTGCCGAAATCCGGGAGCGGATTGAAACGCCGGGCGGCATCCCGGAGCTTTGTCAGGAACCCTGCCGGAAACGTCATGCCTTGATGTCCTTGAGCCATTCGGCAAGCGCATCGTGGAATTCGGGCCGGGCAAGCGCAAATTCCAGCGTGGCTTTCACAAAGTCGAGCTTGCTGCCGATGTCGTGGCGGCGGCCGCGGAATTCCAGGCCGAACATCGGCTGGACCGCGCACAGAGCACGCATGGCGTCGGTAAGCTGGATCTCGCCGCCTTTGCCGGGCTTGCCGTTCCGCAGGAACCCGAAGATCTCCGGCGTCATCACATAACGGCTGGCGATGGCGAGGTTGGACGGGGCTTCTTCCGGCGCGGGCTTTTCCACAAACGTCTTCACGCGGTACAGTCCGTCGCCCTCGTCCACTCCGTCAATGACGCCATAGCGGTTCGTGAGCGACTTCGGGACACGTTCCAGCGCGGTCACGGACCCGTCCGCCCGCATCGCGGCATCGATCAGCTGGCGCGTCACGGGGATGCCGCAGGATGAAGTGGTCACAGTGTCGCCGAGCAGGATCGCGAACGGTTCGCCGCCGACGAATTCCTCCGCGCGGAGGACGGCGTCGCCGAGCCCCTTGAGCTCGGTCTGGGTAATATAGGTGAGCCGGATCATGCCGTCGATGGCTTCCAGCGATTCGAGAAGTGCCGTTTTCCCGTCATGGCGCAGGCGGTCGTAAAGCGCCGGGACAGGGGCGAAGTGATGCCGGATCGCGTCCTTGCCGTCGCTCACGATCACGGCGGCCTCGGTGATGCCGGACGCCGCGGCCTCTTCCAGCACATACTGGATGACGGGCTTGTCGACTACGGGCACAAGTTCTTTCGGAACGGCTTTGGTGAACGGCAGGAAGCGCGTACCGAAGCCTGCGGCCGGGATCACGGCCTTGCGGATGGGTTTCATATCGTATTATCTCCAGATTGTTCCATGTCTTTGCGGTTACAGGACTGCGAGGATGCCGGCGTCCGGCCCCTCGAAAATCCTCTCCGAGGAGAAGCCGTCGAAAGCGCCCGTTTCCGCCAGCGCGGCGAACCATTCCGGGTCACCGCTGCCGCCGAATGCAAGCAGGATGTCCCCTGCCCCGATGCCGGAGACCGTAACGCTGTTTCCGCCGTCGGAGTAAGTCAGAGTCGACGCGTCCCAGTTCGATTCGTCGCCGTCGACGAACCACAGCGTGACCGTGCCGCCGGCGATCTGCTCCACAGAGTCGACGCCCCAGTTTTCGCAGAACGTGAAAATGTCGTGTCCGCCGCCGCCATGCATGGAGTCGTTGCCGGTTCCGCCCGCGATAACGTCGTTGCCGGACGCGCCGACGATGCGGTCGTTTCCGGCGTCGCCGAACAGGAAGTTGTCGCCCTTGTTCGCCCAGATGGTGTCATTCCCGCCGCCGCGGATCGTCAGCCCCTCACCAGTGTATTCGAACATCTGGCTGGTCATGTCCACGATGTCGTCGCCGGCGCCTGTGCGTATCTCCCGGATCATTGCCAGGCGCGACTGCTGCTCCTCGACGGTCTCCGGCAAAACGGTGTACACGTCTTCGATGAAGATGGCGTCCCCGTTTTCGCCGTCGGTCAGGTACAGGATGTTCGGATCCGTTGACCCGAAGAAAAGATCGTGAAAACGCGACTTGCCGTCGATGACGACGAGCTCATGCGTTCCGCCCCAGTCGTTCACGGATCCGCAATGCATTGTCAGGAACATGAAACGGTCCCCGCCGCCCCACACGCCGTCGGGCACGGCGAAAAACACGTCGCCGATGCCGTCCTCGTCACTCTGCACGACCTGCGGCGTGCCGGGATCGTTGTCCGAGACGATGTCTTCGCCCGTCGACCACACGTCGCGGTCCGCCGCCCGGACGCGCCACTGGTACGCCCCAGGAGCCAGGTCGAACAGGTCCATGGCGGCGGCAGCCGTGCCGATCCGGATGGCATGCTCGAAATGGTCGGTGGAATATTCCACGATGCACTGCGGCGCGCCGTTCGGGTCCCAGGACACTCCGTCCTTCGTGCCGGACAGGTTTTCCGGCGCAGCGGGCAGGATGTTGGTGAACACGATTTCCGCCGTGCCGGAATTGCCCGCAGCATCGGTCGTTTTGAAGTAATACGTGCCGTTCGCAAGGACCGTGATCACGCCGTCATACAGCGTCCAGGCCGCCTGGTCTGTGGAATAGAAGATGTCGAGTCCTGCCTTGTCAGTGCCGGCGGTCAGCAAAGCTTCCCGCAAGGGCGTCTGCGTATCCGCCGTGAGCGTGATGACCGGCGCGACCTTGTCAATGTTCGTGACTTCATAAGTGACGATTTCGGATTCGTTTGCGAACGTGTCGACCGCGCGGAAGTAAATGGAAGCGTTTTCGGAAACGGTCACGCCGTCCTCGTAATCAAGCCATTCGCCATCCTCGCCGATGCGGTACAGCGAGGAGGCAAGCGCGATGTTGTCCGAGAAGACCGCCGTGACGGTCACGTCCTGGTTGGTCGGCGCCATGGTGCTCGCCTGAACGTCGGACACGGTCGGCGGGATCAGGTCTATGGTCACGTTCATCGTCAGCACGGACTCCAGGATGCTCAGCAGGTAACTTGTCTTGCCGATGAAAACGATCTCGCCGACCGAAACGCTTACGGGCTCCCCGCCATATCCGCGATACACGGAGATCACGGCGTCGAAACCGTCCGCACCGCCCGCCAGCGCATAATTGTAAATGCCGGAACTCAGCTCCGCATCCACGGTGAGCGTATACAGCGGAGTCCCCTGAATGACGGAAATGTCGTTCACCAGCGTTTCGGATCCGGCGGGAACGCCGGTCAAATCAAAGGAAACTTCACCCCCGGCATCCACCGAAACGCCCGCGCCCTCTTCCAATGCCATCTTTCCGCCGAGCGTCCCGCCCGAAAAGACATGCAGAACGCCATCGGCTCCGACCTCGAAATCGGTCGCCGTCGTCCCGGAGTGAACCGTGGCGCGCCGCCCGTCCCCAAGGACAAGCCCGCTGAACGCATTCGCGGCGAACGTGACATTCGCGCCATCCGCGACTTCGACGTATCCGCCGTTCTCGCGGACCACTGTTGCCGTGCCGCCATCGAGGACTGCCATCGTGCCGCCCGCGTTGACTGTGGCGCCGTCCGCCATGCCGCCGCTGAAAACAGCCACGGACGCACCGGCCCCGACCGTGCAGCCGAGCGCGGTCGTCCCGGAGTGGACCGTGGCGGAACCATTTTCCCAGGACAATGACTGGATCGTATTCGCGGCGAAAGCGACATTCGCGCCGTCCGCGACTTCGATGTATCCGCCGTTCTCGCGGACCACTGTTGCCGTGCCGCCAAGGATCGCCATCATGCCGCCGGAATTGACCGTGGCATTGCTCGCCACACCGCCGGAAACGATCATGGTCCCGCCCGCATTGACGGTCGTCTCTTTCACGACGCCGGACGAAACCGAACTGGAGGAACCGCCGTTTCCATCCGTGCCAAGGAGCATGAATTGCCCGCCGGAATCGACGACCGTGCCGCTCGCAAGTGCCCCGGGCTCCATGGAGAGAGTTCCGCCCTGAATTTGCACGTTGCTGCAAATGCCGCCGGCGGCAACCGTCACCTCGGCGCCGGAACCGACCGTGGAACTGTTGAAACTGCCGCCGGAACTGACAAATACGGCACCGTTTATCCGCGCCTTGTCGACGATTCCCCCCAAAGAGACATGTACCGCGCCGCCCTGCGACACGACCGGCGCACGGGCATACCCCGCCGGATCGACATGCAGGACGCCGCCGTCCAGGACGGTCATGCCGGTAGCCATGACATCCTTGCCGACGCGGGCAGAACCGCCGTTGGAAATGAGGGTGTTATGCGTCGAAGCGCCGCTGCTTAACAAATACAGGCCGCCGTTCTCCACGGAAACCGTTTCCGCCCAACCGCCGTTCAGGACAGTGGCGGTGCCTCCGGTGAGAGTGCAGATATACAGGATGCCGCCTTTGGAAACGACCACGGAACCGCCGTCCGCGGCGGAAATGTTTTCCGCCCAGCCGCCGTTCTTGACATGGAGCATCCCCGTTTGAACGACTTCAAGCCCGGTCGACGTCACACCGGACGACACATTCACGGTCCCCGATGAAATGACGCTCATGTCCAGGCCTCCTTGTCTCGGAACGTTTCCCGCAGGGCGGCAACCGTGCGAAAAAATCGTCCATTATTTAATATAGCTATCCTGTAATATATCATGGCTGATCCATTCTGTCAAGCGTTTTTCCGCATTCGTCCGCTTTCCCCGCCGGACTCCACCGACTCGACCATGCGACAGTAATCGCTGAGCTCATGGTCGCGACGGATCCAGGTATATGCCACACACCATGCCCGGGTAAAAGAATAATGTAGGTACGCCAGGATCACGCGGCCCCATGCGCCGTGTTTCGGCAAATCGTAGCGCCGCCTCATGCCGAGATTCCCGCATGTCCTGAGATGCCCCCACAATCCCGAGGCAGTGGCGCCGCCTGCCTGAAAACGGGTCAGGATGACAGCAATACCCTTTTTTTCATCAAGTCTGCCGCGAAGTTCGAAAAGCGCACGGAAACGCGCCGCCTTCTCCGCATCCGCGTCGAACCCAGCGATCACTTCCGGCGGGAAAAACTCCGGGAAAGCCGCTAACAGGTCGCCCGGATACGGCAGTCCCCAACGCGACGCCATGGCGCGCAGCACCGTGAAATCCGGTTTTTCATGGGTCAGGACCATGGCGGCGTCCGTCAGAAGTTTGGGCAGGCTGGCATGAAAATAGGAATTGGAAGCGGCATGGCGGACCAGCATCAGCAGGTTCAGCTCCGGCGAAAGGATGCGTTGGCCGCGGCCGCCGGGAAACTCCGCCGTATATTCCCAGATCTCAAGCGGGTCCACGCCATTGAAATTCGACAGGGTGAAGTGCGGCTCCACTGTATTGTTCCCGCGGACATGAGGAGAAAAATGATACATTGTCGTCTTTATCACGGCATCGTGGCCGTCCGAATACTTGGGCGGAACTTTCCAGCCGTCTTCGGCAAGTATGTCCAACGCACGCGCACAGTCGTCAGGATGGAACAGGATATCCCAATCGCTGTAATACCGGAGCGCGGGTTCGGGATACAGCCGGTACGCCAGGTCCGCGCCCTTGACCGGTACGAACCGCAGGCCATTCGCAGAAAGCACGCCGAAAAGGCGGTTCAATTCCCGCGCCCCGATCAGCGCCGCGGCCTGCCGCGCCTGATAGATCTTCTGATAGTCCGCCCGTTTCCCGTCGGGCAGGATCCGGTACAGATAACGGTAAAACCACGGTTCGAAGCCGAAGCGCCGCCCCAGCCGTTCCAGTTCATCGCGGGCGGCTTCGTCCAGCCCCAGATAATGCGCCTCCAGGTCTCCATACACGCATGTCCCCAGGAAAGACAGCAGGGGGACAGGCATCTCGCCCTTATAGATGCCTGTTTTTTTCATTCCGTCCGCTCCGGGGATCGCCCGCCGCCTGGCACGGATGTGGACACGCGGAAAAACAGCCGTTTCGACCAGTGCAGGTATACCGTCCGCCCGGATGGACCGCGCGCCGCCACGGGGATCCCCGCGAAGTCCCATTGCACCGTTCCATCGCGGAACCGCGTCTCACGCCGCGCAGGGATCCTCAGGAATCCCAGCGGTTTCAGCGGACGGACCAGCGATCCGGCGAACCGCCGCAGCTTCCGTTTCCGCTGCTGCCGCCGGAATTGCCGCATACCGGCTTCGCCGCCCGCCACAGGCCGGACCGTACCGTTCCCCGACATCACGCCGGTTACGAGCCGGAATGCGGCGCCGGGGGTCAATTTCATGGTGTCCGGGCGATCGTTGTAGTCGCCCATGGTAACGGCGGAATCGGCGTTTTTTTCGACGATGCGGTGAACGACATGCGGCGTACGGTCGAACATCGCCACCACATCCCCCGTCCGCAGCGTTTCAAAGGCAATTCCGGACAGGGCAAGCATCTCCCCTGGCACGAACAGCCCCCTCATGCTGTTCCCCGTGTAAACCGCCGAAGAATGCCCTGCCGCGCCGGTCGCCATTCCTCACTCCTCGGACAACAGCGACCGCTTCCGCAGTTCTTCCAGAAAATTCTTCACGTCCGCCGCGGCCTGTTCCTCCGTCACGCCGGAATACTTCTCAAGCAATCCGGAGGCCATCTCCGCCTCGGAAGCGCCGTCTTTCAGGCGGTTCCACAGGTAAACGCCGGTCTTGTTCAGGGATACGGCAGAGTTCGACTCCGGGCTGAACACCAGCCCCGTGCCGTCGAACTGCTCCGCCATCGTCGCAAATGGGTTCAGTTTCACAATTCCGCCTCGATCAGTTCAGCCAGTCCGCCGCTCTCCGGCACTGTCAGAAGTGCGCGCGGGGCGTACCGGCTTGTTATCAATTCCGTCATGCGGAGAGTCCGGTCCGTCAGGATCCTTTTCCGGTCCTCCGGCAGGTCTTTCGCATAAAACAAATTCCAGTAGAACATCGACCGGTAGCACTGGGCGAAATACTGCGCCGCGCTCAGGTCCACGATCTCGTCGCGCCCGCTTTCGCTGCGCCCCAGCGCCAGGACACAGGCGAGCGGCAGTTCCTCTCCGGCGGGATAGTTCCATTCGTTCCGCTCCTCGCGGCAGGCGCTCCATGTCGGCATCCGCCGCACGCGGACCGTTCCGTCCCCGCCGCTGAAATCCAGCAGCGCCATGTCGTCCGAGAAGCCTTTTCGTTCAGCCGCGCGCCAGCGTCCGAACGCCGTGCTCTTGCCCATGCCGCTTTCGCCGAAGAGCAGCACGGCGCCCTGTCCGGTCTCCAGCACGGCGCAATGGATCAGGATGGCGTTTTCCCCGCGCAGCAGCGCGTTCATGCAAGAGCAGATCAGCGATGCCTGCCAAATATAGCAGTTGTAATAATGCGGTCGCTTCGGCGTTTTCTTCCAGCCCGCGATCAGCACGCGGCTCCACGCCGCGTCGTACGCGATCTCCGTCATGCCGGTATCCCGCAGCACGTGCCGCCCCTCCGGCATCGCGTCCGGCGGGATCAGCTCCGCGTCGGCGGCACCGGACACATCCGCCCCGGGCTCCAGGCACATAAGCTCCGCAAGGCCGTCGAAAGCAATCGCTTCCTCAGGGCCGTCTGCTTTCATGACGACCTTGCCGCCGCCATGAAGTTTTATAACCAGAAAACGAGCCATCAGCCTGTTTCAAAAGACAACGTGGAAGCTGTTTTTCTTATTCCTCGTCATCGATTGGATTTTCTACCTAAAAGTTTAAATACAAAATACACTAATAATATAGCTCGAAACAAAAATAAAATCAAATCAAACACAATAAAAAACGATAAAAAAAGATTGATTAAAAAAAATACACAACAACAGAAGACATAACACACTGATCACAAGTACACAACAGACATAAAACGGAAAGATGAAACAGTCCCCAAAAAACCGGAAAATTATTTTCCTGGACCGTCCCCTAGATGAAGGACCGGGAAAGCGTCGGTCAGCGGATGCGGCGTATGCCGGATCATCAGGACGGTGTGGTCGCGGAAGACGCGCAGGACGGTTTCGAGGAAACGCGTCTCGTTATCGGCGTCAAGGTGCGCCGTGGCCTCGTCGAGGAGCAGGACGGAGCAGCCCCGGAGAAGTTCGCGCGCAAGCGCGAAACGGAGCCGCTCGCCCGCCGAGAAATTACGGGCGGATTCGGTGAGCACAGTGTCGAGTCCGCGCGGGAGGGCGCGCACAACGGATTCCGCCCCGGCTTCGGCGAGCGCGGCGAAAATCGCGGCATCGTCCGGCTGGGAGGCGCACCCGAGCGTGAGATTGGTGCGAAGCGAGACGGGGATGAACTCGGGGAACGGCCCGAGGTAGCCGATGCGCCTGCGGAGCGCGCGGACGTTGTAGTCATCGAGGGGGCGCCCGTCGAGCAGGATGGCGCCCGACGAGGGCTTGTAGAACCCGAGAAGCAGCGCGAAAAGGGTGCTCTTGCCGGCCCCGGACGGCCCGGAGACGAGGAGCTTCGCGCCGGGTTCGAGCACGAGGTCGAGGGAGCTCAGGACGGGGCGGCCCGGATGGTAGGTGAACGAGACAGAGCGGAGTTCGAACGCGCCGCGGAGCGCGAAATCCTCAAGCCCGGAATCAAGATGGGGTTCGCAGGTGGCGTCCCTGAGCTCGATGAGGCGCGCCGCGGAGGCGAACGCGGATTGCGTGAGGGGGAACGTGCTGCAGAGCTGCCCGACCGGGTTGAAGACGTTCATGAGATAGCAGTTCAGCGCCCAGAGGGAACCGAGCGTCCATTCGCCCCGGAGAATGAGGTGGATGCCGACGGCGGCGAGAACGCCCTGGGAAATGAGCGGGATGAGCCCGGAGAGGAAGAGAAACGAATTCGAGAGGCGGACGGCGCGAAGCCGGAAAAGCGTCTCACGCGCGAACCCGGTGCGGATGGCGCCGCCGACACGGGATTCCGCCGCGTGCGTCTTCACCAGCTGGATGCTGCCGAGCGACGAGGCGACCTTGCTCTGGTTCTGCGCCTGAAGCTCGCTGACGCGGCTTGCCACATCGAAATGCCGCCCCCGGAACCGGTAGAGCAGCGCGGCGTAGCAGGGGAATGCGAGGAGGACGGCGAGCCCGGTCCGCGGGCTCAGCACGAAGAGAAACACGAGCGCGCCCGCGGCTTTCAGGAAATTCGCGAGGGCGATGAACTGCGTGTTCGAAAAGAAGATGCGGAGCTGGGAGATGTCGGTCTGGAGACGGCCGGAAAGGTAGCCGCCGCCGAGCTGGTCCAGCAGGGATGGCGGCAGGTCGAGCAGACGGTCCATGATCCTGGTCTGAAGCGCGAACATGACTTTCTGCACGGTGGAATTCACGATGCGCTGGCGGAGGAGCGATTCGCAACGGATGAACAGCATCAGCCCTCCGGCGGCGAAGAAGAGCATCCAGACCCCTTCGAACCGGCGTTCCGCCAGCATATTGATGAGATTTTTCTGGACAACCGGAAGCGCATATCCGGCTGCGGTCACGAGCAGGACTCCGACGAAGACCAGGACGTAGATCCAGCGCCACGGCCTGACCGCGGACAGGAAGAACCGCGCAAACGTGCGGAAATGCATGCCGGAGTGTCCCCGAGGCGCGGGATCGGCGGGGGCGGAATCCGGGGTTGTGGCTGACTTGTCCATGTGAGAACTCGCTAAACAGAATACCCAAATGATCGCCGGACCGCGAAAACGGCTCCGGCGCAGACAAACATTAATCTAACATGGGAAGCGGCGGTTGTCAAGCGGGAACTCCGATTTCATCGGAGAATCGGGCGCATTCAGCCCGTAAACTTATCTGGAAAGGGCTGCATCCACAAGCAGAAACAAAGTTGCCAGGCCCAAAGTTATCTTGCTTGTTTGCGAATGGATTATTCTGGACTTTTCAAAAGGGCTCCGGCAGCAATGCGGCAGACATGGCAATGATCCGCGGATCGCGCCTTTTTCAGAGAAAAGTGACGGTTTTTCATTGCTTTTTCCGTCTGCACGGGGTATATTATCTGTTCTTTTTTATGAAATAAAACCCGGAGAGATCGGATGGGCGAAAGTTTCGAAGCGCGATTGATCGCGGCAAGTTCCAAGGAAGTGTTCAAGAAAGCCAAGCAGATCCTGCATGGCGGCGGCCTGCTGTGCTGCCATGAGATCGAACACGGGGTCCTTCGCGCCGTCTGCCGCGACCAGAACGGCAATGTCTCGCACGCCGAAATCCGCGGCTTCCCGAACGGACCGTTCTCCGGGACATGCACCTGCCGCGGCAAGTTCCCGGGATTCTGCCCGCATTCGATGGCCGCGGCACTGTACCACGCCAAATATACCATCAAGAAACACGAGGAGCCGCAGCTGCCGGACCTGCCGGTCCAGTTCGCGGGATTGCGGTTCGTCGGGATCCCCGAACTCCTGACCGAGCTCCTTGGGGAGCACCCGGCACACGTCGAGATCGAATCCGGGACGGAATACCCCCACGCCCCGAGCAAATGGGAGACTGTGCATCTTCACGTGAACCTGGTCAACGGCCAGCGCTCTTACACCGGCAACCAGACCAATCTCCGCCAGCTCCATTTCGACAAGTCGACCGCCATGCTCCGGCTCGCCATGTTCCCGCAGCAGGACCGCCAGATCATCCGCTTCCTCGCCATCAACGCCGAACAGCTGGAGCACCAGACTCTCTCGCTCACCGCGGAACAGTGCACGGAGTTTTTCCACTGCCTGCCCGGGTTCACGCGCTTCACGCGCGGCGGACAACGTCTCGTCGTTCATCCCGAACAGGCTGTGCCCGCGCTCCTGCTCGAAAAAATGCGCACCGGATATCTCCTGCGGTCCGCCATCCTGGTGAAAGGCACGCCGCTGCCGCTGAAAGACGTGAAAGTCATCGCGGGCCGCTGCGGCTGCTGGGTCGGCATGCTCGGCGAATACTGGTGGCTCCCCGCGCGCAACGACGTCTCCTGGCTGCGGAATTTCCTCCGCACTACGATCCAGCCGTGCGACGAGGAGGCGGCAAAACTCCTGCTGGCGTCGAAAGACCTGCCCATCCGCATCATCCCGTCGACCGGGATCAAGGTCGGCGAACGCAAGTTCCGCACGGTCTACGACGGACGGTTCCTCGACGACGGCACGCTTGAACTGACCATGTCGTTCAACTACGGCAGCCAGCTCTGCGCCGCCGACGCCACGCGGTTCGGATCCGCCGGGTCCGCCATGTTCTGGCTCCGCAATACGCGCCAGGAAGCGCTCCGCCACGAGGAGCTGGTCCATTTCGGATTCTCCCACCGCATGAAACGCACCGCCGCCGGAGCCTCGGTCGTGTACCGTCTGGCAGACCGGGAGGCGGTCGGCATGTTCATCGAGGAAGTGATCCCGCGCTGGGAACGCGAGGGGCGCGACTTCCTGCTCAACGCCGGGCTGGCGGCGCTCTCCGGAGGCAATTCCCGCCTCGCGCTCGCCACCACGCTCCGCGGGTCCGGCCCCGACTGGTTCGAGCTTGGCGTCAGGCTTTCCGCCGGAGGCGCCGCGGTCCGCTGGGCCGACCTGACCGCTGCCGCCGCGAAAGGCGAAAACTATCTCCCGCCGGAAATCCTCGGCAAGCATTTCGTGCGGATCCCGGACGCCCTGCGCCGTCTGGCAGCCTCGCTTCAGCCGGTCATCACATACCTGCCCGGCGCGGACGACGCCCCGGACGCCGAGATCATCCGCATCCCGCGCCACGCCGCGTACTACTGGGCGGACGCCGCCTCGGAACTGCCCGGAGCCGTACCCGTCGACTTCCTGCGCCTGAAGCTGGACTACGACGGCATCCTGAGCTCGCCGGAACGCCCCGAGATCGATCCCTCGGTCTTCAGCGGCAAGCTCCGCGAATACCAGAAAACAGGCGTCGCATGGCTCGACGGCATGTCCGCACGCGGCTGCAACCTCATCCTCGCGGACGAAATGGGCCTCGGCAAGACCGTCCAGATGCTCGCCTGCCTCGCCGTCTCCCCGCGCAAACGCCTTCCCGCGCTCGTCGTCTGCCCGACCACGCTCGTCGGAAACTGGGCTGGCGAGATCAAGCGCTTCCTGCCGAGGTTCCGCACGCTCGTCGTGAACGGCCCGAACCGCGGCTCACTCTGGGAGAAGGCCGCCACCCGCGAGATCGTCATCACCTCTTATGCGCTCGTGAGGCGCGACATCGACAGGATCTGCGCCATCCGGTGGGCGTCGCTGATCCTGGACGAGGCGCAGCACATCAAGAACCCGCTCAGCCTCAACGCCCGCACCTGCAAGTCCATCCCCGCCGCCAGCAAGTTCATCCTCACCGGCACGCCGCTCGAAAATTCCGCAGAAGACCTCTGGAGCATGTTCGACTTCCTCCACCCCGGCCTGCTCGGCACGCTCGGGTCGTTCCGCGACAAGTACTCCGAGATCGCCGGAAATGCCGAACTCAAGCGCGAGCTCACGCGCCGCATCGCGCCGTTCATGCTCCGCCGCCGCAAAGCCGATGTCTGCCTCGAACTCCCGCCGAAACAGGAACAGCTTCTGTACTGCGATATGGAGCAGCCGCAGCGTGACCTGTACCAGGAACTCGAAAACCGCACCGCCGAACAGTACAAGCGCTTCAGCGAGCTCGACGGCGACGACCGCTCCGTCACGCGCATCCACCTGCTCGCCTCCCTCATGCGCATGCGCCAGGTCTGCTGCGCGCCGGAACTTCTCCCGGGCGGCGAGGGCGAGGGCATTTCCTCTGCCAAGCTCGAACTCCTCAACGAGCTTCTGCTGGAAACGCTCGACTCCGGGCACAAAGTCCTCATTTTCAGCCAGTTCACATCCATGCTCGCCATCATCCGCGACCGGCTTGAGCAGCAGAGGATCGAGTTCGAGTACCTCGACGGCTCCACGCACGACCGTGCGGAACGCATCGAACGATTCAACTCCGACCCGGAAATCCGCGTCTTCCTCCTCAGCCTCAAGGCAGGCGGCGTCGGCATCAACCTCACCTCCGCCGACACCGTCATCATCTTCGATCCATGGTGGAATCCCGCCGTCGAAGACCAGGCCGCGGACCGCACGCACCGCATCGGGCAGACGCACAGCGTGAACATCATCCGGCTCGTCGTCCACGACTCCATCGAGGAACGCATCCTCGCGCTTCACGAACGCAAGCGCGCGCTCTTCAACGACCTGGTCGAGGAATCCACCGAGGCGCTTTCCTCCCTGAGCGTCGACGACCTCAAGTTCCTGCTCGACCGCTGAATAACGGCCACAGCAGCAGCCAAGCTTTCTCCCGCTTGCGGAATCCGCCGTGCTCGCGGGCGTCACGCATGCACTTTCTTTCGCTTTTTTGGCTTTTTCACTTGAAATCGTCCGGATTCGGTGCTATAGTATTAGATAGCTGTTTATGGTGGATGTAGCTCAGCTGGTTAGAGCGTCTGACTGTGGCTCAGAATGTCGAGGGTTCGAATCCCTTCATCCACCCCATTTTTTTGCCCTGATTCCTGCTCAAAAAGAGTAGTTTTGATAGAAATCGACAAAACCTGCATTTCCCTGCTTTCGCGGAAAAAATCGTGAAAAAATCGTGAAAAACGGTTGAGCTCAGAAACGCTTTCTCTAAGCATACACCGGATTTCATGATCGTGAAAAAGCCTGTGCTCCTGTGAACCGCCGCTGAGACAAGGTATTGTTTTTCCGGAAAACTGAGCCGAATATAGCCGCACGCCTGCCTCTTCCAGGTCGGGAAATGACCAGACACACCCTGTTCCCGGAAAAATGCAAGCTGAAAATGAAAACAAATAGCATTTTGCTTGCAAGTAGGTCTACATTTCGACCTATCTGCAAAAGAAAAACAGCTGCGTGAACATAGGATTCATGGTTAAGGCACACGTCCATTGTGCACATCTTCCGGTGACAGGCAGAACAGACAATACACGGTATTCCTCTAGGGCATCTCTATTAATTGCCGCATATTTCCGGAATCAACCTTGAAAGAGGCCCTCGCGCGGGATATATTATTGTAACCACGGAACAGCACAGGAGACAAAAAATGGTGAACGGATTTTTCGACGT
>Ga0310690_10000723_pt1 | contig 65953 bp, 58 predicted proteins | sample AusTroGonzalo_MG_2_FD_207661 | JGI IMG/M metagenome (GOLD analysis project Ga0310690, IMG submission 207661) | Bovine rumen microbial communities from tropical cattle in Woodstock, Queensland, Australia - Gonzalo_04 (v2) (version 2) | ecosystem: Host-associated > Mammals > Digestive system >... | reverse complement strand
GCGCTTCTGCAACATTTGGCCAAGTTGGCGTTGGAACGTCACTGCGGCCGCATGGAGTGGGTCTGCCTCGACTGGAACCAGCCCTCCATCGACTTCTACAAGAGCATCGGCGCCGTCCCCATGGAGGATTGGACGATTTACCGGCTCACGGAGGAAAAGTTGAGGGTATTTGCGGGAAGGGAATGAAATATTTTGTATTTTTGCTTGACGAACATTTTTTTAGTTGTTTTTCAAATGCCCAACAAAAAGTACATCCAAGACGTTGCTCCGTGGCTCGCGGATATTTTCGTGGATGATTCCACATTGGATGAAAAGACAAATGCCTATTTTGTTTCACAGCAAGAACAGATGATCAAGCAAAATGCGCAACGATTGGGGAAGTATGCCCAATACTTGTTGAGCATTCTTCACGATAGCGATATCTTGAGTGCCCGTTTTGAGGATGACGACTTTGTCGTGGTCGTAGATGATATATGCACAAACACTTTCGCGAGCATAATCCGAGACGAGAAAGGTGTTGGTATAGATAAAGAAAAACGCATTTTCCCATTAGAAATACGATTCGAGAAAGCAAGGGTTCTATATTACAACGTGAAGGATGATGGTGAAATGAGTCCCGTCGAACTCGAACCTACTCCAATTGATGTTTATTATGCTGATCAACTGCTGGCAGTGACAGACGAAACGATACATCTTGGTCTCGCCGTATGGAAACGTATCCCTCCCGAGTATTGTTATTTCGACCAATTGTTTTTAGAAATCACCGCGAAAGCAGTATCTGTGAAGGAACGACAGGAAGAGGCTTGGCGAGTGCTGTTCGGCGGACGTTTTCTTGACGAATATCACTATTTCCAAGAACAGTTTTCCGCAGGTCGCCCTTTAAACAGCGATTCGGAATGCCAAAAAGTGTATGATGAATTTCAGCTGCAGAAGCTGAAGAAGAATGGCTGACTTTGGAACAAAAATCAGTATGTCATCAAAAATTGTGATGACATACCCCGAAAAACGGCCAAAGAAAGCAACACTCTACGCTTTCACAGAATATGTCGCGGTGATGCTTGCCTCGGTGCTTCGGAGTCCTTATTTCAGCAACTGCGCCGTGTGATTTTTGGTGTCCACCTTGCCGATGGCGTCGATGATAACGCCCTGTTCGTCAATGACGTAGGTGGTGCGGAGGGTGCCTTCGGTCACTTTGCCGTACATCTTCTTCTCGCCCCAGGCTTCGTAGGCTTTTAGGATGGTGAGGTCGGTGTCGGCGATGAGGTGGAAGGGGAGCTCGTACTTGGCGATGAACCGTTGGTGCGAGGCGGCGGAATCGCGACTCACGCCCAACACCTCGTAACCCAAGGCGAGGAAACGCTGGTAGTTGTCGCGCAAATCGCAGGCTTCGGCGGTGCAACCTGGCGTACTGTCCTTGGGATAGAAGTAGAGCACCAACTTCTTTCCTTCAAAATCTTTCAATGAAACGGCTTTCCCGTTTTCGTCAACGCCCTCAAAATAAGGGGCTTTTGTTCCTATCTGTAACATTTTTCTGATTTTATTCAGCCGCAAAAGTACGAAAAATCACGAACACACTGCAACCTTTCGCGTTTTTTGTATCCTATAATTAGACAAAGATGTTATCTTTGCCGCGTCGTTGTCTTTAGCGTTAGATTGTTATGAAAAAAATGTTTGAAAAATACCTTTTGATGCTGGCTTTTTCCACGCTTTCAGTGCTGTCGCTCTCTGCGCAGCAACACAGGGAACGCTGGAATTTTGAGGACTATTTTCCTAAGGATTATTTCTACCCGAAAGATGATAAAAACGATGATAAAATCGGTGAGGCGGTCTTCTATATGCGCTTGGCTGGCATCACACCACTGCGCGACATCACCCCGGACAAGGGCGATACCATTATCCGTCTGAACTATTTCCCGAAATTTGCGCACCCGCTCTTTATTGAAATCCGAAAAAAGGACGACCATACCACATTGTTTTGGAAAAAGGGAAAGGCTGTCAAAGGCTATGTGGAGCACTCTACCTATATGGCAATGAGTGATACTGGATACGTGGACGTGACCGAGAGCAAATATTACGGAAATGTTTGGGACAAAGGCGTTTTGGACACCGGCCACCGAAATCTGTCCCTTAATGAGTGGCAGCAGATATGTGAAATCCTGATGGACATCGATTTTGTGCATTATCGGCATGTCAATGGATGCACAGGGTTCCGAACCCCGTATATTTTAGAGTATAAGGATAATCGGAACAGTGTTTCCCATTACACGGAATGTCCCGACGACGAGAAAGAGAACCGTCTGACGAACCTATTGGTCTCCCTTGTTGACCCGGATTATGTGGACATGGTGGTGTGTTCACGTTCGGGGAAAGATGTGGTTGCACCTTCCTACCCAGGAGGGGAGAAGGCCAGTGCGGATTTCATCAAAAAGGAGATACAATATCCTGCTGACGCCCTGCGGAATTGGGAAGAATACACGGCTCGCGTGGAATTCATAGTGGAGAAAGACGGCTCTATCGGTATGGTACGTGATGAATCCTGGCCCGAGAGCGACTACGGTTTTGTAGACGAACTCACTCGGGTGGTGAAGAGTATGCCCAAATGGACTCCGGCCACCAAAAACGGGGAAACTGTCCGTTGCTATGCCACTGTGAGTTATAAGTTTGTCCTGCCGAGAAACATCCGTCCGCAATATGGTCACCCCATTTTGGAAACGTGGCGCGACAAAAGATGTTGGGAGTCAATAGAGGCCTGCCACCGGAAACTTCTGCTGAATCCCCATGACGAGAAATCCACCTTGTGGATGGCGAAATACTACTATCAGGAATATATATTGGAACATAAACCTGTAGAAACACCTACAGATATAGATTCTCTCTTAAATAAAAACGACTGGGAGTCCTTTTATGACCGCACCCCTGTGGTCACCCATCCTGGAGACAGTGCCTTGAAATATTTTTATAAAGTGTTGGAAATGAATCCTGATGCAGAGACTGTTACTGAAATCTATATGCCCGTGTTGCAATTGGAACAGCAGCTGCAGATGGAGCACAATCCTTTGGCAGAACTGCCGTTTGATACCGTGGAGGGCGTACATTTCCCGTATTCCTACCTCATCAATTGGCCGGAAAACGGCCTACTCAATGCGTCAAAAGACTATGATTTGGACGCTTGGAATTCCTTTTTCTGGGTCAACGCTTTTTCCAAGGATTTGACGAAAATGCAGGAACCTGTCATCTATAACCACAAGCTGCAAGAAGACGAGGCCATTTTCCGTTTCTCTTTTTTCCCATCCTTTCATCCACCAGTGGCGTTCCGCGTGATGAAAAACAATCAGGATGTAACACTCTATTGGAAAATCCTCATTACAGAAATAGACCCCAAAACAGGAAATGAGATTTCTTATTCGGTCAAAGAGGGTCATAAACCAATGACCGCCTCCCAATACGAGCAATTGTTGCAATATATGGAAGAGGTTCGTTTTGACGAGCTCCCGCATAGTCAGTTTGAGATGATGTTGGACGGGGCGCAGTGGGTGATAGAGCGAGTGACCGACCATGGATTCAAAGCCTATTTCACCAATGTGGCAGGAAATAATATTCGCCAAATATACAGCTTCCTCAACAGGATCAGCGGAACAAAATTGGGCTACATCAACGAATATTAGTAGAGACGGTGTGCACACCGTCTCTACAGCCGACAAATCATTATTCGTGTGTATTTGAAATTAATGTACCTTTGCAACTGAATAAAAACTGTATTAATATGAACCTCTCAACCGAAAAACCCTTGGATTACCGATGCTTCCTGCTCGGAATTGTGCTCTGTTGGATGTTTGATGTCGTTTGGGCATCATTTGCCACATGCTTCTTCGCTTTGGAAAGCGTGCTGAACCCGCTTGCAGTGGTCGTCGGGAAATCCATATTGTATCTACTGGTCTTTTACCTTTTGTTCCGAAAACCGAAAATACTCGATATCAAATGGGTACATCTCGTGATACTGTTTGGTTTTGTAGTTTTGATGAATGTGTTGGATTATTATCTGATGGATCGCTTCTTTGAACTCCATTCTCTTGGTGACAATCAGATGGATAGAGACATCCCAAACTATTTGATGAGAAATGTGCGAAAGTGGACTAATCTGGTTACTTCATTCTTGATGATTGGTTTTGTTTGGTGGCGTTACGATTCGGAGGTGACTGCTTCTGACGCGGAAATATCGTCTGTTGAATCGCGGAGCTATTACAGTGGAATACTCTTCTCCATCACTTTTGGATATATACTCTCTTTGATTAACAAAATTGGTGGCTTTTGTTGGGAATTTGTACCTCATCCAGTTTTAGAGGAGGTGATTACTTGTTTGCTGCTCGTTCTCTTTACGGTTGGAGCCATCTACCTGCTTGTGAAGAAACGCCTTGTGGTTCTTCCTATTGTGGCGATTTTTATCATCGTACTCGTGCACTTTTTTTCCACCAATTATCTGTATTACTTCTTAAAAGAACATTTAGCCTCCGACTTTTCCGCTATTGAGAATATGGTCTTTTTTTCCCCTGTTTTTTTGATTTGCGACTGGGCGCTTCCCATCGCCGCATTTATCCTCTACCGCAAGGAGATGAAAGAACCGACCCTGTAGAGACGATGTGCACATCGTCTCTACAATACACATCGTCTCCACAATGCACATCGTCTCTACAATATATGTGCCGTGTAGTATTGACCTCACTGCTGGTATCAATAATAACGCCCTGTTCGTCAAGAGGCAGAAGGTGCACAGGATTTATCTGTCGAAAAAACAGAGAAATGATTTGAGATATTTTCGTACTTTTGCGCTTTCAAACAATACCCATTATGAGTAAGAAAATCAACCTTTTGTGCATCATTTTGATGCTGTTTGCCTTTGGCGTGCGCGCCGATGAAGGCATGTGGCTGCCCTATTCCATCAACGGGCAGAATCTGGCTGACATGCAGCGACTTGGCTGCAAGCTGACGGCCGAACAAATCTTCAGTTTCAACCAGCCCAGCCTCAAGGATGCCATCGTGCAATTCGGCGGCGGTTGCACTGGCGAACTCATCTCCCCAGAGGGACTGCTGCTCACCAATCACCACTGCGGTCTCGGTCAGGTGCAGGCCCACTCTTCCGTAGAGCACGACTATCTGAAGGACGGTTTCTGGGCCAGAAGCAAGGACCAAGAACTGCCTAACGAAGGTCTTTCCGTACTGTTCCTCAACTACATCGAAGACGTCACAACGGCTGTTCTTAAGGACGTAACCGACAAAATGTCTGAGAGCGACCGCGCGGATAAGATTGCCGAAAACATCAAACGGCTGACCACAGAGAAGAAAGGCACCCGCGACGTGCGCGTGGAGATTGTGCCCTTCTACCATAACAACCAGTATATCCTCTTCGTGTACGATGTATATAAAGATGTACGTCTGGTGGCTTGTCCGCCGTGGGGCATTGGCAAATTCGGTGCCGACACCGACAACTGGACCTGGCCTCGTCACAAGGGCGACTTCTGCATCTTCCGCGTCTATACGGCTCCCGATGGTTCCCCCGCCGAATACAGCAAGGACAATATTCCCATGAAGTCAAAGCACTTCCTTCCGATTTCCTTAAAAGGCGTTCAGCCTAGTGATTACACCATGATCTTGGGTTATCCTGGCTCCACCGACCGTTACTCAACCTCCGGTTCCGTGAAGAACGTCATCGAGCTGGAAGACCCCGCTATCGTTGCTTGCCGCACCACCAAACTGGAGCAATACCGCAAGCACATGGACGCTGATCCCGCCGTTTTCATTCAATATGCTTCCAAACAAGCTAGCGTGAGCAACTATTGGAAATATTGCATTGGACAAATCAAACAACTGAAGCGCAACAAAGTGCTGGAAAAACGCTTGGAACAAGAGCAGGCTTTCCGCGAATGGGCCAGCAAGGATAAAAACCGCAAAGCGAAATACGCCGGCATCTTTGACGACTTCGACAAATATTGGCAACATCAATCCAAATATACCAAGGCCATGATTTACCATCGTGAAGCCGGTTGGAACGGTGGCGAAGCCGTCCGTTTTTCGATGAAATTCAGAAGCGTCGACTACGCTTTTTCTGAAAAAGTTCCTCAAGAAAACATTGCGGTTTATACCAAAAAGATGAAAGGCGATGTGGAAGATTTCTTCAAAGATTATAACAAGGATTTGGATCGCGATGCCACCATCGCACTGCTGAACCTTTTCTATAAAGATGTGGATCACAATCAGTTGCCCGCCACCATCAAGAAAATTGGTGACAAAACCGGTGGTGATTTCACCGCTTTCGTGAACAACGCTTTCGCCAAGTCCATTTTCGTAGACAAAGCCAAACTGATGGCTTGGTTGGAGAATCCGAAACCCATTGCCAAAGACCCGATTTTTGCGTTGATGCAGGAGATTGTGAACTCTTACATCGAACTGGGAGAAGCGGCTGAGAAGGTAAACTGCGGTCGCGCCGACCGTCTCTACATGGAAGGTTTGATGGAGATGCAGAAGGACCGCAACTTCTATCCCGATGCTAACTTCACCATGCGTCTCACCTACGGTAGCGTGCAGGATTGCAAGCCGGCCGATGGCGTAACCTACAACTACTACACTACTTTGGACGGTGTAATGGCTAAGTACAAACCCGGCGACTGGGAGTTTGACGTGCCCAAAGAGCTCATCAAATTGTGGGAAAACAAAGACTATGGCCGCTATGCCGACAAGAACGGCGATTTGGTGGTCAACTTCATCACTACCAACGACATCACCGGTGGTAACTCAGGTAGTCCCGTTATTGACGCGCAAGGTAACCTCATCGGTTTAGCTTTCGACGGCAACTGGGAAGCCATGAGCGGCGACATCGCTTTCGAAAACGAAGTGCAGCGCACCATCTGCATGGACATGCGCTACCTGCTCTTCATCATCGACAAGATGGCTAATGCCCAAAATCTGATGCAAGAGCTGAAAATCGTGCAATAGACTCGTTATTCGGACTTTAGAATCATACTTAATATGAAAAAAATATTAGGCATCGGTAATGCACTGGTAGACATTCTGGTGCATATTGATAACGATGAAATATTAGATCGTCTGAAATTGCAGAAGGGCGGCATGGAGATGATTGACGCTCAGCGGAAACGCGAAATCCTGGAGGTTATCGCGGATATGCCGCAGACGCTGGCCACCGGCGGCTCCACCTCCAATACCATTCACGGACTCGCCCGCCTGGGTGCCACCGCCGGCTATATCGGCAAGGTGGGCAACGACGAAATGGGCCGATTGTTCCGTCAGGAGTGCGAACGCTTCGGCGTGATCCCGCATCTCATTGAATCTACTGAAGACACGGGTGTCGCAATCACCTTCATCTCTCCAAACGCGGAGCGCACCTTCGCCACCTACCTCGGGGCCGCCGCCACGATGCGACCTGATCAGGTGGATTCCAACATACTGAAAGACTACGACCTCATCCATATCGAGGGCTACCTCATCTTCAACCACGACCTGATCTTGGATGTCTGCCAAAAGGCCAAAGCATGCGGGCTGCAAATCTCCATGGATATGGCCAGCTATAACCTGATTGAGAGTAACCTCGATTTCGTGAAAATGCTTCTGCGCGACTATGTGGACATCATCTTCGCCAACGAAGAGGAGGCCAAAGCATTCACCGGAGTGGAGCAGATCGAGGCGCTGCACAAGTTGTCTGACGACTGCGCTATCGCCATCGTGAAGGTCGGCAAGGACGGTTCCTACATCAAGATGGACGGTGAAGTGACCGCCATCGCGCCCGTGGACGCGCACCGCGTGGACACCACCGGCGCCGGCGACATCTACGCCTCCGGATTCCTCTACGGCTATGTCAACGGATATAACGCCCTGAAAGCCGGCAACCTCGCCTCGTATCTATCGGCGCGGCTCATCGAATATGTGGGTGCGAAGCTACCCGATGATGAATGGGCAAAAGTAAAAAAAGAGGAACTATAAGTTCCTCTTTTTTTTGATTTTGAGCCACTTGTGAGACTTGAACTCGCGACCTACGCATTACGAATGCGTCGCTCTACCAACTGAGCTAAAGTGGCTTATTTTGCGCGGCAAAAATACACTTTTTTTCAATAAGTCCTAGCACCGCGCAAATTTTTGTTTCTTACTCCTGGACAGGAATCACGGAAACGTAAGATCTGTCCTTGTAGGTTTTCTTGAACTCAACGGTACCGTCGATCAAAGCATAGAGGGTGTGGTCTTTACCCATACCCACATTCTTGCCAGGGTTGTGGACGGTTCCTCTTTGGCGGACGATGATGTTGCCAGCCTTGGCAAACTGACCACCGAAGATCTTCAAACCTAATCTTTTACTCGCTGATTCGCGGCCGTTCTGTGAACTACCGACACCTTTTTTATGAGCCATAAGTCTAAATTTTAATCGTTAACACTAAATTTTACAGAGCGATGTTATCAATTTTGATGGTGGTCAAACATTGACGGTGACCATTCAATTTCTGATAACCTTTTCTTCTTTTCTTCTTGAAGACAAGCACTTTGTCTCCCTTAAGATGATTCAAGACGGTAGCGGTCACGCTGGCACCGGAAACGGTCGGCGTACCCACTTTCACATCACCGTCATTGTCCACTAACATTACGCGGTCAAATGTGACTTGCGCACCTTCTTCAGCCTTGAGGCGTTGAACATAGACTCTGCGGTCTTTTTCAACCTTGAATTGTTGCCCGGCTATTTCTACAATTGCGTACATTTTTTTGGGTTTTTAGTTTGTAATTTTTTGGGCGGCAAAAATATAATTTTTTTCGATACAAACATTTTCCCTGCAATTTTTTTTAAACTTTTCCGTTATTGAGCGGTTTTGTATAAGATTTATTAATGAAAAATATAGAGATATGAAGACATTAAACATTTCTAAAGTATTGTTATTCACAATGTTGGCTTTCTTCTCCTGCACCTACTCAGGCTGCGCGCAAAAGGAGAGCCATGGCACAAGATACGTCGATTTGACCGACGCAGCAGAGTCCTCCGTGAACGCGGTCGTCTATATCAAGACTGAATTTATGCAAAAAAACTCCATGTGGGATGACTTTTTCGGCGGCACCATCTGGGAACATTTCTTCGGTTCCAGACCGAGCACCTACCCCGTGCAAGCGGCAGGCTCCGGCGTCATCATCTCCTCCGACGGCTACATCGTCACCAACAACCATGTGGTGCAAGATGCCGAAAAGATCACCATCACGCTGAACGACAAACGCGAGTATGAAGGCGAAATCATCGGCACCGACCCCGCCTCCGACCTGGCGCTTATCAAGATCAACGAGACTCGTCTCCCCTACTTGAAATTCGCGAACTCCGATTCGGTGCGTATCGGCGAATGGGTACTGGCCATTGGCAACCCCATGGGTCTCAACTCCACCGTCACCGCCGGTATCATCAGCGCGAAAGCACGTCAGCTTAACACCGGCCGCAATACCACTTCTGACGAGGTTTACCTTCAGACTGACGCAGCCGTCAACTCCGGCAACTCCGGTGGTGCCTTGGTGAATGCCGCAGGTCAGTTGGTCGGCATCAACACCGCCATCGCCTCCGGAAACGGCTACTACACAGGCTACTCGTTCGCCATTCCGTCGAACATCGTGCAAAAAATCTGCTACGACCTGCAACACTACGGCGTCACCCAACAGGCCTACCTCGGCGTCTCCATTATGGAACTAAACGCCACCAATGCCAAAGAATTGAATCTTAGCAATATAGACGGCATCTATGTGGCTGAAGTCGCCGAAGATGGCGCAGCCGCACAAAATGGATTCCAAGAAGGGGATGTCATCACCCATATCGACAACACCCCCGTAAACAGCCTTGCAGAAGTGCGCGGTGTCCTCAAAACGAAGTCCCCCGGCGACAAAGTGAAGGTGATTTTGGTTAGAAATAAAGAAAATTTGACCAAAACTGTAACTTTATTAAATAATAAAGGTACAACAGAAAAGGTTGATAAATAGCTGTTGGCTATTAGCCCTTAGCTATTGGCTATTCACTGTTGCCATATTAACAGAAAAAGGCCAATAGACATAAGCTAAAAGCCAAGAGCAAAAAGCTAAAAGCTAAAAAATGAGACAATTAAAGATATCAAAATCCATCACGAATCGTGATTCTGCCTCCTTGGAACGGTTTTTGTCCGACATCAGCAAGGTGCAGATGATCGGTGCGGATGAGGAAGTGGAACTGGCACGTAAAATCAAAGCGGGTGACGAAGATGCCCTTAACAGACTGGTCACCACCAACTTACGTTTTGTCGTTTCCGTTGCAAAACAGTACCAGAATCAGGGTATCGGCTTGCAAGACCTCATCAACGAAGGCAATTTAGGACTCATCAAAGCCGCGCAACGTTTCGACGAAACGCGCGGCTTCAAATTCATTTCATACGCGGTTTGGTGGATCCGACAAGCCATCCTCCAGGCCATCGCCGACCAGTCGAGAATCGTCAGATTACCGCTGAACCAAGTGGGGGTCATCAACAAAATTAAGAAGGAGACCGCTCGTTTGGAACAGACGCTCAACCGTCTGCCCACTACTGAGGAGATCGCCAACGCTATGGACATGCCCGTCTATAAGGTGGCGGAGATCATGAAGATGAACAACCACCCGCAGTCCATCGACTCGCCCATCGCTCCCAACGAGGAGACCCGCTTCGTGGATGTCTTCGTGCACGACAACGACGACGACACCGACACCTCCCTCATGCAGGAATCCCTGTCGTCGGAAATCAACGACCTCCTCAAAACGCTGCCCGACAAAGAGGCGGATGTCCTGAAGCTCTTCTTTGGCATTGGCACCACCCACGAGCACACCCTTGATGAAATTGGCGACAAGCTGGACCTTTCCCGCGAACGTGTCCGCCAAATCAAGGAACGCGCTCTGAAGCGGTTGCGCCAGAACAGTAAGAACAAAAATTTGAAAAGTTATCTGTAAAATATATTCCTTAAGCAGCCCCGTTAGGGGCAAGAGCTCGGTAGCCCAGGGCAAGGCCATTAGGCTGCAACCCTGGGTCAATAGTCAAATGAGAAGACAATCTTACATTTATATTATTATAGCGGCCTTCTTGGCGTGTGTGGTAATATCATGCAAACCCAAACCCCTGCCGGAACCCAAACCGATGGGATATTTTCGTATTGACCTGCCTGACCATCAATATCATAAAATGGACACTACCCTACCCTTCACGTTTGACCAGTCCGTCTATTCCAACATCACAATCGAACCCCAGAAAGACAATTCCTGCTGGATGAACGTGATTTACCCGGACTTGCGCGCCTCTCTCCGCTTCACCTGTCTCAACGTCCAAAATCCTGACAGTCTCCGAAAACTGATGGTCTACGAAGACAAAATGGTGAAATTCCACTACCAAAAGGCCGATGACGTGCAATATTCCGTTATCCAAGACCCCGAAGCGCACATTTGGGGACAAACTTACGAAATCTACGGCAAAGAGGTGGCCACCCCGTTCCAATTTTGGCTCACCGACAGCGCCCATCGCTTTGTGCGCGCCACCCTTTACTTTGACTACGCCCCGAACAACGATTCTTTACAGCCTGTCATCCAATACCTTAAAGAGGATGCCATGCACCTCATCAACACCTTCGCATGGAAGCCCTGAACCCTTTTTCGTTTTTCAACATCCACGACGATGCGGAATTTGAGAAGTCTGCACTCTCCGTATTTCGATTACAATACGAAAAAAATCCAGTATATCAGACTTATTGTCAACACCTTAACATAAAAAAAGAGGACGTTCAACATTTAGAGGACATCCCTTTTCTGCCTATCTCATTTTTCAAAACCCATCCGGTTAAAACCACTGATTTCAACCCGGAGCTAACCTTTCGCAGCAGCGGCACTACAGGCATCCAACAATCATTGCACCTCATCAAAGACGCCGCACTCTACCAACTCAGCCTGATCAAAGGCTTCCACTATTTTTATGGAAATCCTTCCGAATACGCTTTCCTTGCCCTATTGCCTAACTATTTGGAACAGAGACAGTCTTCGTTAATCTACATGATGGAGACTTTGATGAAAAAGTCTGATTCCAAAGACAATGGCTATTATCTTTACAACCACGAGGAACTGTACCATAAGTTGAAAGAGCTGCAACAGCGGCATCAGAAAACCATCCTGTGGGGCGTCACTTTTGCTTTGTTGGATTTTGCAGAACATTATCAACTATATTTCCCAGAACTCATTGTGTTTGAGACAGGTGGCATGAAAGGCCGTCGGAAGGAGATGGTAAAGGAAGAACTTTACGACACCCTGAAAAGAGCGTTCGGAGTGCCGAATATCCACTCCGAATATGGCATGTGCGAACTACTTTCGCAAGCCTACAGTAAAGGAGGGAATCTCTTCACCACCCCTCCTTGGATGCGTATCCGCCTGCGCAGCGAGAAAGATCCCTTGGACGGCAGCGACACCGTCAACACGGGAGTCATCAACGTTATCGACCTAGCCAACCTCTACAGCTGCTCATTCATCGCCACCGAAGACCTTGGTCGCCGACATCCAAACGGTATCGAGGTACTCGGCCGCCTCGACCACGCCCAAATCCGCGGCTGCAACCTGATGGTGCTGTAACGATTCCGCATTCCCTTTGTAGAGACGGTGTGCACACCATCTCTACAACGAAACGATCGTCCGTCTGAGATATTCGTATTTTATGTATGTTTGCATCTCTTCGAAAAACGAAGTATAATCATCGTAATTAATTCATATACAGATTATTAACAATAATATCAAATGAAAAAAAGAATCATCGCGCTAACAAGTGTATTACTGGTTTTGGCTATCATCTCCGTTATTTTCATCTGTGCCACCACAGGCGATAAAGTCATGACCAAAGAGAAAGGGGTTTATATTGTAAACACCACCACCCTGACCCAAGACGTGCAAGGCTACAACGGTCCTACCCCGTTGAAAATCTACATCAAAGACGACAAAATCCAGAAAATCGAGGCACTTCCCAACGACGAGACCCCCAATTTCTTCGAAAGAGTCAAGGCCAACATGCTCAACAAATGGAACGGCATGACCGTCAAAGCCGCCGCCACCGCCAATGTGGATGTGGTTACGGGGGCCACCTACTCTTCCAATGCCGTCAAAGCCAACGTAAAAGCCGGTATCAACTACTACCAAAAGCACAAAAAGTAGGGACGTATCGCATACGTCCACGGGTAGAGACGTATCGCATACGTCCACGGGTAGAGACGTATCGCATACGTCCACGGGTAGAGACGTATCGCATACATCCACGGGACAATAGGCAATAGGCAATAGGCAATAGAAATGATACATCGATGGTATATGCGCTTGAGTGTTTTAGGGCTGCTGCTGTTTGTAGCGGCCGGGGCTGCTTTTGCGCAAGGTCCCGACACTATTCGTATGATGCAGTACAATTTGATGTACTACACAAACAGTTCCGGCATTTCAGATTGCAATAGCACGACGAACAATCTGGACAATAAAGATGCATACATCAAAACCATTTTTCAGTACGTGAAACCTACGGTGATGTGCGTGTGCGAGATGGGATCCCAAAATCAATATGCTGACCGGTTGCTCAACAACGCCATCAACACGGACGGCATCGACTATTACCATCGCGGTCCGCTCACCAACTACTCAGGCGGAACCATCGCCAACATGATCTATTACGATTCCCGCAAGTTGTCATTTTACAAATCGACCCCTATTAGCACCGCATATCGCGACATTAACGGTTACACCTTCTACTACAACTCCACAGATTTGCCCAGTGGCGACACCATCTTCACAACTTTTTGGATCGGCCACCTCAAAGCAGGTTCCTACAGCAACAACGAAGAGGCCCGACTCATACAAGTTCAAAAGTTGATGAACCGCATCTCCAGTTCAGGTATACCTGGCAACTACACCTTCTCCGGAGACTTTAACATCTATTCCAGCGACGAGCCTGCCTACCAAGAACTTACAAACTATTCTAACAGTTTGTATCGCTTCTATGATCCAGCTGACAGTCCCGGCTATTGGCACAATAATGGCCAATTCAGTTCATTACATACCCAATCCACCCGAAATCAAAGTGCCGACTGCTTCTCCGACGGCGGTTTGGACGACCGTTTCGACCTCATTCTGGTATCTCCTTATATATATTATGGTAGTGACCGATTGCATTATGTAGACGGTTCTTATCGAGTAATTGGACAAGATGGCAATCGGCTGAACGGTTCCGTGCTTTCGCCGACAAATAACTCCATTCCCAGCAATGTGGCTAACGCACTCTACCAACAGTCCGATCATCTACCGGTTGTCATAGACATGACTATCGATGCCCATGTAGGAGTTCTGAACATTCAACCCTACTATTTTGTCAAAGTGGTCAACCCCGTCAGAAATGAACTGCAAATAGAACTGCAGAATGACGAATCGGCGCATTACACGATCAGCATCTATTCCATGGACGGGAGATTGCTTGTCTCGCACCAAGAAAATTTGGAAGCTGGCATTCAACTTTTGCGCTATCCGTTCCCTTTTTGTCAAGGAGCTTATCTGCTGCATTTTCAGAATGAAAAGGGAGAAAAGGTAGTCAAAAAGGTAATATCCTATTAATCAAGTCTGAGAGCACTTGTAAAAAAGTAAGCTTCCATATTAAAAAAAAGTATATTTTTGCACATTCTTAAAAAGACAAAACCATTATGAGTGAAATCGTTGTAAACCGTTATTCAGACGAGGATTTAGAGGAATTCAGAACCTTGATCGAGAACAAGATTGAGGAGGCGAAAAAGAACTTGGAAGTCTATCAAGAGGCCTACAGCGGAGTCGGCAATGACACCAAGGATACTGCCCCGACATTCAAAAACCTGGAAGAAGGCAACCAAGTGCTTTCCAAAGAAGAAAATGGTCGGTTGATGGCCCGTCTAGTAAAATATATCTCCAACCTCGAAGCTGCTTTGGTTCGCATCGAGAACAAAACATACGGGGTGGATCGCATCACTGGGAAACTGATTCCCAAAGAGCGTCTGAGATTGGTTCCTCACGCCACTTTGGATATCAATACCAAACTTCAGGAGAAGAAAAAATAGTCTCCTCTCCTATTCCGTAACCCCTTATTAACTTCTGCGTTGAATCCGTTGTTGGACATAGAGGATTTGTCGCTTGAGCTATGCCGTGACAATCAATGGAATCCCATTCTACGCAATATCTCTTTTTCCCTTCATCAAGGGGAGACGTTGGGTATTGTTGGCGAGTCCGGTTCAGGGAAATCTGTTTCGGCACTTTCTATCATGCGGCTTCTCAACTCCAACATCGCCCGCTACCCGTCCGGACGCATCCTTTTCCGTCCCGATGGAACTGACAAGTCCGCCATCGACCTGCTGAAAGCGCAAGAAACCGAATTACAGAAGATTCGGGGAAATCAAATCGGCATGATCTTTCAAGAGCCGATGACCTCACTGAATCCGGTCATTCGTTGTGGGGAACAAATCACGGAACAAATCATGCTGCACACCAAGGTCAGCGAGAAAGAGGCTAAAGAACAGGTAATCAATCTATTCGAGGAAGTTCGACTGCCTCGTCCCAAACAGATTTTCGATTCTTATCCGCACGAACTCTCCGGCGGGCAGAAACAGCGCATCATGATTGCCATGGCGATGAGCTGCCATCCCAAATTGCTTATCGCGGACGAGCCGACCACCGCCTTGGATGTCACCATCCAGAAAAACATTCTGGAACTCATCCGCAACCTTCAGCAGGAGCACGGCATGGGCGTGCTGTTCATCACGCACGATCTGGGCGTTGTGGCGGAAATCGCCGACCGCGCCATTGTGATGTACAAAGGGGACATTGTGGAAGAGAACAGCGTACGGAACATCTTCCTGAACCCGAAAAACGCTTATACCAAACAACTTATCGCTTGTCGTCCTTCTATGACAAGACGTTTGAGAAAACTCCCTCAAGTTTCCGATTTTGCAGACAATAAGGATGCTGACATGAAAAAGGTTATCAGCGAGCTGACGGTAACCCCGGACGAACGCAAAGCCGCCCACGAACGTCTCTACGCCAATGACAAAATCATCTCCATCCAACATCTGAACAAGGTGTATAAGGTACGGAAACGCAAACTTTTCGAGAAACAGCAATACTTCCCCGCACTGAATGACATCAACCTCGACATTTACGAAGGCGAGACACTGGGACTCGTTGGCGAGTCGGGATGCGGGAAAACCACCCTTGGCCGCTCCATGCTGCGGCTCATCGAACCCACTTCTGGAGAAGTCTATTTCCAAGGCAAAAACCTTTTGAGTCTCTCCTCTTCGGAAATGCGACAGATGCGTAAAAATCTACAAATCATCCTGCAAGACCCATATTCTTCCCTAAATCAGAGAATTACAGTTGGCGAAGCACTACTAGAGCCCATGCGCGTGCACGGCATCCTCAACAACGACAAGGAACGGAAAAAACGGGTCATCGAACTGTTGGAACGCATCAGCCTCAACGAATCCCATTTCTACAGATACCCCCATGAATTCTCCGGCGGACAGCGGCAGCGCATCTCCATCGCCCGCGCCCTGACGGTGAATCCAAAATTCATCATCTGCGACGAATCTGTTTCCGCCCTCGACGTTTCCGTACAAGCTCAAGTGCTCAACCTGCTTAACGAACTGAAATCCGAATACCACTTCACTTACATTTTCATCTCGCACGATTTTTCCGTAGTGAAGTTCATGGCCGACCGCATCGCCGTCATGCAACAAGGGGTCATCGTAGAGACCGGCGAAGCCGATGCCCTTTGCAACCATCCACAAACCGACTACACCAAAAAACTGATAAATTCCATTCCAAAAGGGATTGTAAATTAAGCCTTTGGCTATCAAAACATAAACGCAATGGAAAAATTTCAAAAATATTTTAAAGCGGTCATCCGCATCGGTCTCGGGGTGTTTTTCATCGCCTCGGCCATTCTGAAACTGCTGTCGTTAGACAACTTCGAGCTATACATTTACAGCTTCGATCTGATGAACCTCACGTTGTGTGGACTTGCCGCCCGCGCCATCATCGCTTGCGAACTATTAGTTGGCATTTTGCTGATTATCAAGGTTAAATACAAATTCGCATGGTGGGTTACCCTGCTGATGTTGATCGGATTCTCGTTCTTGCTCGTCTATGTCATCCTTTTCCGCAATGACTCCAATTGCCACTGCATGGGCGACCTGATGGAGATCAAGCCATCGGTATCGCTCATCAAGAATATTGTGGGGATCGCCCTGCTGATGATCGTGCGGAAAGAGGAAGACTACCCGTTCCGGTTCAAGACCCTGGCACTCGTACTGGCGTTCGTCGCCGCAATCGTTCCGCCCTTCATCCTCTTCCCCTTGGACGATGTTTACAACCTCTTTTCTAAATCCGCAAACCAAGATTTCAACGAGACTGAATTCAATGCACTGATGGCGGATTCCACCATGCAAGACATACGTTTTGACAAGGGCAACTACATCGTAGGCGTGGTCTCCTCGGGATGCAAATACTGCCACACGGGAGGAGTGAAACTGTCTGAAATCGTCAAGCACAACCAACTGGATACCAGCCGTGTAATCTATTTTATATGGGGTGACAGCACTTCCATCCGCCAATTTCAGACAGAGACGCATTCCGAATCTTTCCGTTTCATTACCATTTCACCCATTCAAGCGATACGTGTCGTCAACGGTCACTTCCCCACATACTTGTTCATCTCAGACGACGATGTAAAACGTACCGCGGATTTGCGTCATCTTACTGAAAAAAACATTTCCGAGCATTTAAAATAAATTGTATTTTTGCAAAAATTTAAACAGTCTCACTTTAAGGCAGGTTAAGAATAATCGACTGCCCTCATATACTAGAAACTATGCCGCTACCTGACAAAAAACAAAAAGTAATTTTCGACTACTATTCGGAAAATGGTTTCAATCACTCAACCGAACAAATTGTTCACGAACTGGACATTTGTCATAAAACTTTCTTCAACCGTTACGGGAGCAAAGCAAAATCCATCGAAATTGCTTGGAATTATTGGCAAACGGTATGCCAGAAAAAATGGGAGTCCCTTATGGAGCATTGCAACCATAGCGTCGAAGAACTGACCATGACGTTGTACAATATATATAAGATACGTTTTGACCATCCCAATTACTACGATTACACGCGCAATCATCGAAAATACCTCGAAACCGACTCCTTTTTCTACTCCTCTCTCCAAGGAATTCTAGAAAAAGGGAAAAGGTGTTATCATATTCATGAAAATCTGAACATCAAATCATACACCATCTTCTTGTTGAATAACATGTTCTTGATTGACGATGAGCATTATAACAAGTCAGAGGTGTTGAAATATGTTCTTTTTCCCGCCCTGACAGCGCGTGGGCTGGAACTTTTTATGGAAACTCCCTTTTATTAAAAACATCTTCCGGAATTAAACTTTTTATACTTCCGATCGTTATTGGAATTCGGCTGAATTGTTTATTTTTGCCGTCAATTTTAAAACGATGAAAAAAACGTTTCTTCTGATAGGATTATTGCTCTCGATGCTGGTGTGTCGTGCCAGTTATATATTGATTCCCATGGACTTGGCACAGAGCAACCATCTGAAAGCATACGGGATTGCCTACTTCGCCGTAGCCCATCAAATTGACATGAGCTGGCTGCTGAACTATCGTGGAGGCAGCTTCATGTGTCCTTACAGCGGCACGGTGGAAAACGAATGTCTGGTTCGCGGCGTCTCCTATGAGGTTATCGCCGACCTGCAGGCCACCCAGATTCTCAACGAAATCGCTGTCGTCGAGAACAACATGAACGAAATCCGGCTCACCAAAGAGCCTAAAATCGCCGTATATTCCCCGAAAAACAAGCTTCCTTGGGACGATGCCGTGACGTTGGTGCTCACCTACGCAGAAATTCCCTACACCATCGTCTATGACGAGGAAGTCATCAAAGGTGAACTGCCGAAATACGACTGGCTGCACCTTCACCATGAGGATTTCACCGGCCAATACGGTAAATTCTGGGCCAGTCAACGCAACTCCAAATGGTACCAGGATGACGTTCGGGAAAACGAGGAACGCGCTGCCCAGCTGGGATTCTCCAAAGTGTCTCAGATGAAACTGGCAGTCGCTAAAAGCATCCGCGACTTCGTGGCTGGCGGCGGTTACCTGTTCGCCATGTGCTCCGGTCCCGACAGCTATGACATCGCCCTCGCCGCCGAAGGAGTGGACATCTGCGAAACCATGTTCGACGGCGACCCGATGGACCCGCAAGCCCAAAGCAAGCTCAACTACGACAACTGCTTTGCTTTCACAAACTTCCAAATCGAAACCAACCCCTACATTTACGAGGTTTCCAATATCGATGTCAGTCCTAACCAGCACATCGCCAACAAATCGAAAGACTACTTCACTCTCTTCGAATTTTCCGCCAAATGGGATCCCGTACCCACGATGCTCTGCCAAAACCACCTGCAGGTGATTCCGGGATTCATGGGACAGACCACGGCATTCCGCAAAGAATTTATCAAACCGACAGTGACCATCATGGGAGAATGCGCTTTCTTCAATGAGGCGCGTTATATTCACGGAGAATTCGGAAAAGGCACCTGGACTTTCTACTCCGGTCACGACCCGGAAGATTACCAGCACTTGGTCAACGACCCTCCCACGGACCTCAACCTCTTCCCCAATTCCGCGGGTTACCGACTGATTCTCAATAACGTATTATTTCCCGCTGCCAAGAAACAGCAACAAAAGACGTAAGATGTGTGACGTGAGACGTATTACCTTAGAGTCTATCCCACGTCACACGTCACACGTCATACGTCTAAATTTCCGGCATCATGTGGTAGATGAGTTCCACCATTTGCGGACCGGCGGCGGCAGCGGCAGCCAACACCTCTTCGTGGCTGGCTCTCTCTACGCGGCCAATAATACCCAAGTCGGTAATGACGGAGAGTGCGAACACCTCAATACCACGATGTCTCGCCATAATCACTTCAGGAACAGTGGACATGCCCACAGCATCAGCACCGAAAAGGTAGAACATCTTGTACTCTGAAGGGGTCTCAAAACAAGGCCCAGAGACACCGATATAGACACCTTCTTGTAAATGGATGTTCAGCTTTTTGCCTGTTTGCTGCGCTAATTTCACCAATCTATGTGAATAGGCCTCACTCATGTTCAAGAAACGAGGACCCAGCGTGTCATCATTCGGACCAATGAGCGGATTGGTGAAAAAATGGTTGATATGGTCACGGATCAACATGATGTCGCCTACCTGAAACGTGGGGTTCATGCCACCGGCTGCATTCGAAAGAATCAAAGTCTTCACGCCGAGGCCGCTCAAAATCTGTTCCGGATAAGTCACCACATCCATCGAATAGCCTTCGTAATAGTGAAAACGTCCGCTGAACACGATCACTTCCACCTCGTTTAATCTACCGAAAATCAAGGTTCCTTTGTGACCTTCCACCGTGGAAACCGGAAAATTGGGGATTTCTTTGTAAGAAATCTCGTCCACAACATCCACTTTTTCGGTCAAACCACCCAAGCCGGAGCCCAAGACGATGGCAATTTTCGGATTTATCGTTTTACGGTTGTTCAAATATTCAACCGTTTCCTCAACTCTCTTTCTTCTTTCTTCTAACATGGTCTATCAATATTTGATTAAACGTATTTTTTTGGTTTTCAGTGAGAAATTCAATTTGCACTGGAACCACATAAATGGGTAGCAAAGATACAATATTTATGATTTGCTCTGACTGCAAGCGCATCCAGTCTTTTTCGGTGGTCACTAGCGCACAATGGTTTCCAGCATTGTTAAAATGCTGATCATAAATGGATTGTATCTCTTTTTCCGTATAAATATGGTGATCAGGGAAGTCGTAATGTTTTACAATATTCAATCCTTTCGTTGTTGTAGAGACGCGATGAATCGCGTCTCTACTGAGATGATCAATTAACGGTTTAGGATGCGCGATGCCCGTCAGAACGACAATGTCCTGTAGGGTTTCGGAATCCATACGCTGGGCCGCGGGGGTGACAGGCTGTAGCGGTTCGTAACGGAGTCGCGTGAAAAACAGCGACTGACGCGGCAAAAGACGGAGTCGGCGCCGCCAAACGGATTCGTCCGTAGTGGCCTCGTCCGGCACCTTGGTCACGATAACCACATCGGCAAATCTTGACGCACGCGGGAACTCACGCAGCAAACCCGCCGGCATCGGCATATCCGGACGAAAAGGGCGGTCATATTCCGTCAATAAAACGTGAAAACTCGGCTTGAAACTAAGATGTTGATAGGCATCATCCAAGACAATCACCTCTGTATCAGGATTTTCGTCAATAAGATTTCGGACTCCTTCCGCTCGATCCCCATCCACGGCCAAAGGGATGTCCGGAAAGCGAAGATGGGTCATAAATGGCTCATCACCAAAGGTTTCCGCATTCTGTAGATAAGGATCGGTCAGCAAGATAGAGTGATAGCCTTGGGATTTACGGCCATATCCGCGACTGAGTGCCGCTACGTGGAACTCTCGTTTTAACAGATTTATAACATACTGTGTATGAGGTGTTTTTCCAGTCCCACCCACAGCCAGATTTCCGATGTCGATAGTTGGAACAGGCGATTCTTCAGCTTGCAGCATCCCCTTACGATACAGAAACCTCCGTATCGCGGCCAGACATCCGTAAAGCAAGGAAAAGGGTGCCAGCAGCAGTCCTATGATGCGTTTAAATGGCATGTTCCGCTGCTTCGCTACGTTTTGCCGCCTCCCGCTCCCCGCAGCGCTTCTGTGCCAGCTCCTCCATTTCACTTTCGTAAGATTCGTAGCGGCTGATGATCTTGGTCACCAAATGATGGCGTACCACATCCTTATTATCCATATAAATGAAGTCTATCCCCTTCACTCCGCGCAAAATACGGTCGGCGAGGATAAGTCCGGACTGTTGATTTTTGGGAAGGTCGATTTGGGTGATGTCGCCAGTGATGAAAAACTTGGCGTTTTTACCCATACGGGTCAGAAACATCTTCAACTGCGAAGAAGTGGCGTTCTGCGCTTCATCGAGAATCACGTAGGCGTTGTCCAGCGTGCGGCCGCGCATGAAGGCCAACGGCGCGATCTCTATGACCTTGTCCTCCATCATCGTCACCAGCTTCTGCATCGGAATCATGTCCCAAAGCGCATCGTAAAGGGGTTGGAGATACGGGTCGAGCTTGTCGCGAAGGTCACCCGGCAAGAAGCCCAGATTTTCGCCCGCTTCTACGGCAGGACGAGTAAGGATAATTCTACGTATCTGTTTATTCTTCAATGCCTTGACTGCCAATGCAACCGCCGTATAAGTTTTTCCCGTACCGGCAGGTCCCACCACGAAAACCATATCGTTCTTTTCCGAGCTCTCCACCAGCCTTTTCTGGTTCGGGGTGATGGCTTTGATGATTTTGCCCTCGCGCCCATGCACAATCACATTGGCATCCGCTTGGTTGAGGGCATAGAAACTGTCATCTTCCATCGCCGTGATGTTGATGATGTCCGTTTCCGTCAACTTGCCAAATTGTTCTATGTGTCGTTCCAGCAACGAGATACGCTTTTCATACTCTTGTACCTCATCATCAGATCCTGAAACCTTCATTTCGTTGCCGCGCACCACAATCTTCAGTTTGGGGAAGATATGTGTTAGCATCTTGACATTATTGTTTTGAAAGCCAAGGAGTTCAACTGCTGATTCCGGATTGAGGTCAATGATTTTATCCATGTGTTTGATTATTCTATGACTAGGTAATTTAAAGGATTGATAGGAAAGCCGTTATACCAAAGTTCGAAATGGAGATGGTTAGTCTTACCCTTCGTAGCTCCAGACTTGCCCACGGTGGCAATCGGCATTCCGGCTGTCACGCGCGCACCCACCTGCTTCATCAACACGGCATTATGCTTGTATATGGAAATCATATTGCCCGGATGTTGGACAATAATGGTATATCCGTCTGAGGCGGTGTAATTGGCAGAAATCACCACACCATCCGCGACACATGTGACGGTCGTATTGTCCGAAGCGGAAATATCAATACCGTAATGGTTCTGAGAAGCGTCGAACAGCCGCGTCACCGCACCGATAGCCGGAGGATAGATGGATATACTGGTGATCTTGGCTTGCTCAATGTTCGGAACACCCGAAGTATTGGAGGTGTTGCTCTCGCCGACACGTCCAAGAATCAAGTCCGCTTCCTCCAAAATCTCGTTCACCTTGTCCTTGCGTTCTTTCTGACGTTCAACGGGATGCACGTCCGGGGTTGCCTGCGACTCTTCATCCTCATAAACGGCCCCATCCTTTCCTTTTACCATATCGGTAAAGTTATCTATAAACTGCTGGTTAACAGCAAGCTGATGCTCCAAGGAATCCACCCGGGCGGCCGTCTGCTTGTACATCTTGTAATCTTTTTGATCTGTATAACCTGGAATATAGACACGCAATGGGGTCAACGCAATCAAAATCGTAGTCAGGACGATGACGACAAAAGTGGCTAAAATAGTGACAACCACCACTTTTTGGATGGTAATCCGGCGAATGATAAAGCTCTGTTCGTGCGTATCCTCATTGGAGAAAACGAGCCTGTAGCGTGTTTTCCACTCGCTCACCATGATGTTCCACACCTTTTTAATCTTTTCGAACTTGCTCATTATGCTTTCTTCCCTATTTTGAGGTGCAAAAGTAGCAAAAATTGTAAATAACTCGGCATTTATAAATAGCTTATATACAATTGTTTATATTTTTTTGGTCTAAAGTGGGTTTCAAAAGATGAAAATTAATGACTTTTTGTAAAGAAATATTCGTATTTTTGCTGCCTGAAAAAAAACATCGAAAAAAACTAGAATCTATAAATCAAGCATTATGAACGAAAGAGACAACAACGTAAGTTTTTTCAGATTTGAGGATTTGAGAATTTATGCAAAGGCCATGGATTACATTGTTTGGTTATACCAACAACTTCCTGTCGGCGATTTGACGGCAAATCAGAAGTTTGTTCAGAAGTCATTTCTGAAATCCGCTCAAGACATCGCCTTGAACACTGCGGAAGGATCCTCACGCAACAGAACCCAATTCCTGTATTACTTGAAAATGGCGAAGAGCTCTGTAAGAGAATGTGTGGTTCACACCGAGATCGCCTCCCGTGCTGGCATCATTTCTGATGAAGCGAAGGAACATTCCCGCACGGAATTGATGGAACTGACCAAGATGATCGGTTCTCTCATCGCCTCCCTGCAACGCACTTCGTTAGGTTTATCCCATTCCGGCAGACCTTCTGATGAGAACGAGGATCTCAGCATCCCCGAACCCGATGATTTCGATGAGATGATGTAATATCATCCTCATTTATAACAAAACAACTTCTACAATAAAGAACGAAACAAAAAGGATATCTCGGTGGATATCCTTTTTTTAATCTTAAACAAAAAATCAAAAAACGATGAAGTTATATCAACCACTAGTCCTCTTGATGATGCTCCCCGCACTATTGTCTGCCAAACCATTGACAAAAGGCGAAATCATAAATTTAGGGACACGGGCCTACCAGCAGAAGGCGCAACTCATTTATCCTCAGGCGTCCAACTCCTCTCTGAAATATTACGACCTGTTGGACAACAACGGCGATGTGGACATGGCCGTATTGCACTTTGAGGAAGGATTCTTGATTCTGTCGGCCGACGATGCCTATCAGCCCATCTTGGCCTACAGTTTCGAGGGCGACATGGACATAGACAACACCACGCCCGCCATTTGGGTGTTCCTGTCCCAATATCGCACTGATATTGCTGCCATCCGCCGGTTAGCGCTCACTGCTACCCCTGAAATCCAAGAGGAGTGGGATGCACTGCGCCAACCGGATCGTTCTACCTTAACAGAAGTCGTTGTGGCACCGTTGATCCGTTCCAAATGGAACCAGAACAAGTATTACAACGCCCTGTGTCCTGAGGATCCCGAATCTCCCAGTGGGTATGACGGTCGCGTCCCGAACGGCTGTGTGGCAGTCGCTATGTCGCAAATCATTTTCTACTACCGTTATCCGGAATCCGGCAACGGTAGCCACACCAACTACACGGAATATGGCAGCTTCCACGTCAACTTCAGCCAACAGCACTACAATTACAACTCCATGTGCGATGAATTGCACAATTACAACAATGAAGTCGCGAAGCTAATCTTCCATTGCGGCACTGCGGTGAACATGATGTATGGCTCAGACGGTTCCGGCGCCTATTCCGGCGACGTTCCCGCAGCCATGTCCACCTATTTCAAGTACACTCCTGACGCCACCTACCGCTCTAAGCATAACTATTCCACTTCAGCATGGAATCAGATGCTCATCAATGATCTGAATGAAAAATATCCGATCTACTATTCCGGTTATTCTCAAGAAGGGGGGCACGCATTCATTTGCGACGGTTACAACAGCGACCAATTCTTCCACTTCAATTTCGGATGGGGTGGCAGCGGCAACGGTTATTACTACACCAGCAACAACGACACCATCCAAAATGCAGTAAACGGCTACGACTACGGGCAGTCTGCCATCTTCGACCTCTACCCTATGGAAAACCACTACCCCACTTACTGTCAAGGCAGTATCATCACAGCTGCCAACGGCACCTTAGAGGACGGCAGCGGTCCATTTGACTATACAAACAACAGCCACTGCACCTATATCATTACCAATCCGACACAAACTTCCGTGTCCGTAACTATCCAAACACTGGCCACGCAAGAAGGGCAAGACTTGCTGAAGTTTTGGGATAGGAATCCTTCTAACGGCAATTTGCTGACGGTGTTTTCCGGCTCCCTGCCGAGCAGCACCTCCCAGACATTCAACACAGACAGCCTTTACATCACTTTCGACACCGACGACTCTATCACAGATGCCGGCTGGCGTCTCTCCTTCGAATCCAACCGTACCGGAAACGGTTGTGGAATGACGGTAAGTCAACATCCTACCGGTACATTTTCGGACAACAACGACGGGAGCAACTACATGGACAACTCCGAATGTGCCTGGGTCATCCGTGTTTCGAATGCGGAGTTCATCACCTTCACTTTCGAAGAATTCAACCTCAAGCCAGAAGACCACGTGGCCTTTTATGACATGCAAGTTTATCCCAACGAACTACTTGATTGGTTTACCGGCAGCGACCTTCCTGATCCCGTCACCTATTTTTCCAACAAGATCATCGTACGTTTCCAATCTGACAACGACATGAATGACACTGGGTTCCGAATTTCTTGGTTTGCTTCCGGCACTGGCATCGACAATACGGAGATGGTCACTACGCTGTATCCGAATCCGGCCTCTGACGTACTTCATATCACCTTCAGTGAACCGGTAGAAAACGGCATTGCCACCATATATGATATAGTCGGCAACCTTGTTTTAATTCAAGACATTCAATCATCCAACAGCATAGAAATCCCTGTGCACCAGCTATCTAACGGCATATACATGCTCTCATTGAAGAACGGCGAACGCACCATCCACAAGAAAATAATGATCAATCATTAAACATACCGTTGCTTTGTCCGTCTTAACGGTAACTTTTAATCAATAAAACTTAAAGCAATGAAAAAGTTAATGATTATGATGAGTATCTTCCTGATGACTGGTTTAGTGTCCATGGAAGCTGTGGCACAAACGCCCAACTCATCCAGAAGCAACGCCGCAAACAGCAAACCCGCTGCAACGGCTACTAAACAAACCCCGTCGAATGCTTCTACCCAAGCTACCCGTCAGATCAAGAGAGGCGATGCACAACTCAATAAAGCGAATAGCAGCTACCAGAAAGCGCAACAAAGTGCAGCGACCCGAGTTCCCTCGAACAACTCCGCCAACAAGCCTAGCACTCGTCCGGCCAGCACGCAAACTTCTCGTCCTACGACTGCCACAAAGCCCAGCACTTCGACCTCTACCCAAACCTCCCGTCAACCGAGCACCTCTTCGAGCAGCCGCACGACCACGACCGTAAAGCCGGCCAACTCATCAGCCTCCTCCAGTGCCCGTCCTGCCAACACTACGGTTAACAAGCCCGCTACTACAGCCACTAACAATACAACTGCAAGACCTTCCACGAGCGCTGTCACGACGGCCAGAGCCAACACCTCCAATACGGCTTCCGCAACAAGCACGACGAAAAGAGGTTACACTGAACAAGGAACTGCTAGTCCTCAACCCGTAGCCACCGGCCCTCGCAACGGAGCTCCTGCCAATAACAACAGCAGTGACGACAAAGGTGGACATCACGGACAACCCGGAGGTCCCGGAGAACACGGACCTGGACCTGGACACGGACCTGGACACGGCCCCGGACATGGACCTGCACCTCACACCCCCTACGTACACCCCAACCACCATAACTACTACAGCCACATGCACGTTCCTCACCACGTCAGACCTGTTTACTACAATGGTGTACCCTACTACTTCTACAACAGCGTTTACTGCCGCTATATCAATGGAAACTACGTCATCTGCCGCCCGCCCCTTGGAGCCGTCATCGCCTACGCTATCTTCAACTCTTGGAAACCCGTGATCGTGGTCCACAACAATGTAACCTACTACTACGACGATGGCACTTTTTACATCCCCTACAGAAATAATTACCAAGTTGTAGCCCCTCCGATCGGCGCCCGCGTGGCAGAACTCCCCAGCAACTACGAAGAAATCATCCTCGACAACACGCTCTATTACAAAGTGGATAACGTTTATTATAAGGCAGTTGTGGTAAATGGATATATCTGGTACGAGGTGGTTTTCGTCAGCTAGAAAAAAAATTTCATAAAAGTGTGCGCGGTAAGAAAAAAAATGTATTTTTGCCGCGCATTTGCTTTTGCCCTGTTGTGTAATGGTAGCACCGCAGATTCTGGTTCTGTTTGTATGGGTTCGAATCCTATCGGGGCAACAAAAAAACCGAATTCAATTGCTGGATTCGGTTTTTTTTTGCATCTTTGCCGCGTATTTGTCCAACCAATATCAGTTATATGTTAGTGTTAGGTATCGCCGGCGGATCCGGTTCCGGAAAAACCTCCGTAGTGCAGAAAATCGTCAACCAATTCCCCAAACATCACGTCAGTGTACTGTCGCAGGATGCCTATTACCGCGACAACGGGGACCTCTCCCAAGCGGAAAAGGAACAGATCAACTTTGACCATCCTTCCTCCATTGAGTTCCCACTGCTGGTGGATCATATCAACCAATTGAAAGCGGGGAAAACCATCCAGATGCCGACCTACTCCTACGTCACTTGCGCACGGGGCACGGAAACCATCCCCGTCCATCCAGCCGAAGTGCTCATCATAGAAGGTATCCTCATCTTCACGAATCCTGAACTCTGCGACACCATGGACATCAAGGTCTTCGTTGATACAGATGCCGACGAACGACTCATTCGCATCATCAGCCGCGATGTCATTGAACGCGGTCGCGGACTTGACAAATCCATCCGCCACTATCGCACATTCGTAAAACCGATGCACGAACTTTTCATCGAACCCACCAAACGTCTTGCTGACATCATCATCCCCGTAGGCGGTCAGAACAACATCGGCATCGACATCCTCACCTCCAAAATCAGAGAAACACTGAAAGAAAAGATTTAACCCCTAAGCTATTAAGCTTCTAAGCTCCTAAGCCATTAAGCTTCTAAGCTCCTAAGCTATATAAGTCATATAACCAAAAAAAAACTATTTTTGTAGCTCAATTTGAAAATTCAGACAAAAATGAGAAATAAGATTTTATTTGCGTTGTTACTTTCTGTTACTCAGTTAGTTATCATCAACCTCAACAGCGTCTATGCGCAAAAACTCAAAACCGCAGATGTGCCGACAGATGTGGTGCAAACCTTAGACGAGCAGTATTCCTACGTCAAAGTGACGGGATGGATGAAAGAGGGTAACACCTACATTGCCAACATCAAAGACGGTGCCACGAATGGCAAAGTCTACATTTCTGAAGGCGGTGACTGGATCCGCACACTCTTCACGGTACCCGTGAACGAGCTGCCGTCTTCCATAACAGACTATGTTAAAGAAAATTATCCCGACTTTATCATTAGTGTCAGCAGCTTGGAGGAGAAAGAGAACGAGAGCACGCACTATTATCTCGAAGTGAAGCAGGACGGTATCGGCATGAAACCTTCCGTACTGACCTTCGCCTCCACGGGACAAAACAAGTTGATCTCCCGTGTAGATCCGGAAGGATTTTTGGATCCCACGAAGCACCAACCCGACAAAATAGAACAGGCCAAGGCCGCTGCGGCAGAACGACAGGCAGCCAAGGAAGCGGCTGCTAAGCGTGAGGCCGAAGAGAAAGCCGCCGCCGAAAAAGCAGCCAAGGAAGCCGAAAAAGCGGCAAAAGCCAATGCCGCAAAACAAGCTGCCTCAAAACCCGCCCCCTCTGCGAATAAACCGACAACTACCGCAAGCAAGCCGGCATCTACGCCTTCAAAACCCGATAATGAACCTAAAAAAGAGGCCAAGCCCAAGAAAGAAAAACCCGAACCTGTGGTGAAAGACGAACACGGCAACATCGCCATCAAAGCGAACACCGTTCCTGATATCGTATCCAAAACGCTGGTGAAGAAAGTGCTCCACCCCGCCGAACTCAACTGGTTCCTCGTGGACAGCATGTATATCGCCCGCTGCCTCAACCAAGGCAAGAAAACCGCCGTTTACATCACGCCTAAGGGCGTTTGGGAGAAGACCCTCACCATTATGCCCGAAGAATCCGTCACCGGTCTGATGGCCAAGCACCTCAACGACTTTTATCCGGGTTGGCGGTTCAAAAGCGCCGTCAAGGAGCAACGTGCTGACAAAGACGACAAGATGATGGTCGAATTTTACGAGAAAAGCAACTATAAAGCCAAGCTGGTCACCACAGTCTTCTTCGACAAAGCCGGCAAACTGATCCGCACCGTTGACCCCGACTACGAACTGGGCGGTAACGACAAAAAGGAGAGCGCAGAAGACGATGCCCTCAACAAATACTATGAAAAGATGAACATGCAGTTGGACAACGATGATGCCGCTAGCGTTCCCGAAAACGTGAAGGCCGCTTTCAAACTGAAATACCCGAAGGTGGTCAACGTGGAATGGAAAGAGGACGGCTACATGAACTATCAAGCCCACTTCTACACCACCAGGGGCAAAGAAACCTGCGTGTTCAACAACTATGGGGAACTCGTGGAGACCTGGGTGATGGGGAAGAACGAAAGCCTCTCCGCCACCATCCAAGACTATCTCAAAAAAGAGTATAAATCCTGCAAATTGAAGGAATTCTACTCCGTCAAACGCCTCGCCGACAAGCTGAACGCCTACAAGGTCATCGTGGTGGACAAGAAAACCCAAGAAGAACATGAGCTGTGGTTCAACCTTTCCGGCAAACCGATTGAATATTAAGGCAATAGGCAACAGGCAACTGGCAATAGAATATTGAGGTAAAGTTATTGATATGAAGTATTTGGAGATCAAATTGAATATTACGCCGGCGGAGCCGTGGAAAGAGGTTTACACCTCGCTCATGGCAGAGGCCGGATGCGACAGTTTCATGGATGGAGACAGTGAAAACGAGCTGCTCTGCTACATCCCTGAAAAGGATTACCAAGAGGACGTTTTCAAAGACATGCTGGGCACGCCAGCTTTTCCGGAGGTGAAAATTACTTATATCGTGACACCAATGGAGGACAAGGATTGGAATGCCGCTTGGGAGGCCAGCTACGAGCCTGTACTGATTGACGGACAATGCTACATCCGTGCCCCGTTCCACACCGCACGTCCTGATGCCAAATACGAAATCATCATAGAGCCGAAAATGTCTTTCGGCACAGCACACCACGCCACCACTGCACAAATGGTCTCTTACTTGTTGGAGACAGATGTGCGCGGGAAAGCCGTACTCGACATGGGTGCGGGCACGGGCGTGTTAGCCATCCTCGCCACGATGAAGGGTGCTGGTCCAGTTACCGCCATTGACAATGATGAATGGGCCTACCGCAATGGGGTCGAGAACGCGGAACACAATCATTGTGACCAACTAAAAGTGCTGTTGGGAGACGCTTCTCTGCTCGGCGAAGACCAATACGACATTATCTTAGCCAACATCAATCGCAATATTCTGTTACAAGACATCCCGCAATACGTTAAATGCATGAATGACGGTGCGTTGTTGTTCTTGAGCGGATTTTATGAAGAAGACCTGCCCGCCCTGCGCTACTGCTGCGCCCAAAACGGCCTGAAATACGTGGACCACAAGTCGAGAGACAAGTGGGTGGCGGCAAAGTTCGAGAAAATATAATATATTTCGAAACCTATTAATCGAAATAATCGCTCTTATTTTACCTATTTCTGAAATGGTAGAGACGATGTGCACATCGTCTCTACAACGGTTATTTCATTCCTCTGTGGGTATTTGAAATTTATGTACATTTGCACACCATTTTTCTGTGTGACAATGAAGAAACTATTGACCGTATGTATCTTGCTGTGTGTGACGGTTCTGTCTCAGGCACAGCGCTTTACCTCTTTTTCCAAAGACCCCTCCAAAACCGTGGAGGAGATGAAGGAGTTTTATGCTTCCGTACCGAAAGACCGTCAGAAGGAGGCCAAGGTTATTTTGGATTCTTTCGAATTGATGTGGACCACCCGCATGGATCCCACCAATCAGCAAGTTTTCATTGAGGAAGCCAACAAGATGGTGAAGAAAAAACACCGTCCGATTCCGCATTTCGAAAGCTATATCCGCACGTATAATATCTTCATACAAAGCCAGTATGCCAACGAGGCAGACACTTGGAAGAAAATCTTGGACTATCACATCGGTCAGAGCTCTACCTTCTTCCAAGACAAAATGAGTCTTTACGCCCACTTCTTCCAGGGCAATATCTTGAACCAAGGCGACAACGTGAAATGGGTCGCGCTCGAGGATCCCGTGCAGATGGGATTCGCCGAGGAGCCTTTCTTCGAATTCAAAAACATCGACCTGATGGGGTTTTCTGCTAAAGACAGTCTGACAGTCAGCAATATGAGCGGACGGTATTACCCTGACAAGCTACAATTTAAAGCGAACGGAGGGGTCATTTCCTGGGAGCGTGCCAGATTGGATGACGGCGTGAAAGCCGTGCTGAAAACATACGATATCGACCTTCGATTCCCGCGTGTGGTGGCCAACAACGCCCAGCTTTACTACCCAAGACTCTTTGCGCAACCCGTGATCGGGCGCGTGGAGGACAAAGCCGTGCTGCCCACCTCGGAAGAGAAAGCCACTTATCCGCGCTTTATCAGTGATGAGGCCACCCTACCCGTGAAGAACCTCTACAAGGATGTGGACTACGTGGGCGGTTTCGAAATGCGCGGTGCCTCCATTTATGGCACCGGTCAAGATGACATTCTGGCCAAAGTCACCATCTACAACGAAGGCAAAGTCATCATCACCGCCGCCTCCAGAAGCTTCCTCATCCGCCCCGCCAACTTGCTCTCCGAAGATGCCAAAGTCTCCGTATATATTGAAAACGACTCCATCTATCATCCGGCGGCCAACTTCAAATACGACAACGAAAAGAAAAGCCTGCTCATCTCCCGTCCCAAGCAAGGTGTAGGCCGTTCTCCCTTCTTCGACTCCTATCATAAACTGGATATGTACGTGGAGTCGCTGCAATGGGTCACCACGGAGAAACGCATCGAGTTGAAGCCTATCGTGGGCAACACCAGCGACCAAAAAGCCTTCTTCGAATCGCAGAACTATTACGAAGAGGGCGTGATGCACGAGATCGCCGGATACAATAACGTCAACCCGCTTTACACCCTCTGGCAACTCTTCAACAGTGCTGGCTATGAAAGTCTTACCATTGAAGATGTGATCCGCTGGTTCAACAAGCCCCCGTTGGACATCAAAGCGATGATGATCGACTTCGCTGCCCGCGGATTCATTGAATATGACATCAACAACAACCAAATTCATTACCGCAGCAAGATTGCACAATATCTTAACAACCAAGTTAAAAAGAAAGACTACGACTATATCAAGCTGGAATCCAAGACTCACTACGCCTCACTGGATTTGGCGACCAACGACCTGAAAATCACCGGTTGCGAATTCTTCGTGCTCAGTGATCCGCAGATTGTCAATGTATATCCCATGAACGAACTCGTGACGGTGAAGAAGAACCGCAACATGGTCTTTTCCGGCCGTGTTATCGGCGGTCTGTTCGATTTCGTGACCCACAACTGCCAGTTCGACTACGACCGTTTCATGGTGGACATGGACATCATCGACACGCTGATCATGTACGTGGAGGACAAGGATGGTCCCATGGACATGTACGGCGACTACAAGTTGCAGCGCGTGCGCAGCGAGATTCAGGAACTTTCCGGCGTGCTCTACGTTGATGCCCCGGGCAACAAGAGCGGCATGACCGACTACCCCGACTATCCGATTTTCGAAGCCAGAAAAGGGGGCAAGGTCTTCTACGACAAACCCGAAGTCTTAGGTGGGGTATATGACCGTAACAAGTTCTATTATGCTGTGAACCAGTTCAGAATTGTCAATTTGGACAACTTCGTAATCGACTCCATGAAGTTCAGCGGCGCTTTGATTTCAGGCGGCATCTTCCCCGATATCGCCGAGCCCTTGAAAGTGCAACCTGATTTCTCTTTGGGTTTCGTCCACAACACCAACGGTCTTCCCATGTATGGCAACAGAGGCGGTTATCAAGGCCGTATCAATCTTAGCAACAGAGGTTTGCGAGGCAAAGGAAACATCGACTACGTCACTTCGCACACCTTCTCCGACAGTCTCGTATTCTACATTGACTCCACCAATGGTTCTGCCAACAGGCACATCGTGGATGAACAGTTGGCGGGCGCGGAGTTCCCACCTGCCAGTGTGGAAGAGGCCTATATGCATTGGGAACCCTACGAGGACCAGATGTTTGTGTACACGATAACCCATCCCATGGATCTCTTTACTGAAGCCACTTTGACGGGCAACTCAAAGATCACCCCCAGCGGCATGTTCGGCACCGGCATCGTGAAGTTCAATCGTGCGGACATCTCCTCTCGGCTCTTCCAGTTCAAGCACCATGAGCTGCTGGCTGACACCGCCGACCTACGGATTTATGACATCAGCGGCGGCAAAGACGTCGCCTTTTCCACTGACAACTACAACTCTCATATCGACTTCAAGACCCGTAAGGGTCATTTCATTGCCAACGGCGAAGCCTCTGTGGTCTATTTCGTTCAAAATGAAATCAAGGCCAAATCCTCTGAATTTGAATGGGATCCGATTGACTCCACCATGCTGAGATTCAAATGGGATGATCCGCACAAAAACGTGGACATTGACAACACGCCCATCAAAGAGCTGGTGGACATGAAGAGTGTCGGCAATGAACTGTACGCAGTGGCACCCTATGTGGATTATCAGTTCACGGCAGTCACGGCGGAGTTTGACTTTGCGAAGAACGTGATTGCGGCTCACGGCGTGCGTTACATTAACGTGGGCGATGCGGCCATCACTCCCCAGCACGGAGATGTGACTATTCGGAAAAATGCGGCAATGGATCAGTTGGTGAAATCGCGCATACTGGCCGGCCGGGAGAACAAATTCCACGAACTCTACAACTGTAATACCAGCATCGTCAGTGCTACAAAATTCTTTGCCAACGGTTATTATGACTACATCGATGCTGAACAGCGCGTGCAAACGCTCTATTTCGACACCCTCTATTTCATGAAGGAGACCCGAGGCGATGCAAAAATACCGAAGGAAAAGGATTTCCACTTCAGCGACCAATTTGCCTTTGACGGACGTGCCGAGCTTCACAGCACTAACCCCTTCCTCTCCTATTTCGGTGGCGTAGAGATCATTCACGGCTGCGATTCTGTCAAACATGCCCGCATGAAGATCCTTCAACAGGTGGATCCCAACAATATCATGCTGCAAGTCCATGACCGCACGAAAGACATGGATGAGCGCAAGGTGGTGGTCGCCATTGCCTCCAGCAACAAGACCGGTCGTATCTACACCGCTTTTGGCGTGGCAAAGGACGAATTCAACGATGCTGAATACATCAACGTCTTCGGCTACATCACCTACGACAAAGAAACCCGTGAATTTAAAGCTGCCTCCAAAGAGAAATTGATGGATCCTTCGATTCCCGGCAACATCATCACCTTGAACACAGACAACTGTGAGGTGCATGGCAGCGGCAGCATCGATATGGGTGCTAAGCTGGGACGTGTCGATTTCGTCACTAACGGTACCATTGTCAACTACATGCTCGCCGACTCTGCAGAGATGCATCTCACCACCTCCATTGATTTCTTCTTCAATGAGAAATCCATGGACATTATGAATAAAGCATTGGAAAATACCACGTTGGATTATGTGGATGTCTCTGGCGATGAAGCATACGATTTGGCGCTGTATAACATTCTGGGAAAAACGGAATACGACCGCTATCAGCGCAGTACGGCTCTCGGCCAAAACCGCCGTCTGCCCGATGCCCTGCAGGTGAAGTTCCTCTTCTCCAACATTGACTTTGAATGGGACAAGGAACAGTCCACCTTCAAATCCCAAACCAAACTGCCGTTGATCGTCTGCGGCGGAAAACAACAATACAAGATGGTACCGGGTCGCATTGTCATTGAAAAACGCGGTTCCCGCAACCGTTTGTACCTCTATTTCGAATTTGACAACCACTTCTTCTATTACCAATTCGACAACAATGCCGTCTCCGCCTTCTCTTCCGACAAGAATTTCAACGATGCTATTTCAAGCGTGAAGCCCAAGAACAGATTCCAAGCCCCCGACCAAGCCAAGGGACTTCCTTCCTTCACATACAAATTGGGTAACAGAAGTTTGAAGAACAAATTTGTCAAGAAGTATTTTACTGATATTGAGGAAGAAAACGAGACTGAAGAGTAATGGATAGGATTTGGATAGCGGGGCCCTGTGCGGCAGAGAGTCGTGAACAAGTGCTCACCACCGCTGAGCAGCTGGTGACGTGCGCCCGTAACGCGAATATTCCGCTGCACTATTATCGGGCCGGCGTGTGGAAAGTGCGCAGTACCCCTAACAGCTTTGCCGGCGCAGGAGAGGTGGCACTCGACTGGCTGCAAGAGGTACAGCACCTCTACCACATCCCCGCCTGCGTAGAAGTGATGAACGCTGAACAGGTGGAATTGTGCGCTAAACATGACATCCGCATCGTATGGGTGGGTGCACGTACAGCCGTCAACCCCATTGATGTTCAACAGATTGCCGATGCAGTACAACACTCCAATTTCACCGTCATGGTGAAGAACCCGATGATTCCCGACCTCAAACTATGGATGGGCAACATCGAAAGATTCCGACAGGCAGACATCCAACAAGTGATCGCCATCCATCGCGGATTCCCTGATGCCAACGAGAATGTCTATCGCAATACTCCTCTTTGGCACATCCCCATTGATCTCAAAGTACAGATGCCCGAACTGCCCATCCTTTGCGACCCATCCCATTTGTGCGGACAAGCGCATTTGATTCCTGAAATCGCACAACTCGCTATGAACTACGGATTTAACGGTCTCATGACCGAATGTCATTGCCAACCTGCGCAAGCCCTGTCCGACACAGAGCAACAACTGTCTCCAGAAGCCTGGGCCTCGATGATCTCCCAACTGGATTTACGCACTGGCGGTTCCGACTTGGAGCTGTTAAAACAGCGCACCGTACTCGAAAACATCGACCACCAAATCAGCGAACTCCTCTACCAACGGATGAAAACGGTGGACGAAATCGCAGACATCAAGCGGAAAAATCATATTGCTGTCGTGCAACCCCAGCAATGGCATCACGTGGTGCAACGTTACATGAAACACTCTGAAGATACATCATATCAGACATTTATAGAACAATTTCTGGAATTACTCCATCAATCATCCATCAATCGACAAAAATAGAGCAACATGAACACAGAATCATCAAATCGCAACGGATGCCTCATCTTTTTATGGATACTGGTCGCATTTTTAGCAGGTTTCTCGTTTGGACTTCGTAAAAGTCCGCACCGACTGAGCAAAGCCGGCAACGAGCAGCTAAAGAAGATGAGCGAAGTGATGAGCTATATCGACCAATATTATGTAGATGATGTTAACACAGATTCCATCTATGGACTGGCTATCAACGCAATGCTTCAGGGATTGGACCCGCACTCCAGCTATGCCAGCGTTGAAGAGAATAAAACCATGATGGAGACGCTGGAGGGTTCGTTCGAGGGCATCGGCATACAGTTCAACATTATGAACGACACGTTGATGGTGGTATCGGTCATCTCCGGCGGTCCTTCCGAAAAAGCGGGTTTGATGGCCGGCGACCGCATGATTGAAGTGGATGGCAAATCCATTGTCGGCATTAAAAACGACCAAGCATTCAAGCTGTTGCGTGGAAAGAAAGGCTCCAAAGTCAAAGTCGGTATCCTGCGACCGGGATTCAAGGACAAATACACCTACGAAATCACCCGAGGCGTAATTCCCACCTACACAGTGGATGTTTCCTACATGATAGACAAGCAGACCGGATATATCAAGCTGAACGAATTCGGCAGCACCACGGCCAAGGAATTCAGCAACGCCATCATGAAGTTGAAACGACAGGGCATGAACCAATTGGTTGTCGATCTGCGCGGCAACGGCGGCGGTTTCTTGGATGCAGCCGTCAGCGTTTGTGACGAATTTTTGGGCAACAAACAGAAAATCGTCTCCATTGAAGGTTCCAAAGAACGTCCACAGGTCATCTACGCCTCCCGCAAAGGAGATTTCGAGGAAGGAAAGGTCGTGATTCTGATTGACGATTTCAGCGCGTCCGCCAGCGAAATTGTGGCCGGTGCACTACAAGACAACGACAGAGGCACCATCGTTGGACGACGTTCCTTCGGTAAAGGTCTCGTGCAAAGGCAGTTCGATCTTTCCGACAAATCCTCCATCCGACTGACCACCTCCCGCTACCATACCCCCAGCGGTCGTTGCATCCAGCGCGATTACGAGAACGGAACGGAAGCCTACTATGAGGATATCTACAACCGTCTGCTCAACGGCGAAATGGAGAGCATCGACAGCATCCATCTTGATTCCTCCAAAGTGTACCATACGGCTAACGGTCGCACCGTTTATGGCGGTGGCGGCATCATGCCCGATATTTTCGTGCCCCTCGACCGCGGCAAAGAGTTGGACGCCTACTACGATATCGCCAACACTTCAGCGCTCATCCAGTTTGCCTTCCACTACACCAACGAGCATAAAACGGCCTTGCAAAAGCAGTACCCCGACATCAAATCATACGTTGCCGGCATGACTGTCTCAGACCAAATGTTACAGCAACTGGTCAGTTATTACGAGAAAAACAACAAGAAAAAAGTCTCGAAGATGTCCGCCAACTCCGCCAAAGAACTAAAAACGTGGCTGAAAGCGCTGATCGGCCGAAACCTCTACGGTGACGAAGCCTTCTATCCCGTCGTCAATAAAACGGATCCAGTGATTAACAAGGCGTTGGAAGTCCTAAAGTAGAGACGCAAAACATTGCGTCTCCGATGCAAAACATTGCATCTCCATAGATTACCGCATCCGAACCCGACGCAAATCCAGCATATTCACTGGATTGGTTCCCAACCCCTGCACGTTTTTCTGCACAAAACGAGCTACTTTGTCATAATAGAGAATGACGAACGGGGCATCCTCCACCAAAATGGCATCCATTTGGGCATAATATTCGTTGCGCAAAGAATCTTCCGTGCACTGTTGCGATTTCTCGTACAGTTTGTCGAAAACGGGGTTCACGTAATGGGTATAGTTAGAGCCCACAGGCTGCAAATTCTTGGAATAGAACAGCGACATTTGGTTCTCTGCGTCAGGATAGTCGCAAATCCAAGAGCCGCGGAAGAATGGCAATTGGTAACTGCGCATCATTTGGCGTTGTTGAGCCGCCTGTGCCACATCCAACTTCAATGTGATGCCGAGCTCTTCCAACTCGTGCTGGATATATTGGCAAAGATCCGCATACTGCGCTGACACCGTGAGGGTAATCTCTGGCAAACCCTTCCCATTGGGATACCCTGCTTCCGCGAGTAATTTCTGCGCCTTCTCAGGATTGTAGTCATAACCTCCCGTCCGTTCCGGATTATAGGACGGCATTCCACGCGGCACAAACCCGCCAACCCCAGCATAACCCATGTTGCTACGGAGGTATTTCATCATCTTATCCCGGTCGAATCCGTAATTGATGGCCTGCCGCACACGCTTGTCCAACAACGGATTCTTCTTGCCCGTTGGTTTCAGATTGAAACCCAAGTATTCTGTATTGAGATAAGGGCCTGTAATCAGCTTGATCTTATCCGCATATTCAGGATTCAGCCGTCCATCCTTCGTCAGCAAAGCATCCTTGTAACTGGGGTCCACGCCAGACATAAAATCCAGCGTTCCTTTCATAAACTCCATAAACACAGACTGTTTCTCCACGATGAAGGAGATGGCAACCGCATCAATGTAGGGCAGACGGTTCCCAGCGGAGTCCTTCTCGAAATAATGAGGATTCTTACGCATCACGAGTTTAACCCCCTCTTCCCACATCTGCATTTGGAACGGACCTGTCCCGACCGGAAATTTGCGGTAATCCTTGCCGTAATGCTCCACAACTTCGTGTGGCACTACGGAACAGTATTTCATCGTCAAAATACCCAAAAACGGCGGGAAAGGCTCAGTCAACTCTATTTGTAAAACAGTGTCGTTCAATGCTTTGAAAGCAGGATTCCCCTGTGCATCACGTTTCACCTTCTGAAAAATCCACGCCCCAGGCGAGGCCACATCCGGACTGAGAATACGGCTCAAACTATAGACAAAATCCGCCGCAGTCACGAATCGCGGTTCCTTGAAAGGGAAATACTCTGTCTGATGGAAACGCACGTCATCGCGCAACACAAATGTATAAGTCTTCCCATCTTCCGAAATGGTCCAGCTTTTTGCAATGGCTGGCACAATCTGCAGGTTCTCATCCATATCAACCAAACCGTTGTAAAGTTGATTGCAAGGCCAAATTGTCGACTGTCCAGAAGCATACGCCGGATCCAACGACAAAATGCCGGACGATTCATTATAATGGAAAATTTGCTTATCGGGATGGTCGAACTTTGTCTTGCAAGAAGACAATAATACCATAATTACCCATACAATAGCGCAAAAACGTCTCATACTATGACAAGGCTTGGTTGATCTTCTTGGAAGATTCCAACAAGGAGTTATATTCTTCAGGAGTAATATCAACGTAGAAGTAATAGATGGGGTTCACCGGTTTGCCGCCCTTGATGACTTCATAGTGAAGATGCGAGCCGGAAGACATACCTGAAGACCCCACATATCCAATCAGTTGGCCGCGTTTCACCTTTTGTCCCGGTTTCACCGCTGCCTTAGACATGTGAGCATACAAGGTCTGGTAGGAATATCCGTGGTTCAGCACCACACAGATGCCATAACCCGAACCTGGTTTCTCGCGAGAAACCGTTCCATCCGCAGTGGCATAGATGGGCGTTCCTTTCGGGGCTGCAATGTCGATACCGGTATGATTGCGTAACGTCTTGAGAATCGGGTGATAACGTCTTCCAAAACCGGAAGTGATGGTGTACATGTTTTTCAACGGACGGATAGCGGGAATAGCCGCCAACATTTCCGCCTTGGAATTGGCAATCTTCTCTAACGTATCCAAAGACTTGGTCTGAATGGCCAGTCTGACTGTCAGTTGATCCGCTTTTTTGTTGGCCACCTTCAGCAAAGAATAGGCTTCGGAACGCGACAGACTGTCAAAGCGCGTGTCCTCAATCAACAACGGATAACGTTCTTCCGCCGGCACCGGTTCTGTTTCAAAGACATTGCGGTACACATTGTCGTCACGATCCTCAATATCCGCCAACACCTCCGACATCACGTCAATGCGGGCATTCAGGTAGTCCACCTCCTCCTTCAACTCATTGTTCTCTCTTTCCAGAATTTTAACCTTCGGTGAATCAACAAAGTAGAATCCAATCCACACGAACACCAACGCAAAAGCCACACCGCTCGCGAACACCCATGCAATACGTTTGAACAGGTGTTTGAAGCTGAGCTTGACCTTCTCGTAGGTCAGCGTTTTCGGATTAAAATGATAGAAGGACTTGGGCATTTTGACTAATTACATCCGATACAAATTTGGTCGCCTACTTTATAACTATTGATGTTGCCGCTATTTCTCTTGATGAGTATTTTAAGCTGGATACCATACTTTTGAGCGATATAACGATACGTGTCACCTTCCTGCAAAGTATGATATGGCACAGAAGATTTCGTGCTCTTCATTTCGAGATAGATCACCTCATCCTCAATAGGTTCCGAGCCGTCATAGACATCGTTGTAGAGACGCAAGTTCTTTTCTGTCATCTGCAATGCTGCCGCCAGTTTTTGATAGGTGTCGCCCGGACGCGCCAAGATAAACTTCGTCTTGTTATTTTCATAAACCGGACGGCTGGTATACGGATAGTAAGCTGATTTATAAGGTATTGAATAAGGATCCAACACGAAGACATTCAATCCATTCACCTTCTCCGGCATGGGATTGGACGCTTGAGCTGCAGGTTTTACAACTTCTTGAGTCAGTTTAGGTTGCTCTTTCGGTTTGTTGTTCTTTTCCACAATCACCTGAATGCCATTCACTTCCATAGTATCAGGTTTTGCGGTGTTTTTCTTCGGTTCCTCTTTAGGCTTCGGATTTTCCTTGGGTTTCTGCTCCTGAGTCGGGGTTTGGGCTACCGGGGCTTGCTCCACCTGCTCCAGTTTAGGTTGTACCGTTGGTTTCGGTTCCACATTGGTCACAACCGGTTTTGCTGCAGGTTCTGTCGTCGGTTTGGGAGCCGGAGTCACACTTGGGTGCTCGTTCACCCCAATACGCTCTGGCTCAGGTTTCTGCATAGCACGTAACGCTTCGGTATCACCCATTTTCTGCGCCACTTTGCGGTCATAATGCATCAGATAGTATTTCTCAATGATGGAGACCAGCGTGTCAGCATACTTTGGGTTGCCGGAAAAACCAGCCTCCAACAGTCCCTGTGCCCATGATTTGTAATCCGTGATAGGGAAATAGAACAGTTTCACATAGCGGCTACGGGTTGACAAAAACAGCGAATGGTCACGATAGGACGCCGCATCGGTGTCATATTTCCGATAACAGTTCTCGTGATTATTGTCATTCGGACGATAGTAGGTGTCGCCAGTCCACTCCTGTGTATGACACATGATGGCAAAGTGGTTGTGGCACTCCCGCACCAAATCGTTGGTACCCGCCTGCGACGCATAGATGGCCTGTGCCAGCGTGATGCTCGCGGGAACTCCGTAGAGTTCCATCTCCTGCATCGCAAGGTCCTTGTAATCATCAATGTAATCATAAATGCGATCCTCCATCGTATATTGGGCAAATCCGATGGACAACAGGCAAATCGCCGCCGCTAAACAAAATATCTTTTTCATCATTCTAAAATTATCTTCTTAATAAAATCTGGTCACCTGGATGAATCGTGGAATCCTCTTCCAACATATTGTATTTCAGAATATAACGAAGCTGGACACCGTACCTTTGTGAGATATAACGCAGTGTCTCTCCTTCTTGCACCGTATGTATTCTAACCGCATTTCCACGGGCTTTGGCTTCCACATACACGATTTCGTTCGCCATAGGCTCATCGTTTGGCCCAGCATCATTGAATTTACGCAGATTTTCAGACATCACGAGAATATCTTGTGCGATTTTTTCGTAAGTATCTCCTTCTTCGGCAATCACAAAGTACGTATTGTTGTTCTTGAATACCTTACGATAGGTGAATGGGCTCTGATCCGACGGGTATTCGCTGCCGATTGCGGTAAACACCTTTTTGCCATGCTTGTCTGTTTTGGAAGGTTTTTCGGCAGGCTTGGTATTATCCGCCACGGGCTTGTTCTCCGGTTCTGTCAATGGACATTTACCATACGTTTTCTGCCAAATCGTGTCCAACGCAGCAATGTTAAAGCGTTCAATGAGGCTAATCAACCGGTCGGCATACTGTGGGTTGGTAGCGTAACCATCCTGCTTCAAGGTCCGCGCCCAAGACTTGTAGTCCATAATGTCCAATTCGAAGAGATTCGAATAGCGTTTCCGGGTGGTCAGGAATAGGGAATGGTCGTTGTAGGACTCTTCCACGGATTCATATTTGCGGAAGCACTCCTGCAACTCGTCATCGTCAATGAGGATGGTATCACCCGTCCATTCGGCGTGACATTTGATGCCGAAATGGTTGTTGCCTTCCGTAGCCAAACGGCTTTTCCCACAGGCGCTCTCGAAAATGCCCTGCGCCACCGTGATACTAGCCGGAATCTTATACTCCTGCATCTTCTTTAGCGCCACATCCGAATACCGCGTGATATAATCACGGATATCCTGCTCATTATACTGCGCAGATGCCACAAGTACGGACATCAGTCCAACCACAACACACAATATCGTTTTCCCGAAATTATCCATTTTCAATTATCAATTAAGCTAATGCTTCCAAGACCAATTTAGTATAAAACTGTTTAATATCCAGCCCTATGCATTTCACCTGCGCAGGGATAATGCTCAATGCGGTCTGCCCGGGTATGGTATTAACCTCTAAGAAGTAAGGTTTCTTTGCCTCTTCATCGAGAATAAAGTCCACACGGACGATGCCTTTGCAATCGAGTTGGCTGAATACCGTTTCGGCATATTCGCGCACAAGCTCCTGCATATCGGGGGCAATGTCCGCCGGCGTAATCAGCTTATGACCCACATCCGTGTATTTAGCGTCATAGTCGTAAAATTCGTTGTTGGCTACGATTTCGGTGATGCCAAGCATCTTCACGTTGCCGTATGCGGATGTGACGCCGCACGCCAGCTCGCGACCGTGAATCATCCGCTCCACAATCAACTGGTTGTCATATTTCAACGCCTCCTCAAAAGCCTGCTGCAGCTCCTCGCGACCATGCACCTTCGTCACCCCCACGCTGGAACCGGAATTGCAAGATTTCACAAAGCAGGGATAACCGCAAACTTCCTCAATGCGCTCGATATCAATCGGATCTCCCGCATAAAAATGCAAGGACGGGGCGATGGGAATTCCAAGCTGGGCAACGGCAAGGTTGCAGTAAAACTTGTTGAATGTCAAGGCTGAAGGGAAGCTGGTGCAACCCACGTAAGGCAGCTTGATCATCTCGAAATAGCTCTGCAGTTTGCCGTTTTCACCCGGAGTACCGTGAATGGCAATGAACGCGACATCAAAAACAATTTTCTGACCGTCAATGGTCAACGAAAAATCATTCTTGTCGATCTGGAAAATCCGTCCGTCAGCAGTTTTATGATGCCAGTCACTCCCTTTGAAATGAATCAAATAGGGTTCGAACAACGTCTTGTCCAACTGTTGAAAAATGTTGTCACCTGATCTCAAAGAGACTTCATATTCACCAGAGTCTCCGCCTGCTATAAGTGCAATTTTATACATTGTTATACTATATTATATACAAATTGCAAATATAGCTTTATTCTGAGCGTATCCCCCAGCAAAATAAAATGTTTTTTAACAACAAAATGTGTGTTATTACGACAGTTGTTGAGCCGTATAAAAACGATAGTATGCTCCTTGTTTTTCCATCAGTTCCGCATGGGAACCCATCTCCTCGATCTGTCCGTCTTTGAGGAACAAAATCTTGTCTGCGAAACGTATCGTACTGAGTCTGTGGGCGATAACAATCCCAGTATGATGCTTAATATAGGGCAACAAAGCTTCTTGAAAAAGGCGTTCCGACTCGTTGTCCAACGCCGACGTTGCTTCGTCAAGGATGAAGATCTGCGGGTTCTTGAGGATGGCGCGGGCGATGCTGATTCGTTGCCGCTGTCCGCCGGAAAGTCTCATTCCACGGTTGCCGACACCCGTCTGATAACCGTCTTCCAGCTCCATGATGAAGTCGTGAGCCTGCGCAATCTTCGCAGCAGCCACTACCTCCTCTTCCGTCGCATGGTCCACCCCGATGGTGAGATTGTTATAGATGGTATCGTCAAACAGAAACACATCCTGATTCACAATGCCAAACAATCCTCTCAAATCTTGCAAGGCGTATTGATTGTGCGGCACTCCATCGATCAGGATTTCACCAAAACGGATGTCATAAAACCGAGAAAGCAGATCCACCAAAGTGGATTTGCCACTGCCGGAAGGTCCCACTATCGCCATGGTTTCCCCCTTTTTCAAAGTAAAACTCACATGCCGCAACACCTCACACTGCTCGGCATCGTCAACATTGTCATGATAGGAGAAACTAACATCCTTGAAAGTGATCTCATTATGGAACTCATTGATATGCTTCGGGTTATCTGCGTCTTTAATCTTCTCGTCCGCATCTATCACCTCATAGATTCTAGAGGCGGCACTCAGTCCCTTTCGCATCTGATAGTAGGTAGTAGCCAGGGATTTGGCAGGTGGAATCATGCGGGCGAAAACCACAAAGTAGAGCATGAACGAAGCCCCCTTTGCTGCAAAGTTCTCCGGAAACGCCACCAACCCAATCAAAGAGATGACCAAGGCGGCAAAAATACATAGAAACTCTATCAATGGGGATCCCAACTCCTTGATTCTGAAAATCTTCTTGTTCAAACGGTAAAATTGGAAATTCTCTTTCCGAAACTGCTCAGAGACGTACGACTGCGCATTGTAACCCTTGATGACCCGCAGTCCATCCACAGCTTCTTCAAAATAAGAGGTCATCCGCCCCAACAGTCCCTGCGACCTCAAAGAATAGTTGCGGATATTTTTCCCAATCACCGAAAGGATGAGCCCCATAAACGGCAAGATGACCAAGGTCACCAAACTGAGTTTCACACTGATGGTGAAGAGGGTGATCAAGTAGGCGATAATCAGAAACGGGTCTCTGCAAATGGCCAACAACGAAGAGATGATCGACCATTCCACTTCCAAAACATCCGCACCCATACGGCTTACCATATCACCGGAACGCTGCTCGGTGTAAAACGACAACGGCAGGCGAATCAGTTTGCGGTAGAACTCGTCGCGTATATTGAAAAGGATGCCCGAACGGATATGCGAAAGCCAATACATGCCCGCATAACGACACGAATTCGAGAGAAATGAGAGCAAAATCATCGTTCCCGCAATAAAAAGCAGCGCGGAAGCCTGTCCGTGATGCTCAATCACTGCATTCATGTAATAATAGAACGTATCGATAAGGTATTGTGGGGTAAAGGAAAACGCAGGACGCACCGTCACCGGCTCCACCTGATGGAACAGCACCTGCAAGAACGGCACCAACAGCGTGAGGGTGAATATGGAGAAAAACGCATACAACAACTGCACCAACAGAATGAGCGCAATTTGTAACTTATAGTTTTTCAGATAGTTTAAGATTCTTCCAAGATAATCCATGCCTTTTCAAATCGGCTGCAAAGGTACGATTTTTGTTTCTTAAATTTTTGTACTTTTGCGGCGCAAAAATAATATTATGGCAAACTATCCTGATTCCATTGACAAAATCACGAAAGCGCGGCTCAGACTCTCGACTTTCGGCTCCATCTTCAGCATTGCGCTGACGATGTTTTTCATAGGAGCGTTGAGCTTTTTCGCCTTTTTCTCAATGAGATACCTCCAAAACCTCTCCCAAAAGATTGAAATGGAAGTGCTTTTCTACTCCGACATCAAAGAGGCCGACATCGACGCGCTGGAGAAGAAAATCAAACTGGAACCCTATATCGAAAACTCACGGGTCTCTTCTCGCGAGGAAAACACCCGTACCGCTCAGAAAATCATCGGCAGCAATTTCACCGAAGTGATCTCCAACCCTATCAACGCCTCCATCATCATCAATGTGAAACCCGATTACGCCAATTCAGACTCCTTAAACAAGATTTCCAAAGAGCTCAAACGTAATCCTATCGTACAAGACGTTGATTATCCGGACTTTATCGTAAAATCCATCAGCGACAACTTCAAACGGGTACAACTGGTGATTCTGATTATCTGCGCTGTATTCATGCTGATTTCCATGCTCTTGGTTGCCAACTGCATCCGGCTGAACATTTTCGCCAAACGCTTCAACATCAAGAGTATGCTGTTGGTCGGTGCCACCCCGAAATTTGTACGCAAACCGTTCGTCACCAAAGGTTTGCTGCAAGGAATATGGGGCGGTTTGATTGCTGTGGTCTTGCTGGCACTCCTGCTGCTTTACGGCAACAACGTTGCACCCGACTTCGTGGATTTCTCCGCCATGCTCTACATTGTCATCATTCTCTCCGCTGTCTTCGTTTTCAGCATCCTTTTCACCATCCTGATTTCAACCTTCTCCGTCAACCGATATATCCGCATCAACGACGAGAGATTATATATGTAAAAAATCAACAATCCATAAAATATGAGTTCAAACACCAACAATGAAAATGTAAAGGGCAACCGTCCGCCGTTGTTCCGCAAAATGAATTACATCCTGATGGGCGCAGGCGCGCTCCTGCTGCTCATCGGCTACATCTGTCTGAGCGGCGGTGGCGTCCCTGACGATGTTTTCGACGGCGAAATATTCAACACCCGCCGTATCGTGGTGGCCCCGATCCTGATTTTCCTGGGTCTTCTGACCGAAATCGTAGCCATCATGTGGCATCCCAAAGCTACAAAAAACGACAACGAATAACATCTGAACATGAGCTGGTTAGAAGCGCTGATTCTGGGAATCATTCAAGGATTGACAGAATTTTTGCCCGTCAGCAGTAGCGGGCACCTCACTATTTTGTCCCACTTCTTTGGCTTGGAAGGTGAGTCGAACCTGACGATGATCGTAGCCCTTCACGTGGCTACCGTGCTGAGCACGCTGACCATCTTATGGAAGGAAATTGTCTGGATTTTCAAGGATTTGTTCACCAAACAGTCCTGGAAGAGCTATTCCGGACTGAACGACGGCACCCGTTACGCCATCAACATCCTGATTTCGATGATTCCCGTGGGCATTGTCGGATTCTGTTTCAAGGATACGGTAGAGGAGATTTTCGGTTCCGGCTTGCTGATTGTCGGCATCATGTTGTTGGTCACGGCAGCTCTGCTGGCATTCTCCTACTTTGCCAAACCGCGTCAACGCGAGGAGATTTCCCCGCTTCATGCCTTCATCATTGGTATCGCCCAGGCGGTGGCCGTCATGCCCGGTCTTTCCCGTTCTGGCTCCACCATCGCCACCGGCCTTCTCTTGGGTAACAAGAAAGAAAAGATAGCGCAATTCTCTTTCCTGATGGTTATTCCCCCTGTGTTGGGCGAAGCGCTGCTGGATGCCAAAGACATCGCCGAGCAAGGTTTCAGCACCGCTATGAACGGCATCTCCGCCGGCTCCATGATTGTAGGCTTCCTGGCCGCCTTCATCACCGGCTGCCTAGCCTGCAAATGGATGATCAACATCGTGAAGAAGGGCAAACTGATCTGGTTCGCCGTTTACTGCTTGATAGTCGGCATCTTAGCCATTATCTTTGGATTATGCTAAAGAAGATGATCCACGATGTCACCTTCGAACTTCCTCCGGACTTGGAAATCAATCCGGAAGGTGATTTATTGTTGTTCGACAAGCCTTACAAATGCACCTCTTTTGATGTGGTCGGCAAAGTGCGCAAACAAGTACAGCGCGCTGTAGGTCATCGCGTCAAGGTAGGTCACGCCGGCACTTTGGATCCCCTTGCTACCGGACTCCTGCTGATTTGCGTGGGCAAGATGACCAAACAGGTCGATGCCTTGCAGGCACAGGAGAAAACCTACACGGGCACCTTCATGATGGGGGCAACCACTCCGAGTTACGATTTGGAGAAGCCGATTGATGCCACTTTTCCATACGAGCATATCACCAAAGAAATGGCGGAAGAAGCCGCTCGCTCGTTCACTGGTGAAATCCAGCAAGTTCCGCCAATTTTTTCCGCCGTGAAACACCAAGGCGAACGTTCCTACGAAATCGCCCGTCGCGGAGAAGAGGCTCAACTAGCCGCCAAGAGCATCACTATTTACGAATTCGAAATCACCCGTTTCGAGTTGCCGGAAATCGACTTCCGCATCCGCTGCTCCAAGGGTACCTACATCCGCGCCCTGGCCCGCGACTTCGGCCAAGCACTGAACAGCGGTGCCCACCTCACCGCCCTGCGCCGCACGCGCATCGGCAGCCTCTGCGTGGAGGACGCGATTCAGCCGGAAATCATTTAGCTATTGGCTATTGGCTAACAGCAAACAGCTATCATTCGCAAAAAAGGCGACCCTGTTTGGATCGCCTTGTAAGTCCTAAATCTCAAGTCTAACGTTTTATTCCGCCAGCAGCAAAATCTTGTCTTTGCTGACCTCGACCACGCCGCCGCGGATGTCGAAGAACTGCTCCTGATTCTGTTCATCCATCACTTTCACGCGGCCTTCCTTCAACGCGGAAACCAGCGGAGCGTGGGACTTTAGAATTTCGAACAATCCGTCAATACCGGGAAGCTGCACCAAAGAGACCTCTCCGGTAAACAAAGTACTTGCAGGAGTGATAATCTCTAACTTCATAACTCCTTATTTTACAGCTGCCAACTCTTTTTCACCCTTTTCAATAGCCTCTTCAATAGTGCCAACGTAGCTGAAGGCGCTTTCGGGCAGATGGTCAAGTTCACCATCCAGAATCATGTTGAAGCCCTTGATCGTATCCTCAATGTTGACGAATTTGCCGGGCATACCGGTAAACTGCTCTGCCACGAAGAACGGCTGCGACATGAAACGTTGCACACGGCGTGCGCGGTTCACGGTCTTGCGGTCCTCTTCGGAAAGTTCTTCCATACCAAGGATGGCGATGATGTCCTGCAACTCCATGTAACGCTGCAGACACTCTTTGACGCGCTGGGCAGTATTGTAGTGTTCCTCACCCACGATGTCAGGCGACAGAATACGGGAAGTGGAATCCAACGGATCAACAGCAGGATAGATACCCAACTCAGAAATCTTACGGCTCAACACCGTTGTAGCATCCAAGTGAGAGAAAGTCGTAGCAGGCGCCGGGTCAGTCAAGTCATCGGCAGGCACGTAAATAGCCTGCACAGAGGTGATGGAACCGCGCTTGGTGGAGGTAATACGTTCCTGCATGGTACCCATTTCCGTAGCCAGTGTCGGTTGATAACCCACAGCTGAAGGCATACGGCCGAGCAATGCGGACACCTCGGAACCTGCTTGCGTGAAGCGGAAGATGTTGTCGACAAAGAAGAGGATATCGCGACCGCCGGTCGTCTCGTCACCGTCGCGGTAGCCTTCAGCCACGGTCAGTCCGGACAAGGCCACGCGGGCACGTGCTCCAGGGGGTTCGTTCATCTGTCCGAAAACCAAAGTAGCCTGTGATTTGGCGAGTTCGGCCATATCAACCTTCGAAAGATCCCAACCGCCTTCCTCCATGCTCTTCATAAACGCATCGCCATAGCGGATGACACCTGATTCAAGCATTTCGCGCAACAGATCGTTACCCTCACGAGTACGCTCACCTACGCCGGTAAACACAGTAGTGCCGCCATAGTTCTTAGCAACGTTGTGGATCATTTCCATGATGAGGACCGTCTTGCCCACACCTGCACCGCCGAAAAGGCCGATTTTACCGCCCTTGGCGTAAGGCTCAATCAGGTCAATGACTTTGATACCCGTATACAAAACTTCCTGAGTGGTGGAAAGATTGTCGAATGTAGGCGGTTGACGGTGGATGTCGCTGCGCTTTTTGGATTCGATGGCTCCGATACCGTCAATGCTTTCGCCGATAACGTTCATCAATCTACCGTTGATGTTTTCGGTCGGCATGGTGATCATACGCCCAGTAGCCAACACTTCCATACCACGTTTCAAGCCGTCAGTGGAATCCATCGAAATGCAACGCATTGTGTTCTCACCGATATCCTGCTCACATTCCAAAATAAGCTTTTCGCCGTTGTCTCTGCGCACTTCCAGTGCATCGTAAATATTGGGCAGTGTGATACTTTCGTCAAAATGGACGTCAACGACAGCACCAATTATCTGAGATATCTTTCCTTTTATCTGTTCTGACATATAATTACAATAATTATTCTTTCAAAAATTTGAGCCGCCAAAGATATAAAAATTACGGATAGAAAAGCATGAAAAAAAAATTTCGTCAAACTGTCGAACCATATCAAAAAAAGTGTATTTTTGCCGCCGAATTCATAAGCGGAAGTAGCTCAGTTGGTAGAGCACAACCTTGCCAAGGTTGGGGTCGCGAGTTCGAGTCTCGTTTTCCGCTCTTCTGTAGAGACGATGTGCACATCGTCTCTACATTTTTTTATGCACATCGCCCCAACGTATTTTATCACACATCGTTTCGATGCGTGATATGCACACACCGTCTCAACGTGCTATTAAACGAAATTTTCTCTGATTAACCGTGAATGATTCTGAAATCTCCTTAAAGATTGCAGCGTCGCATTGCTACAACGTTTCCCCTAACATTTCCTGATAGGTTTCCCCCGTGCACACCACCAAGTCGGCGCGCTTGCACTTCTCTTCTTGCGGGATTTGGCGCGACATGCGCTGACGAATGTCCTCTTCCGACAACTGCGGGTTACGGGCCTTGATGCGCTTGATACGCAACGCTTCGGAAGCATCGGCCACGATGATTTTGTCGAAATAAGAATCCAAACCATATTCAAAGAGGATGGCCGACTCCATCATCACCGCATGTGTGTGCTGAGCTTCCGCCCATTGCTCGAAATCGCGCATCACGTATGGGTGCACGAAACGACTTAAACGTTGCAGAAAGGCCTCATCTTCAAAAGATTGGGAGAGCTGGGACATATTCAGGCTGCCATCCGGAAGCCACAAACGCTCCTCTGGAAATTCTCCTCGGAGCGCTGTCAGAAATGCAGGTTGGCGATAGAGCTTTTTGGCTTCGTCATCGGCATAATAGACCGGAATCCCCATCTCACGGAAATGGGTGGAAAGGTAGGTCTTGCCCGTACCTATACCGCCGGTCAACCCGATTTTTAACATATTAACGGAGATAGAAGGTGATCACCTCGGGCGATGAAACAGAGACCAACTCAGAACCGAAATTATGCGTGGAAAGGAACTCGCACATCTCCTTGTTGGTGAAAGTATAAACGGTCACCTTGTTTTTCGGCTTGATCAAATCGCTTACCGACACCGTCACCACCTTCTCTTTATCAGAAAAGGGTTTAGTCAAGTATCGGAGTCCTTTCTGATTAAAAGTCAGCTCCAAAATCGTGTCCGACATGGTCACAGACTTTCGACCTTCGGGCAAGTTATCGCACACCAGCTTGTACTCATAGGTCATCTTGTAATCCTTTGACAAGGTGACCAGCAGCCAACAAGCGATGGAGATCAAAAGACAAACTATAAAGGCCAGTGAAGGAAGCTTCACTGGCACGTGGGGTTTACTTTCAGCCATTTTTATTCGTTTTCTTGCTTCTCTTCTTTCTTTTCAGCCGGCTTTTTGCCCAAGGCGGCCTCATTGAACGAGATAGCGGCTTTGTCGACCTCAATACGCACATCATGTGCAATCTCAATGGTGAAGGTGGAATCCTTGATATCGACTATTTTGCCGTGAATACCGCCAATGGTGACCACTTTGTCGCCTTTTTGGAGGCTATTGCGGGCCTCTTCGATTTTTTTCTGTTTTTTCTGCTGAGGACGAATCATGAAGAAGTAGAAAATGAGAATCATCAGCAGGATGAAAATAAGCATGGAGGAACCGCCGCCAGCGGGAGATGCCGCAGGAGCCGCATCCATCAAAGGGAATAATCTATTCAGCATACGTTTATTGTTTATTTGTTAGACTATATTTGTTAACTAATTATTTGCTTGAAGAAACCTTCGCCGTAATGGTGAGAATAGTTTCCGATGGATAGGTATTCGCACCCACCAGAATACGTTTTTCCACCGATCCTTTTTGTCCTTTCGAATCAAAAGTAACGGTAATCTCACCGCTCTCACCAGGACGTATAGGCGCTTTCGGAGGCTGCGAAGTCGTACATCCGCAAGTGGCCTCTGAAGAGTAAATAATCAGATTGGACTTGCCGGTGTTCTTAAATTTGAAGGCATACGTAAGACGCTCACCCTCAACCACATCACCGAAATCGTATGTGGTCTTTTCAAACGAAATCACGGGCATCTTTTCAGCATCCTTGGCGGATAATCCAGTAGCTGTTTGCGGAATGTGTACATCATCCACAGTGAAATCGCCTTCCTTAGCCGGTTTACGATGACAACCTCCCAATATCAATCCCATGACCAAAACGATCAGTATAGTTGTTCTTCTCATTTTTAATTCTTGATTCTTCATTTTTAATTCTGATACAACCCACGACCAGTCTTCACAATCCGGTCATTAGCACGCAAATCCACGATCAAACGGTCCAAAATTCCGTTGATGAACAGCTTGCTCTTGTCGGAGCTATACCACTTGGCAATCTCAATATATTCATTCAACGTGACTTTGATGGGAATGGACGGGAATTCGAGCAATTCGCAGAGCGCCATCTCCATCAGTAACATGTCCATACTGATTACGCGCTCCATCTCCCAATTCTGTAACTTCTCCTTAATCATTTGATCATACTCCTCAGAATGCTCCAAAGTCTTGCGGAACAATTGTTTACAGAATTGTTCATCCTCATCGCTTTTGAACAACGGTACGATTTTGCAATCGTCACCTTTGCTCTCCTTAAAGTCTTTCACATTCTGATAGAACATCATCATGGCCTCATCATAGTCGTCAATCCAGTGGGTGTTCTTCTCTCCCAAATACCAATGTAGCAAATCGTTGTCGGCGAAAACTTTTTCAATAATCGTCAGCACCAATTTTTTGTCCTCAGCATAGTCATTTTCGCGGGTGGACATATACACCTCATATTCTGGAAGTTGCTCAATCTCTCGATACAGTTTGGCAATCAAATCCGTATGATCCTCCCACAACACGTGGTATTTGGGCCACTGTTGTTGGAGGGTCTTGTTGGTTTCCATCTGCCGGATCACAAGGTTGTTGACGAACTTCATGTTCGGGTTTAAATCCTCTTCGGTCGGATGATACTTCTCCTTCAAACTCTCCAACTTCTTCATCCTATAGAAAGCGATTTCAGGCAACAATGCGAACAGCCATAGGAAGAGCTCATAACAGGCGTGAACCGCCTTCACCATATCCGCCTCATAGCTACGCACTTGCGCCTTCGGATTGGCGTTGTATGCGTATAAAGCCTGCATTGTCTTGATTCGCAAATAGTGCCTACTGACCATAATAACAATTTGTGATTAAGATGTTTACAATATTATCTCAGGGTAAAATAGGTCTCGCCGAGGAATTGGTCGTCGGTGTAGAGCTGCACGCTATACTGACCCTTGATGGCCTTGTCGTCAGACATCAAATCCCAGTTCATGGTGATGTTCTCGGCTTTACCCTTGTAGTTAACCACCGTCTTGCAGGAGTATTGCAGACGTTGTCCGTTGTGTACGAACGAATAGGTGTCGCCAGAACCCATCGTGAGCACTTTTCCGGTTTCGGGGATGGCGATACGGGCGTAAACGTTCACGGGACCATGCTCAATCAAAGAATTTTCACCCAACATCAGTGTCGTTTTGATGCGTTTCACCTTGTTGGCCTTTTCGGTCGGTTCCTCGGTACCTTTGTTGCGCACCAAATAACCGGCACTCTTGATATTGTAGGCCTTGAAAGTAGCCGCATTGCTGATTTTCTGTGACAAATCATCATTGGCCTGTTGCATGTTACGGGTCACCTCGCGTTCTTGCTCTAGTGAGGCGCGCACCTGTTGGTTCTCCTCTTTCAGCGCTTGATTCTCTTGATAGAGCTTGTCCATCTCCTGGACATACTCTTGGGAAATGTTCTGCAAACGAGCGAGCTGTTTCTTGATTCGTCTGTAGTCGGCTTGCGAGTTGATCAACTGCTCAATTTCAGCAGCGTTAGCCATGATGATGCTGTCTTTCTCGCTCAGCTGGTCCGACAATTCGCCATATTGCTCTTTAATGCGTTCATGCTCCGCCAAAAGAGCGTCCAACTCGTTTTGCAACTCCATGTTTTTCTCCTCAACCTCCGTATACACTTTGTTAATGGTCGGTTTGGCAAAACGGGCAAAATAGATGGTGGTGCAAAGGAAAATTCCGGCCAAAGCACCCAGAATAATCACCCATTTCTTCAAAGGGTTCTCTTGGTTTGATTGAGATTGCCCTGCGTAATTCATTGAACTCGTGGTTTCCATATTTATCTTTGTTTATTTTATGAACGGCTTTAACGCAATTTTCTTAAAAAAATTTTACTATGAACTATTTTGTCTCCAAATATTTTCTCAACTCCTTCGGCAAATAGAACGTGTTATTCTTGTGCATGAAGACAATCACGGAATTAAGGTCGATTCGTTGCTTATTGACCATGACGTAGTTGTCGTAACTATTGGCCACCAATACATTTTTCTTGTTTTTAACGGTCAAACGATAATTATATTTGTCCAAACTGTCGATTTGCACCTGAAAACCATCAAAAACTTGTTGATGGGGCGTGTAAATGTCTGCCGTCAGCTGATCCAATTTTCCAGTCAATCCCATTTGACGACACAAATATTTGTGGACATCAATATTGGTAGGAACACCTGTAAGTCTGTCATTGTTAGGATGATATATTGCCAAGAAAACATTCTCTCCAGTATGTCCGAAAGTGGTGAAGCCGAAATAGGTGCGATTATAAAGCACCTGACTGAGCATCTTGCACATTGAAAGATTCCCTTTTCGCTCTTCTTTAGTCAGCGTAGATTTGCTGTAATCTTTGGCAGTGGAAAGATAGGTGATTTCGGCACGTTGCGGAATGAAACCGAAGTAGGTTTCGAAAAGTTGCGGCCACTCGGCGGTATCAACGGCTTTGAGCTTTTCGCCCATCGTCCAGTTGGAGAGTTTATAATTGTCGATGGGACTCATAAGCTGTTTCAGCGACAATTTGTCGTATCCATCTTGGCTGGCTTTGGGGTTGCCGAGGGTCACCGCACCGGTGCCATGGTCAGGCAGAATTACGATCACGGTTTCGCCGTTTTTCTTGGCGAAATCGAAAGCCACGCCACACGCTTTGTCGAATTCGATGAACTCGATGATGGCGTTTTTGGCGTCATTGTCGTGAGCCGCCCAATCCACTTTACTGCCTTCCACCATCAGGAAAAATCCGTTTTCGTTTTTGGAGAGCAGATCGATGGCCTTTTGGGTCATTTCGGCTAAGGACGGTGTTTGCTGTTTGTCGGCCTCCAACCAGTAAGGCATGGAAGTTTCGCCAAAGAGTGCCCAAACGGGAGCTTTAGAACAGTTTCTAAAACCTTGCATATCATCAAGGTAAACATTGTATCCAGTCTCTTTCAGGTCATTCTGAAGATTCTCAGAGAGATATTTGACACCACCGCCCATCACCACATCGAGGTGATTATGAGCCATTTGCGGGGCAATCATGCCATATTTGCCGCGGCTGTAGGTGTGTGCGGAACAGTCGGCAGGAGTTGCATGTGGGAACTCGCAGGTGAAGACGAGTCCTGTGGATTTGTGTTGCAGAATTTTGGCAGCTTCGAGCACGGTAGCCAGAGGCTGATAGGCGCGAGTGGCATCCACGGGCACGAGGTCGTGGTCAGTAGCCACAGGATAGGTGGAAACGAACGCCGTTTGAGAAGGCTGTCCAGAAACGTAACAGGAGGTAGTAGGAGCTGAGTCGCCGATGGGTGCGTCAGAGGAGTGCGTACGCACAAGACCGCATACGTAAGGGTCTATGTTCAAAGTAGTTTGGGTGGAATCGAGGTAAGTCTGATACCAGCGGGCGGCGGAGAGCAGACTAGTGGAGGTGCCGTCTGGAATCATCAGAATCACGTTTTTGATGGGCTTGGGTTGCGCCATCGCACATAACAACGTGATACTCAATAAACTGTAAAGAACGAAACGTTTCATTTCACCTATTTTTTAAAACGCGCAAAGATACATTTTTTTGGGATGCGAACGAAGGGAAAAACATGGTGAAAATGTCATTTTTATGACCAATGTTGCGATTTCGTTGTAGAGACGATGTGCACGTATGTAGAGACGATGTGCACATCGTCTCTACAATTCCGTCAATTTCGCGGCTGCCATGTAAGGCGAAATCTGCTTTGACTGAATTTTCGGGATGAGTTCGTCAATGCGCGCCTGCGTGGCTTCGTTGTTGTAGAAACGATTGTGTAAGGTGTATTCTATCCAATGGTAGAAAATGTTGATTAACTGTTCGTTGCGGATTCGTTCGAAGCTGCCGTTGCCCTTTGTGAGTGTGACGAAATCGTTGATAATTTGCCATACTTTGTCCAATGCGAAATTCTCCAGCGCGGAACATACCTCCACGGGCACGTCCCAGCCGTTGTCGTTCTTGGGGAAGAGCTTCAAAGCAGCACGATACTGCGATGCGGCGCCCTTTGCCTTGGGTAGATTGTCCCCATCGGCCTTGTTAATCACCAGTGCATCAGCCATTTCCATGATACCGCGTTTGATACCCTGCAGTTCGTCGCCGGCACCGGCCAACATCAGCAACAAGAAGAAATCGACCATGGACTTCACCACAGTTTCCGATTGTCCCACGCCTACGGTCTCCACGATAATCGTGTCGAAGCCGGCGGCCTCGCACAGGATGATAGACTCGCGGGTCTTGCGGGCCACGCCACCCAGGGCAGAACCGGAGGGCGAAGGGCGTATGAAGGCGTTCGGATCGACAGAGAGCGTCTCCATGCGGGTTTTGTCACCCAGGATGCTGCCTTTCGTGCGCTCGCTCGACGGGTCGATAGCCAAAACCGCCAGTTTGTGGCCTTGCGCGGTCAGCATCCCACCGAAAGACTCAATGAAGGTGCTCTTGCCCACACCCGGCACACCCGTGATGCCGATGCGCAGCGAGTTGCCCGAATGAGGCAGACACCGTTCGATAATCTCCTGCGCCATCGCGATGTGCGTAGGATTCTCGCTCTCGATCATAGTGATGGCACGGCTGAGGATGGTGCGGTTGCCCTCTAAAATTCCCTTAACGTAATCATCCTCTGTGAGTTCCGATTTCTTCTGCCGTCTGAAATTCGGGTTCACCTGCATGGGCTGTTCCACGCCCGCGCGTTCGGTCAATGCTGATTCGTAATAGGGATTTGCCATAATTATTGCTGGTTAAAGTTGAATTTTACAGCGTCTTTCATCTCTTCGAAGTAATGGAAATGCATTCCCTCGATGAAATTTTCCTTGATGTCGTCGATGTCTTTTTTGTTCTCCTTGGACATCACAATATCGAAGATGCCGCAGCGTTTGGCTGCCAAAATCTTCTCCTTGATGCCGCCCACGGGGAGCAGTTTTCCACGCAGGGTGATCTCACCCGTCATGGCAACTTTCTCACGCACAGGCTTTTTCGTAAAAGCAGAAACCAATGCCGTGAGGATGGTGATGCCCGCCGAAGGACCGTCCTTCGGGGTGGCGCCTTCGGGCACGTGGATGTGGACCTTCTTGTTGGTGAAATCCTCAGGATCGACACCATACTCTTCAGCATGAGCCTTCAAGAATTCGTAGGCGATGGTGGCAGATTCCTTCATCACATCGCCAAGGTTGCCCGTGAGGGTCATCTCGCCCTTGCCTGTGCTGGTGAGCGCCTCCACAAAAAGAATTTCGCCACCCACAGCCGTCCAGGCCAAACCGGTGGCCACGCCATAGACATCCTTATCTAAAGCCTTCTCCAATTGGAAGATAGGCGAGCCCAATATCTCCTTCAAGTCTTCGGGTTTCACATCAGGGGGCATAGAACCGTCTTGCACCAGTTGCGCTGCGCGTTTGCGGATGATTTTCGCGATAGTGCGCTCCAATCCACGCACGCCCGACTCGCGGGTGTAGTCGCTGATGACCGCCTTCACTGTTTCTTCTGGGATAGTTAATTGTTCGGCGTTCAAACCGTTGTCTTTCAGTTGTTTCGGAATGAGGTGCTTCGTGGCAATCGCCAATTTCTCCTCTGCCAAATAGCCCGGAATGTCAATGATTTCCATACGGTCAAGCAGAGCCGGATGGATGCTATTCAAGTTGTTGGCAGTGGCGATGAAGAGCACCTTCGACAGATCGAATGGGGTCTCCAAGTAATTATCGTTGAAGGAGCTGTTCTGCTCAGGGTCCATCACTTCGAGCAAAGCCGCTGATGGGTCGCCATTGACGGTCATGCCGGAGACTTTGTCGATTTCGTCGAGCACGAAGACCGGGTTGGAGTAGCCCACCTTACGCATATTTTGGATGATGCGGCCTGGCATGGCACCGATGTAGGTCTTGCGGTGTCCGCGGATTTCCGACTCGTCATGCACACCACCGAGGGAGATGCGGACGTACTTGCGCCCGATAGCCTCCGCAATGGAGCGGCCGAGGGAGGTCTTACCGACACCCGGAGGGCCTGCCAAGCAGAGAATCGGGGACTTCATGTCGCCCTTCAGCTTCAATACGGCCAGATATTCGAGGATGCGCTCCTTCACTTTCTCCAAACCGTAGTGGTCCTTGTCGAGAATCTCGCGGGTCTTCTTCAAGTCGAAATTGTCCTCGCTATATTCGTTCCATGGAAGGTCCAACAACAACTCTAAGTAGTTGAGCTGCACGGAGTAATCCGGAGACATGTAGTTGGTGCGCTGCAATTTTTTGAATTCTTTTTCGAAGAGGTCGGCGGTCTCCTGATTCCACTTTTTCTTGGCGGCGCGCTCGCGCAACTCATCGAAATCCTTCTCCGTGGAAGGTCCGCCTAATTCCTCCTGAATAGTCTTCATCTGCTGGTTCAGGATGTATTCGCGCTGCTGCTTCTCCATCTCCTGACTCGATTTGGTGTGGATCTGGTGTTTGATCTCCACCACCTGCAGTTCGTGGGTCAAAAGGGCGAGCACCTTGTCGGCGCGCATCATAATATCCTGAGTTTCAAGAATCTCCTGTTTCTCTTCCACTGCAATGGAGAGGTTGGAGACGATGAAATTGAGCAGGAAAGTATTGCTTTCGATATTGTTGACAGCAGTGATCGCGTCGCGGGGCGTTCCGGGAGTCAGTTGCAGGATGTTGCCCATCGTTTCGCGAACCATGATCATCTTGGCCTTAAACTCTTCTGTGCCAGTGATTTCTGAGTCCAAGTCGTTGGTTTCGTACGGATGAACTGCACAACGATAATAGGGACGAGAGTGGATGACGCGACCGATTTCGAACGGTTTCACGCCCTGCACCACCATCATGATATTGCCGTCAGGGATGTTAAGGGTCTTGAGGATGCGAGCGATAGTGCCCACGCGGTACATGTCCTTGATGGTCGGGTCTTCCACATTGTTGTCGCGCTGTGCCACCACGCCGATGGGAGCATCGGAGTTGGCGCAATCACGGGCCAATTTCAGCGATTTCTCCCTACCGATGGTGATGGGGATGACCATACCGGGAAAGAGGACCGTGTTCCGCAGCGGAAGCAACGGGACCTCATCGGGCAATGGTTCTTCGCTCAACTTGATCTCATCGTCCACGGACAGAATGGGAATGACATTCGATTCGCCACTCATAAAACCGCCTGCTGCAAAGATATCTTTAATCATTTCAAGAAATTACAATTCAAGAAGTTATTATAAAAAAAACTGACCTTTTTCGGGCTACAAAAAAGGTCAGCAAAAGTACAAAATATATGGATTATTTCGATTTGCCAGCTTCAAAATGGCGGGCATATTTGTTGCGGAATTTATCCACACGACCAGCGGTGTCAACCAACTTCATCTTACCGGTGAAGAAGGGGTGTGAGGTGCTGGAAATCTCTAATTTTACGAGCGGATATTCATTTCCGTCTTCCCATACAATCGTGTCTTTCGTGTTGACCGTTGACTTGGTAAGGAAGGCATAGTCGTTAGACATGTCCTTGAAAACCACGGTTCTATACTCCTTAGGATGGATGTCTTTTTTCATATTTTTTGATATTTTTTTAGTCGTTAAAATTGGACGGCAAAAATACACTTTTTTTTGATATGAACAACATGTAGTGGATTTTTTTATTCACACCCGAAATTATTCGTAATAATCAAACCGAAGATGCTTGACGGCAATGCCTTTGTTTTGGAGTTCCTGCAAAGACTGTATACCGATTTTCAGGTGCGTGAGCGCGAAACTTTCGGTCACTTCCTTATCCGACTTCTCTGTCTTGACCCCTTCAGGAAGCATGGGTTGGTCCGAAACCATCAGCAGAGCGCCTGTGGGGATACGATTGTAGAAACCGACCGAGAAAAGCGTAGCCGTCTCCATATCCACAGCTGTGGCACGGATGCTCCGGAGATAATCCTTGAATTTGTCATCATGCTCCCACACGCGACGGTTGGTGGTATAGACCGTACCTGTCCAATACTCCAAACCATAATCGCAAATGGTGGCAGATATGGCCTTCTCCAGATTGAAAGCGGGCAGCGCAGGCACCTCCTCCGGGAAATAGTCGCGAGAAGTACCTTCTCCGCGGATCCCCGCAATGGGCAACAACAACGCCCCCAATCCGATATAGGACTTCAAACTACCGCACTTCCCTAAAAACAACACGGCCTTGGGCTTCACGGCGGTCAGTAAATCCATGATGGTGGCCGCATTCGCGCTGCCCATGGTGAAGTTAATGATAGTGATATTATCGCTAGTGGCGCATTGCATCGCTTTGTCGTTGCCGTAGACCGTCGCACCTGTGATCTTTGCGAAATTGCGCACGTAATCCTGGAAATTAGTCAACAAAATATATTGCCCGAACTCTTCGAGCGGCATCCCCGTATAACGCGGGAGCCAGTTTTTTACGATTTCTTCTTTGGATTTGAGCATCATTGTTAATTAATAATGGATAATGGATAATGAAGTGGGTAGTAGTACTATTGTCCGTTAAAAGGTTATTGTTGGGTGATTAGTGATCAGTAAATAGGGTACAGGATTGGATTTCAGATGAGGGGATTTGAAAATTGGGGATTGCATGGCCGATGTGTTCTAACAGCGTGAAATTTATCAGATTGTTGCGGTTTTTCTTGTCGTTTAGCATGAAATGCAGGAGTTTTTCGAGAAGTTCTGCCGAAAGAGGCATAATGTCGAAATGCTTTTTCAGAAAAGCGGCGATTTGCTGCCATTCGTCTTGGGGAAGATGTCCAAGTTTCGCAGAAAGAAGGCTTTCGTAATAGAGTCCCTGAGCCACTGCAAGACCATGGGCAATCGGTGCACCTTTTTCTGCAGAATAGCTTTCTATCGCATGACCGAAAGTATGCCCATAGTTCAGAATGTGCCGCAAACCCGTGTCTTTTGGATCTTCTTTTACGACTTTTTGCTTGAAATTAATGCAATAATCCAAAAATTCAGGTCTCAAATTTCTGATTGATGGCAAATCACACAATTGTTGGAATAGTTTCTCGGAACCGATGAGCGCGTATTTCACTAACTCCCCGAAACCACTCCGAAATTCATCTTCTGGAAGCGTTTGCAACAATTCAACATCCACAGAAAGTTGAATATCAGGAAAATAGAATGTTCCAACAATGTTTTTTACATGATGGAAATCAACCCCCGTCTTTCCACCGATGGAAGCATCAATCATGGCCAGCAGCGTGGTAGGAGAGTTGGCAAAGCGAATGCCACGTTTGTAAGTGGAGGCCACGAAACCTCCTATATCACACACCATTCCTCCTCCGAAATTCAGCAAGAAAGTATTTCTATCATACTGTTTTTCAGCAAGATATTGCCAGATTCGAATGGCTGTGTCAATGGATTTAGAACGTTCACAGGCAGGCACTACCATTTTGTCTAAGGAAACACAGCCCGACAACTCCGAAAAGTAGTCGGAATAGTGTTTTTCCACATTTTCGTCAGTCAAAACAACCACATTTCGGATACTTTGCTGCTGAAAGTGCTCAGAAAGCTGCCGTATGATGTCCGTCTTAGCCATTATCCTTCCATTTGCACCGCCACATATTCGGTTTTGCCGTCCAACGGCGGATTAAGTTTGCACACCTTTACTTTCACATGCTGCACCTGCGGGAAAGCACCCTTGATTTCGCGAATAATATGGTCGGCTACCGTTTCGATGAGATGCCGTGGTTCGTCCATCACTTTCTGTATCGTCTTGTAAACCAGCTGGTAATTCACGGACTTTCCCACATCATCATCCGCAACTGCCGCCTCCGCATCATACGTAAGCGTCATATCTACAATAAAATGCGTACCTATCTGCTGTTCCTCCTCGAAACAGCCGTGATAAGCGTAAAACCGCATTCCTGTTAATTGTATGGTTGTTTGTTTCATATATTAATAACAATGACTATTAACCCTTGAACTTTTAACCTTTAACCCCTTAAACCTTAAACCCTAAACCAATCACTTCGGGGTCATCTTCAACATCACAATCGTGATAATTAAGAAGATGATATTCGGGAACCAGGTGCCCAGTACGGGAGGAAGGCCACCGGAAACGGAAAACACCGTGGAAATCTGTTGCAGGAAGATGAACGAGAAGGCCAGACCCATACCGATGAAAATATGGACACCGACTCCTCGGGTGGATTTGCGGCAAGAAACGCTCACTCCCAGCAAGGTCATAATAATGATACCCAATGGGTTAGCCAAACGTTTGTGCTGCTCAATCTGATAGTTGGCCAACAGAGACGATCCTCTCATCCGTTCCTCACGTATGAACTGCCGCAGCTCCGAATAGGACATAGTCTCGCTCACAAACGCATCCTGATAGAGATTCCGAGGCAGAATGTTGAACACGGTGTCAAACTCCTCACCGCCGATGATGAGCTCCACACCCTGAGGCGTGATCACACGGCGTGTATAACGGTGCAATTGCCAACACTTGTTCTCCTCATCGTAATTGATGGTTTGCGCCGAAATTTTCTGGCGGATGGCATTCTTGTCAAACTCCTCGTATGTGAAATTGTAACCAACACCCTCTATTTTATCCCATCTCTCCACGAAAATGTAACTGTTCTTAGAGTTCTTGATATGCAAATAGGTGGTGTTCACCCCACGCCGCCCAAAATACTGGTATTTGAAATCGTTCAGCTTGCGGTTGGTGTTGGGGACGACAAAGTTGGACAACACCAGTGAAATAATCATGATAATCACCGCACCTGTGATATAAGGCACCAACATTCGGTTGAAACTGATACCGTTGTCGAAAATAGAGATGATCTCATTGCGGGAAGAGAGCTTCGAAGTGAACCAAATAACGCTGATAAACGTGAACAGCGGAATGAACAGATTGATGAAATAGGGGATAAAATTGAAGTAATAGCCCGTGATAACCTCTTTGGCAGGAACATTGTGCGACATAAAACGCTGAATGTTTTCCGACACATCGAACACCACCACGATGACCATCAGCAGCGTGATGGCGAACACCACCGTGCCCAACATTTTCCCAAGCAGATAGCTGTCCAAAATCTTCCAGCCGATCTTCTCGCGAAAACGCTCGTTCAGTTCCTTTGTGTGATTTATCAGTTTCATTTGTGTTTTTTAAGGTTTAGGGGGTTAAGGTAGAGATGCGATTAATCGCCTCTCTACTATTTCAGCCATTGGTCAAGCCAACGGAAGAATTCGCGCTGCCACAACATGGAGTTCTGTGGTTTCGACACGAAATGGCACTCCTCCGGGAAGTAGAGGAAACGACTCGGGATGCCCTGCATCTGGGCAGCATCGAATGCCTGCATGCCCTCGGTGTAGGGGATGCGGAAGTCCTTGCCGCCATGGATGACCAAAATCGGGGTGTCCCAAAGACCCACGAACTTGTGCGGTGAGAAGTTATAGGTGTTTGGCATCGGCTTCTGCCAGTAAGGGCCTTCAATGTCGTGATTGGCGAAGAAGAGTTCCTCAGTGGTACCGTACCAACTCTCCAAATTGAACATGCCGCAGTGCGCGATGAAGGCTTTGAAACGCTTTTCGTGGTGACCGGCGAGCCAATAGACACTGAATCCGCCGTAACTTGCTCCAACACAGCCTAATCGATTCTCATCGACGTAGGGCTCTTTCGCCACATCGTCGATGGCCGAAAGGTAATCCTTCATGTTCTGACCCGCGTAGTCGCCGCTGATCTCATCGTTCCACTCGCTACCGAAACCGGGAACCCCTCTGCGGTTCGGCGCCACGATGATGTAGTCGTGCGCCGCCATCATCTGGAAGTTCCAACGGTAGGAGAAGAACTGGCTTACTGAGGATTGCGGACCACCCTGACAGTACAGCAATGCAGGATATTTCTTTGTGGAGTCGAAGTTCGGGGGCAAAATCACCCAGACGAGCATCTGCTTGCCATCGGTGGTTTTCACCCAGCGTTTCACCGTCTTGGCCGGCGTAATCTTGTCCAAAACGTCCTTGTTGATGAAGCTGAGCTGTTTCACCGACTTGTTGTTGAGTTGCACTGCGTAGATTTCGGAAGGTTCCGCGTGCGTAGTGCGCGTCACAATCAACTGATTTCCATCCACTTGCACAGTATTGTAGTCGTAATCGCCATCAGTGATCTGCTCAATGATGCGCGTTTCCACGTTCATCCTATAGACATGATGCGTGGCCGCAATACAACTGATAAAAAAGACCGTTTTGCTGTCTTCGCTCCACGAAAAACCCGTTGCGTCTTGGTCAAAATCGCTGCTGTAGTCTTCCACGGTGCCCGTTTGGAAGTCGTAAATCATCAAACTGTGCTTCTCCGATTCAAAACCATCGGTCTTCATATTCCACCACACCATCTTCTTGCCGTCGGGCGAAATCACAGGGTCCATGTCGTAACCTTTGTTGGATTCCGTCAG
>Ga0310690_10000721_pt1 | contig 66007 bp, 54 predicted proteins | sample AusTroGonzalo_MG_2_FD_207661 | JGI IMG/M metagenome (GOLD analysis project Ga0310690, IMG submission 207661) | Bovine rumen microbial communities from tropical cattle in Woodstock, Queensland, Australia - Gonzalo_04 (v2) (version 2) | ecosystem: Host-associated > Mammals > Digestive system >... | reverse complement strand
ATGTGAACTACGCGATCAACGCATATCTTCTCTTTCCGGTGCAGAATTATTTTACAAAATTCGCGGAAAGAGAGGGAAACCAGAAGTATTATTTCAGCGACAACGGAATCCTGAATCTTTTTCTGCGCGACGGTGCTTCCGCTCTGCTGGAAAATGTTGTCGCGACGGATCTGCTCAGAAAATACGGTGAGATTTTCTTCCTGAAATCGGCAAAAACAGGAATCGACATTGATTTTTATGTTCCTGAGACAAAAACGGCAATTCAGGTGGCATCTTCAATCAAAACTTCTGCCAGAGAACGGGAAATCAGCAACCTGAAAAAACTTGCTTTCTCATTCAAAGAGGCGGAAAGATTTGTTATCCTGACAAAAGACGAGCATGAAATCATTGAGGAAAACGGCATCAAAATCGAAGTTATCCCTGTTTTCCGTTTTTTGCTTGGAATCTGATGATTGCAAGAAGATGAGTATTTTGTGGCGAAAAAAGGAGGATGGAGATGAGGAATGAAACGATTTTTGACCACAATGTCACCGATCAGGAAATAAAAGAACTTTTTAAAGGAAATACAGATTGTCGCACGGTGGCAGATTATAAAGAATTTGCGAAAGATCTATACTCTGGTTTTGCTGGTGATTTTATGAGATTTATGGAACTTTGTGATCTTTTCAGTTTTCGTGGTTTAAAAGACGAAGCAGAGAAATACAGACGAAAGGCGCATGATACTGAATATTGGAAACTCCGTGTAAAAAATCCTCGCCGCACTTAAGAGTGGAAAAAGTATCTGAAAAAGCACGGTTATAAGTGAGTTTTACAACTCGGATTAACTCTATTTTTTATCAATCAGCTCGAAACATTGTGCCGGAGAAAAAATCAAAGGCTTTTCGATTTTGATAGTTCATTACGAAAACTCTCATTTGTTGCCGCGCAGTTCCTTGATGTAGGCAACGACATCGTCTTCGGATTCAAATCCGGCTTTCTCGGCTTCGCCCTTCATTTCGCTTTGAACAGCCGTGAGCGTAGCCAAAGAAGCATTTGTGATTATAACTTTTTCGTTTTCCATCTCATTCTCCTTACATTCCTTACTTTAAAGTGCGGGATTACAAGTCTACCCTTGATAAATCTCTGCCGCCGTACATGATGCGGACGATGTTCACGGTTTTCTCTTTTTCTTTTGGCTGATACCAGACTAGATAATTGTCTACCGGAAAAAATCTTATTTGCTGGCTTTTCAGCGGTTCATCAGTGCAAAGCGGATGCATGAGCGGCATTTTGTTGAGTGATTTAACGGAATCCATTATCCGTTTGACCTGTTGTGATGCGGTGTTCGGTACACATAGTTCAAAAGCGATGTATTCGTATATCGCTCTTAAATCGTTGAAAGCTTTTTCTGAATAATTTATCGTCCAGTTCATAGGTTATAAAGCCGTTTCATTTCTTCCGAAACCTGTTCCTCGGAATAAACATTGCCGTTTTCGATGTCTGCAAGACCTTTCTCGATTTCGCGGTTGAGTTCCTCCTTGCTGAGATCTCCTGCAAAAAGCGGTCTTTCGGCCGCCAGCTTCAGTTCAAAAGGGATTCCGCGGTGAATTACGACCTGCCTTAAAAACATGTCAACGGCATTCGACATCGGAATTCCAAGCTGGCTGAGCACCATTTCCGCCTGTTCTTTTATTCCGGGTTCGATTCTTGCAAAAACATTTGAAGTTCTTCCCATAGCATTACCTCCGCAACCAAAACGCAATCTATTAGTATGCTGTTAGCTTGCAAAAGTCAAGTTTTTGATGGACTGTAAGCGTATGCCGCCTAAATATTCCCAATCACAAAAATCCTTCCGAAGAGTGATTTTTTCCTTGCCTTGAAAAAATTTTTCTCTATATACTGAATCCCGTTTTTGAGTGTTTTTTGAGTTGCAACGTTTCGGTCAAAAATGGGGGAAAAATGGTCTTTAAAATCGGTTTCGACAACGAAAAGTATCTGGAAGAACAATCCAAAGCGATCCTTGAACGTGTAAAAATGTTCAACAACAAGCTCTATCTCGAGTTCGGCGGCAAAATTATGTACGATTACCATGCGGCGCGTGTCCTGCCGGGCTTCGACCCGAATGTAAAGATGCGCCTCCTGCAGATGATCAAGGATAATGCCGAGGTCATCATGTGCATTTACGCGGGCGACATCGAGAAAAGAAAGATCCGCGCAGATTTCGGCGTTTCCTATGATGCCGACACGATGCGGACGATCGACGATTTTACCGACCGCGGCGTTACGGTGAGAGCTGTTGTCATAACCCGTTTCAACGGCCAGCCGGCTGCGGAAGCCTTCAAAAACAAGCTCGAAAGGCGCGGCGTAAAAGTCTATACCCACAGCTTTACTAAAGGTTATCCGACCGATGTTGATACGATCGTAAGTCCTGAAGGTTACGGCAAAAACGCTTTCATCGAAACCGAAAAACCGATAGTCGTGGTCACTGGCCCCGGCCCGGGAAGCGGCAAATTCGCGACATGCCTGAGTCAGCTTTACCACGAAAACCAGCGCGGTGTGAACGCGGGTTATGCTAAGTTCGAGACTTTCCCCATCTGGAATCTTCCGCTCAAACATTTAGTCAATGTTGCTTACGAATCGGCGACCTGCGACCTCAAGGACGTCAACATGATGGACAACTTCCACTTCGAGGCTTACGGCGAAGTCGCTGTCAACTACAACCGCGACCTTGAGGCGTTCCCGCTTATCAAAAGGATAATCGAGAAAATCACCGGGCAGCCTTCAGTCTACAAATCTCCGACCGACATGGGGGTCAACCGCGCCGGTTTCGGAATCATCGACGACGAGGCGGTCCAGGAGGCTTCAAAGCAGGAGATCATCCGCAGATATTACCGCTACGCATGTGAATACGCGATGGGGCTGGTCAATGAGGAGACGGCTCAACGTGCTGAAATGATTATGAAAAATATCGGCGCTAAACCTTCTGACAGAGCTGTTTCGGAGTATGCGAAAAAGGCGGCTTTCGATGCAAAAAGTAAGGAAGGCAAGGGTAATGACGGCGTTTATTCAGGAGCCGCGATCGAACTTAAAAACGGCGAATTCGTTATGGGAAGCAATTCACCTTTCCTGCATGCGGCTTCGGCGATGGTTATCAATGCAATCAAGAAACTTGCAGGAATTCCTAAAGAAATTCCTCTTATTCCGGATCATATCATGGAGATGGTCGCACACCTCAAACAGAATATTTTCATGCGCGGAAACGTCAGTTTGGATCTTGAAGAGACTTTGACTGCGATTGCGATAAGCGCGGCGTTCAACCCCTCTGCGGCTTTTGCGATGGAAAAACTCAGAGATCTGCGCGGCTGCGAAGTTCATCTGACCCATATTCCGACTCCGGGAGACGAAATGGGACTCAGAAAACTCGGTCTCAATGTCACGAGCGAACCCGAGTTTGCTACAAACCACCTTGTAAACGCGTAAAAAAACATGGAAGTTAAGTTTTTAGATCTCAAAAAGCAGTATTCTCTGCTCAAAAACGAAATCGATCCGGCTGTTCAGGCGGTTTTTGCCGAAGCCGACTTCATAAAAGGGGCTGAAGTTAAGAAATTTGAGGCCGGTTTTGCGGCGTATTGCGGTGCAGGTCATTGTATTTCCTGCGGAAACGGAACTGATGCCTTGACCGCGCTCCTTAAAGTCCACGATTTTCCGCGGGGAAGTGAAGTTATCCTTCCGGCAAATACATTTGTTGCGACTGCCGAAGCGGTAATTTCAAACGGTCTTAAACCTGTTTTCGCCGATATTAAAGAAGATTTCACGGTTTCGCCGGAAAGCGTTGAATCTTTAATAAATCAGAATACTTGTGCGATAATTGCAGTCCATCTTTACGGACATCCGGCCGATATGGATGCTTTGAAAAAAATCGCGGAAAAGCATGATCTGAAACTCTTTGAGGATGCTGCTCAGGCTCACGGTGCGATCTATCGCGGAAAAAAGGTGGGGACTCTTGCAGACGGCGCGGGATTCAGCTTTTATCCCGGAAAAGTTCTGGGTTCTGCGGGAGATGCCGGAGCGATAATCCTTAACGACGAAAAACTTGCCGAAACGGCGCGCAAATTCTGTAACCACGGAAGATCACAGAAATATTTTCACGAGTTCGCCGGTATAAATTCGAGAATGGATACTCTTCAGGCGGCTGTTCTCAATGTCAAACTGAAACACTTGGATGAGTGGGTCGAAGCAAGAAACTCAGTCGCAGAAATGTATATCGGGCAGCTTTCCGGTGTTTCCGAGATAGTTCTTCCTAAAATTTATCCAGAAACCACTGACGCCTGGCACTTGTTTGTCATAAAAACTGAAAAACGGGATAACCTGCGGGAATATTTAAAGAACTGCGGCATAGAAACAGGGATCCACTATCCGCTTTCTCTGCCGGAGCAGCCTGTTTTTGCCGGTCATTTGAATTATTGTGCTGATTATCGCGCGGTCAAAGAATCAAAAACTCTTCTTTCGCTTCCGATAGGTGAACATTTAGGTGTTAAAGAAGTCGCTTTTGTTGCCGGAAAAATAAAAGAATTCTTTACAAAAAATATCTGAAAAAAGGTACGGCTGTGTAGAGTCGTACCATGTTTATCTAATAAAATCAGGATTTTTGTTTGTCTGACCAGAGATACTCCAATGCTTCTTTGTAGATTTTTTTAGGAGCAGTTTCATACAAGGTAGTTATATGTTCGATTGCGTATTCGCGGTAGTGTTCATCTTTGGTAAGCATGAACAGCACTACATTGGCATCGGCACGGTTTGCTTCGGTTGTATCGTCGGTTATCATATTTTTGATTCCGTCGATTGCCTTTGCCGGATCCTTCAGCGCGACTATATACCACTGAAGAAGCGTGTTTTTGAACTGGAGATCCTTGCGGTTGACTTCAACGATTATCCTGCCAGCTTCGTTGTTGATCTCTTCGGCTTTGTCGTATTGTTTCATACGGAAAAGAAGATCTGCGTATTCAAACATGAATTCGCAAAGGATATTGTTTGCGTTGAGCTCTTTCGCGATAGTGATCGCCTGAAGGTAATGTTCTTCTGACTTTTCGTAAAGGAGTTCTTTTTTCGCGATGTTACCCAAAATAAGGTGTGCAAGGGCGACATGTCTGCGGATTCCGAGTTCGGTAGCTATTGCAAGCTGGTCTTCAATAAGCGACTTCGCTTCTTCGTATTCGCCGAGCCAGTATTTGAGTTCTCCCAAGTTGTTCGACGTGTAACAGATGTACTGTCTGATTCCGACTTTTTTGTAGGTTTCGAGTGCCCTGCGGTAGAATTTTGCGGCGTTTTTGAAGTCGTTGAGGTAGGAATATACAAGACCGATGTTGTTCTCAGCGACTGCGACATCAAGCAGATTCTCGTTTTCTTTGGAGATTTTCAGCTGATTCTTGTAGTGCTGAAGTGCTTTCTGGTAGTCGCCGCGGTAGTATGCGACACCGCCCATATATCTGTAGGAAAGCGCTTTCGCCGATTTGTCGTTGATGATTTCGGCAAGACGGAGCTTTTCGGTGAAATGTTCTACTGCATCGTCGAGTTCGCCTTTGTAGTAGTGGATAAGGCCGCGGAAACCTTCGATATCGCATTTGCCTTTGATGTCGTTGAGTTCGTTATAAAATGTTTCAGCTTCATCGAGGAGCGGATTGGCCTCGTCGTAACGCCCTTTCTGGAGCATCATGTTGGCAAGTTCCTTCATACTCGTCGCAATGAGGAGCTTGTTACCGATATTCTGTGAACGTTCAAGGCTTTCTTTGAATAATTTTTCTGTAAGATCCCATTTTCCTTCAATTCGGTAGACGGTAGCCAGACTGTGGTCGACTTTGATGATTTCGACATCGTCCTTGAGAAGACCGAGGAGCTTTTCGTACATTTTTTCAGCTTCCTCGTTGTGATACTGTGATTTTGCGTAATCGGCCGCCTTTTTGAGATAGACGATTTCTTTTTCGGTATCTTCGGCCTTTTCGTAATGGAAAGCGAGAGTCGAGAAGAATTTTTCTTCATCCTTGTAGTTCTTTTCGATGGCGTGCGCGACCTTTTTGTGGATCTCTTTGAGGCGTGCCTTGAGCTGCATCGAGTATGCCGCATCGCGCAGAAGTGCGTGTCTGAACGAGTAGAGCAGAGATGATGCTTCGTTCCAGACCAGTTCATCAACGCCTTCCTGAAGAAGGTCGGGAATATTTTTCTTGTCCTGTTCCTGTGCTATGTCGTTGAGAACAAGAAGATCTATGTTGTTTCCGAGAACCGAAGCGCGGAAAACAAGGTCTTTCAAGTGCTGCGAAAGCCTGTCGAGGCGGCTTACAAGAAGTGAATTGACGCCGCTCGGAACCTCAGTTTTGTTGCTTGTCAGAGTGTAGTACCTGCCGGTTTTCTGGATGTATTTCTTGTCTTTCATGAAGAGGACAAGCTGCTCGATGAAGAACGGATTGCCGTCGGTACGTGAAAATACAAAGTCGTTGAGTTCGCGGTTTCCTTTTTCGCCGAGGACATTTTTAACCATCATCGGAATATCGCTTTTCTGCATTTTGTCGATGACGATTTCGTGGAAACGGTCGTCGCTTATGGTGAGAATTTCCGGTTTTGTTCCGTCGTCGTTGAGTCTTGACATGATGTAAAGCGCAACCGGATACTCGTCAAGAGCCTTCGCCAGAGCTCTGACTATTGCGAGTGAATCACTGTCCGCCGCGTGCATATCGTCAAGAACGAGCATGAGCGGTCTGGTTTCGGCTATTGCTGCAAAGAAGTCGCAGACTGCATAAATCGTGTTTTCGTATCTTGTCTTTGCGTCAAGCAAATCGTACTGCGAACCTTCCCAGAAAATGCCCGCAAGGGCTGCAATGTATGCTTTTGAAGCTTCAAAAGCCTCTTTTTTATTGATGATTTCAGCCGATAATGCAGCCCATGCCTTTTCGAAAGCGGCATGGTTTTCATCGGTCGAAGCGTTTTCATTCTGGTTGAAAAGTGTGTGGTAGAAGCTAGTGAACATATTCAGGGACTGACGGAGTATGGTATCTGTTTTCAAGGTTAACACCCTGAAATCATTAACGGAATTTTTTCTGACCTCGTAAATCAGACGTGATTTTCCGATACCTGCCTCTCCGTAGATCGTCGAACAGTAGAGCCTGTTGTTTTCGCGGCATTTGTCGCGGGTATCGAAAAGCAGTTTAAGCTCTTTGGTTCTGCCTGTGAAAGCTGTCGAAAATGAAGCTTCCTCTTCAACTTTGAGGTGTCCTTTTATCTCAAAAACTTCTACAGGAACATCGATTCCTTTGAAAGCAAAATCACCTTTGCTTTCGAGTTCAAAGACGCTTTTCGCCTTTTCAGCCGCCTTTCCGGCAATCCAGTCGGCACCGTACGGAGCCTTCATCATGACTCTGGCCGAAAGGTTTACGTTGTCGCCCAAGGCTGTGTATGCCGAGCGTTTCGGGCTGCCTACGAATCCGGCGTAGACAACGCCCTGCGTGATTCCGCTCCTGAGCTCGGTGTCACAGTTTTTCCTGATTTCGGCAACGCAGTCGATAGCGCGTTCGAGGTTGTCTTCGTAGCTTACGGGCGCGCCGAAAAGCGCGAGCAGTGTCGCACCTTTGTCGCCGAAGTCGAAGCCGCTGATGTATCCGCCGTATTTCTGAACGTAACTGGCTAAATATTCAAGCATATTTTCGATTTTCACCGTGTCGTTCGCGATTATGTAGGAAATGAAAAGAGATACGACTTCGCGGAACTCTCCGGGGATTTCCTGCTCGATAACTGTGTGCGGAATGAATATTTCGAGATCTTCTATTTTGGGCTCGACCTGCTCCGGAACGCTTTGTGCCGGAACAGTCAGGTCATCGATAAAACAAGCATCTTCCTTTATGTGGGTGATGCAGTCATTTTTAAGGATCTCGAAAACTTTGTCGTTTATGCAGATGTCGTTTGCAGTGCAGTGGTGTTCCGCACCTGCGGCTTCGTCAACAACGTCGCCGAAAAAGAGGAAATGTCTCAGATTTTCTTCGCCTTTTGCCGCGATCCAGTTGAATTTTCCTATTGAAATTCCTGCCTTGGCAGAAATTTTGAAAGCCTGTCCGCGGTGATAGAGCGCCGGATTTTCGGTGAAAAACTTGCGGATGTTCAGCGCCGCCGTTATTGCGCGCCTGCCGTTATCCCCTTTGAAAACAGCCGTAAAAGCGTCTCCGGCAAAATTGAGGATGAATCCGTTCTGGTTATATACTGCCTCGATAAGCGGATTGAATATCGTGTTCATGAAGACCGAAAGCGTCTCCGCACCGTCACTTCCGCGCGACATGAGCTGTCTTGTCATGTTTGTAAAACCCGAAATGTCGACAAACATAACGGAAGCATCAACCGACCCCGATTTTTTGTCTGAATTGATATCGAAGTAACCAAGCTGTTTTAAATCAGGAATTAAGTTTCTCATTTGTACCTGCCGATCAAAAAATTTACCGAGCAATTATAGGAATTAGGAAAAAGAAAACAAGTTTAAACGACGAAGAGCTATAAAATATTGATTTTTATAGTGTTTGAGGCTGAACCGGAGCTGTCGAGCGCGCTTGTTCCGCCTGTTATGACGAGTATCTGGCGGTCGCCGATTATGCCGGCGGGGATAAGAGACGCTTTCGGCATTATTCTTCGGTCTGTCATTCTGTGGCTCACCGGCGGGTCGTAAACTTCAAGATTCGATGCGTTTATTATCTGATAGAGATTTTCCGCATCGGTTCCACCGATCAGGGAGATCTGGTTCTTGTCAGGGTTGTACAATGTTTCTGCGAACACTACACTCTTACCGTCTGTCAGAAGACCGTTGTTGTTCTGCGGAGTCTGGAATGAGCCGTCTCCGGGATTCCATTTTCTCAGGACATTCTGATTCGAATTTATAAGTACTCCGGATTTATTGGGCATTCCGCCGAGAGTGTAAAGGACGTTGTCCTGAGCTATGCTGTTTGTGAAAAATATGTTGCTGTTCAGGTCGCCTTCAATATCCCTGCTTTCATTTGCAGAGATAATTGATGCGATAACTCCTGTTTTTGCTGTTGTTTCTGTTTCTTCGGTCCCTTCGTTTTCTTCTTCTGTAGTTTTTTCTTCCGCAGCGACCGGTCTTCCTCCGACTGCGAGAACCGAACCGCCGCTGTATGCGAGAGCCGGAAGAAGCAGCGGCGATGAACTTTCAGCGAGCTCGCTTACTGTGATTGACGGAGCCGTTCCGTCTTCCGTTTCGGTGACGGTTAACTTATACGATTTTTTTGAAGGAACATTGTTTTCATCAACTCCGCCGACAAGAAAAACATCGGTTTGATTTTTTGAAATTCTTTTCGCAAGAATGCTCTGGAACGCCATGAAAGGACTTCCGGTATCTCCGGGAAGTGTGACGGTAATGGTTTCTGTGGAGTTTTCAATCGGCATTACGGGATTGTTTTCTCTCATATTGAATTTAGGATAGTAAGGCATATATCTTTCAATCGTTGTGACTGCGCTGTTCTGCGTGTAGGGCAGAAGCGGAAAGTCCGTGAAGGCTGTTTCCTGCTGTGCAGCACTGAAACCCTGGACTCCGCCGATAAAGAGGACGCTTCCGTCATTCAGAGCTACTGCCGCGTGCATTGCACGTCTTTCTTTCATGTTTACAAGAGTTTCAATTCTTCCGGATTCCATGTCGATTATTTCAACGCTTTCCGTTGCTATGCACTTGCCGTTTGCTCCGCATGAAGGAAATCCGCCGGCAACAAGGATCCTGCCGTCAACGAGAACTGTTGCACTGTGGCCGAATCTTGCCGTCGCAAGCTGTTCCGGCATAGGAATTTCTTTCTCTCTGGGTGCAACAGGGTAAAGAAGGATCGTTGCCTTGGTTGCCTTGCCCTTTTCAAATTTCAGACCGGTTGTTTTTCCCTGCCATTTTACAGTGTTCATATCTTCTCCTAAGAAAACGGAAACGACGAGAGTCGCATTTTCGGCGTTTTTGATTCCGGTGAGTTCTTTGTCAAGGTTTTTCAATTCGTTCCGCTGAACGGATTTCGAAAAAACAATATTTCCTTTGCCGTCTGTTATTTTAAATGCTATCGCCCCGATATACTGGGTGAGACATTCAAAGTCCATTCCTGCACAGCTGCTGTCTACATCGCGTGCCACTCTTAATGAAACGGAAACATTGTCACTGCCGGAATTCTGTTCGTTTTCATCTGAAGAGTCACCTTCGTTTCCGCCGCAGGAAACAAGGAAAAAAAGTGAAAAAATTACGAAAAATAACCGAAAAAGGTCTTTCATTTTCAGATCTCCCTAAATAAACTGTTGATTTTATTAAACTTTTTTGAAATAAAAACCTCTTTTGTATCAATGTCGGAAATTTGAACTGCCACCGTACCGGAAGAGTCGGTTTCCATAACTGCGAACGATCTGTGACCGGTGAGTCCTGTTTTTCCAAGAGAGCCGGGATTGATGAAGATCCTGCCGTCACGTGCTTCAGCAAGCGGCGTGTGTGTGTGACCGAAAACGACGATTTCAGCTTTTGCTGCGTTCATCGCGCTTTCGTTTGCGGGAAGGATCCTGTGCGGAGCTGTCAGATTGTGAACCATGAAAAAATTCAGGCCGCCGATGTCTGCCGAAATGTTTTCCGGCAGGTATCCCGAAAGTACGAAATCGGTGTTTCCGTAAACAGCGTAAAGATTTTTTTCGCCGGCAGCCGCGTCTAGTGCGCCGAAAAATGCGGCATCTCCTATATCTCCGGCGTGCATCACAGCATCAAAACTGATATTTTTTATGTCGAGCGGCATTTCGCCGTGAGTATCGGAAACAACAAGTATTTTCATAACCCGTACCTCCAAAACCGTTCTTTTTAGCACGATATTGTTTTTATGTCAAAATAGTGGAATATTGGATTTTTATTTTTTTTATGTCTAAAATTCTTCGGTTTCTTCGTTTTTTTGAGGAGTATTGTTTATGAGAGAAAAATTACGCAGGTTCCTGTTTGACAAAAAAGGGTGGATTCCTCTTCTTTTTGTTTCCCTTTTTGTTTTTGCATTCATTCTTGCGCCGCGTATGGCTGCTATTCTTATCGCTTCTTTCGTTGCCGCTGACGCGATAGAGCCGATTGTCGATTTTTTTTCGAGAAAGCTCAAAATCCCGCGCACTTTTACGACAATTCTTTCGATAATCCTGATAGTTCTGGTCATAGGAGTTCTGCTCCTTGCAATAATTCCCGAAATTATTGTCCAGCTTGGAAATGCGGCTGACAAAATGAAACCGGCAATGACTTCTCTCTGGGAATACGCCAACACTCACGCCGAAAAGATGAACATCAATCTTCGCGAGCTTGTCAGTCAGGACGAATTTGTTTCGAGCCTCGGAAGCCACGCAGAATCTCTTTCGAAGATCATTTCAGGCACGACCGGCCTTGTTCTGAAACAGACTTTTTCGGTTGTTTCGTTCCTGCTCGATATGCTGATTTTCGTAGTCATCACCTTTTTTGCGAGTTCACGTTTCAAAAAGATAAATGAGTCGATTTTTTCGCTTGTTCCGCCTCACATGCAGCCTTCAGCCAAGGAATGGCTTTTGAAATTTGACAAAATATTTTCGGGTTTTATCCGCGGTCAGCTTACCGTCTGCATTGTTCTGGGTTCGCTTTACGCCGTTCTTTTCACGATTGCCGGCATTCAGGGCGGCGGAAACCTCGGAATAATGATCGGAGCCCTCTGTTTTGTTCCGTATGTCGGTCTTTTCACCGGAATTTCGATATCTCTGATCCTGGCGCTTATCAGCGGCGGTTTCTGGGGAATGGCCAAAGTTCTCATTATTTTTGTGATCATCCAGGTTTGTGACACGATTTTCATAACGCCCAACATCGTCGGAAAGAAAGTGAATGTGAGTCCGGTTTTTGTCATTATCGCCCTTTTTGCAGGTGCCGAAATAGGCGGATTTCTGGGCGTTCTCACGGCCGTTCCGCTTTTTGCAATGCTTAAAGTCGTGATCGACGAAGTGATCGAGAGATACAAGGCATCCGATTTCTACAACGAAAGACCGGTCGAAAAGAGCGAAATCCACTCGCCTGAAATAGAGCGGGATTAGTGATGTTTGCCTTTCTGGAGCCTTACTACGCAGGCAGCCATAAATATTTCGCAGACGGTTTTAAAAAGTGTTTTCCTGAACAAATTCAGTTGTTTACGCTGCAAGGCAGACACTGGAAATGGCGTATGCACGGTTCTGCCGTAACTTTTGCCGCTATGCTTGAAAAAAGCGGAGAAAAATTCGGTACGATCATAGTTTCATCGCTGACCGATACCGCACTTTTGAAGTCGCTTGTTCTGCCGGAAATGCCGCATACGCGCTTCGTCACTTACTTTCACGAAAACCAGCTTGCCTATCCGTGGTCTGAAGACGACAAAGAACCTTCAAAAACAGACATGCACTATGCCTTTATCAATTTCACTTCGGCTCTGGTTTCCGATCTTGCGCTTTTCAATTCGGAGTTTAATAAGGAAAGTTTTTTTTCCGCTCTGGAAGGCTTTCTGCGCTCATTTCCCGACAACAGGCTGACAAACAGAATAGACAGTGTCTACAAAAAATCGAAAGTGCTTTACCCTGGAATAAATACAATTCCAAAATCAAACGGTAAAAAAGATAACATCTTGAAAATATTGTGGAATCACCGCTGGGAATACGACAAGGATCCTGTTGCTTTTTTTGAGACGGTGTTCAGGCTCAAAGAAGCGGGAATTCTTTTTCAACTTGTTGTTTTAGGCGAAGAAAAATCGACATCGCCGGAAATTTTCAGAATTGCGCGTGAAAAACTGAAAGATGAAATAATTTCATTCGGTTATGCCGGAAATTATGAAGAATACACAAAGCTTGTTGCTTCCTGCGATATCCTTCCGGTCACTTCAAAGCACGAATTTTTCGGAATAAGCGTTCTCGAAGCTGCTTCTGCCGGAGTCATTCCGATTCTGCCTGAAAGACTGAGCTATCCTGAAATTTTCCAGAAAGAAAAGTTCAGAAAGTTGTTTTACGAAGAAGGTAAACTTTTTGATTTTATTAAAAATTTTGCCCAAAATCCCGATTTTTCGCTTCGTGATGAAGTTTCTGAAAGAGCTGTTTTTTTTGACTGGGCTCACTTCAGAAAAAACGCTGAAAAACTGCTGTTTTCTTAGAGTTGAAGCGGCAGAAGTTCGATTCTCTGTTCTTCCAGATGACTTCTTGTTTTTACGAAAAAGATGAGCGGTTTCCCGTCCGGTGTTTCCGAAAACAGAAATTCTCCGTCTTCTTTTTCAATCGGTTCTTCGGGGAGTTCGTAACCCTCGTTCAGATCCGTGATCCGCAGCAGCGCTTTATCCTTTTCGGAAGACTGCACTGCGGTATAGACGGAATTTTCTTTTTCCGAGTAATAGTTGAAGCTGATGTTATCGTAAACTATCAGAGCGGGATATCCGATATTGACGGATTCTTTTTCAGGGTCGAAATCTATCCTGTTTAAAATCCAGTTGGGCTGTGATCTGTAGAATAAAGAAATATCGGTTGCATGGTTTTTTTCGGAAAAAAGGTAGATATTTTTGCCTCTGCACTGAAGATGCTGCGGTTCTTCCGGAAAGTAATTCCTGACACTGTGTGTTTTGGCTTTATGCGTAAATTCATTCGGGAAGAAATATTTTTTCAGCTTTTTCTTCTCTCCTTTTTCATAGACATGAAGAACTTTGCGGTTTTCCGCGGCAGTATTCGAATCGTTAAATTCAAGTTTGTCATATTTCAAAAGCAGGATTATGGTGCCGTCATCCTGAATACAGCTGCTTAAAAGTGACGGAATAGCCAGAAAGGGCATACCGTATTTTTCGGTTCTTTTAGGTTTTATCTCGATTTCGGAAGAGATTTTTTCGCCGCTTGCAGTATCTGCGGCAAAAATGTCGATGGACGAATCGGTTACTTCCTTTACGAGAGCCGTCCTGGTTTTCGGATTGTATGCTATAGGCTCGCCTTCGGTTATCTCTGCTTTTTTCATTCCGTTTTCGGTCAGAATGTAGTGCTTCCGGCTGCTCCCTTTCGTGACGGTGATGATTCCCGGGATTCTGTGCTGATAGTCGCAGTCGTATTCGGAAACACCGCATATCACGAAACGGTCTTCGGAACTGCATGAACCCAAGAGTGTAAAAAGAAAAATAAGGATTGAAAAAGTGAGAAAATTTTTAGTATTCAAGCTGCTGGAGATCTTTTTCAGCTTTTTTGTAATGTTCGTTTTCAGCGGTTACGATCTTGAGGATCGCGCGGAGAAGTTCTTTAGCCTTTGTCGGGTTGAAGTTCTTCATTACGCTTGCCTTGTCATAGATTGCTTTTACGATTTTGTCTTTCGAATTGAGCCACTCGCTGCACTCGGTCTTTTCGGGGTCGATTTCGACACACTTTTCGAAAGCTTCGTTTGCTTCGACATAGTTGTTTGCCTTTTCCATTTCTTTTCCGCGTGCAAGCCATCCTGTAGCGGCGTATTTGTCGACTTTCTGCGAGAATTCGGTTCCGCCTTCAACTATTGATTCGTCAAGAGCTTTTGCTGCTTCGATGTTGTCAAGAATAAGCGACGAGTTCTTTACTTCGACGCCTTTGAGGATCTGCTCACGGACTTTGTTGAAGTTGAGAAGCTGGGTTTTAAGTGCAAGAACTTTTGCGTCTTCTTCACATTCGCATTTGATTTCGCCGACTTTGACGATTGCTTTGATTGCTGCGTTGTATTTGCCCTGAGCGCACATTTCAAGAACGAGCTCTCTTGCTCTTTCGAGTTTTTCAGCGTTGTCTTTCAGAGATTTTTTCTTGCTTGCCTGTTCTTTTTTCTTCTCGGCTTCTTTTCTTGCTCTCTCTTTTTCGAGACGCGCTATCTCGGCTTCTTCTTCTCTTCTCTGTCTCTCTTCTTCCATACGCGCTCTTTTCTTGCGCTCTTTTTCGAGACGCTCTTCTTCCTCGCGGGCTCTGTCAAGTTCACGCTCTCTTTTTTTGCGTTCTTCTTCCATTTTCTTGGTGCGTTTGTCAACTTCTTTGTCTTTCTTCGACTTTTTGCCCCCTTTTATCTCGTTGAAAGCTGACATTTTTTTGATCTGCGCGAAAAGAGCCTTTTCGTTTGCATCGTCAGCATAGTCGTAGGTTTTTGAAGAATCGTCGACGACTTCCTCGTCTTCAATGTTGATGAGAACGAGTCTGACGGTGACTTCTTCGTCTTCGTTCATGCTGATGAGCGAAAGAAGAACATACTGGAAATCCTCGTCTGAAGCGTTCTCGGACCAGCATTCCGGTTTCATTCCGCATTTGCCGAATTTTTTGAGTTTTGCCTTGGAAACATCCTGATAGCTTACCGAATTGAGCTTCGATTTAACGTTAGCCTCAAGATTTTTGATGATTTTGTTAGCGTCTGATTTTTCGATTTCTTTCGTGACAGGTTTCATGAATAAAACTGTGTCGGCATAGGCCGGAAGTATAAAAGAAATCATCAAAGCGAGCATAAAAATTTTCTTTTTCAATCTCTCCTCCAACAATCACTCTGAAAAAAAACTGCGGGTATTAAACTGACTTTTGTTTTTTTTTCAAGTTTTATTCCACGCAACAATTATTTTTTATTCTACAATTTAAAATTGACCGCGGAACGAGAGCGAATATAATTCCCGCCTGAAATTTTTTTCGTCGTTTGGAAAAAGTTCTTTTTTGAGGTAAAAAATGAGTGAAGAAATCAATGAAATCAAGAATTCGGAAGAAAAATCCCCGGTAAATTTTATCCGCGCCATCATTGACGCCGACCTGGAAAGCGGCAAACACAAGGAAATTCAGACCCGTTTCCCGCCTGAACCGAACGGATATCTGCATATCGGGCACGCAAAGTCGATCTGCCTCAATTTCGGTCTGGCAAAGCAGTACGGCGGCAAATGCAACCTCCGTTTTGACGACACAAACCCCGAAAAAGAGGATGTCGAATATGTCGATTCAATTCAGGACGATATCAAATGGCTCGGTTTCAAACCCGATAAAGTGCTTTACGCTTCAAGTTACTTCGACCAGCTTTACGAATGGGCGGTCGAACTCATAAAAAAAGGAAAGGCTTTCGTATGCCAGCAGACTTTGGAAGAGATGCGCCGCGACCGCGGAACGGCTACCGGAGCAGGCAAGGAAAGCCCGTGGAGAAACCGCTCCGTTGAAGAGAACCTCGAGCTTTTCGAAAGGATGAAAAACGGCGAATTCAACGAAGGCGAATACATGCTCCGCGCAAAAATCGACATGGCTCACCCGAACGTTCTGCTGCGCGACCCGGTTATGTACAGAATCAGAAAGGTCAACCACCACAGAACCGGCAACAAATGGTGCATCTATCCGACTTACGACTTCACGCACGGTCAGAGCGACGCAATTGAAGGTATTACGCATTCGATATGCACACTTGAATTCGAGGCGCACCGACCGCTTTACGAGTGGTTCCTGGAGGCAATCGGCATCGAAAAGAAGCCTCAGCAGATCGAATTTGCCCGCCTCAACCTCACGAACACCGTAATGAGCAAGAGATTTCTCAAAAAACTGGTCGATGAAAAATACGTTTCGGGCTGGGACGATCCGAGAATGCCGACAATCGCAGGTATCAGACGCCGCGGATATACGCCTGAATCCATCAGAGATTTCGCCGAAAGAGTAGGAGTAGCCAAGAGAAACAGCACCGTTTCGCTCGCTCTTCTCGAGCACTGCGTAAGAGAAGACCTCAACAAAAAAGCTGAAAGATTCATGGGAGTTTTCGATCCGCTCAAAGTCGTCATCACAAACTATCCCGACGATCTGACCGAGGAATTCGAGGCGGTTAACAACCCCGAAGACGAAAATTCGGCTAAAAGGCTCGTTTCCTTCTCGAAAGAGCTTTACATCGAGCGCAAGGACTTCATGGAAGAGCCGCCGGCAAAATTCCACAGGCTCGCTCCGGGAAAAGAGGTCAGACTCCGCTCGGCTTACTACATCACCTGCACCGAAGTCATCAAAAACGAAGACGGTTCGATAAAGGAACTTCACTGCACCTACGATCCCGCGACAAAAGGCGGCTGGTCTAGCGACGGCAGAAAAGTCAAAGGAACGATCCACTGGGTAAATGCGAGAAACTGCCTGAAGATCGAGGCGAGAATATACGAAAACCTTTTCGAGATGGAAGATCCTTTCGAAGTCGAGGAAGGTCACGATTTTATAGAAAATATGAACAAAAATTCGCTTCAGATCGTTGATGCCTATGCCGAAACAAATTTGAAAAACCTTGAAACCGGAAAGCAGTTCCAGTTCGAAAGAGTCGGTTACTTCTGCATCGACAAGGATACGACGCCTGAAAAAATCGTGGTCAACAGGATTGTCACGCTCAAAGACAGTTTTGAAAAGACCATCGCGCCGAAATAATTTAAGGAGGATTTCATGAAAAAATCTTTGTTGTTTCTTTCTTTGGTTTTTGTGCTGATTTTTTCCGCCTGCGATAAAGAGGAAAACATCGATCAGAATGCAAAGGCTCAGGAAGATCAGGATTCCAAAAAAGAGGAGCTTTACAATGTTGATCTGGGAGCGGCGGTTTTCCGCGGTCCTAAGGATGCACCTGTTACCGTCGTCAACTTTTCCGATTTCCAGTGTCCTTTTTCAAAACGCAGCGTTGATGTGATGGAGACGCTTCTCAAAAAATACAACGGCAAAGTCAGATATGTTTTCAAGCACTTTCCGCTTAGTTTCCACAAGTGGGCAAAACCCGCTTCTTATGCGGCTGTTGCGGCACAGAACCAGGGGAAATTCTGGGAGTATTACGCAAAACTTTACACCGATGTGAAAAACATAAACGAGGAGACGATCGTCAACTACGCGAAAGAGCTTAAGCTCGACATGGACAAGTTCAATGCCGACAGGACTTCGGCTGAAACCGCGGCAAAAGTTCAGGCCGATATCACGCAGGGTTCGCTTTTCGGAGTACGCGGAACGCCGACGCTTTTCATCAACGGTGTCAGAATTGTCGGTGCCAACTCCGCTAAAATAGAAGAGACGATAACCAAACAGATTGCAGTCGGCGAGCAGCTCAGGGCGAAAGGGGTCAGAGATCCATACTTCGAAATCGTGAAAAACGGAAAAAGGAAGTTCATTCCGCCGAAAAGAGAGCCTCCGGCAGTTTCTCATGATGTCTACAAAGTCGAAATTCCGGCTCATGCTCCTGTCTGGGGTGCTGAAGATGCGCTTGTCACGATGGTTCTTTTCGACGACTTCGAATGTCCTTTCTGCCTGCGTCTTTACGGCACTTACGAACAGCTTAAAAAAGATTATGCCGGCAGAATCAGAATTGCTTTCATAAACCTTCCGCTCGGATTCCACAAAAAGGCGAAAGATGCGGCTTACCTTGCTGCTGCGGCACACAAACAGGGTAAATTCTGGGAAGTTTACAATTTCCTTTTTACGAAACAGAAAGAGTGGAACCGTGTTCCGGACTTCAAAGAGTGGCTTGAAACAAACAAAGCCGATATTCCGGCCGACTGGGAAACTCTCAAAAAGGATATGGAGAGCAAAGAAATCGAAAAAATCGTTGAAGAAGACATCAAAACAGCGTCATCATTCGGTCTGCGCGGAACTCCGGCTTCTTTCGTAAACGGCAGATTCATAAGCGGTGCGCTTCCGATAGATTCTTTCAAAAAAGTCATAGACGAAGAGCTCAAAAAAGCTGAAGGAAAAGGCCTGAAAGGCGATGCGTTTTACCGCGAAATCATTAAGGACGGCAAACCGGCAGTCGCAAAAGCCAACGGCAACAAAGCAGAAAAAGAAGATCCGAACAAAGTCTATCCGATCAAACTGAGCGGAAAAGAGGCTGTCAAAGGGGCAAAAAATCCGAAAGTCACGATAATCGAGTTCTCCGATTTCCAGTGCCCTTTCTGCAGCAAGGCCTTTGCAACAGTCGAAGGTGTTTCGGAAAAATATAAAAACGATGTGAAAATCGTCTATAAAAACCTTCCGCTCGGCTCCCACAAGGAGGCTAAGCCGGCCGCTCTTTTCGCTCATGCAGTGAAAAAACTCTACGGCGACGAAAAATTCTTTCAGCTGGCTTCTATCCTCTATGCAAAACAGAAAGAGTGGAACAGCAATCCCGAAGAAAAATTTGCGGCTTATGCAAAAGAAGTCGGTGCCGACTGGACGAAAGTCAAAGCCGAAATGGCAAAACCCGGAACCGAAGCTGCTGTCTCGGAAGACATACGCGAGGCAGGTAACCTCAATCTCCGCGGTGTTCCGGCATTTTTTGTAAACGGTAAAAAAGTTTCGGGTGCAAAACCTGCTGAATTTTTTGAATCAATGATAGAATCCGTGCTCAAAGAAAAAAAGTAGATCCGCCAGAAATGATTCTTTAAGCGATACTGAAGTGCAAAAAAAACGACTTCGTTTGACAAAGTGTTTTCAACAATTAAAATAATGCGAATTTTTGGTTCGGAGGGTTTTCTTGAAAAGGATTCTGGTTGTCGATTCGGATGAACAGGTCGCTTCAATTCTGAGCATCAAGCTGAAACAGACCGGTTTTGAAGCTGCAACTGCCGGAAATTCTTCGGATGCTCTCAGAATACTTCCGGAGTTCAGGCCTGACATCATCGTATCCGAGATGATTCTTCCGAAAATGAGCGGTATCGACTTTATGAAAAGAGTCAAAATGAATCCGGCAATGATGCGTATCCCGTTCGTTTTCCTTTCGTCGTCGCGCGATGTCGAAAACAAGATCCTTGCTTTGGATATGGGGGCGGCCGCTGTTTTGGCAAAGCCTCTTTTTATCAGCGATTTACTGGAAAACCTTAAGGGAATTCTCGGAGAGTACGAGCTTAAAAACAGTTCTGCTCCCGAAGAAAATAATCCGGAAGGCGACATTTCCGATATTTCGGTGCTCAATATCCTCAGCATTCTGCTTGAAAACAACTCTTCGGGCGAAGTCGAATTTTCCGCTTCATCTGACAAACACGGCGTGATTTTCTGCGACTGCGGAAATGTTGTCCGGGCCGAGACGAATGACGGTGACAACAGGGACGGAATGGAGGAACTTTACAAAATTCTTTCGTGGTCTGACGGAACTTTTTCGGTTAACTACGGCGATATTGATACTGAACGGAACATCTTTATTCCGCAGAAGAAGATAATCGAAAAATCGGTCGAATGGTTCAGGGAGTATTCGACGATCCTCCGTTCGCTTCCGCCGGTCGACACGATGCTTTTTCTCGATTTTGCGAACTTTGTCGAAAATCTGAACAAGCTGCCGGATGACATTGATTCCGTCATAAAAAATATCGGCGAATCCGGAAGCAGAATAAGCGACATAATCGATTCGTGCGGCGGTGACAGACTGCGTACAGCGGATTATCTGAAACAGCTTTTCGAGCTCTCCGTTGTTTCGTCCGTAAACGTAAACAGTGTTTATAAAGCGGAATCTCCGCAATGGCTTGTTTCATGCGGAAAAACGGCGGAAGTTGAAGAAAAACTGCCGGAAGAAATACCTGAGACAGTTGAAAATATTGAAAAATCTGAAAAAACTGAAGAGCCGGAAGAGCCTGAAAAGTCTGAAGATCCTGAGCCGGCTGCCGCACAGGTTGATGAACCTGCCGGAGAACCTAAAAAATCGGCTTGGGATGAACTTGCCGAACAGTCGGCGCACCGCGGAAAATCGGGCAAAATCGCACTTTTCGTGCTGCTTCTTGCGATAGCTGCCGCAATTATAATATTCATTTACTATCGGGGTTTGATATGAGAACGCTTATCAGTGCGGAAGAACTCAAAAAAAGAGTTCAGGAACTCGGAAAACAGATTACCGAAGATTATGAGGGAAAGGATTTTACATTCCTCATCATTCTGAAAGGAAGCACTCTTTTCGGCGCCGATCTTTTCAGAGAAATAAAGTCGCACCGCGTGGAGCTCGACTGCATCAGGCTTTCAAGCTATCACGGAACGAAAAGTACTGGAACTGTCTCAATGGATCAGGGCGAACTCAAACGCTTCGAAGGCAGGAACCTGCTCATCGTCGAAGACATCGTCGATACAGGAACAACTCTTTCGTTTTTCCTCAAGGAACTTGAAAAAGTTCATCCCGAATCGGTAAAAATCTGCTCGCTTTTTGAGAAAAAAGAGGTCAACCGCGGCAGAGTCAAGGTCGATTACCTCGGTTTTGACATAAGAAACGAATTCATCGTCGGTTACGGACTCGATCTCGATCAGAAATACAGAAACCTTCCTGATATCGAGATTTTTGAAGAGAGCGACAAAAATGATTAGCTCCGAAATAGAGATCCCGCTTGAGAACTTTGCCTTCCAGCCGTTTGACTTCAAAGAACTTTTCGGCAAAGAGCGCGTTGAAGCCGAAATCGGTTTCTGCAGCGGACATTTTTTAAGCGAATACGCAAATTCAAAGCCCGATACCGGCTTTTTAGGAATTGAATACAGCCGCAAATTCTTTCTCCGCGGCGAAAAAAATCTGAAAAGAAGACTCAATCAGGATAATGTCCGCATCGTCTGCTTCGAAGCAATCGCAGTGATGCGCGAACTTGTTCCGTTTGCGTCTCTTGACGCGATCCACATCTATTTTCCCGATCCGTGGCCCAAGAAAAAACACCACAAATTCAGAACTGTCCGCTTCGAAAACCTCATTATGCTCCGGAACCGCCTCAAAAAAGGTGGAAAACTCTTTATCGCGACCGATCATCCCGAATATGCCGAATTCATGGAAAAGGAAATTGCTCTCACCGGCGCATTTTTCAAGCGTCTTCCTTACGGCGGTGACGACAGACCCATAAAAACCAAATGGGAAAAGAAACAGATCGCCGACTGCTGGGAAATCCACTACTTTCTGCTTGAAGCGATATAAACTTTCTGCATAAAGGAGATGAAAATGAAAAAAATTCTTTGTGTTTTTGCTGTTTTTGCAACTCTGATTTTTGTTGCCGGCTGCGGCGATTCAAAAAATAAAGACAAAACTGATACCGGTGATACCGTGAACGATGAAGACTCGGTCGATACGGATCCGACTGACACCGAGCCGACCGATACCGAACCGGCTGAAGATCCCGACTCTGAGGATCCAGACACGACCCCGGAACCTGACGATGATGATCCCGACACTACTCCGGAATCTAACGACGATGATGCAGACACGACTCCGGAACCGAAACCTGATGATGATAGCCAACAGTATTGCGGTGCTGTTTTTAACGGCACCAGTTCTTTTGCGATACTTCCGTACAATGCGGAAAAAACTCTGCTTCTCTATCCTGCACAATGGACGATCGAAGTATGGTTCATGCAGACGGATATACATGATTCAAATGGTACTCCGCTGGTCGCAATGCAAAATGACGACAATGAAATCCTCTACACACTTACGGGGATATCCAACATCGGTGGTGATGTCACATTTTTGGCAGGAGGTTTGCAACTGGAAAGCGGCGCGGCTTCTGTTAGCGTAAGAGGTGCGGATCAATATCTTTATGACTGGCATCACATCGCTTTTGTTAACAATGGTTCAGCTTTGACCATCTTCGTAGACGGCGTTCTTAAAAAAACAAAAGAATATGAAGGGGCGGCTGCAACGCTTTCAAATTCAGATCTCTGGATAGGCAAATTGTCAACGGCTGTCGGTTCAGAGCACGTAGAAGTCATTGACTACTTTGAGGGCATGATTGACCAGATCAGATTTTCGAAAACAGCAAGATACTCTGTTGATTTTGAGCCGGCTGTCCTGACGGTTGACACAGACACCGTAGCCTTTTGGGATTTCAATGGAAACACGAACGATTCCTCGTCTAACGCTCTGGATCTGACGGGAACTGACATAACTTACACCACAGAATGCCGATAGTCTGACTTATCTGTAATCAATTTTTCCAAAAAACTTGCAAAAGTCCTATGAGAAATGTTATAAATTTAACGAAAGTGGTATGACTTTTGTAAAAATAGCTCCTCGCTGAATTTTCCAAAAACCCGCAGAAATCATATAAAAGTCCCAAATTTGTATTGATGGAAACTCCGAATTTGTATTGATGAAAAATCTGAATTTGTATTGATGAAAAATCTGAATTTGTATTGATGGGATTGACAAAGTTTCTTGCCATTTCGACCGCAAGTGATCGATTTGACTGACGGTGAGTGAACAAAACTATAAAAACGGTGTCATATATGCCGGAAGGCAGGTAGTTTCGCCATCTTTGTGGAAATCTTTTGTGTAAATCAGGTATCTTTCACCGACACGCGACGAAAACTTTTCGCAGAAAGCATCAAGTGATTTGTGTGTCTTGTATCCTGATGACTTGACTTCTATCGGACAGAGCTTATTGCCTCTGGAAAGCAGAAAATCTATTTCGTAATTGTGGTTGCTTTCGGTCGGGAAAGTGTAGTAAAAAAGCTCGTTCCCGCAGCTTCGCAGCATCTGGGCGACTAAATTTTCATAGATATAGCCTAAATTAGCTTCAAGTTTATCGCTTAGCAGTCTGCTGTAAATCGTGTTTTCGGTAAAAGACTTGTCACGGAAGGCAAGAGTCACAAAAAGCCCGGTGTCCGCGACAAACATTTTGTAACGGTAGATGTTTTTGGTCATCGGCATTCCAATGACAGGGTCGTTGACATGATATGCCAGAGAGACTGTCATGCTGTCAGCCATATCCGCAACAATTTCTGCGACACGCATGGCATCCTGATTCGGCAGCACACTTGAAATCTGATAGCGTCCGGCATTGCCTGTCAGTTGCGAAGGAATTGCATCAAAAAGCTGCGAAGCCCTGCCGCTTCCGTCTATTTTGTTGAAATCATCCTTGTAAAGTTCGATTATTTCGCGCTTTTTTTCATCCACAGCCTGTAAATTGTTGGTTTGAAGGTATGTGTCAACAGCCTGCGGCATACCTCCGACAAGCATGTAAAGGCGCAGATCGCGCATTAGTTTGCGGTGCGAACTTTCGAGTGGTTTCTTCATATCCCAGAACTTTTGCAGAATTTCGAAAGTGCTTTCGTTCCCCAAAGCCCGGTAAAATTCCTCAAAATCCATAGGATAAAGTGTCATTCTTGTCTCTTCGGAAGGAATCACGATGTTACGAACATTCTTTTTGATCGAGAGCAGCGAGCCTGTTTCTATGTAATCGTATCTGCCGTCTTTTACCAGATATTTTATTGCCTGCCGTGCCAGCGGCTGAAGCTGCACCTCGTCGAAAATGATTGCAGACTCGCGTTCATAGAGAGTGATGCCGGTTTCAATCTGAAGGTGCATAAAGAAGAAATTCAGATCACTCATATCGTCAAAAAGTGCATTGATTTTTTTGGGAACATGAGCGAAATCAATAAGAATATAGGATTTATACTCGTTTTTTGCGAACTGCTCGACAAGCGTGGATTTTCCGACACGTCTTGCCCCTTTCAGCAACAGTGCGGAAGTGCCTTTCCGTTCCTCTTTCCACCTGAGCATTTTGTCGTAAAGTTTCCTTTTGAAAATCATGAAAACCTCGTTTTTAAATTCCTAACAAAAACAGCATTTTATAACATATTTGCGGAAAATCGCAAAATTTTTTTGATCAAATCTGCGGAAAATCGCAAAATTTTTTTGTTCAAATCTGCGGAAATCCGCAAAATTTGTGCTGATGCGGCTAAAAATCTGCTTTCCTTGCCATTTTAGGCGAAATCCCTACAATAATTGAGTTTTTTGTGCTTGAAAGAGAGAATAAAGTTTGTTATGAATGCCTTGAATCGTTTTGGTTGGGTTATATGCCCGCTATGTATGTTTTTCCTTATGGAAGTGGTTGGTAAAAATTATATCGACGGGTATAAGCTTATTACTATACGTTATGGTGATAATTTCTTTGAAATGGTTCCGCTTTTTGTTTTTATTCCAGTCTTGTTCGATTTGGTCTTTTCTGAGTTGAGATTCGACCGCTTTTATTACTTTTATCCCGAGTCTTTTTTTGACAGAAACTGGTATGTGATAATTCTAACCGCTATTGTTTCTTATCTTTTTAAAGAAAACTGGCAAGTTGTTGTTTCTATTGCTGTTTTTGTGCTGGTCGTGAACGATCTTTTCAGAAGGTGGCGCACTAAAAAACAGATGATAGTGATAGAAAATCTGAAAAAAGTTTCAGCTTATCCCGATTTTGACGTAACAAAGTTCAAATTTAAGAATTATCAGAAAAACTTTTTTTTGAGAAGCTGGTTTATGCTTGTTATTCCGTGGTCGTTGATAATTGTGACTAACTCGATGATAAGAAGTTTTCTGATGTTTCCAATGGTTTTCTCATTCTTAGTTTTTGAAATTTTTAACTTGAATAACGCAAGCAAAGAAATCGGCAAATTTGTTAATACAGAAGATATAATATGAAGAAATGTTGCCCAGACCGCAAATAATCGATTCGACTGACGGGGAGTGACGTGGCAGAACGGTGGTTTGAATGTTGAAACTTATTAAATATTCTCTCCGAAACATTTTTATTACATCCTCTTTTTTTGTGCTTTTTATAGCGATATTTTCGATTTTATCTCTTTTCGGTCTGTTTGATGAAAGTTCACTTTACAATTATTTAAATATCTCTACCGGTGCTGCTATTTTCTTTGCTGGATTCATCATAGCTCGTAAAAAAAGTTGCATAGAACAAGTGCTAAAAAAATATTCATGGCTTGGAGCGTGTATTTTAGCAGGGATCGCGCTACCTTATTTCGGCACGTTTTTCTTTTCACACTCATTTCCGCAATACGAAGACTTGGCTTACTTTGTCCTTTGGACTGTTTGCGGTCTTTTCGGGCTTGTTGTGCAGGAGAAGCTGCTTTTGAAGTATAAGTATGTTGCATACATTGCGCTTTTTCTCTTTTTTGCTTTGCTTTTTCTGCCGTTTTTATCGCTGGATCTTGAAACATATTCCGGAAATCGTTTGATAAAAGCCGTCAAAGCCGATGATTTCGAGAAAGTTAGAAAAGCCGTCACATCCGAAAATGTCAATTATGTTGATGAAACCGGAGCAAATGCTGTTATGTGGGCAGTATACAACGGGAATGTCGATATTCTTGATTTTCTGGTAAAAAACGGAGCCGATGTCAGAAAAGATGGATATGTAACGGTTGATAAAGATTCAAATTTTATAGTTTTTGTATCTCCGCTTGATGCTGCGGCGGCTAAAGGACACCTCGAAGCTATTAAATATTTAATTGAAGAAGCAGGGCTCGAACCGGACGAAAACCCCGGTTGCTTCAATATGTTTTTTGTGGATAAAAAAGATGTGACGGATTTTGACAAAGTTCTGGAGGTGATAGAAAAAAACGACCATAAGCATCTTAAAACTTTGAGAGAATTGGATCCGATCACAAATATGAAATATTCAAAATCAGAGAAAGAGGCCTCTTTTCTGTATGCACTTTTTCAGATTACTGCAGATTTCGATTTGGTGAATGAAAAATATGACAAATTCACGTTTCGGAGAATTGCAAACAACCGTAAAAAAATTGATGAGGTTTTCAAAGGTGCTATCCGTGCAGCGGAAAGTTATGATTTTTTTATCGGTGAAAACGGCGAAACGCCGCTTATAACAGCTATAAGAGAATGGCATGGCGACGTTGCTGCCTATCTGATTTCCAAGGGTGCCAATGTCAATTACAAAGACTGCAACGGTAATACGCCTCTGAGTGTTGCCAGAGAAGAAAAACGACAGGATTTGATTGAAATGCTTATCAAAAACGGGGCTGTAGAGTAATTTCTTTCCCAGAAAATTCTTAAAAGCCTGATTCTTCAAAATCCTGAATTTGTATTGATGAAAACACAGAATTTGTATGGTTGAAAATCCTGAATTTGTATTGATGGACTTGACAAAGTTTCCTTGCCATTTCAGGTAAATTCCCTACAATGATTGAGTTTTTTGGCACTCCTTAATCCGTCTGGGGTTTGAATCATGGAAATAAAAACTATAAAAAGATGGATAGCTTATCCTTTTTATGTTTCGGGGGAAATAGTTTATCTGTTTTCATTTGCACTGATATGGTTGAATCTTATGATTGGATCGGCTTCACCTTATTATGAATTGGTAAAAGATAACAGTATAAAACTCCTGCTTTTTTCCCAACTTATCATAGTGGCGAGCTTCGTTATTTTGTTTATCATCTCGTTTTTTATCGAAAATCTTAAAAGGTTCGTGCCGGAATTCTTTCTTTTTATAAGTTTCCATATTGCTTTGTTGGTAATTTCAATGATTTTTATTATTCCGGCACTATAGGTGTGATGATGTGCATTGATAAAGACAATTATTTTAAAATATATTTAAAAATTCTCAGGACTTTAACTGTTCTTCTTCCATTTCTGCTATGGTTTGTCAGATGTATACCGGTCTGGATATTCTTTTTTGTTATTGAACTCTTTTTTGTTCCTACGCTGTTTGTGGATGAGCTGGAAGAATGCAGATGGAAAATCGCAAAAACGGCAGTTATTCATGCTTTGAGTGCTCTCGGTCTCTGTTTGTTGTTTGCACTCATTATGTTAGGACTTATGGAGTTGGGAATATATAACCCTATGGGGTCAGCCGGAGATTGATTTATGGCTAACGTAATTGAGAAAATAAGAAATAAAATCAACAGCAATCCGTCGCTGTATATTTTTATTATATTTTCCGAGATTACTTATTTTGCTGTTTTTTTTGGTATTTTGTTGGGTTTCGGTTGTATACGACCGATGGGGGATATGCCGTCTTTAGCGAATTTTGGGTTTATTCTGCTTCTTTGTGGTATTCCACTCTTTCTGCTTGTTCATATAACCTATATCATCATGAGTTTGTTCAAATCGGAGTTCAGAAAAATAGCACACAATATCGTTTTGATGTTTTTGCTAAAGCTGTTTTTGATTTTTTTCGCTTTCAACCTTTTCGCACATTTTTCATAGGAGATTGCATGAGAATCAGTTTATTCAAGATATATCTGCTGTCACTGGCAATGTATTGGAATATTTACTTCATTGTTCAACCTTTGATTGACGGTCTTGACAAATATACACGGAATTTTATCGGATATATGCTTGTCGGAGGAATTTTCATTGTTTTTGAAATATTTTTTGTAGCAAGTTTTTTTTCAGAAGAGCTCGGGAAGAAAAAAGCAGCTATAATTATAGCGTTTTTTCTTTCTTTTGTTTATGGCGGAATCATAGATGAAGCAGTAAGGCGGCTTGCTGACTTGATTTAGAACTAGGAGTTAATCATGCAGAGAATATTTCTTCGAACAGGGCTTGTTTTTCTTGAAGAAAAGCTGAACAGACCGCAAATAATTGATTTAACTGAAGACTGACAAAAAATCGCGAATCCCCCAAAACCCGAAAAAGTCATATAAAGCCCCGAATTTGTATTGATGAAAACTCTGAATTTGTATGGTTGAAAATCCTGAATTTGTATTGATGGACTTGACAAATTTGTATTGATGAGTTATGTTCCTTTAGTCTTTTCCGGAGGTTGTGATGGAAAGAAAAAATTACAAAGAACGAATCGTTGATGCAAAAGTTGAGGAGTATCTGGGAGCTGCCGGGGCTGTCTGCGTTGAAGGTTGCAAATGGTGTGGAAAAACCTGGACTTCGGAGCATCACAGCAAAAGCGCGGTCTATATCGGTGATCCTGCCGGGAACTATTCGAACAGGATTCTGGCCCAGATTTCGCCGCTCACGGTTCTTGATGGCGAAACGCCGCGCCTGATTGACGAATGGCAGGAAGTTCCGCCGCTTTGGGATGCCGTGAGAAATGTTGTTGACAAGCGTGCGCTCAAAGGCCAGTTTATTCTTACAGGTTCCGCGACACCGAACAGGGAAGGCAAAATGCACAGCGGCGCAGGGAGGATAGTACGCCTCAGAATGCGTCCGATGTCTTTGTTCGAATCGGGAGATTCTTCCGGAAAAATTTCGCTTTTTGACATTTGCAGCGGCAGATTTGCAAACGAACTCACCGGCGAAGTCGATCTTACCGAAATCATTTATCTCATTCTGCGCGGCGGCTGGCCCGGTAATATCGGAGCCAAGGTAAATCAGGCTTCGATTATGGCGGAATCCTACATCCAGGCAGTTCTTGACGAGGATATTGAAAGGATCGAAACCGCAAACCGCGACCGGACAAAAATGAGAAAACTTCTCCGTTCTCTCGCGAGGAATGAAAGTACAGTCGTTTCGCTCAGGACTTTGCAGAAAGACATCTTGGAGAAAGATGATTCCTCGTTGGAAACAGGAACGATTTCGGCATATCTGGAAGTTTTTGAAAAGCTCTTCCTTTTCGACAATATCATGCCGTTTTCTTCAAACATCCGGTCTTCAATCCGTGTGAAACAGCAGGAAAAACACCATTTTGCAGATCCTTCTCTTGCCTGTTCGCTTCTTCACGCCACTCCTGAAATCTTGCTTAAAGATTTGAATACATTGGGCTTTTTGTTCGAGGCAATGTGCGAAAGGGATCTTCGGATCTATGCGGATTCATTCGGCGGAAATCTTTATCACTATCAGGATTATTCAGGCAAAGAGATCGATGCGGTTGTCGAAATGCCTGACGGTTCGTGGAGTGCTGTAGAAATCAAGCTCGGAGCGCACCAGATTGATGAGGCGGCAAAGAATCTTCTTTCGATAAAAAAGAGTTTTCTTGCTGACAAAAACAGCAAGCCGCCGTCATCGCTGATCGTTGTCTGCGGGATGACCAACGCCGCGTATCTTCGTCCGGACGGGGTTTACGTTGTTCCGGTTACGGCTCTGAAAAACTGAGCTGAAGAGAATCCGTTTCCTTGCCATTTCAGCCGAAATTCCTACAATAATTGAGTTTTTTGGGGGCTTTTTAAGGTCTGGGCCTGCTAAAATGAAAAAACTGATATTTTCAATAGTTTTTCTTCTTTTCTCTTTCACTCTTTTTGCCGAAGAAGCTGTCACTTTTTCGAAATACGAGACTGAGCATCAGATCCTTTATTTTTCGTCAAATCTCGATCCTTCGGTGATCGACCGCCTCATTGCCGATGCCGAGCGTTCCGAAGAGTTCATAAAAGCGCTTTACGGCTGGACTCCGAAAAAAAAGATCGTCGTGGTTTACGACAGGGAGACCGACACTGCGAACGGCTGGTCGAATGCGTTTATGAAAAATTCAATATTTCTCTATATTTATCCGCCGGAAAGATATTCCACGCTTTCAAGTTACAAAAACTGGGAATTCGGTCTGCATGTCCACGAATACACTCATTCTACGCAGATCGGGCAGGCACGCGGATTTCCGAGAGTGATGAACCTCATTTTCGGTGATTTTTACTTCATCGGCGGAACGGTCCCGACTTGGATGATCGAGGGTGCGGCGGTTTACAGCGAAAGCATTTCGGAAGGGAAGGGGCGTCTCAACAGTCCGCTTTACAAAAGCTATCTCGACTCATTTTTCAAGGCGGGAACGGAGCTGAAACTGGGTGAGCTTTCGGGTGTAACTGACCACTGGCTCGGCGGCAATCTACCTTATCTTTACGGCACTTTTTTCTACAGTTACCTTGTTGAAAAGGTCGGTGCGGACGGGATGAAACGCTTTTTTGAGGAACTGAGCGACGACTTTTTCCCGTTTCTTATGACACGAGCCGGAAAAATGGCTTTTCATAAATCGATCTACGGGCTTTACAAGGATTTTATCCGTGAAAACCGCGAACGGGTCCTGAATGAATCGAAAAAAGCCGCTAAACCCTGGACGGAAGAACGTTTCTCGAGAGTTTACGCCGATATCGATTCGCCGGATTACCGCTTTTTTGCGGCGAACCAGTCGGAGAGAGGGATTTACGATTTCGACGGAAGAAAAATCTCAAAACTCAACACGATGAGTTCCGTAACATCGTTTGCCGAAAAAGACGGAAAAATGCTCTTTACCCAAACTGTGACAGATGGCGGCAGGACGAGCAGTGACGAGCTTTTTTTGAAGGAAAAAAATTCCGCAATCAGGCAGCTCACACAGAACGGAAGTGTTCTTGAAGCCTTTTTCGGGAAAAATGATGACATATTTTTCACCTCTTTCCGTGACGGAATAAACCGCATAACGCGGATCGATTACAGCGGCAAAGTCCTGAAAGAATGGGAGTTCCCGGCGATAGATTCGATATACAGCCTCTCGTTTTCCGGAGACGGCAGAGTTATAGCGTTTACCGGCAACCGTTTCGAAAGCGAAAAAAACATATTCCTGTTTGATAGTGAAAGCGGCGGACTTCGCGAAATAGAGATCGAAGGCGAGCAGTACAGCGTTCACTTTGAAAACGACGGAACTCTTGTTTTTTCAAGCGGAAACGATGAAAACATCTCTCCGATGCGCCTTGATCCTGACACAAACGAAGTCGTGCAGCTCTGCGAACCGGCTTATCCTGCGCTTTTTCCGAAAGTTCAGGATAAAAAAGTCTACTATCTCACTTTTGACAACGACGGTTTTTATCCAGATTCGTGTGAAATCAAGGCGGACAGCGGAAAACTTCCTAATGCAGTCGTAAAAGTGACCGGAAAAGGAAAAAAGGCTGAACTTCAGCACGAACTTAAAAAAGCGCATGGATATGAAGGAATGCTCCCCGCTCTCTGGTATCCGCAGTTTGCAACCAATTTCGATATCTGGCTGATAGGCGCGACCGTAATGGGAAAATCGAATGACCAGATGCGCTCCTATGACATAACTTACACAAAAACTTTCGGCGGGAGCGACCGTCACTATGTGCTTCTCAACTATTACGACGACGCGGTCCTGCCTTCGTTCCGCGCGTTTTTCAACTATTCAAACCAGACCGAAAATATCGATGACGATGAAGTTTCCCGCGTTCTGACCAACCGTTTCATGCTCGGAACTTCCTCGACCGGTGTTTTCACTCATCCGTCAGCAGGCGCGTTTTCCGATGTTGTTTCTGTCGGTCATTCTTTAGGCTGGAGTGCCGGGATCGGCGGAGTCGCTATGGATGTGAAAGAGCCGAAAGAGCCGCATCAGGAGAGGGCGAAAGACGAAGATGACGTGATTTTGAGTTTCGGCTTGAATTATACTTTCAACCTCAATTTCAATTCGTCGAGCCGTTTCTTGAGCGAGCCGATGAACAGCTTTTCGTTTTCAGCCCCGGTTGTTTTTTCAAAACTTTTCCTCACTAAAAACGAGGAACTGACATTCGCGCCGCAGATAACTTTGAGTTTCCTCCTTTCAAAAAGCGGAAAGCTGGGATTTGTGACAAAAAATTCGTTTTACATGGAATTCCTTTCCGATGACGAAATTTCGGTGACCGGTGCGGAAGAAGAGAGAAGAATCACCGATTTGAACGATTTTATCGGCAGGAACTCTTATTCGCTGCTGATGCGCGGCTTCAATAGTGCAACGGCTGAAGGACATCACGCCTTTTTGTCAAAGAACGAAATCGTTTTCCACATCGTTTCGCTTCACAGCAACCTCGGCGCGTTTCCGCTCATGTTCCGCAACATTCAGGGAGCAGTTTTCTTTGATGCCGGAACTGTTTCCGGTGATGTTTCGGTCTTCAACGGTCATTTTTCGGCTTCAACAGGCTTTGAAATCAGGCTTCTGACGTACATTGTCTACCGCGCTCCCGTTATGTGGACTTTCGGAACCGGTTACGGTTTGACTGATACGCACGATGTCAGTTTCTATTTCAATCTGGGAATATAGAACGGTTTTGACTGCTCAGCACGATAAAATATGTAATTTATCTGTTAATTTTTTTAAATCCTGCTATAATAGTACGTTTTTTTGGCGGAGGAGCACATGAAAAAAGTATTTTTTGCAGCTTTTTTTGTTTTAGTTTTCTTTGCGGCGTGCAGCAATAACGGCAACAGTGATATTTACGGCGGTTTTGATGATTTTGACGAAGAACCTTCTGAAACAACTGATAAAGATCATGAAATGGCCGAACGTCCTGATGATGCGTCCAAACCTGGAGGCGGCGGAGGAAACGGAGGCGGAATATCGGGAGGCTCGACAGGATCGAACGATAAAGACAGTGCCGAAAATGACGAAGATTACGAAACTGAAGAAAATGACAATGAAACGACTGATTCAGATGAAACTCCGGATACTGACAACGGAAACGGCGAAAATAATGACGGGAATCAGGAAAAACCTGATGAAACCCAGGAAGACGACGACGGTATTTACGCTCTGGAACCTGATGTCGCTGCGTGTACTTCAGGTATTCCTTCCGATTCGGAAAAACAGAAGGTTCTGGACAGACTTAACTATCTCCGGTCGATTCATAAGCTGAAACCCGTTCAATACAATGATGCTTATGATGAAATTACCGGTGAATGTGCCCTTGTTATTGCGGCGAACAAAAATCTCAGCCATACTCCAGCCAGTTCATGGAAATGCTGGTCACAGGTGGCTTACGACGGCTGTTATTCGAGCAATATAAGTCTGGCTACGGCAACGAATCAGGATCTTTCTTTAACGGACAGTACGGAATTAATTGACGGTTTTATGACTGAAGAAAACGAAGTTCCGCCGACGACGCTCGGACACAGACGCTGGTTTATCGATCCGTGGCTTAAAACCATAGCGTTCGGACGTGCCGACTACTCCGACGGTGCAGGACATTTCGTTCTCGGTTCTGCGGTGAGGGTTATAAACAGAGACGATCCGAACGATCAGCAGGATATTTCCGATACCGATATCAAGTTTGTCGCATATCCTTTTGAAAACTATCCGGCAGAGCTTTACAACGACAATGTCATGATGTCGTTTACCGTGATAAAGGATAAATTCAGCAAGTATTCCAACGGAACGGGTATCACTTTTTCCACGGCGACGATTGCGATAGTCGATCAGAACAACAAAACCATGAAAGTTAAGGATATAGAGTTCGATACCGACGATTACGGCGTTCCCAACAATCTGCGCTGGTATGCCGAAGGGATCAAGCCGAACGTGAAGTATAACGTCACGGTTTCAAACGTTATGATCAACAACAATTCGGAATTTTATCAATATTGGTTTGAGTTGAAGTAAAATGAAAAAAGTATTGTTTTTATTGAGTCTAGCGCTCCTTTTCGCCGTTTCGTGCGGCAACAGCAGTGATCCGGTCAAGCCGGAAAAACAGGAAAGACCTGCGGATCAGAGTGATTCGGCTGACACTCCCGAAGAGACGGATCATGCGGATTCCGGTCAACCTTCCGACCCGGCAGAACCTACTTCTGACCCGACTGATCAGACTGAACCGACGAATCCGACAGATCCGACCGGGCAGCCAGAACCTTCGGAGGAACCCGATTCTGACAAAAATCCTGACGAGCCTCAGGAACCGGAAGATCCGGCGGCTGAAAAATTCTGCCAGTATGCCTGCACAAAAGCTTCCGACTGTGTTCAGGTAAGTTCGAATGCTGTATACGATGAAGACAACTACAAGTGCGAAAATCACAAATGCGTCTATCTCGGCTGTCTCAGCGATGACGAATGTGATGAAGTGTACGGAGCTGTTACACAGGCAACCGGCAGGGTTTACCGCTGCAACAAAAACGGTGCCTACGGTTATCCGGAATGCACACCGATATGCTCTAGTGTGGAGGACTGCAATCTTTACGGATATGGCTCGACGCAGTATGCCTACGATTTGGACAACAACAAATGCGAAAACGGATTTTGCGTATTTACCGGCTGCCTGAGCGATGCGGAATGTGAAGCTACGACTTACTCGGACCTTTACAAGTGCCTGCCGCAGGAATATTCAGGAAAAACCTTGAAGAACTGCATAGTTGCATGCCAGACTGCCGCCGACTGCTCGGAATCCGGTTTGTACGAATGCAGGGATTCCGTATGTGTGATGAAAAGCTGCGAAAGCGACGAATGGTGCAGGGAATATGATAAAAATTATTCATGTTTGTGATTTTTGTGAGGATAAATGAAAATTCTTTTTATTGTTCCTGCCGCCAACGAACTTGAAAAAGCTGCTGATTTTACTATAGATTTTATCCGGGAATTGGTTGCCGGGATAAATTCGCGCAGCGGTTTTTACGCCGAAATCCTCGATATGTCGGCTCTGGACATCAAAAATCTTTCGATCCGCGACATTGAAAAACTCTGTTTATCGACAAAAACGGATATCAACTCTTTCGACGCGCTGCACACTTTTTCGTTTCTTCCGTTTGTCAACAGAGTGTTCTTCCGCCAGTTCGTGTTTTATTCGCTTGATTCTGATTTGAAGGGCGAATACGGCGGATTGACAGAAAACATCAACAATCTCAACTGTGCCGAGTGCGATGTCCGCCATTTTTCGCTTGACGAACTCTGCGATTTCTACACGCACAGGGTCATCAACACAAAATCGTTCGACACACGTCCGTGGGGATGGTGGAAGACGCTTGTAAATGCCGAAGATTACAAAATAAAACACATATTTGTCGCGCCTCATCAGAAACTCAGTCTTCAGACGCACGAATTCAGAAGCGAAACATGGATGATTGCGGAAGGAAGCGGTTTTGTCGTTATCGGCGACCGCAGGTTCAAAGCTGAAAAAGGACTGGTCTTCACGATTCAGAAGCATGAAAAGCACCGCGCCGAAACGGAAGATTCGTCAATGGTCATAGTTGAACTTCAGCTCGGAAGCTATCTCGGCGAAGACGATGTCAAAAGAATAGAGGATATTTACGGGAGAGTGTAATGAAACTTTCGGTCGTGATAATGGCGGGCGGCAGCGGAAAAAGGTTCTGGCCGCTTTCGAGAGAGTCAAAGGCAAAGCAGAGTCTTGCACTTTTTTCGGAAAAAACGCTTCTTGCCGAAACGATCGAGAGAATAATGCCGCTTGCAGAAGAAATTCTTATAGTTTCTTCTCTGAAACAGCGTTCTGAAATAGAGCGTGACGCTGAAAAATATGAAAAAGTGAAAGTTGTTTACGAACCCTGCGGAAAAAATACTGCGCCGTGTATTCTTCTTTCACTTCTGGCAATAAAATCAAAATGCAGTGAAGACAGAGCCGTGCTTGTGCTGCCGTCTGACCACTATGTCTCTGAACCTGAAAACTTCAGAAAAACTGTCGAAAACGGGCTCGGATTTCTTGAAAAAAATCCAGAAAGCATAGGAACGATCGGAATTGAACCGGCTTATCCGGAAACGGGTTTCGGCTATATAAAAAAAGGGAAAATCGCCGGAAACGGCATTTTCGGAGTCGAATCTTTTGAAGAGAAACCGTGTTTCGAAAAGGCTGAAAAATTCGTCGAAAGCGGAAACTATCTCTGGAACGGCGGGATTTTCATTTTTTCGCTTGATCCGATGCTTGAAGAGTTCGAAAAACTTACGCCGGATATTTATGAAACGGTAAATTCTCTTAAATCCTTCGATATGCCTGAGCGCGGAATTTACGAGTCGCTGCGGTCGATATCTTTCGATTACGCCGTGATGGAAAAAACTGACAAGCCTGTTTTCACGGTTCCCGGAAATTTCGGCTGGAACGATGTGGGAAGCTGGAAGGCATATTTCGAACTTCTTCCGAAAGACGAAAACGGAAACGCAAAAACCGGAAATGCCTCTTTTATAAACTGCCGGAACTCTTTAGCTGTAAATCTGACTGAAAAAGAGATAGTCATGTTCAACAAAGAGCACGGACTGCTTGTCGCAACGGATGACGCGATATTTTCGGCTTCATTGGAAGATCACGCAAAAATGCGCGAAATCACGGAATTTCTTGATAAAAACGATCTTAAAAAACTACTCTGAAAATTTCAGGATAAAAAAAACCCTGCTTTAAAAACCGAAGTTTTCAAAACAGGGCGGAAAGAAAAATTTCCTGTTGACAGCTTATTCAGCAGCTTCTTCAGCCGGAGCTTCTTCAGCAGCCGGAGCTTCTTCAGCAGGAGCCTGTTCTTCAGCAGCGGGAGCCGGAGCTTCTTCAGCAGCCGGAGCTTCTTCTGCAGCAGCAGCCGGAGCTTCAGCCTGAGCCGGAGCTTCTTCAGCTTTCTTTTCTGCGGAACCGCATGAAACAGCGAAAAACAAAGCGAAAAGAGCGATAGCGAGAAATCTCATTTTTTCCTCCGATTCTTGGTTAAAAAAACAAATCTTTCTAAACGCCGCAGAATTATCTGCGACAAAAACGGGGAAATATAGCACTTTTTTTTGAAAAGTCCAGTAAAGTTAAAAAATTGTCTGCATAAAATTAAAAGCTGAGCTTTGCAGGATGAAAAATTTCATCTGATAACTTGTTTCAGTCTGTAAAAAAATAAATTTCACAAAAGGTCGAAATTTCTGAAAAAAGTAGTATAATACTTCGGTTTTTTGAGCGATGAATGGATTTTAACCAATAAATCGGAGGAAAAAATGTCAAAGGCACTTGTAATGATCCTCGCGGGCGGTCAGGGGAAAAGGCTTGCCCCGCTTACTTCCGACAGGGCAAAACCGGCTGTTCCGTTCGGCGGTTCCTACCGTATCATCGACTTTGTTCTGAGCAACTTCGTCAACTCGGGTTTTATGCAGATCAAGGTTCTGACGCAGTTCATGAGCGATTCGCTGATCCAGCACATTTCGAGAAACTGGGGTTTGTCGCCTCGTTTCAACCAGTATGTCGACTCGGTTCCGGCGCAGATGCGTACCGGCGAAAACTGGTATCTCGGCAGTGCCGATGCGATTTATCAGAATCTGAATCTTATCAGGGACGAGTCTCCGAAGAATGTTTTCGTTTTCAGCGGCGACCATATTTACAAGATGGATATTTCGCAGATGTATACATATCACAACATCAAAAACGCTGATATGACGATTGCGGCTCTGCCTGTTCCGATAAAGGAGGCAAGTGCTTTCGGCGTTATTGAGATCGACGATGATTACCGCATGATCGGTTTCGAGGAAAAACCGAAAAATCCGAAGCCGATTCCGGGCAAACCAGATTACGCCCTTGTCAGCATGGGAAACTATCTTTTCTCGCGTGATGTTCTTGTGAATGCTGTCACAAACGATGCGAAAGATCCGGCGAGCGAGCACGATTTCGGCAAAAACGTAATTCCCGCGCTTTATCCCTACAAGCGGGTTTACGTTTACGATTTCCTCAAAAACACGATTTACATGCCGGACGAAAACGAGTACGAAAAACCTTACTGGCGCGATGTCGGAACTATAAAAAGCTACTTTGACGCGCACATGGACCTGGTTTCGGTCTCTCCGGCGATCAATCTGTACAACCGCCACTGGCCTATTTTCGGTTTTCCGGAAGTCAATATGCCGCCTGCGAAGTTCGTTTTTGCCGACAAGGAGCATAAAAGGCTCGGGATCGCTACCGATTCTCTGGTTTCGGAAGGCTGCATCATCAGCGGCGGCAGCGTAAACCGCTCCGTTCTTTCGCCCGGAGTCAGAGTCAACAGCTACAGCAGACTTGACCAGTGCGTAATTCTCAACAACGTCAAAATCGGGCGTTACTGCGAGCTTAAAAACGTCATCGTCGATAAAAACGTCGTTATTCCGCCGGACACGAAGATCGGTTTCGACCTCAAGAAGGATGCGGAGCGCGGCTTTACCGTTACTGAAGACGGAATAGTTGTTGTTCCCAAAGGTTACAATTTTCAGGAGGACAGATAGTCCATGACCGAACTCGTTTTTTTGTGGCACATGCACCAGCCTTACTACAAAGACTGCATCAGAAACACTTACCTCATGCCATGGGTCCGTCTTCATGCGCTGAAAGGCTACTACGACATTCCTTCTGCAATGAAAAAATATGGTGTCAAAGGTGTCGTTAACGTCGTTCCGTCGCTTATCGAGCAGCTTAAGGACTACGCCGAAAACAATGTGACCGACGCATGGCTCGAACATACGATCACCGATCCGTCAGAGATGAAGGAAGAGCAGAAGGCATTTGTGATAAAGAATTTTTTCATGCTCAACTGGGATAGACTGGTGCGGACTTCGCCGCGTTACAACGAGCTTTTGAACAAGCGCCTGCGTTACGAAAAAAAACTCGGATGGAACGAGACGGCACGCCTTTTTTCCGATGACGAGATCCTTGATTTACAGGTTCTTTTCAACCTCAAATGGTTCGGTTTTACTGCAAAATCTGAGTTTGAGCGTCTTGCCGAGCTCGAACGCAAGGACTGCGGCTTTACAAAAAGGGACAAGGAAGATCTTCTCGAAATCCAGCGCAAGATCCTGCGCAGCATAATTCCGCTTTACAGACATCTTGCCGATGAAGGTGTCATCGAAATTTCGTTTACACCCTTCTATCACCCGATTTTTCCGCTTGTTTACGATACCGATATTGCAAAAAGGTGCATGAATGCGCCGCTTCCGGCGAAATTTTCCTATCCGGAAGACGCAAAATGGCACCTGGAAGAGGGAAAGCGTTACAGCGAAGAGGTCTGGGGGCGTACTCTGAACGGAATGTGGCCGGCTGAGGGCTCGGTTGCGCCGGAAATAATTGATGCCGCTGCTAATTCTTCGGTAAAATGGATGACGACTGATGAAACTATTCTTCTGAAATCCCTCGGCCGCAGCGACAAATCTCAGGTGCTTTACACTCCGTATGTTTTGAAAAGTGATAAAAATCAGAATGTTGCGATATTTTTCAGAGATAAATATCTGTCTGATCTTCTCGGATTTTCTTTTTCTCAGATGAAACCGGAGCAGGCTGCCGATATTTTCGTGAACTATGTAAAAAATGCTGCGGCAAATTTCCCGTCAAACGGTTCGGAACCGGTCGTTTCGGTCATTATGGACGGCGAAAACGCGTGGGAATCCTATCCCGACAACGGCGAGCACTTTCTGAAAGAACTTTTCACGCGTCTGGGCAGCGATAGCGTGATAAAAACTACGGTCTATTCCGACATAATCAGCCGCGGAACCGGCAGATATCCGGTTATCAACGACCTCTGGTCGGGTTCGTGGATCAACGGAAACTACGAAATCTGGATCGGAAACGACGAAGACAACGCCGCGTGGGGTTACCTCAAGCGTGTCCGTGATTTTTACGCGAAATACAGTCAGAATCACGTCGTTGAGCCGCAGATCCATTCCGAAATCATGCGCTGTCTCTACAGAGCCGAGGGAAGCGACTGGTTCTGGTGGTACGGCCCGCAGTTCTCGACTGAAAATGACTGGCTTTTCGACCGTCTTTTCAGGCGCCATCTGCGCCGCGTCTACAATCTGCTCGGCATGAATTATCCGACATTCCTCGATATTCCGATTTCGTCAGAGCTGAGCAGCAGTCTCATAGTCGAACCGACAGGCGAGATAAATCCGGTAATTTCGGGCCGCAGCAACGGCTACTACGAATGGGCGGGGGCAGGGCGCTTCGAAAACGCTCAGAAAGCGGGAGGAGCGATGTACAATTCGATCAAACTCGTTGACAAAATCCTTTACGGCTTTAACCGCGACATGCTCTTCTTCAGGATCGAACTGACAAATCCGATGCATTTTTACGAGAACAAAAAATATTTCATCAAAGGGTTCCTCATGGAACACAAAAGCATCGACTTTGCCCTTCCGATGGTGCGGATCGAAAAAACGCCTTTCCTGATCCACAGCAGCAACGAATCGGGCAGAGTTTCCGACATCGTTGGTGCAGGAGACGCTGCTTTCGACGAAGTTATGGAGTTCACTCTTTATGCGAAGAAAATCGGTCTGAAACCGGGTGAAAAAGTGAGAATCTACTTCAAAATCCTCTCAAACGAGGGAATCGAACTCGAAAGGATCCCTGGAAACGGTTCTATCGAAGTGACTGTTCCCGACGAAGCAGCTCTTTTCAAACTGTGGGATGTATAGGTAAGATATGGAACTTAAAAATAAACTTGAAAAAAATTTCCTGAAATTCCCTTTTGAGCTTTTTGACGCGATTTTTTCACAGAAAAGTTTCATCGACATCGAGAGACTTAATGTCCACGACAGGGAATCGGGACTTGTTTTCATCAAAAATTACGGTTACGACATAACAGACCCTAAAATTGCGGAGACCGTTTCTGCGATTCTGAGCGAGGCGAAAACCTTCATTCAGAGCTATCTTCTCGAAGATCCCGAAGGGAAAAGCGAAACTTTAGTGATTCCGCCCGATATTCTCTGCAACGATGATATCGTCAGCCTTCTCATCATGGCTTCGGAAAAGGAGAAGACGCTTGAACAGGCCTGGGCCTGCGCGATTCTGAGGGTGGCGCATACGATCACGCATGTCGAAAACGACCTCGCGAAAAGTTTTATGCCGGGCATCAGAAACCAGATTTACAAAAGGTTCAGTGCTCATCTCAACGGCAATTCAGCGGGCGGATACTTCCTGGGAACCGGCGATGACGCGATAAGACTAAAACTTTTCGAAATAAAAAACGATAAGTCGCGCGACAGCCTGATTCTCAAACTTCTCCACAAAAAAGAGAATGTTACGGCCGACATTTTCGACCGTGTCGGAGTCAGAATCGTGACCTACACAAAACTCGACATCATCCTTGTCCTCAGGTATTTCGCTACGAATCACGTTATTTCGTTTGCCAACATCAAGCCGAGCAGGACGAAAAACAATGTCGTCAATATCCCTCGTTTCATCGAAGGAGTAGAGGAGCTTAAATCGCACGATCTTTCGTCGTGGTCGCAGGAAGACATTGCCGATTTCCTTGAAAAATATCTCGAAATCCCGCCTGAGGAAAAGGCTGAGATCACCAGGAGAAACATTGAGGAGACAAACCTTTATTCATCGACTTCATACTCTTCGATCCAGCTTACGAGCCGGCTTCTGATAACGATGGAAGACCCGATAAATCCGGCGAAACCGACTTACCGCTTTTTCTTCCCGTTCGAAGTGCAGATTCTGGATGAGGAGAGCTTCGTAGAAAGCCGCTCGGGGCGCGCAAACCACGAAGAATATAAGAAAAATCAGACGATTGCGGCAAGAAAGCGTGTCCTTACTAATGTTATCAGGTATATGAGACAGCATCCTTGGGAAACTGAGAAAAAATAATTTTGGAGGTTGTTATGAAGAAATTTTTCATGTTTTTTGCAATTTTGTTTGTTTCATCGCTTCTGTTTGCCGAAAATGTGACGATCACGCTGAAAAACGGCAAGACGGTTTCGGGTAAAATCGTAAAGATCGAGGCTGCGCAGATCGGCAGCAAGTCTTTGGCTGAAACTACGACGATTTCTGCGGCTCAGGGTGTCAACGAGCTTATGCTCAAATTCTCCGACATCAAAGAGATCGATTTCAAAAGCAGCGACGATGTTTCGTGCTTTGAGGACGGCAGATTCGTTCCCGTCAGAAAGTTCTGCTCGATGAAGGCGCTCTATCACATCGTGCCTAAAGTAAAAGGCGAAAGCAAAGAACCGGTCGAAATCGAAGACAACAGGGTTTTCTTCATTCACATCGAAGGCGAAAAATCACCTGTTGCAGCATTTTTCTACAAAATCCAGGTCAGCAACGAAGGAAACGAGAGCAAAAAAGACTATCCCGATCTTGAAAGGGAAGTCCTTGAGCTGAGCAAAAACAACATCAAAAAAATAGTTTTCAAATAGGAGGAAAGAATGCTTATTCATGCAAACGAAGAGACTTTTCAGGCTGAAGTCCTTGATTTCAAAGGTGTCGCGATCGTCGATTTCTGGGCTCAGTGGTGCGGACCGTGCAAAATGCTGGGACCGATTTTCGAAGAGCTTTCGAACGACTACGCAGACAATGCGAATGTCAAATTCGTAAAGGTCGATACCGACGAAAACATGGAACTTTCGTTCAAACAAAGAATCCGCGGAATCCCGTGCATCAAAGTTTTCAAAAACGGCGAAGAAGTTGAAACTTCAGTCGGTCTTGTTCCGAAAGAGGAACTCGAAGATTTAGTCAAAAGAAATCTTTAATTTTATCGCGCCGGAAACCGTGTCGAAATATCGATATTCCGACATTTCGATATATTGACGGCGCGAATCGTCACTACGACACGGCGCGCTTATTCATCCGGAGTTTCGTTGTCCGGGATTTCATCATCATCGCCGGTTTCTTCCGGTTCCGGTTCTTTCGGCGGATATTCGTCTTCTTCAGTGCATTCGCGTTCTTTTCCTGCTTTGTTGTAGCAGTGGCAGCCGACAAGTTTTGTGCTTTCATCCATTTTTGCTTTGCCCCAGATGTGATAAAATTCAGTTTTTGAGGGGTTTCTGTCTCTTGAAATAAGCAGAGATTTGCTCGAATCGTTGTTGTCTTCAAGGTAGTAGCAGTATTTGTAGACATATTCATTTTCGAGATCATAGAAATAATCGTATTTTGTGACCGTAAACTTATTTGTCGGCTTGCCGGAATTGAGTGCTGTTTTAAAATCGGTGATATACATGTCAATGTCTGTGCGCTGAACTTTGAAAGGACCGACATAGTATTCCTTAGGTTCAATGCACTCGGAAGCGATTTTTACGATAGTGTCGCTGTAGGACGGATATCTGAACATATACTGTGAGCAGTAGTAGTTGATATATTCGTCTTCCGGATATGCGAAGTAGCCGATACCATAGTCTAAATTATATACCGGGTAATCTTCCATAATCGAATAAAGTGCGAAAATCTGCGTGTTTGCGCCGGAATCAATCAGTTTGTCCCATTCAGGGAACTCAGTCTTCTTAAGGGCAGGGTTCCCGTCCATGAGAACATATTCGATTTCATCGTTGAGGACATACATATCCTTGCTTTCGTTGAAGTTGTTGAGAATGATGTGGATTTCGTCTGTTTCAGGATAGTAGTAAAGCATGGAGTGTGATGCAAAAACATCTCCGCCGTGACCGTAAAATTCCCTGTGAGAACCGATGCCGTACTGTGTGCCGAGGCCGTAAACCGGTGTTCCCAAAAGCTCTACGATGTCAAGCATCTGATTCATGCTGTCTTTCGAGAGGATCTGTCCGTGAAAAAGCGCATAGCCGTATTTGAAAAGGTCTTCGACATTTGAGACAAGGGATCCTGCAGTCCATGCTTTGTGCTGATATTCGTAAGGAACGATCTTTCCGTGAGCGTCATAGGCGTGTCCGTGGGCCTTGTTTTCTTCGGAATGTTCTTCAAAGCCTCTCATAAAAGTGTTGGTGAGGCCGAGCGGGTCAATTATTTTTTCGCGGATGACTTCGTGTGCCGGTTTTCCTGCAACTTCGCTCATGATAAGTCCGGCAAGAACATAGTTGGCATTGATGTAAGTCCACGATGTGCCGGGTTCGAAGTCAAAGCGGCCGTTGACGTCTTCAACGACATCCTCAGGATCCATGACATCACTCATTTCCATGATACCCGAAGTGTGGTTGAGGAGCATTCTGACGGTGATGATATCGCCTTTTTCAAAGTCGGGGAACCATTTGTCTATTGTCTCATCGAGGTCGATTTTTCCTTCTTCCTGCAGGAGAAGCATCGTTACGGCGGTGAAATTTTTCGTGATGCTGCCGACTTCGAAAAGGTCATCCGGCTGCAGCTCTTCTTTTGTGTTGCTGTTGCGGACGCCGTAAGCGAAAGAGGTAAGTTTATCATAGCCGTAACCTACTACAACGCCGGTTCCGTGTGCGAAATTGACGTACTCTTCTGCAAGATTTTTGATGCTTTCGAGCTTTTCCTCATCGGTCATCGGCTTTTCGGAATCAGGTTCTTCGTCGCTGCTGCTGTCGGTATCTTCCGGTTCATCGTCAGTCGGTTCGTCAGTCGGTTCGTCTGTCGGCTCAGCCGGTTCGTCCGTGTCGGAATCTGTATCCGTTTCTACGTCATCGGTGTCGGGAGTCTCATCCTTGTTTTTGGAAGAACTTCCGCAGGCCGCTCCGAAAAAGAGCAGCGAAAGAAGAATCGTTGTGATGAGAATTTTTTTCATGTCACTCTCCTTTAAATCGTTTTATAACAGGGTCGGTAAATTCGGAATGATGCTTTCATTTTCCGTGGTTTCATCGTTTTCGGGACATTCAGTCACGTTTTCGTCCTTATCGTAGCATTCGCATCCTGTTTCTCTTACGCTTTCAGCCATTTTTGATTTGCCCCAAACGCTGTAATACTCAGTTCCGGAGGGGTGCTGTCCGCGTGAAATCCACATATATTTGTCTGGATCGCTCTCTTCAAGGTCGTAGCATATTTTAGTTACAAAATCGCCCTCTATATCGTAGTAATAATCGTATTTCGTGACGTAGAAATTCTGCGTCGCTTCGCCGGCTTCGGCAGCAGCTTCGAATTCGCTGAGATACATGTCGATGTCGGTTCTTCTGATCTTCAGATCGTCAGTGTAGTATCTCAAAGGTTCCATGCACTGCTGTACGATTTTTACATAACCCAGGCTTTTGAACATGTAGTGCGAGCAGTAAAAGTCGGGAAAGTAGTCTCCGGGATAGACGAAATATCCGATAGAGTCATTCAGCTCTTCCAAGGGGTAGTCGGGCAGCGGTGCGTAAAGAGCGAAAATCTGAGAGTCATCCTCGTTGTCGATAAGTTCATCCCAATCAGGAAAATCACTTTGTTTTTCCGCAGTTTTGCCGTCCGTAAGAACGAAATCAATTTCGTCATTGAGGAGAACAAGCGTGCTGGAACCGGTTCCTCCGTTGTTGAAAAGCACGTGTATTTCGCCGGTTTCAGGATAGTAGGCAAGCATTGCCGCAGTGGTGATTACGTCTCCGCCGTGGTAGTAGAATATACCGTGATGTCCGTTTCCATACATCATGGCGAGCCCGTAAACAGGAATTCCGGAAACTTTTACCATGTCAAGCATCTGATCCAGACTCTCTTCGGAAATAAGATCTCCGTTGAAAAGTGCATGGGCATATTTGAACATATCCTCGGCATTTGAAATTATTCCGCCGGCAGTCCAGAAATTTTCGTTGAGTTCATACGGAATTATGTTTCCGTATTCGTCGAACGTGTGACCGTGAGCTTTTTCCTCCAACGGATACTCTTCGAAATTTTTCATAAAAGTGTGAGTCATTCCGAGCGGATCCAGTATTTTTTCGCGGATAACTTCAACCGCATCTTTTCCCTCGATCCTGTTTATGATAAGCCCTGCGATAACGAAGTTCGTGTTGCTGTACGACCAGTCGGTTCCGGGTTCGAAGTTGAATTTTCCGTTGACCTTTTCGACCATACCTTCAAGATCGTCGAATTCGTTCCATTCCAGAATGCCTGAAGTGTGGTTGAGCAGCATTCTGACTGTGATTATGTCACATTTTTCAAAGTCGGGGAACCATTTGTCGATAGTCTGGTCGAGATCGATTTTTCCCTCTTCCTGCAGGAGAAGCAGTGTTACGGCAGTGAAATTTTTCGTTATGCTGCCGATATCAAAAAGGTCGTCTGTCGAAAGCGGTTCCTGTGTTTTGCTGTTGCGCACACCGTAAGCCAGAGATGTGAGTTCGTCAATGCCGTAACCGATTACAACGCCGGTTCCGTGAGAGAATCTGACATACTCTTCGGCAAGAATGCTCACGCTTTCAAGCTTTGCTTCGTCTTCCGGCGAGTGTTCCGGAGCGGTTTCGTCAACGTCCGGTTCTTCCGAATCTTCTTTTTCGGTGTCATCCGTTTCATCTTCATCAGATTCGATGTCGGCTTCCGTTTCGGTGTCGTTGTTGTCAGGTGTTTCTTCTTTTTCGTTTTTTGACGAATTTCCACAGCCTGTTCCGAAGAAAATCATCGAAAAAAGGATTGCGGCGGATAAAAATCTTTTCATGATTATCTCCTTTACTTTAAATGTTAAAATATTTCCGCCGGTGTCAAAACAGTGTCTTTTGCCTCGTCAAGCAGTTTGGGATAATCAATATTGAAGTGCAGACCGCGGCTTTCTTTCCGTTTCATTGCGCTTTTTATGATAAGTTCCGCAACAAGAGTGATATTTCTGAGTTCGAGAAGGTCACGCGAAACTTTGAAATTCCAGTAGTATTCGTTGATTTCGTGCTTCATCAGTTCAAGTCTTGCAAGAGCGCGCTCCAGGCGTTTGTTGCTGCGGACGATTCCTACATAGTTCCACATTATGCGGCGGACTTCGTCCCAGTTCTGCTTGATAATGATTTTCTCGTCTTCATCTTCAGCATCTCCCGGGTTCCATTCAGGCGGTTCCGGGCATTCACCGGTATAGTCCGCGACGTAGGCAATGATTTCTTTGGCAACATATTTCGCCATGACGGCGGCTTCAAGAAGTGAGTTCGAAGCCAGTCTGTTTGCGCCGTGAAGCCCTGTGTGTGCAACTTCGCCGCTTACGAAAAGTCCCGGAATTAGAGTTTTACCTGTCGGTTCGCTCTGCAAACCTCCGCATGAATAGTGTGCCGCCGGAACGACCGGGATCGGCATTGTTCTCATATCGATACCTGCATCCATACAGATTCTGAAAATGTTCGGGAACCTCTGCTGCAGGAAATGACCGTCGAGTTTTGTCATATCGAGGAAAACGCAGTCGTCACCGCTCATCTTCATTTCGTGGTCGATTGCGCGGGCAACGATATCTCGCGGAGCCAGCGATTTGAGCGGATGATATTTTTCCATGAAGGTTTCGCCTTTTTTGTTGATGAGGACGCCGCCTTCGCCGCGCAGAGCCTCTGAAATAAGCATCGACTTGATTTTTTCGTGGTAGAGGATCGTCGGATGGAACTGGATCATTTCCATGTTGACAACCGGAACGCCTGCACGGAAGCCGATTGCAACGCCGTCACCGGTCGTAACGTCCGGATTCGACGTGTAGAGATAGACTCTCCCGCATCCGCCTGTCGCCAGAAGCACTGTTTTTGCCGTGATCGTGAGGATTTCGCCGTTTTTACCGAGAACGTAAGCGCCGATTATGCGGTTGTTTTCGCTGCATAAAAACTTCGATTCGGTGATTACGTCTATAGCCGTGTGGTTTTCCAGAACTGTGATGTTCGAGTGCAAAAGAACTGCTTTTTTAACAACTTTTATCAACTCGAAACCGGTGATATCGCCTGCATGTACTACCCTGCGCTCAGAGTGTCCGCCTTCGCGTCCCAGATCGAGTTTGCCTTCTTCGTTTTCGGTGAAGTGGCAGCCAAGTTTTTCAAAATATTTGATTGCATCGGGACCGTTTTCGACAAAAAAGCGGACAGCCTTTTCGTTGTTGAGACCGGCTCCGGCAGTTATTGTGTCCTTTATATGCTTTTCAAACGAATCGACGTCGAAATCGGTTACGGTTGCAATTCCGCCCTGTGCGTTCGCGCTGTTCGAAACGTCGATCGCCTCTTTTGTTACAACTACAATTTTCAAGCCCTTCTCTGCAAGACTCAAAGCTGTAGAAAGCCCCGAAAGCCCGCTTCCGATAATGAGGGCGTCTGCATAAATGCGTTTCATTTCGCTCCTAATCGTTTATATACCAAAATTCGCTTATCAGCTCGTTCATAGCCTTTTCGATGACTTTTTTGTCGGCGTCCGACATGTTTACGAATTTCACACTGAGGCCGATAACCTGATTCTCTTCGGTGCAGCGCAGGACTTCCGCTCCGCATCTGATGATGTAATCGGTGCCCGGAACCTGAAATTCTATGTCTATGATTGTTCCGACCTCGTATGGATTCGGAGAGAGAATATACATCCCGTTTGTGCTCAGATTGGCCGTCTGCTGAAAATAATCGGCATCTCCATCCATATTTCTTACCCACATTTTGACGGGAATACGCTCTTTCGTGCGGCGTTCCTTCTGCCTCCTGTCCTTTTTGCCTCTTGCATCGTTGGGAAGTTTGAACTGCAGGTCGTCTCTGCGGTCTTTGTTTTTTCTGCGGTCTTCCATTTTTTTCTCCTTGAAAAAATACAAAAGCAAACAGCGGAATATAATTCAATATAATTTAAAGTCCACTAAACCGGCACGGATAGAGCCTGATTTCAGAGTGTTTTTTTTTGATCAATCCGGATTTTTAGGAACAAAATCGACAGCATCGATCATGAAATAGTTGTATTTGCTGACAAGTTCGCGCGGAACTAGCCTGAAATCGTGCATTCCTCTGTCAAGATGTATGCTGAATGAAATATCGGTCATTTTTCGTTCTTCGGCATGGAAATCAAGCTGAGCGGTATTTTTCCCGTCAATAAAGATATCAAAATTTCCCATGTCCGGGCTCTGCATTCCTTTCACATGGATCTCATAGTTGCCGCTTTTATTGATTTTTTGTTTAAAATCGTAATATTGTCCGAGGTTTACGAATCTGCAAAACATCAGAAACTGGTTGGGCAGAATGAGGTCGTACGGCGGTTCCATTTCAAAATATTTGTCCAGGTACGATCTTTCCGGAAAAGTGTTGCAGAAATCGGGGCTTCCGGTGAGAGGATAGAATTTGCTTTCAAGTTCAACATGAATCTCTCCGTTGTCAACCGGAGGAAAAAGTTCGGTAATTACCGGTAGTTCAGTATTGTTATCCAATCTGGCGAAAGAAGCCAGATAATATTTTTTGTCCGGAAAATCGAACATTATTCTGCGGTTCTGTTTTTCGCCAAGATCGCGGACGTAAATAATTTTATTGTTTTCGAAGTGCCCGAAGTCCATCAGCGCGTAACCTGAACCGTACATCGTAAACGGAGCGACAAAAACGACTCCTTCTTTGATTCCAAGTATATCGAGTGCGACTTTCAGCTTGGCGTCAATATTCCAGAAACCGCGCTCGTAACTTTTCCGGATGGAGGGAACAATGTAAAATGTCTGATACAAAAGTCCTGCGCATAGTAGAGATAATGTTAATATTTTTAATAATTTATTTAAATTCTTGCCTGCAAAGACCCCTTCAGTGACAAGGTTGAAAGAGTATGCAAAAATTATGATCAGGAAAAAAGAGGTTTCATACAGATATCGCGGTCCGAAAACATTGCCGTCAAAATAGAAAAAGAAATAACCTGCGAAATTTACCAGAAAAATCGAAAGCAGAAAAAACAAGTTGCCGAAATCCTTCATGTTTTTTGCAAAGGCAAAACCGAAAGGCATAAGAAGGAAAACCAGCGGATGGAGGAAAAGGTTCATGATGAGCGGTGAAAGTCTCCGGTATGAAACAAGGATCGCGTGTGAAAAAGTAAGCCCCTCCATCGGGAGTTCGATCCAGTTGGAGCGCGGACAGCCTGTTCCCAGGCCGAATCTGTGACAGAAACTGCGGGGTTCGCTGTAGTTGAAAAACAAATCCTGCTTGAAAATCAGCGGATCACCTGTGTAAATTGAGTTGTAGTAAAGAAGAAAAGCGAGAAACGGAGCGAATGCGAGCAGCGAAAAAAGGCCCTGTTTCATGATGTCTCTGAAAATGCCGTTCCGGTGGTTCCTGAAAATGAAGAAGATGTAGTGCAGGATCAGCGCGATGCCGGCAAAAAGGGTGTTCTGCGGACGTGTCAGAGCGAGCCAGCCTAAGGAAATTCCCAATATTATCGGAAATTTAACCGATTTTTGCTCAAGCATGTGAATATATGCATAAACTGCGCAAAGTGTCATCGTCAGACAGAAGGGATGCGCCATATATGTTCCGCCCATAACGATGAAAAAGACCGAAAAAAGCATGAAAAACATTGAAATTACTGCAATTTTTCTGTCAAACAGCTTTTCGGCCAGCTTCCCTGAAAGAAAGACGTTGAGCGCGGTAAGAAGCGGATTGGCAAGAATTGGAACTCCGAGCAGTACAAAAGGAACTAGAAAAAATGAAAAACCCGGCAGAAATACGGAATAAACCTTTTCTCCGTCCGGAAGCATATAGGCGAACTGAAAAAATTCGTAGTGTTCCGGCATTTTGGCGTGAAGCCTTCCGACGGCGAAATTCTGTGCCATTACGAGGTAGTTTACGCTATCCTGAATATGCGGTATTCCCTGAAAGAAGAGTATTAAAATTATTAAGGAAATAAAAAATGCTGCAGCTGGGAGAATGAAAAACGGCGATTTCCCGAATTTAAGATTTTCTTTCATGAAGTCGTATTTGAGAAAAAGAACCGAAAACAATGCAACAGATACAGCCAGAAAAATGTGGAATGTCGGGAAGAAGACTTTAAACGGCATAAGTATATTCCCGTAAGTCGACCAGAAGAAAAATACGAAAATAATGAGTAATAAAATCAAAGATTTAGTGATTTTATTCATTCGGCAGCCTCAACAGGTTCAAGCTGGAAAAATTCAAATTTGTCAATAATGAAATATTCCTGTTTCCCTTCAAAATCGGGCGAAAGTTTCATAAAATTCATCCCTTTTTCAAAAAATGCCTCAAATTCGACGCTTTCAAGATGCGGCTTTGCGGAATAAAAATCCAGTTTTTTGTTGAGATTTCCGCTTGCGAAGTCGAATTTTCCGCTTTCAGGAGCTGCGGCGTAAGTGATTCTGACTTTGTATTTCCCTTCTTTTTCAAAATACTGCCCGAAAGTGTAAAACTGCGATTTTTCGGTAAAGCGGCAGAAGAAGAAAACCCGCCCTGAAGTCATATCTGCAGGCAGAGTAAAACCGGAATATTTGTTAACAAAATCGGGATATTGAGGCATTTTGTTGCAGTAATCGGCTTCTCCGTCGAGAGGATAGCTTTTGTGCTCTGCTTCGGCAGTGATTTCAGTTGTCTGCAGATCTTTTTTTATCTCGTTTATTTCGGGAAGTCTGTTTTCATTTATATTGAAAATGAGTGAATAAAATTTTTTGTCTTTGTAGTAATCCATAAGATTCTGATTCGGTTTAAACCCTAAATCGTGGGCAAAAATCAGCTTGTTTTCATCAATTTTGTGCAGATTCATGCGGGCTGCCCCGGTTGCATAGAAAAAATCGGGCGAAACAAGCAGAACTCCTTCTTCGATATTTTTCTCTTTCAAAGCTGTTGTAAGCAGCTTGTCGGCTGACCACGAACCTTTTGAATAAAATGAAAGCATTGCCGGCAGCGTGAAAACATTCTGGAAAATAAAAGATGCGAGAAGAAACGCAGAGACGATGACGCCGCGTTTTAAGAGCGGTTTTTTAAAGAAATTTTCCGATTTTTCGTATGCCAGAAGAACTCCTTCGGCAGTCAGAGGAAAGAGGAAAAATGAACACTCGTAATAATAACGCGCGCCGTAGCCGTTATCCAGATAGTAATAGAAAAAATATGCCGTGAACGTAATAAGATAACTGAGTAATATTGTTAGATTTTTCTTAAGATCGGCTCTGTTTTTCACGGATAGGAACAAAAGCAGCAGAAATATGAAAAAAAGGGGATTGAAAAGGAAGACCGGAACAAAATAGCGGAGCCTTTCAGCTGTGATTTTTGCCGCGAGAGGAACCGTAAGACCTTCATCCGGCATTTCGTAGTAAGTGCCGAATTTGCATCCTTTTCCGAGCCCTAGCCCCATGCAGTCATCGACCGGTTCCGAGATATTCCAGTACTTTGCGTGCTTGAATTCGGTGATTTTTCCGCTGATCGTGTAGTTCGAATAAATAAAGAGAAGCAGAAAGACAAAAATCAGACTCCCCATAACGGAAGTGATTTTGAAAAACGATTTTTTATCAATGAAAACAAATATATAGATTAGAACAAATAAAAGAATGAAAAGGGCGTTCTGAGGTCTAATGAACATTAAAAATGAAATGAAAAGTGCCGAAAGCAGAGAAAACAGAATTCTTTTTTTTCTTTCATTTTTTATAGACAAAACTGCAAAGTAAAAAGAGGCCAGAGTGCATACTGCGCAGAAGGAATGGGCCATCAAAGTGCCGCCAAGAAGCATGACAAAAAGTGAGAATGAGGCGAATATCATTGAAAGAAATGCTGCTTTTCTGCTGTAAAACTCCTGCGTGATTCTGCCGGTTAAAAATACCGAAACGGCGTTAAGAAGCGGATTGCACAGAAACGGTACTTTAAGAAAAACAAACGGTGCTAAAAAAATAGAGTAACCAATCTGGTAGATCGAATAAGTTCCTGAAATTGTCGGGTTTGTATATAAAACATGAAAAAACTCGTAATGCGGATGCAGACCGCTCGTTATTCTGCCGTCAAGAATCGCTTCGGCAAGGTATTTGTAGTTGATTTCGTCGGGTGCGTGCGGCAGGGCAGAGAAGACAAAAACAGAAAAGAAAAGTGAAAAAACAAAAGCCGTAACAGGAAAGATTACAAAGGAATGTTTTTCCAAGAAGCTGATAATACCAGATATTTTTGTGTCGGCGGAAGAAAATGCGAAAAAGGCGAGCGAAAGCAGGAAAATCAGCAAGATATTCGGAATATAAAACAGAAAAAGCTCTCTGAAATTACCGAAAAACGCCCATACGAAGAAAATCAGAAAAAGAATTGCCGAAATGAAAATCCTGACCGCTTTCAAGACTGCTCCCGAAGATCAGAATTCTTCGTCTTTTGAAAGTCTGCGGTAGATTGTCCGTTCGGAACATCCGAGAAGTTTTGCCGCCGAATGCTTGTCACCGTTCGTGAATTTGAGCGTTGCTTCAATCACCTCTTTTTCGATTTCGTCGATTGTTTTGTCTCCGACACGGAACGAAAGAACCGAGGCACCGCTGTTGCCGGAAGCGTCAGGACCAGTTTCAGCTTCCTCGGAAGGCATTCCCGAACCTGTCAGAACAAAGCGGCTGACGAAACTTCTAAGTTCACGGATATTGCCTTTCCATTCCTTTTGGACAAGAGCCTTTATTGTCTCGTGATCAGGGTAAACGACCTCTTTGGCAAATTCCAGAGAAGCCTTTTCGACAAAATGTTTGACAAGAAGCGGAATATCCTCTTTGCGCTCTCTCAAAGGCGGTATGTGAAGGATGAAAGTACTCAGCCTGTAGTAAAGATCTTTTCTGAAATTCCCTTTTTCGACCTCTTTTTCAAGGTTTTTGTTCGTCGCGGCAATTATTCTGACGTTCGCGTGAAGCGGAGTCGAACTGCCGACCGGAAGATATTCTTTCGATTCAAGGAAACGAAGTAGTTTTGTCTGAAGGGAAAGCGGCATATCTCCGATTTCGTCGATAAAAAGCGTTCCTCCTTCTGCAGCTCCGACCAGACCCGGCGAGTTTTTGTCGGCACCTGTGAAAGCCCCTTTCTTGTATCCGAAAAGTTCCGATTCCATCAGGGATTCGGTTACGGCCGCGGCATTGAAAGGAATGAACGGAGCGCCGACACGCCTGCTTTCACGCAGAACGAAGCGTGCGACATTCTCTTTTCCCGTTCCGCTTTCGCCTGTGATAAGGACTGTTTCATCGGTTTTTGCCACTTCGGCTGCATTTTTGAGAAGTCTCTCCATTGCCTCGCTCTGGAAAATTATCGGGTATTTGTCAGCTGAAATATCGAGGTTTTCCTTTTTCAGACGGATATTTTCCTTCATAAGATTGCCGACTTCGATCGCCTTGTTCATCTGCTCAAGCAGAACTTTCATGTCAATCGGCTTGGTAAGAAATGTAAATGCTCCGCTCTGCATCGCCCTGACGGCGGTTTCAACCTTGCCGAAAGCGGTTATCATGATTATCGGAATATGAGTCTCCAGATCTTCTACCGCTTTGATTATTTCAAAACCGTCAAAACCGCCTGGTAGAAAAAGATCGGTAACGATGACTGAAAGTTCATGTTCCAATTCCTTGATGATTTTCAAGCCTTCTGTGGCTGAAGCCGCAGTCATAACTGTATAGCCCGAATTGCCGAGCAGGAATTTGAGCGAAGTAAGGATCGATTCTTCGTCGTCTATAACAAGAACTATTCTGTTCATCCGGATTTATGCTTCTTTTATGTGTTTCTTGAAGAAAGGTCTGAGAATCAGAAGTCCGAGCGGAGTGATAAGCGCCATTCCGCCGATAATTACCCATACCATGTGGTGATTCGGATAACTCGAAGCGATTTTTCCAGCTTCGTCAAGCGGAACATAGGAGCTTACAAGCCAGCCCGAAAGCGGAGCTACGAAGAACTTCGCGAAGAAGAAAGGAAGGACTGAAAGAGAAATGTAGGTTCCCTCTTTTCCCTTCGGAGCGATTTCCGCCGTGAACTGCATAAGTCTCGGAGACCAGATCGCCTCGCCGATCGTGAAGCAGATGAAGAATATTATCAGCGACCAGTACTGCAGAGACATCGGATTCTGCTCGAAGAAAAGCTTGAGCCCTTCCATGTTCTCGGCGATTCCGAGCCATTTGATGAAGATGATCTCACCGAAAACCGTGTCGGTGAGACCTGCGAACATTTTGCCGGGAAGAACCGCTATAAAGCAGCTCGCAGCCGAAACAAGCGAACCGATGACAAGCATTTTGTACGATTTCGTCTTTCTCGTGAAAGCAGCTACAAGCGGAGTGAGATAGATAATGAGAACCGGATTGAGAACGCCGTAGATCGAGCCGATTTTCGCGCCTTCGCCCAAAACTCTGATTCCGTATTTCGGAAAAGTGTAGTGAAGGTGGAAGAAAACGAAGCGGACGAAAAGGGTGATCGTAAGGATGCCTATGAAGATCCAGAAGTAATTTTCTTTTACGGCACCGCCTATCTTTTTACCCATTGAAACTGCGGCACCCTGGACAGCCTGAAGACCGCTTCCGTGCTGTTCGACCGGTTTCTTGACGATTTTTGAAGTCGTTTTGCCCGATTCGTCGGTCTCTTCAACGACCTCGATACCGTCACGGATGAACATAATGACGAGCGCACCGACGATCGTCATTCCGACAGCGATCAGGAAGAGGATCTGGTAACTCGAGAAATGGATCCCGGCAAGTGTTGTTCCGGCATTCTCGTTTATGATTTTTCCAGTTTCATCTTTTAATGCGAATTTATCTCTGACGAAGTCGATAAGCCAGCCGCCGACAGCGTAAGCTGCATTCATAATGACGTAGAAAAGACCGAATCCGAGAGCCGCCCCCTCTTTGGTCGTGTATCTTTTGATCGAAACCGAAATAACGGGCGAAACAAGGGCGAAGCCGAGTGCGAACGGGATGAAACCGAGAGCGAAAACAATCCACGGATTTGTTATAAAACTCATCGCAAGCCTTGCTATGAAAAGGAATACGACACTCAGAAACATAACTTTTCTTACACCGATCGTGTCGACAAGAGCACCTGCAACCATACCGATGCAGGAAAGGAGGATCGACCATATCATAATGACATTGCCGGCCCACTGGTCGGTTAGACCGCAGTCGGCTGAAAGCCACAGAGTGAGAACAGGGTTCATCGCGGCATAAGCGATATACTGGATGACCATGTATCCGAAAAGAATCCACATGTCGCGCGGAGATTCATGAAGATCTTTAACGTATTTCCATACAATAACACCGGCGGCAACAACACCGGCAACAAGAAGCGCGACAGCTAAAATAGAAGCAGCATTCATAAAAAATCTCCTATAATCAAACAGTTAAAAGTTAGTGGTGATGTCCGCAGCCGCAGTTGCAGTCATGATCGTCACAGTCGTGGTCGTCGCAGTCGCAGTCGTCTTCGCAGTCCTCACAGCCGCATCCGCAGTGATGATGAGGGATTTCAACGCCGGTAGCAACAAGTTCCATCTCGAAAGTGAGTTCTTTTCCTGCAAGCGGATGGTTTGCGTCAAGATAAACCGTGTCTCCTTCGATTTTCGAAATGACTACCGGAATAACTTCGCCCTGATCGCTCTGCATCTGGAAAATTGCACCTTCATGAATGTCCGCGTCTTTCGGGAATTCCGACTTGTTGACATCGAAAACATAGCGCTCGTCTCTTTCGCCGTAAGCCTGTTCCGGCGGAATTACGATGGTTTTCTTGTCACCGATTTCCATTCCGATAACACCGTCTTCAAAGCCGGGAATGACCATTCCGCCGCCGACTTCGAATTTTATCGGCTCTCCGTTTTCGTAGGAATTGTCGAATTCGCTTCCGTCTTTCAAGCGTCCGATGTAGTGGATCGCCACTTTGTCACCTTTCTGAACTGCCATTTTTTTCTCCTCCAAAATATTATCAAATCGAGAATACATCTCAAATCGCGGTATTTTAAGGAATTATGAAAAAAGTGCAAAGAATTTAGGTGATAAAAAGGTCGTAACAGCTATTTTTTTACTCGATCGTCGGCTTGAAAAAGTCAAAGTTGACATATTTGCCGTCTTTGCTCTTTCTGACAGCCATTCCCGGATCGGTTTTTATGTAGATTTTCAAAATGCCGTTCACTTTTTTCGGATAGATGTATGTGACCTCGGCCTTGAAAGCACGTGTATCGATAATATTCAGTAAATATTGAGGAATTTTGTCGAAGTTGTGAACATCGATGACAAATCCGCCGCTTATTTCCCTGAACTGATAGTCAACTTCGCCGTCAAGTTCTATCGTTACGCGGCTGAACTCAGGAAATTTCCTGAAGAAAATGTTTTTCAGCTTTCCTTTTTTTGCCAGCTTTGTGACCGGAAGTTCAGGCAGTGTTTCGGCAAGAGTCGGTTCTTTTTCAGCTTTTACGACTTTAAGCTGACGGATTTCGCCGTCTTCCGATCTGACAGCTTTTTTGCGTTCCGCCGAACGTTTCTCTTCTGCTAAGCGCTTTTCCTCGGCGATCCGCCTTTCTTCTTCAGCTTTTTTGAGTTCTGCGAGCCGTTTTTCTTCGGCTATGCGTTTTTCTTCAGCTAAGCGCTTTTCCTCGGCGATCCGCCTTTCTTCTTCAGCTTTTTTGAGTTCTGCGAGCCGTTTTTCCTCAGCCAGGCGTTTTTCTTCGGCTAAACGTTTTTCTTCCGCGATCCGCCTTTCTTCTTCAGCTTTTTTGAGTTTTGCGAGCCGTTTTTCCTCAGCTATACGTTTCTCCTCAGCTAAATGTTTTTCCTCGGCGATCCGTCTTTCTTCCTCTGCTTTTTTGAGTTCTGCAAGCCGTTTCTCCTCAGCTAAACGTTTTTCCTCGGCGATCCGCCTTTCTTCTTCAGCTTTTTTGAGTTCGGCGAGCCGTTTCTCCTCAGCTAAACGCTTTTCCTCGGCGATCCGTCTCTCTTCCTCGGCTTTTTTGAGTTCTGCGAGCCGTTTCTCTTCAGCCAGTCGTTTTTCCTCGGCGATCCGCCTCTCTTCTTCGGCTTTTTTGAGTTCCGCTATCCGTTTTTCTTCAGCCAGCCGTTCTTCTTCAGCAAGTTCGTTCATCAGAGAATTGACAAGCTCGGATTCTCTTTTTGCTGCAAGGCGCCGCTTTTCTTCCTCGGCTTTCTTGAGTTCCGCGAGCCGTTTTTCTTCGGCTAAGCGCTTTTCCTCGGCGATCCGCCTCTCTTCTTCAGCTTTTTTGAGTTCCGCTAAACGTTTTTCCTCTGCAAGCCGTCTGTTTTCTTCGGCTAAACGCTCTTCTTCGATTTTCCTGGCCTGCGCAATACGTTCCGACTCTCTTTTTTCTGCAAATTTCGCTATGATCGTATCGAAATTATCATCATCGAGAAAGATTGAACGGCTGAAACCCATGATTATCGTTCCTTTGCGGTTGAAAAAAGTGTATTGAGCTCCCGGTTCAACGAAGAAAATAAATCTGGTCATGCCGCCGGAGACACTTTTTTCGACAGATTTCACCATGCCTGGCAGGGCAGACATATCGGTATCTTTGAAAGAGCCGTTTGCCTCAAAAACGATCCTGTCGGGGTTGCTCAGGCGGTAAGACGAAAAAGTCGGATTCTCATCTGTGTTTTCGAAAATCAGATAAAAATTGCCGCTGTCTTCAAGAGTCTGCAACGAGAAAAGAAAGAGAAGTGCAAATAAAAAGCTCATGGTTCAGAAGCTTTGCCTCTAATCACCGGAATTACCCGGGGTATTTGTCGTATCCCATTCAACAATTCCGGCTGCAATGCATTCGTCGCTGCCTGTAAATCCGAAATCTCCGAGATAGTCGTTGAGAGGTTCGACCTGCTTCAGAATGAGATTCTTGATTCTGCCGACAGTTCTCTTTATGCCGTCAACCTCTTTGACTTCCATTATAGTTAGAGTTCCGTGAGTCTGGAAGTAGTATTCCTGAGCTTTTCCGGCTGCAGCGTCAACCCAGACCATTACGCACTGCTGACACTGCATATAGTTGTCGTTAATGTCCTTGCCGAGTTCGTAAGTGCCTTCCTGAATTTCGCCGAGAAGATACATTCTGATTATATCGATCGTGTTGTCGCCAAGTGAAGGCCCGAAATAACCGTTGATTTCATCGGCATAAGAACCGCCCATCGTTATTTTCGGGACTTCGATCATCGTGCAGCCTTCAGCATTCTGCTCAAATTCAGGATCAGGCTCATCGGTAGGTTCGGGCTCTGTAGGATTTGTAGGCTCTGTCGGTTCGGTCGGCTCGGTTGGTTCGGTATCTGCATCGTCATCGTTGGTCGGTTCGGTATCGTTATCGCCTGCCGGTTCATCCGAATCATCGGTCGAATCTGCGCCGTCCGGTGTCGTATCAGCATCTTCCGGTGTTGTGTCGGCTGAATCATCAGTTGAATCACCGCTATCCGGAGTTGTATCGATATCCGATGAGTCTGCTTCAGTGTCAGTTAGTTCTTCCTTATCTTCGTCGGAACTGCTGCATGCAACGAACAATGCAAGTGCCGAAAGCAGAAGAATAAACAGAATTTTTTCAATAAAATTCTTACTTTTCATCAATCAAAGCTCCTTTTATTTCATTTGCAGTTTTTTTGATATTTTCAAGAACATTTTCAGTAAGAGGATCAAGAGTGATAACGCGGACTTTCGTTTCTTCAGCTACCGATTTTATGACGGAATCGGGGATCTGAGCCTGCATGAATACGGCTTTTGCGTTGTTTTTCTTTATAAAATCTACAACTTTCGCCATATCGACTGCGCCCGGTTCCTTTCCTTCGACTTCAAGCGAAACCTGTTTGAGCCCGAATCTTTCGGCAAAATATCCGAAAGCGGGGTGGTGAACTACGAAACTCTTTCCTTCAACTTCTTTGAGCTGAGCCGCAACTTCGTCATTCACTTTTTTGATCTCAGCTTTCAGTGCTTCGCCGTTTTCACGGTAGAACGCTGCATCATCGGGATCGGCTGCGGAAAGTTCCGCAACGGTGTTGTCGGTCATAACGATAAGGTTCATCGGATCGAGCCATACGTGCGGATCGTGCATTCCGTGATGGTGGTGATGACCGTGGCAGCCTTTTCCGTTAAGGCAGTCACAGCCGCCGTGTTTTTTGCAGCACTCTTTGTCGCCTTTGCAGGGACATTCCTTGCCGCCGCACTTAGGACAGCCTTTTCCTTCGTGGCAGCTGCACTCTTTGCCTTCTTCTTTGCATCCGCATTTGCAGTCGGCACAGCCTTTACCGTCCTTGCAGTCACAGCCCTTGCCTTCTTTGCAGCCGCACTTACAGTCAGCACAGCCTTCGCACTTTCCACCGCAGCATCCTTCACCGCAGCCTTTGTCACCGTGATGTTCTTTGTGATGAGGGCAGCCTTCGTGCATTCCGTCGTGGTGATGATGTTCATGCTTATGTTCTTCAGCTTTCGGAGCGTCGAATCCGGGAAGAGCGCATGCGTCTTCACCGCATTCTTCTTTTTCAAGTTTTTCACCGTGCTTGCATCCGCATTCCCTGCCTTCTTTGCATCCGCATTTGCAGTCTGCGCATGCTTCGGCACAACCTTTGTCGCAGTGATGATGAGGATGAAAATGTCCTTCCATTTTGCGGTAATTTATTCCTTTCGCCATATCGGCAAAACGGATATTTTTGTAGTCAGCGGCAAGTTTTTCGATAGAAGCTGCTTCGAAGGGGACTCCGATTTTGAGGTAAAGTGCGGAATCTTTGAGGTCAGCCATCTTTTTCGGGCCCGGTTCATAAGTTTCAGGCGTGCTTGACGGCTCCATCATCGTGTTTACTCTGACTTTGTCCTTGCCGACCGTTTTGACTATGAAAGCCTGCGGCGGAATACTGACAGTTACATTGAGAATGTCCCGTTTTTTTGCCGCGGTACTGGCCTCGCTACTGGCTGCGCTGTCCTTGGAAGTGGTTTTTTCACCGCAGGAAATGAGCACAAAAAGAGCCAGAAACAGAACAAAAATTTTCATGATTTTTTTCATGAGACATTCTCCCTTAAAAAATTAAACCTCGCAAATATCCATGATCTGCCTTGTGACAGATTCAAACTCTTTTGCAGCCGGATTGCTGTCTGCCGCGTAGACAAAGGGAAGTCCGCAGTCGCCCGATTCACCGATAGCCGGATCAAACGGGATCTTCCCGAGCAGTTTGATGTTGTATTTTTCTGCGATCTGCGTTCCTGCACCGGCTTTGAAAATCTGCGTGACTTTGCCGCAGTGCGGACAGATATAACCGCTCATGTTCTCGACTATTCCGAGAATTTTTATATGCGCTTTTTCGCAGAAGTTGACCGATTTTCTTACATCGGCCGCAGCGACTTCCTGAGGAGTCGTGACTAAAACCGCGCCGGTGAGATCGTCAACCGTGTTGATGAGCGAAAGAAGCTCGTCGCCTGTTCCGGGAGGCGAATCGATTACGAGATAATCAAGCGTTCCCCAGTCGACATCTTTGAAAAACTGCTGGATCATTCCGTGCTTTATCGGACCTCTCCAGATTATCGCGTCGTCAGAATCCTGGAGAAAAAAGCCGACCGACATTATCTTGAGCGCGCCGAAAGTGACCGGCAGCAGTTTGTTGTTTTCATTGACATTGATTTTGCCGTCCTTCATGCCGAACATCGTCGGAATGCTCGGTCCGTGCAGGTCGATATCGAGAAGACCTGTAGTTTTCCCTTCCAACGCAAGTTTCATCGCAAGATTTACCGCGACAGAACTTTTGCCGACACCGCCCTTGCCTGACATGACAAGGATTTTGTTTTTGATTTTACAGAGATTTTTCTTTATCTCCTGTCTTGCCGCAAACTGCTCGGCTGATTCATCCTGCATCTGTTTCTTCGCACTGCAGGTCGTGCTTGTGCAACTTTCACAAGAAGAGTGATCAGTCATTTTCACCTCCAATCAACTAAAAACAATGGATTTTAAGGAAAAAAAGCAGAAAAACAAGATTCTTTTTCGGCATGTTGTCACGATTCGCGCCGTCGACATATCGAAATTTCGAAATATCGATATAACGATAAGATTTTCGGCGCGTCGAATTATTTCGACAAGAACCTTTTTTCCAGTTCTTCCCTGTATTTTCCGAGATCAAGTTCAACTCTGTTGACACCTTCTTCGACCGCGGCTGAAGCGACTGCGAACGCTACTTCGACGAGGACTCTCGGGTCGAAAGGTTTCGGGATGATGTAGTTTCTGCCGTATTCGAGAGAATCGAGAGCGTAAACTTTGAGAACTTCAGGCAGAACCGGCATTTTCGTTACTTTGATGAGCGCCTGAGTTGCCGCCATCTTCATTTTTTCGGTTATCTGGCGTGCCCTGACGTCAAGTGCACCTCTGAAAATCGCGGGGAATCCAAGAAGGTTGTTGACCTGGTTCGGGAAATCGGTCCTTCCGGTTCCTACAATCGCGTCTGGACGGGCAATTTTCACTTCTTCATAGGTGATTTCGGGGTCGGGGTTTGCCATCGGGAAAATGACGGGATCAGGCGCCATTTTTTTGAGCATTTCAGCTTTGACAAGTCCTTTGATGCTTACTCCGATGTAGATGTCGGCGCCTTCAAAAAGCTCTTCAAGAGTGCGGAATTTCGTATTTCTGTACAAAAATCTGTGATATTCCGAAAGATTGTCCTTTCTTCCTTCGAAAAGAACGCCGTCCTTGTCGTAAGCGTAGACATTTTCCTGTTTTACGCCGCAGTTTATCAGGTGTTTCGCGATCGCGACACCCGCTGCACCGGCACCGGTGAGGACAACTTTGCAGTTTTCGGGTTTTTTGCCGGCGATTTCAAGCCCGTTGAGAACGCCCGCCGCGCAAATGACAGCCGTTCCGTGCTGGTCGTCGTGAAAAACGGGTATGTTCATGATTTTTTTGAGCTTTTCTTCGATCTCAAAGCATCTTGGAGAAGATATGTCCTCAAGGTTTATGCCGCCGAAAGTGGGTTCGAGCGATTTTACTATCTCGACGAATTTGTCGGGATCATGCTCATCTATTTCGATGTCGAATGCATCGATTCCGGCAAAACGCTTGAAAAGAAGAGCCTTTCCCTCCATGACCGGCTTTCCCGCGAGTGCCCCGATGTTTCCGAGCCCGAGCACCGCGCTTCCGTCGCTGATGACGCCGACGAGATTTCCTTTTCCGGTGTAATCGTAGACAGTTTCGGGGTTATCCTTGATTTCAAGGCAGGGGAGGGCTACTCCCGGCGTGTAAGCCTTTGCTAAATCGGCCTGCGTGGCGCAGATTTTTGATGGAACTACTTCAAGTTTTCCGGGTTTCGGGTTCTTGTGATAACTGAGGACTTCTTCTTTGTTCATTCTGTTCTCCGTTCAAAAATCAAGAAACTTGGTTGAAAATCGTCAAAAGAAGGCAAAAAAAATGGTCGCGGGGATTGGATTTGAACCAATGACCTTCGGGTTATGAGCCCGACGAGCTACCAGCTGCTCTACCCCGCAACCTCGTTGCCGCGCAATATGATACTCAAAAACTTTTCTGTGTCAAGTATTTTTTGCTTTGACGGACTATCTTATTCCGGTGCTGCCGAATCCGCCGGCTGATCTTTCAGTTTCCGAAATCTCTGAAACTATTGAGAAATCTGCCTGATGAACAGGCGTTACGACGAGCTGCGCGATGCGGTCGCCTTTTTTTACTTCAAAAACTTTATCGGACATGTTGGCTAAAATCACTTTGATTTCGCCGCGATAGTCGCTGTCAACAGTTCCTGGGGAGTTGAGGACGAAAACGCCGTTTTTTGCGGCAAGTCCGCTGCGGCTTCTGACCTGAATCTCGAAATTTTCAGGAATTTCAGGGAAAAGGCCGGTTGAAACCATTTCCCAGCTTCCCGGATTTATTGAGCAGTCTTCGTTTGAAGAGACATCGGCGCCGGCCGCTCCCGTTGTTTTGTATTCGGGAAGGATAGCGCCTTCAGAAAGTTTGAATTTTATTGAAATTTTATCTGTGGTTTTCTCTGCCACCGCGGTCTCCGCCTCTGCGTTCACCGTTTCTTGAATCGTCTCTCGGTCTCGGCGGTCTCGAAGGTCTTTCTTTCGTCCAGTCTTTGTCGAAGTCGCCCGGTTTCATGCTGAGTTTGAATTTGCCGCCCTGCTCGATTTCGGTGACAATTACTCTGACTTTCTGACCTAAATGTAGGTAATCATTTACGTTTTCCACTCTTTCGTCGGAAATTTTGCTGACGTGGAGAAGACCGGTCGTACCTCTCCAGATTTCGACGAATGCGCCGTATTCTTCAATTCTTGTAACTTCGCCTTCATAAACTTTGCCAAGTTCGACATCGTCTGTGAACGATTTTACAAGAGCGATCGTTGCATTAAGAACTTCCTGATTCTTTGCCGAAATCGTGACTGTTCCGTCCTGTTCGACTTCGACATCGGCGCCGGTTTCCTCGACGATTGATTTAATGTTTTTACCGCCTGTTCCGATGAGGTCTTTAATTTTGTCGACGTCGATCTTCATCTGGCAGAGTTTCGGAGCATTCGGACTGAGTTCCGGTCTCGGAGCCGCGATCGCCTTTTCCATTTCGCCGATGATGTGCATTCTTCCGACTTTCGCCTGAAGCATAGCGCGCTCCATAACTTCTTTCGGCAGACCTTTGATTTTTATATCCATCTGGATTGCCGTGATACCGTCTTTAGAACCTGCGACTTTGAAATCCATGTCGCCAAGATGGTCTTCATCGCCCAGAATATCGGAAAGGATGTAGAAGTCTTCTCCGTCCTGAATAAGTCCCATTGCGATTCCGGCAACGTGCTTTTTAACGGGAACACCTGCATCCATAAGTGCAAGCGAGCCCGAGCAGACTGTCGCCTGAGACGAAGAACCGTTCGATTCCATGATCTCTGAAACGAGTCTTACGGTGTAGGGGAACTCTTCTTTCGGCGGAATTATTGCGGAAAGCGCTCTTTCTGCAAGGTTTCCGTGGCCGAGTTCACGTCTTCCCGGAGATTTAAGTCTTGCAACTTCGCCGACCGAGAAAGGCGGGAAATTGTAGTGGAGCATGAAGCGCTTGCTCGAGCCTTCGGTAACTGTGTCAACTTTCTGCTCGTCTTTGCCGATTCCGAGAGTGAGAACGCCGAGCGACTGGGTTTCGCCGCGTGTGAAAACAGCGGAACCGTGGGTCATCGGAAGAACACCGAGGTCAATCGTGATCGGTCTGATCGAAGTAAGGTCGCGGCCGTCGATTCTTCTGTTTTCGGTGATTATCTGATGTCTCATCGCATATTTGAGGTAGTCGTCAAAGAAAGTTTTTGCGCGGTTGATGACGGTCTGAGGCTCGTCAATATTCATGAAGTCAGCACCTTCTTCGATTTTTTTGGTGACTCTTTCGACAAGTTCAGCCTTCGCTTCGTCGAGAAGAGCGTATCTTTTGAGTTTTTCGGTCGTCGAAAGGGCTTCCTTGACGATTTCTTCACAGGTTTCGTGGACGAATTTTTCAAGATTTTCGTCTTTTACCCTTACAACTTCAGCTCTTTTTACAGGATTTATCTGTTTTGCAAGTTTGTCCTGCATTTCAAGAAGCGGCTGGATCGCCTGATGACCGAGTTCAATCGCGCGGGTCATATCTTCTTCGCTTACTTCTTTCGATTCGCCTTCGACCATGACTATTGAATCGTAGTTTCCTGCGACCGTGATGTCAATATCGTAGTCTTCATCGTCGCTGACAGCCGGATTTATCATAAATTCGCCGTTCTTTCTGACAACTCTGCAGCCTGCGACCGGACCGTTGAAAGGAATGTCGGAAATCATAAGGGCAGCCGAAGCGGCCGTGATCGACATTACTCTCGGATCGCAGTTCGGATCGAAGCTGAGAAGGTTTACGAGAATCTGAGTCTCGTTTGTGAACCAGTCGGCAAACATCGGTCTGAGCGGTCTGTCGATAAGACGTGACGTAAGTTTTTCCTGCGTGCTCGGCTGAGATTCTCTTTTAAGGAAACCGCCCGGAAATCTGCCGGCAGCGTAGAATTTTTCGGTGTAGTCGACGGTAAGCGGAAAGAAATCGCTGTCAGCAACCGGATCTCCTTTTGCCGCAACGACTGTCGCAAGAACAACTGTTCCGCCGTAGTTGCACCAGATTGCGCCGTCAGCCTGTTTTGCATAGCGGCCTGTTGTGAGTGATAAATCTTTGCCGTTAAAAACTATAGATTCTTTTACTGGATTCATTTTGCCTCTTTAAAAATTAGATTGTGAATTGAAAAAACTGGAAACGCGAAAGAAAACTGATGATTACTTACGCAGACCAAGTTCTTTAATAAGTGCCGTATATCTGTCAAAACTGTTCCCCTTGATGTAG
>Ga0310690_10000720_pt1 | contig 66104 bp, 66 predicted proteins | sample AusTroGonzalo_MG_2_FD_207661 | JGI IMG/M metagenome (GOLD analysis project Ga0310690, IMG submission 207661) | Bovine rumen microbial communities from tropical cattle in Woodstock, Queensland, Australia - Gonzalo_04 (v2) (version 2) | ecosystem: Host-associated > Mammals > Digestive system >... | reverse complement strand
CCGTAACTTAAATTTTGATGCCACTTTAAAATACGATTTTCATTTCTGGTTTCTTTAACACACATAGTTTCAGCTTTTTTCAAAGAACGTGCTAAACCGATTTTAGGGTCAATATCTAAAACAAGTGTCAAATCAGGCTTAAAATTCCCGACAGCAAACCGATAAAGCATATCAATATCCTCTTTAGACAAACGTTTGTTATAAGCATAATATTGATAAGCCATCGTTGAATCTGCAAATCTGTCAGATATGACCCACCGGCCTTTTCTTAAAGCGGGCCAAACTTTCTGCGTCATATGAATACGCCTATCTGCAAAAAAGAGTAAGGCTTCAGCATTTGCATCCATTTTATCAGCTGCTCCTTCAACAAGCAAACGCCGAAGTTCCAAGCCAATTGGAGTCCCACCTGGTTCTTTGGTCACAAGGACATCGACACCTTTTTGTTGTAAAAAATCGCTCAAAAGTTTTATTTGAGTGGACTTTCCACTTCCCTCACCACCTTCAAACGTAATAAAAGGTGCTTCCATTATTTTAAACTCCCGACATAATATTTTATATTTTCAACCAAACGTTTAAAAACGCTGGTTTTTGCAATATCCTTAGCCGCATATAAATAAATTTTTTGAACATCACCGGTGTGGGATGTCATTTCAACTCTCCCTATAACAGAACCTTTTTTAATAGGAGCTTTCAAAGGTTCATCATAAATCAATTTAAATCGATATCCCTTTGTTTGATTCTTTTTTAAGGTTTGTACAACATCACGCCCAATAATCATATCAACATTTTTTTGTGTTCCATACCAAACTTTTACTCGCCCCAAAGCTTGTCCTTTCGAAAAAATTTTATAATTATCAAACTCTCTAAAACCATAACTCATCAAATGTTCAGACTCTTCAGAGCGTTCTTTGTTACTTTCAAGACCTGCAATAACTTCAATTAAACGTCTTCCTCCACGAACGGCAGATCCTGTCAAGCAAAAACCAGCTTCCTCTGTATGACCTGTTTTTAGACCATCTGCACCTTCCATCGAATATAAAAGCGGATTGCGATTACCTTGTTTAATACCATTGTATGAAAACTCTCTTTCTTGAAAAATATGATAATACTCAGGAAAACCTTGAATAATAGCTCGAGCCAAAACAGCCAAATCTTCAGCTGACATCTTTTGATTTTCATCGGGCAGTCCAGTCGAATTAGCAAAAATTGAATTTTTCAAACCGATTTTTTGAGCCGTTTCATTCATTAATATCGCAAAATCTTCTTCTGAACCCGCAATGTTTTCTGCCGCAACAATACAAGCATCATTTCCGGACTGAATAACGATCCCTTTAAGCAAATCATTAACTTTAACACTTTCACCGATTTTTAAAAACATAGTCGAACCGCCGCTTGCTGCACCACCTTTACGCCAAGCATTTTCACTAACTGTAAACTCATCATCAAGAGAAAGTAAACCACTCTTAAGTTTTTCAAAAATAATATAAACTGTCATCAACTTGCTCATAGAAGCCGGAGGCATTTGATCTTCATGATTTTTTGTATAAAGGTAAGCTCCCGTATCAAAATCCATCAAGATAGCATTCTTTGCATTTGTCTCAAAAGCCTGTGCACCAAAAGCACAAAAACTTATGAAAACAGATAATAAAATAATTTTTCTCAATTTTGTTCTCCTTTAATCTTTAAGAATCCTTGCATCATGAAACCCACTTGACTGAACACTCAAAAGCTTATCCTGCGCGACATCTTCAGAACTAATTGGCCCAATTTGAACACGATAATATGAAGAACCACCAATGTATGCTTCAGTAATCTGTGTCGTACCAAATTTTTTAAGCTTTTGCTCTAACTGTAGAGCAAGTTCACGTTGTTTAAACGAACCAACTTGAATAAAATAAAATTTTGACGACAAACTTTCAGCACCAGTCGGATGAAGTTGAGCATGATTCACATCAGTCGGCTTCATAGTTACTTTAACCTCAGAAGAAGAACTATGACCTATGAGTGCAGCTTTTAAGGCTTTACTTTCATCTTCCATAATTTCAACTTTAACTTTCGCTGTTCCTTTTGTTTGATAACCTAATAACTGAGCACCACGCTTTGAAATATCAATAATGCGATCTTTTGCATAAGGTCCACGATCGTTGACACGCAAAACAAGTGAACGTCCGTTTTCAAGATTTGTAACACGTACGATAGAAGGTAAAGGGAGGGTTCGATGAGCTGCCGTCAAAGTATTCATATCATACTTCTCCCCGTTTGCAGTACGTTTTGCATGAAAATCATCCCCATACCAACTTGCAATCCCTATTTCAGAATAATGATAGTCTTCTTTTGGATAATACCACTTTCCCATTATCTGATAAGGATTACCAACTTTATACACCCCACCATATTGTTTAATGACCACAGCTTGAGCCTTTGGTGACAAACCAGATAATTCGGGAGTACCATGCAAAGCACAGCCCACTACAAGCAAAACAAACGCTAAAATTCTCAAATATCGCGCCATCTTTATCTTTCGATGTTCAAATTTACAAGACAAATTAGCGCTTTTTTTAGTTCTCATCAAGTATGATGAGAAGGTTATACAAAAAAACTTGTATTATCATTCAGAAAAGATTACCTTTTAACCTTTTTAGGCTGAACCGGTACATGAAAACCGATTTTAGCATTGTAATCGTCAATCTTTTTTAAAAGTTGATAATCGGGATACCCGTCTTGATTCATTTTCGCTTTGGCTTGCAACTTTCTAACAGCATCTTTGGTTTTCGGACCAAGTTTACCATCAACCTTTAAATGTGTGTTTAAAATTTTATTGGCAAAATTCTGAACTTTTTCAACATCTTCATTTGTAAGCGTATGTTGTTTTGTTGCCAAAATAGGCTGATATGATTTTGAAGATGATATATAATCAGAAAGCAAACTCACAGCTAATGCATAATTTTCAGATCTGTTCCAGATCATAATACGCCTAAAATTATCTAAGATCAAATAAGGTTGACCTTTTCGACCATCAGGAATAATAATCGAAGCTTTCAAATTAGGATCAAGAACAAGATTTCTACCATTTTGATCTAAGACACCTATTTTTTTCCACTCCTTAATAGATTTTCTTACTTTATACCCTGTCAATGTATAATCAAAATCCCATGGTAATATAACAGCCTTGCCCCACGGTTCATCAATTTTCCAACCTAAATCTTTAAGATAGTTAGCCGCCGAACCAATAGCATCATCAAAATTATCCCAAATATCAATAACACCGTCTCCATCATAATCAATTGCATAAGCGTTATATGTAGACGGCATAAACTGGAAATGCCCCATGGCACCAGCCCATGAACCAAGCATTTTATCATTTTCCAAATCAAACTGATCCATGATTTTTAGGAGATTATAAAGCTCTTTTTTAAAAAACTTTGAACGGCGATTATTGTAGCTCAAATTGGTTAAACCATCAATAAGATGATGTTTACCCTTGTTTTGACCAAAATTTGTTTCAATCGCCCAAAAAGAAGTCAAATAATTAAGCGGAACACCAAATTCCTCTTCCACCTTCTTATATTTTTTATTTAAAGTTTTGTAGTGCTTACGTGCGTGTTCAACCCTACTTTCAGAAACAAGCCGATTAACATAATCTCTTGACGTCAAAATAAATTCTGCTTGCTTTTTATCCTGCATAACAACATCAGGTGTTGGATGATAATAAGTTTGATTTCCATAAGCTTTATCAATTGTTTTTTGAGAAATTCCCTTAGCAAGCATCTCTTGCTTTAAGTTGTTTAAGAAAATCATCCATTCTTTAGTTGGTTTTTGTTCTTCAGGTGCAGCAAAAACGATTGCAGGCACAAAAAATGCAAGCAAAACAGTTAGAAAATATTTTCGGTACCAACACGTCATAAAAAGCCTTTCAAGCTTGCAGTCTAAAACATTTTTTTATATTTGACAAGCTATTGTTTAGATTAGTACATAAATTTTACGAGCAAAGCTCTAAAATGATTTTATCTAACAATAAAAAACCCTGATTAGTCGCTCTGAGGTTGTCTTTTGTGTTAATCAACAATCCCTCATTCAACATTTGTTTCAAGTGCCTTAAATTAATAAATCGATCAAAATCAAACCCTGAAATTTCCTTAAAACGAGCCTTATCAATCCCTTTTTGCAATCGCAAGCCCACAATTATCAGCTCATCAGCACGTTCTTTTGTACTTAAAACTTCTTGTTGATGCGGATGCAAGAAAGCATAATGTTGCTTGTTTAGTTTAAGCCTTCCATGTGCACTTTCACCGATACCAATATAATCATCACCTTGCCAATAACACTTATTGTGTTTTGATTCATATGCAAATGGGGCGAAATTGGAAACTTCATATCTAGGATATCCGTTTTGAGTTAAAAAATAGACCGTTTGCAGATACATTTCGGCAGCTTTTTCTTCCTCTAAAGCCTTCACGCCACGTTTTTCAAAGACAGTTCCTTCTTCAATTGTTAATTGGTAAAGGGATAAGTGTTTCAAACCAAATGAAACAGCTTGCTTCAGTTCTTCAAGCCAAGCCTTTATATTTTGGTTTGGTCTGGCATAGATCAAATCAATTGAATGATTATCAAATGTTTTCACAACATCTTCAATACAAGAAAGTGCATCCTCAAGATTGTGAGTGCGTCCCAAAAACTTCAAATCATCCTTATTTAAAGCTTGTACACCAAGCGATAGGCGATTAATACCAGCATTTTTAAAGTCCAAAAAAATATTTTTGCGATTAGAATTCGGATTAGCCTCTAAACTAATTTCAATATCTTTTTCAAAGTTCCATAATTTTGAAGCATGATTAATAAGCCTTTCAACATATTTCGGCTCAATCAGTGACGGAGTTCCTCCCCCAAAGAAAATAGAACGTATCACCCTATCTGGAACAAGTGTATGGTAATAATCAAGTTCTTTGAGATAGCCTTCAATAATTTCCTTTTGATTAACATCTTTTTGTACTTTTTTAAAAAAGTCACAGTAAGGACATTTACTGTTACAATAAGGCCAATGAAAATATATCGACAAAGATTCCATGAGAATCATCTAGCAAAAAACACAAAAAAAGCAAATAAAAAGCATCGACTTTTCAACCGATGCTTTTAAAACACCAAAACAAAAAATTACTTTACTTTCTGCGCCGGAGTTTTCTTTGCAGCCTTTAATTCAGACGTACAATGAGGGCAACGTGTTGCATGAATCGAAATTTCAGAAAAGCAATACGGACAAGTCTTTGTCGTTGGCTCTTTTGCTTCTTCTGCAGCTTCTTTTGCAGCCATTTTTTCTTGCAAAGTGTTGATTGTTTTAATAAGCAAAAACACCGCAAACGCAACAATCAAAAAGCTTATTAAGGCGTTGATAAAAGCGCCGTATCTAATAGAAACATCATCTGTTAAAGCAAGTTTCAATTCAGAAAAGTCAACCTTACCAAGCAAGAGTCCGATCGGCGGCATCAATACATCTTCGACAAGTGAGTTCACGATTTTACCGAATGCAGCACCAATGATGATACCAACAGCCATGTCAATCACATTACCGCGCATCGCAAATTTTTTGAATTCATTTAAAAAGTTCTTCATTTATCTTTCCTCTACATAAAAACTAAGACAGATAGACTTTTAAAACTTTTGCAAAAAAGAGTCAAGAGATTATTTTCCTATTCGCCTAAGACCATAAACAAATAACTCATCACAATAAAACCGGTGAAAACGGAAAATGCCGATCTCGTTGTATCTTTATAACCATATGTTTCAGGCAAGATTTCATTGATAACCACAAACAAAAGCGTTCCTCCGGCCATCGCCATAGCAAAAGGAATAACAGAAAAAGATACCCCCACCAAGAGTAAACCAAGAAAAGCCCCCAATGGCTGAATCATACCAATCATCAATGATATCATCGCCGATTTAAACTTACTTTCTTGAGCAGCGACCAAGGAAATAGATATAGTTAAACCCTCAGGGATGTTATGAAGCGCAATGCCGACAACCAAGCTCATCGGGTTGATAAACTCCTCTGCTCCGTAAGCGACACCAACCGCTAACCCCTCCGGTAATTTATGAAGCGAAATGGCAATAATAAAAAGCCAAGCCTTTCTTAAATCAAACCTTGGTCCATGGCGTATCATGTTGTTATGTTCATGTGGCAAAATCGCATTAAGTATCCAAACCAACATCACCCCAACACCAACGGCACCACAATACCAAAAACCTGCCACATGAATGTCTCGATTTATTTTAATCAGTTCTTCCATAGCTGGTACCAAAAGAGCAAAAAACGAAGCAGCAAGCATAACACCTGCAGCCACATTAAGCATCATATTAATATTGCTTTGAGAATATTTCTTTTTAAGAAAAACACAAAAGCCACCGACCCCCGTAAAAAGTCCAGCAGCAAACGCACCATAAAGCCCGCATAAAAAATTAGCATTTTGCAAAACATTAAGCATTCTTGTTATCCATTAAAGTGTCAGGTTTGATACGACTTAGATGTTCTAAGGATATTGTCTTAGCTTCGAATTTTTCCTTAAAAATCTCACAAAACTTATCACGCATCATCTGCGGATCTTGAAGGCCTGCAAAAGAAATGTTTTTTTCGTACCCTTGTTCTTTTTCAATCACGCCCCCTCCTGATTTGAAAACACCATCAACTAGACACATAACAGAAAGCATATCATAAGCCATTGTTGTTGGATTCGTCTCATCTTTTGTTAAAAGAAGCTGTTTTAAAACAGGATTTTTACTTTTCTTGACAACTTCCAAACAACCATAATCCATCTTTAAATCTTTTACAACAGATGAAGAAACAATCGTTGTACGTATATTTCTGTCTTGAATGTATTTAAACAAAAGTTTCGTCGCTTCAGGACAATATTTAAAATTAAAGCTTTTTAAATCAGGCTGATAATAGCCTTTCTCATCTTTTTTGGACTTAACATTTCCCATAATCACAATTTTTTTGATTTTTTTCTCTAAAGCATCACCCGCTACTTTTAAATACTTTCCAAAATCACCAAACGGCGCATTAAAAAGCAAAAACACATTTTTGTCTTTTACAGATTTAATATATTCCTGCAGAAAGATAATACCACTTCGATTAATTGTTAGACCGGCTTTTTCAAAAATCGGTGTCAGTTCATTTTCTATATAATTATTTTCTTGCCCTTCATTTAAAACATCATAATCAGCACCTGGTACGACATGAATAAAAGGGTAACCTAAATTTGACATAGCCCCCTTGGCATACATAGCTCTACGGCGTCTAATCTCATAGACACCAAGCTCTGTAATAATACCACGGATATTAATCAATTTTCTATCAGCCAAATAGGCCAAAATCACAAATGAAGCCAAATCATCTGGATAGTTGTTGATATCAGACCAAATCAAAACCTCAGGAACTTTTCTTTCTCTGTTTTTTGCCATAACCCAATTATCCTAATTTTTTCTTCAATATTTCATTGACCATCTGCGGATTGGCCGCTCCTTTTGAAGCCTTCATCACCTGTCCGACAAAGAAACCGAACAAATTGGTTTTGCCAGCTTTATAAGCTTCAACATTATTCGCATTTTGAGCGAGAACAGCGTCAACAACACCTTCAATGGCACCTGTATCTGTCACCTGTTTCAAACCTTTTTCTTCAACGATTTGCGAAGGCATTTTTTGGTTTTCCCACATCAATATAAAAACATCCTTTGCAATTTTACCGCTGATGATGTTTTGAGAAATCAAATCTACAAGCTCTCCAATCATTTCAGGCTTAATCGGCGATTGTAAAAGTGTCAATTTGTTGGCATTCAAGTTTGCAAACAAATCGCCCAAAATCCAGTTTGCCACTTTTTTACCATCATGACCTTTGGCTGCTTTTTCAAAAAAATCTGCTGTATCTTTCGATTCCACAAGCAAATCAGCATCATATGCCGTTAAACCATAATCTTTAATAAAACGCTCTTTTTTCGCATCTGGCAGTTCAACCATTTCACGCCTTATTTGCTCAATATATTCATCTGTAATATCAAGAGGCGGTAAATCAGGCTCAGGAAAATAGCGATAATCGTCAGCATATTCTTTGAGGCGTAAAAACTTTGTTTGACCGGTTGTTTGGTCAAACTGACGAGTCTGCTGTTCAATCGTGCCACCTTGTTCATAAATTTCAATTTGGCGTTTAGCCTCATTTTCAATTGCCTGCATAGCAAACTTAACTGAGTTCACGTTTTTAATTTCGGCACGTTCACGCATCCCCTCTTCACCTTTTAAGCGAACGGAAATACTGGCATCACATCGCATTGAGCCTTCATCCATATTACCATCACAAGTGCCCAAATAGCGCACAATAGAACGAAGCTTTTTCAAAAAAGCACCTGCTTCTTCAGGAGCTCTAAAATCAGGTTCAGTGACAAGCTCCATCAACCCGACACCCGCTCTATTAAAATCAATGTAGCTTTTTTTGGGGTTCAAATCATGAATTGATTTCGCCGCATCCTGCTCAATATGAATACGTGTAATACCGATTTCTTTTGATGTTCCATCTGATAAATCAATTTTCACGGTACCTTTTCCGACAATAGGATATTCATATTGTGTAATTTGGTATCCGTTCGGCTGATCGGCATAAAAATAATTTTTGCGTGAAAAAACAGAATGCTTATTGATTTTTGCATTTAACCCCAAACCAGTTTTCACAGCCTGTTTGACACACTCCTTATTTAATACGGGCAGCATACCAGGCATTCCGGCATCAATAAATGACACATTCTCATTGGCCTCATCACCAAACTCGGTAGAAGCTCCTGAAAATATTTTCGATTTTGAAATAATCTGACAGTGAATTTCCAAACCGCACACAATTTCCCATTCATTGTTATCTGTTTTAATGGTGTATTTCATCTTTATTCCCCCTTAAAACCAGCATCTTCTTCCAAAGCATATGCCGCTCTGAAAACTGTTTCTTCGTCAAACGCCTTACCAATAAGCTGCATACCAAGCGGCAAACCTTTAGCATCAAGACCGATCGGAAGCGATAAAGCAGGCAAACCTGCCAAATTGACAGATACCGTGAAAACGTCATTCAAATACATATTAATCGGATTGTCTTTCATACCTTTATCTCCGACCTCAAAAGCTGAGACAGGCGATGTCGGAGTTAAAATCACATCACATTCTTTAAAAGCTTCTTCAAAATCTTGCTTAATCAAACGGCGAACTTTTTGTGCCTTGATATAATACGCATCATAATAACCTGCTGACAAAACATATGTTCCGATCATAATACGACGCTTTACTTCTGCACCAAAACCTTGAGTTCTGGTATTGATATATAAATCATCAAGCTTTTCACCATTAACACGCAAGCCATATCTGATACCATCATAGCGCGCCAAATTAGACGAAGCTTCTGCCGGTGCAATAATGTAATAGACAGGTAAAGCATATTTTGTATGTGGCAAGCTGATATCAACAATTTCTGCGCCTCTTGATTTGAGCATTTCGGCGGCTTTATCCCAGTAACTTGCAATCTCGGCATTTAAGCCGTCCGGTCTGTATTCTTTCGGAAGCCCAATCTTTAAGCCTTTAATATCGTGACCGAGCACTTTTTCAAAATCAGGCACTTTCAAATTAACTGAAGTTGAATCTTTAACATCATATCCTGCCATAGCGTGAAGCAAAATTGCCGCATCACGAACATCTTTTGTCATCGGCCCAGCCTGATCCAAAGATGAAGCAAAAGCCATAATACCCCAACGCGAGCAACGCCCATATGTCGGCTTGATACCCGTAATACCGCAAAAAGCGGCTGGCTGGCGAATAGAACCGCCAGTATCCGTTCCTGTTGCACCGGCACACATATCAGCAGCAACGGCTACGGCTGAGCCGCCAGATGAACCGCCCGACACGAGAGGTTTATCAGTTGAATATGGATTAATAACAGGGCCATAATAGCTTGTTTCGTTACTGCCCCCCATAGCAAACTCATCCATATTGAGTTTACCCAAAAACACAGCACCCTTATCAAGCAGATTTTGTGTTACTGTTGATTCATATTGCGGCACAAAGCCATCTAAAATGTGTGAACAAGCCGTTGAGCGCACACCTTTGGTGCAAAATAAATCTTTAATACCGAGCGGTATGCCTTCTAAGGCCCTATTTGTTCCGTTTACATAATGTTCGTCTGCTTTTTGAGCTTGACTTAAGGCAAGTTCGGGCGTTTCCAAAACATACGCATTATATTTGCGCCCCTCTTCCATTTTTTTGATATAGGCATTTGTGAGGTCAACAGCTGAAAATTCTTTATTTTTAAGACCCTGAAGCGCTTTTGAAACGGTCAATTTTGTTAAATCGGTCATCTTTTTTACTCCACGACCTTCGGCACGGCAAAATAGCCGAACTCTTGCATCGGGGCATTTTTCAAAACAGCCTCTTTAATGTTTCCATCTGTAATTATATCATCACGTTCAGGAACAGTTGATTCATTGACCGAAACCAAAGGTTCAACACCATCTGTGTCAACCTCACTTAATTGTTCAATCCAACTTAAGATTTTATTGAACTCTTCTTTTGTGTCCTCAACTTTGTTTTCTTCAATTTTCAGACGTGCCAAAAAAGCAACCTGCTGAACCATTTTACCATCTACTGCCATTGAATGCCTCTTTAATGTTTGTTTCGTTTGGTTTTACCAACAAGTTTTGCCAATTGCAAGCAAAATTTTTCTTACATCTTTACAAGCATTGGCGGCAAAATGGTGTTATGCCTTAAGCGGTACAAAACTTTGAGCTCTTCAAAACCATCCAAAACTTTCATCATTGGCAGGCTTCCGCCACTTTCAATAAACTTCGTGAGCTTTTCTTGGAAAGTTTCACGTTTTGGATAATATTGTAAAGAAAAGCTGTCTTCTGGTTTCAAGCTTGATAGTTCTTTGGCTTTCAAAATCGCACGTTGCAAACCACCCAACTCATCAACCAGATTAATACCTTGAGCATCACGACCGAGCCATACACGTCCGCGCGCAATCCGGTCCATTTGCGCCATATCAATTTTACGAACATTCGAAACTGTCGTCGTAAAGTCTTGATAAACTTCATCAAGCGAACGCTCAAAAACTTCCCTTTCAGCATCCGAAAACTTATGCTGAATGCTTAAAATACCGGCATTTTCACCAAACTTCAACTCACCCCAGTTGATATCAAGTTTCTTCATCAAATCGCTCACAACAATTTTACCACCCAACACACCGATCGAACCTGTAATGGTTGCAGGATCTGCAAAGACATAGTCACCAGCAAGCGAGACAAAATACCCGCCTGAAGCCGCATATGTACTCATTGAAACAACAATCGGAATCTGTTTTTCCACTTTTAAATTAACAAGAGCAGCCCTGATTTCATCTGATGCCGTATAACTACCGCCTGGGCTATTTATTCTCAAAACAAGAGCTTTCAAATTTTTCACTTTTTTTAATTCATTAATTTGCTCTAAAACAGTTTCAGAGCCGATAATAGCATCATTTAACGGATTATTTGAACTTTCACCGCTCTCAATCACACCTTCTAAGACCATGAAAGCCACTTGTGGTAGGTTTTTATCTTCATTATCTGAAATATGTGCCATATAATCCGTCATATCATAAAATTCTGCTTGATATCTTTGACTCAAAGTTTTTTGAAAATCATAACGATAAACGATTTTATCAATCAAACCATTTTCCAATGCCGTAGAAGCAAAAACAGGCGCATGATCAATAGTATCTTTAATATTTTTCACATCAAAATTTCTTTGGGAAGCGATCCCTAAAAGAAGCTCATTAAACAATCCCCCCCCGAGCTTTGTAAGCTCTTCTTTGTAAGTTGGCGTCCAATCAGAATGAAGAATGGAAGCAACAGCAGTTTTATACTCATATCTGGTATAAAACTCAGGCTCGACACCAACCTTTTGCAAAACATTCTTTAAAAAAGGCACCTCAATATCAACACCGGTCATCCCGATTTCCGAATGCGGCTGCATCCAAATTTCATTAAATAAAGTGGCAAGATAATATTCTTTCGTTCCACCACCAAATGCCCCCATCCCGTTTGAGAACAAATAAGCTTTTTTACCTTTACTTTGAAAATACTTTAAAGCCTCTGCAACATCTTGAATCTGCGCCAGACTAAGCGAGGTTCCATTAACATTGGCAGCAATAGCCTTAACTCTATCATCAGACGCCGCGAAATTAATTGCTCGAACCAAATCAAACACACTGTAAACAGATTGATTAGTAAACTCGGCAAAAAAATCATCCTGTCGCACTTCAGCATAAGACTGATTAAAATCAATATTTAAGACAACATGATGAGGAATACTGGAAAGCCTAGATTTGGGGCTCATTAACCCTAAAACACCCAAGAGCATTAAAACAAAAATAATTCCAAAACCAGCAAACGCATATATAAGCGTTTTAGCGACAAGCTTAAGAGCCTTTGTTTTACTAAGAGCCATCTCTTTATTCCTTCTAAAATCAAAACACAAGGATCAAGATAAAGAAATCAAATCAAAATACAAGCTGTTTCACAAAGTTATACTTTAGAAAAAACGAATCTTGTAATTTTTAATATAAAACATCCTTAAAATCTATTTTAAGGCAGTTTTTTTGACCGTAGAGAGAAAAATGGTTAATTTTTGTGGGTATAAAAAGATAAAAAAAATTTAAAAAAAATGTTTTTCTGCTATCTTCTCACCAGTACCAAAATTTAAGGAATTTAAACAAATGGAAGAAAACGAAATTACTGCCCTCAATACAACAGCAGAAAACATATCTCCGACCGGCATTTGTGAAGAAATGCGCCGTTCGTATTTGGATTATGCCATGAGCGTTATTGTTTCCCGTGCGCTTCCCGACGTGCGAGACGGCTTAAAACCTGTTCATCGCCGTATTTTATATGGTATGTATGAAAATGGTTATGATAGCACAAAGCCTTACCGCAAATCAGCCCGTATCGTTGGTGATGTAATGGGTAAATATCACCCTCATGGTGACAGCTCAATTTATGAAGCCATGGTTCGCATGGCGCAACCTTTTTCAATGCGCTTAACGCTTGTTGACGGACAAGGTAACTTCGGTTCAATGGATGGGGACGGTGCCGCTGCCATGCGTTACACGGAAGCAAGGCTTGCTAAAGTTGCCCAAAAGCTCATTGACGACATTGAGTTTGACACAGTTGATTTTATGCCAAACTATGATGAGTCTCTTCAAGAGCCAACGGTGCTTCCTGCCCGCTTCCCTAACCTTCTTGTTAACGGCGCAAACGGTATTGCCGTTGGTATGGCAACCAATATGCCACCACATAATTTAGGTGAAGTGATTGACGCTTGCTGTGCCTACATTGACAATCCGGATATCACCCCTGATGAGCTTATCCAAATCGTTCCGGGGCCTGATTTTCCGACAGGCGGGTTGATTTTGGGACAAACAGGCGCCAAACAGGCTTATTTAACAGGCCGCGGCTCAATTATGATGCGTGCAAAATGCACCATTGAGGAAATCAGAAAAGATAAAGAGGCAATCATCGTCCATGAAATTCCTTACCAAGTCAACAAAGCTGCGCTTGTTCAACGCATTGCCGAACTTGTGAAAGAAAAACGCGTTGAAGGCATTTCAGATATCAGAGATGAATCTGACCGTCAGGGTGTTCGTGTGGTTATTGAAATTAAAAAAGATTTTCAGGCCGATGTTGTCTTAAATCAGCTTTACAAATACACACCGCTTCAAACAAGTTTCGGTATGAATATGCTTGCCATTAACCACGGCAAACCAATGATGATGACCTTAAAAGACATCATCGCCGCTTTCATTGAGTTTAGAGAAGAGGTTATCCGTCGCCGCACGATTTATAAATTAAACAAAGCACGCGACAGAGCTCATATTTTGGTTGGTCTTGGCATTGCCGTGGAAAATTTAGATCCTGTTATAGAACTCATCAGAACGGCTCCATCACCTGTTGAAGCAAAAGAAGCTCTTCTGTCAAAGAGTTGGCCCGCACGTGATATTGAGCCGCTGGTTGAACTGATCGCAGAGCCTGATCACAAAGTTGAAAACGGTGAATACCGCTTATCCGAAGATCAAGCCAAAGCGATTTTGGATTTGAAACTTCAACGTTTGACAGGTTTGGAACGCGATAAAATTCACGAGGAATTAAGAAACTTAGGTGATGATATTAAAGAATTCCTTTCAATTTTAGCAAGCCGTGAAAAACTCTATGGCATTATGCGTGATGAACTCGTTGAGGTCAAAACAGAATATGCCAAACCTCGTTTGACCACCATTGAAGACATTGAATATGATACAGATGTTGAATCGCTTATTCAACGTGAAGAAATGGTTGTAACGGTCACCGAGGCCGGTTACATCAAACGCGTGCCGCTAAATGCCTATAAAGCTCAAAAACGTGGCGGCAAAGGCAAATCCGGAATGACAACAAAAGAAGAAGATTTCGTCACACGTCTGTTTGTTGCTTCAACACACACGCCTGTCTTGTTCTTCTCATCAAAGGGCTTGGTTTATAAAATGAAGGTTTATAAGTTGCCTTTGGGCTCGCCAACCTCAAAAGGCAAACCTTTTGTAAACTTGCTTCCGCTTGACGAGGGCGAAAACATCACAACAATTATGAAATTACCTGAAAACGAGGCAGAGTGCAAAGATTTATCCATCATGTTTGCAACAGCTCAAGGAAACGTCCGCCGCAACTCGCTGATGGACTTTGTTAATGTTCAATCAAACGGCAAGATCGCCATGAAGCTTGATGAGGGTGATAAACTTGTCAATGTGGCACTTTGTACGGAAGATAATGATGTGATGCTTGCTGCCAAATCAGGTAAATGTATCCGCTTCCCAGTCACCGATGTTCGTGTGTTTGTCGGACGTAACTCAACAGGTGTTCGCGGCATTAAGCTTGGCAAAGATGACGAAGTGATTTCAATGTCGATGTTAAAACACATCACTGCTAACGCTGATGAGCGCGATGAATACCTGCGCATCAGTTCTGCCATGAAACGTATGGCACAAGAGCAAGGAACGGATGTTTACGTTTCACCTGAGCAAACAGGTTTATTAAACTTGTTGACACCTGAAAAATTCAAAGAAATGGAACAAAGGGAAGAATTTATCTTAACCGTTACCGTAACGGGATATGGCAAGCGTTCTTCTTCTTATGAATACCGCGTAACCGGTCGTGGCGGACAAGGCATTGCCAACATGGAGATGTCACCGCGCAACAAAGAAGTTGTCAGCTCGTTCCCGATTGAAAATGACAATCAAATTATGATGGTCACCGACGGCGGTAAACTCATCCGTATGCCTGTTGAAGACATTCGTATAGCCGGCCGTAAAACACAAGGCGTGATTTTATTCAGAACGGCCGAAGATGAAAGTGTTGTTTCCGTTACCTGGCTCAACGCCGACGAGGGTGACGAAGAAGACATCGAAAATTCGGAAGGTTCGGAAGTTTTCGGTGAGAGCGCTGTTGAAAGCGAAGAAACAACTTTTGTTTCCGAGCCTGAAACCACTTCCGAAGATTAAAGCCAAGACCACAAACAACAAGAAGCCCCGTTTTGTTCAAACGGGGCTTCTTGTTAAAAGAGTTTATAGATATTTTCTAAAGCTTCTTTTTTTTCGGTTTTCATCACTTCTGTTGAGTGATAATGATTGGCTAACTGCCTTTCAACCGATATTTTTAACACTCTAGCAAAAACATCCATCTCCAAAAATTTGGCCTTATGGTGTGTCATCAAAATTTCTAAGTTATGATTTGCTTCACAACCTAAAATCTTGAGGATGGAATTTCCAGTAAAAGAGGTATTAGGTTCTTTTAACACGTCATCCCAAAACCTAAACGCCGCATCACACAAATTCTCATATTTCCAAGAGTAGAAGAGAAGATCTTCATATTCTGCCAAATACATCCGATAGGCTTTTGCTTTAAAAGCAACAGACTTACCGGGCAAAAAGAGAGCTTTAATCTCATCCAAAAGCTCATCTGTCAACTGGTCATATCCCAAATAAACTCGAGACATGCGTGCAACAGATTTCAAACGCTCTGAGAGAGCCTCCAGCTCTTTTTTCTCAAGCCTTGCTTGACGCTTAGCTTCTCCGGCTGCCTTCAAGCGTTCGATTTCTTGAGAACTTATCCGTGCCATCTGCGATAGAATTCAAGGGCTTTACCTTTTACTTTATCGCTTGCGATGGAATTGACCTTAACAACAAGGTCGTAATACTCCTGCTCGCAACCCCTCAGATAATCCTGCTTTTGAAACAGGACCACGAGGCGAATCTCATCTGACATATCGTAAGCTGACTTCTCAATCAGCTCCCTGATTGCAGCGGCCCTCTGGGCAGGCATCACAATCCTCTGGCGGAATTCTTCCGCCTTTTTGTGCTTTCTTTCTTTTTCTGACATAAATATTAAAAGGTTAATAATTAAACTGTTATAATCGTAATAAAGTCCTTTCAGTGTAATACAAAAAAACATTTCATTCAAGACAAAAAATCAATTTTTATCAAATAATTTTCTTGTTGTATTTTATTTTTCTTTTGATTATATTGCTCACAACCTTAAAAAACGGAGACTTTTATGGCAGAAAACAAATTTATTGAAATCAAAGGTGCACGAGAGCATAACCTCAAAAACATTGATATCAATATTCCAAAAGATAAATTAACCGTTATCACCGGCCTATCCGGCAGCGGAAAGTCTTCACTTGCTTTTGACACTATTTATGCTGAAGGTCAGCGCCGTTATGTCGAAAGCCTTTCATCTTATGCGCGTCAATTTCTTGATTTAATGAAAAAACCGGATGTCGATTCAATTGAAGGTTTGTCACCGACCATTTCCATTGAGCAGAAAACAACCTCTCATAATCCGCGTTCAACTGTTGGTACCGTTACCGAAATATATGATTATATGCGCCTTTTGTGGGCACGAGCCGGCACCCCTTACTCACCTGCCACAGGAAAGCCAATTGAAGCACAAACCGTTTCTCAAATGGTTGATAAAATTCTAGAGCTTGAAGTCGGCACAAAAATTATTTTGCTTGCCCCGATTGCTCGCGGTAAAAAAGGTGAGTTTAAAAAAGAATTTGAAACACTTCAAAAACAAGGCTATCAACGCTTAAATATTGATGGTAAGATGTTTAACATTGAAGAACTTCCTGACTTAAACAAAAATCAAAAGCATGATATAGAAGTTGTTGTTGACCGACTTATCATCAAAGATGGCATCACGGAACGTCTGACACAATCGGTAGAAACCACATTAAAACTCTCAGACGGGCTTCTTTTTGTTGACTTTACAAATGGAAACGCTCGCAAAATCTTTTCTTCAAAATTTGCCTGTCCCGTTTCCGGTTTTATGATAGAAGAAATTGAACCGCGCCTATTTTCATTTAACAACCCTTACGGTGCTTGTCCCGTTTGTGACGGCTTGGGGGCAAATCTGTATATGGATGAATCCCTTATTATACCAAATGAAAATTTAAGCATCGATCAAGGGGCAATTGAACCTTGGTTTGGACTTAAATCTTCTTTTTATATGCAAGCCATTTCCTCACTGGCAGATTATTTGAACATCTCAACAAAAACGCCTTTCAAAGACCTGCCTCAAAAAGCAAAAGATATCCTTCTATACGGCTCAAACGGCAAAAATATTCCGATTTATTATTCAAAATTTTCAACAAACCGTCCCTTTGAAGGCGTGATACCGAATATGGAACGGCGCTTTATGGAAACCGACTCGGCAACTGTTCGTGAAGAACTTTCAAGATACCAGTCATCAGCCCCTTGTGAACATTGTCACGGTAAAAGGTTAAAAGATCAAGCTTTAGCCGTCAAAGTGGCTGGGCTTGACATTATGGAAGCCTCTGATATGTCTGTCAAAGAGGCCTTAAAATGGTTTTCGTCTGTTGAAAGTAAACTTTACAAAGAAAAACGAGAAATTGCTCACAAAATCTTAAAAGAAATCATTGAGCGGTTGCAATTTTTAAACAATGTCGGACTTGAATATTTAACCTTATCTCGCCAAAGCGGCGGTTTATCAGGCGGCGAGGCACAACGAATAAGGCTTGCCTCGCAAATCGGCTCTGGTCTGACGGGGGTTATGTATGTTTTAGATGAGCCCTCTATCGGCTTACACCAGCGTGACAATGATAAGCTCCTTGATACCCTCACCCATTTGCGAGATATCGGCAATACCGTTATTGTGGTCGAGCATGATGAAGATGCCATCAAAGCCGCTGATTTTATTGTTGATATGGGCCCGATTGCCGGCCTCAAAGGCGGATACGTCACAGCTTCCGGCTCATTGAATGATATTTTAAAAAGCAAAAGAAGTTTAACGGCTGCTTATTTAAATGGTGAAAAAGAAATTCAAGTTCCGAAAACGCGTCGCAAAGGCAACGGCAAATTTTTGGAATTAAAAGGCGTTAAAACGAACAACTTGAAAAACGTTAATTTCAAATTACCTCTCGGTACGCTCACTTGTGTCACGGGTGTTTCAGGAAGCGGCAAATCGTCTCTTATTTTGGAAACACTGGTGCCTGCTTTAGAAAAAGCTCTGACCGGTTCACGTAAACCTGCCGGCAAATATGCCTCAATCAAAGGCGTTGAAAATATTGATAAAATCATTGATATCGATCAATCGCCGATTGGACGCACCCCGCGCTCTAATCCGGCCACATATACCGGACTATTTACCTATATCCGTGACTGGTTTGCAAATCTGCCGCAATCAAAAGCGCGAGGCTACACCGCCGGACGTTTTTCGTTTAATGTTAAAGGCGGAAGGTGTGAGGCATGTGAGGGTGATGGCGTCAAAAAAATAGAAATGCACTTCTTGCCTGATGTTTATGTTGAGTGTGATGTTTGTAAAGGCAAACGCTTTAACCGTGAAACATTGGAAGTTAAATTCAAAAACAAATCAATTGCCGATGTTTTAGATATGACTGTTGATGAGGCTTTTGCCTTTTTTGAGAACATCCCGTCCATCAAAAACCGCTTAAAATTGTTGCAAGAAGTTGGCTTGGGTTACATTAAACTTGGTCAGCCGGCAACCACATTATCTGGCGGTGAAGCACAGCGTATCAAGCTTTCAAAAGAGTTGGCAAAAAAAGCAACCGGTCAAACGCTTTACATTTTAGACGAGCCGACAACGGGCCTTCATTTTGATGACATCAATAAGCTTTTAAAGGTTTTAGAGCGTTTTGTAGAGCAAGGTAACACCGTTCTTGTGATTGAACACAATTTAGATGTCATTAAAACGGCAGATCATATCGTTGATTTAGGTCCTGAAGGCGGTGACGGCGGCGGCAAAATTATTGCCACAGGTACGCCGGAAGCCATCACAAAAGAAAAAGACAGCTGGACAGGAAAATATTTGAAAGAAAAATTAAATGTCAAATAAAGAAAAAATATTACTACTCTCCTGTTGCGGACCATGCTCTTGTGCCGTCATTAAAACAATGGCTGAAGAAAAAAAAGATTTTGCCGTTGTATTTTATAATCCGAACATCAGGCCGTTTGAAGAATATGAAAAACGCCGTGATGAGAACAAGCGCGTATGTGAGTTATATCATGTCCCCTTTATTGAGCTTGAATACGACAATGAGCGTTGGTGCGATTTAACCAAAGGCCTAGAAAACGAACCCGAACGCGGCAAACGTTGCTCTGTTTGTTTTGAAATGCGCCTCAAACGCGCCATGGAATACGCCATTGAAAACGATTTTACGGCAGTAAGCTCCGTTTTAGGTGTTTCGCGTTATAAAAATTTAGATCAGGTTGATAAAGCCGCTCAAAAAGCAAGCAAAAAAACAGGTTGTCCATACGTTCATATTGAAGGCCGCAAAAACGGTATGCAGGAACTTCGTGCGCAACTGATTAAAGAGCTCAATTTATATAGTCAAGATTATTGCGGTTGCAAACCTCGAATTGCATAAGTCTCCAAAAACGCTTGAAACTCCACTTTTCTTTTGCTTTAATACCATCAGATTAAACCTCTTTTGAAAGGTCAAAAAATGTTGTTTTCGATTGTCTTGCTATGCTCTTTATTAGTAATAAAATCAGCCCTTGCCAATCCGGCTTGTGCCGTTTGCACCATTGCCGTCGGCGCATCGCTTGAAATTGCACGCCGTTTGGGCGTTGATGACAGTGTTGTCGGCGTTTGGGCCGGTGCTTTTTTGGTTTTGCTCGGCTTTTGGACAATCAAGTGGTTTGATAAAAAAGGCTGGAACTTCAAATATCGCGACCCGATTATTTTGATTTTATCCGTTGCCATGATTGGTTTTATGTATCTTGGCAAATTAACATACCATTCGGAAGTTGTCGGCTTTATCTTTTATTTAGATCCGTTTTTATTTAGCGTGATGATCGGCGCGATTGTGCTTATCCTCGCATCAAACTTCTATCAATGGATGAAGAAAAAGAACGGCGGACATGCCCACTTCCCGTTTGAAAAGGTTTTTGTGCCGGTGGCAGCCTTGTTCTTGGCAAGCGCTTATTTTTACTACTACCCGATATGCCAAAAAGCCGCTGAAAGTTTATATCAGTTTTAACTTAAAAGCCTCTCAACCGAGAGGCTTTTTTCTTATTCTTTTAAGCACAAAATGTAATACCTTCCATCCTTGACTTCCACACCATGAATATCATGTGTAAATTCAGGAAAAGCTTCATCAAAAGCCTCTAATGCTTTGAGATAGTGCAAAAATACTCCATCCGCATCGCCGGCATTTTCACCCGGCATTAAAAGCGGAATCCCCGGCGGATAGGGCACAACACCGGTTGCAACCGTACGCCCTGCCATTGCGTCTAAACTCAAACTTTCAACCTCATTTTTAACAAGCTTTTCATAAGCTTCCACAGGCGTTACGATCGGGTTAGGCAATTCCGAAAAGGCCTGTGCCAATGCCTTGGTTGTTTGTAATTCTTTCATTTTAGCAAACATTTCATTGCTTAAATCTTTCAAGCCCATTTTGGCGTAACGCTTTGGATCTGCTTCATAAATCTTAGGTAATGAAAGCTTTAGCTCAACATTATGATCATAGGCTTTTTTGAACTCAAAGAGTGCGTTCAAAAGCGTTCCCCACTTGCCCTTTGTCACACCAAATGAAAAGAGAAACAAACAGGTAAAATCAGTTGTCTTTTCAACTACAATACCTTTGCTGTCAAGGTAAGCGGTGAGTAACGTTGCAGGAATACCTTGGTCTGCCAAAGAACTATCCGGCATTACACCAGGCGTTGTAACAGAAACTTTAATCGGATCAAGCATAGCATAACTTTCTTCCATTTCTGAAAAACCATGCCATGTGTCTTCAGGGTGCAATACCCAGCAATCCGGATTTGTGGCCAATAGCTCATCATCAGCCTCAAAAAAGCGCACTTTTTCGCCGTTTTTGTTTGTAACCGTTTCAGGCTGCCAAACATTAAAAAACCATGTGCCGGCTTTTTTCATTTCATCATTGATACGTGCCACGGTTTTCCTGAAATAAATTGCCTCACGGATGGCATCATCAGTCAAATCTTTGCCGTGAGCATCCATCATCGCGCTTGAAATATCGTTTGAAGCAATAATTGCATAGAACGGTGATGTTGATGAATGCATCATCAAACTTTCATTAAACCGCTCATGCGAAATCGCATTTTTGCCGTCTAAGATATGAATCATCGAAGCTTGCGAAAAGGCAGCAAGAAGCTTATGCGTTGATTGCGTTGCAAAAATGGTCGGCTCATTTTGATCATAATTTGCCGGATCAAAAGTCATGGCATACCTGTCATGATAAATCGGATTAAAATGCGCGTAACCATACCATGCCTCGTCAAAATGAATACGATCAACACTTTCTTTTAACAAATCTTTCACCCATGTTGTTTGGTAGCACAGCCCATCGTACGTTGAGTTTGTGATAATGGCATGTTTTGGCGTGTGATCAATATGTTCTTTGACAAGCGGATTGTTTTTAATGGCTTCTTTGATGGCACTTGAGGTTAACTTTTCAGGCAAAATCGGTCCGATAATGCCATATTGATTGCGTGTCGGCACCAAGTAAGTCGGTATGGCACCCGTCAAGGTCATCGCATGTTCAACTGATTTATGACAATTCCGATCACACAGACAAATATCATTGCGGGTTAAGCTAGCCATTAACACCACACGGTTTGAGGTTGATGTGCCGTTTGTAATGTGATAACTGCGTGTTGAATTGAAAACCTCTGCCATATATTTTTCGCTTTCTCCGATCGGCCCCGAGTGATCAAGCATCGAACCAAGTTCACTAACGGAAATCGATAAGTCCGAACGAAAAACCTGTTCCCCGAAAAAGTTGAAAAAGTCCCTGCCCGCTGCCGTTTTCAAAAAGGCCGTACCTCCCGTATGTCCGGGTGTATGCCATGAATATTCGTGAACTTTGGCAAACTTAGCCAAAGCCTTAAACATCGGCGGCAAAATGGATTTTCGATATCGCCTGACGGCTGCCTGCACACGCCCACTGATAAAATCAAGCGTATCTTCCAAAATCCAAATAAAGTCGCTGACTTGTTCCAAAATATGCGTCGGAATATCAGAGGCAAAGTTTTTACTCGACATTAAAAAGATTGGCACGCGTTTATTAAGCTTTCTGATATCCTCCACAACCTGATATGTATTTTGGCAGTTTGTACACTCAACCCCGAGCATCACGGCTTGAATAGACGGATCGGAATGAAAAATGGCTTTTGCATCAGCTAAATGCTCTGCAACGATGACCTTTGATCCTTCAATTTCCAAATCTTTTTTTAATATCCGAACGGCACGTGCAGCCGCCGTATCTTCTTCAATCGGATCATAACTTAATAATATTTTTACTTCAAACGGGTTTTTGATATCAATCATATTTTTCTCCTTTTTATCCTAATGTGTCAGAATGTTCAACGGTCGGAAAATGACCTTTAATATGTTGTTTTAAATGGTGTTCGTCCTTAAATGAGAGCCAAAAGGTAAAAATAAGCGCCGCTATCGTCACCAGAAGTGTTAAATGGCGCACCCAAGCCGGCACAACGCAAGTGATTTTTTCGTTTTTATCTTGCATTTCAAGCTGGCGATTAACACTGAGTTCATAGAGTATAATCGTGAAAATCACAAACATCAGCGCCCAGCGTGTCTGGTTCGGGTCTGAGCCGATCATCGCCGCCATCGAATAAAGTGCGGCAATCAAACCGACAATGGTGTAAAAAACACCCTGATGTGCATTTAATTTATCACGCCCGATAATCTTGATTGAAACAGCCGAATAGATATATGGCAAAAGCGTTAAAATCACGGCAATTGAGGCCACTTTCCCAAATTGCTCAGCAGCGGTCGGACTCATGGTCGCCAAAACCTGAAGTGTCATGATAAAGGCAACGATGGCAAGCCCAGTTGCCGGCACACCTTTTTTGGTTTCACAGGCAAAAACCTTGCCAAACAAGCCGTCATTGGCTGCTGCTTGGGCTGTTTGACCGACAAGAAGCGTCCAACCGCCAAGTGAGCCTAAGCAACCAATGGCGGCACAAAGCGCCACAATATCTCCTGCTTTAGGACCTAATGCAATTGAAACAGCTTGAGAAAATGGTGCTGAAGATGAAATGAGTTCTTTGTTTTCGATAATGCCCATAATCGCGCTTGAGCTTAAAATATAACAAACAGCTGCAATAATCACACCCGTAACGGTCGCAATCGGCACATTTCGTGTCGGGTTTTTAACAACCGCCGTTGAAACGGAAGCACTTTCCACCCCGACAAATGCCCAAAGCGTGAAGTTAAGGGTCATACCGAGTGCCGTCATGTCTGATTTTCCGGTTACGTTCCAGCCTTGCATATAAGTTTCGGGATTAAACCAAAACCAACCAAGCAGTGCGACCCCCACAATTGGAAGAAGTGCAAAGATTGTTGTCATACTTTGGATTTTGGCCACCACATTTGGCCCCAAGATATTGGCGTAGGTAAAAAACCAAATGACCGCAATTTGCGCCAAAGCCATAATAAGCGGATCTTTTAAAACGGGGAAAAATGTTGTTAAATACCCAAGCCCTGCCACCGCTAACGCCACATTGCCGACAACATTTGCGATCCAATACACAAGGTTTGTCTGATAGCCCATATAGTCCCCGAATGCTTTTTTGGAATAAGCATACGGACCACCGGCAGCCGGATAAATCTGCGTAAGTTTTGAAAACACAAGTGCCAAAGCAACCGCACCGATTGTTGTAATTACCCAGCCCCAAATCGCAATTGAGCCGATAGCGGCCAAATTCGCCGGCAACATAAAAACACCAGAGCCCATCATATTACCGGCTACCATAAACGTTGCCGGTACGAGCCCGATCTTATTTTGTTCTTCCATTGATTTACTCCATAAACATTAAAATGTGCTTATGAAGTAATCGTTGAAGAAAAAATTACAATATTATGAAAAGAATTTTTTAAGCCTTACCTTCTTCTTTTCGCATTCTTGCGGGATTTGACTTTGTAAGAAAACAGATTTTCATCTAAAGGCTTATTCAGTGTCATATCATAAAGCGAAAGCGTCACTTCAACACTTTGCGGATCAATAATCTTCCATTGCTTCAATTCAAACGGATTATTGTTGAAAATGAGCGTAATCGGTCCTACGTCTTTTGATTTTGTAAACTCAAGCGTAATGGTTGTTGAACCTGCATCTTTGTAAAAATCCGTCACTTTCAATGAGTTATTATCGATTTTAATTGTATCGGTTAAAATTTTTGTTCCCGGAATATCATTATAATCAATATTTGTGATTTGATCTAATTCTTTATCATGAAAAATAATTTCATCACCGTTTCCAACAATCAACACATCTATCGGTGCGGCATACTCCATACGTATTTTTGCCGGCTTTGAAATATAGAGCTTCCCCTCTGAAGTTGCCCCGTTTGATGCCATTTGCACAAAGGAAGATTCCATTGTTGAAAAACCATTCAAATAATCTTCAACCTTTTTCAAATCAGTTGCGGTTTGTGCATTTGCAATCGGTGCATAAAGCATAAGAGCCAACAATATTTTTTTCATATTTACTCCTTAAAAAATGTATTTGTTTTCGGAAAACCGAATGGCACAAGTTTTCCCGCCTGCGCGCGATGTCCGAGCCATGTTAAAAGCTCTTTTTCAACCGCCACACCACCTGAACGACTGTACGAAAAGCCCACATTCGAATCAAAAATTTGAATATCCGTCATAGCCCCATCTTTATACTTTTGAAGCGTTACGCCACGACCGCGTGCCATCGTCGGAATTTCTTCAACTTTAAAGATCAAAAGTTTTCTGTTTTCACCGACAATTGCTACCAAATCTCCTGTAATTTTGCGACAGAATATCGCCTTCTCACCATCGGCCAAATTCATAATTTTACGCCCTGTTCTTGTTTGCGCCATAATATGATTTTCATCAACAACAAAACCATGGCCCGTATTTGACGCTAAAACATAACTTGCCTTTGGCTCAAAAACAAACATTTCGGATATATTATCATTATTTGCCAAATCAACCATCAAACGAAGCGGTTGCCCGAAACCTCTGCCGGATGGAATATCGCTTGCCTGAAGCGTAAAAAACTTGCCTGATGTATCAAGCAGAATAATTTTATCTGTTGTTTGTGCGTGAATGGCTTTCAAGAGTGCATCATCTTCTTTAAACTTAAACTCATCTGTCAGATTCACATAGCCTTTCATAGACCTGATCCACCCTTTTTGAGACAAAATCACCGTAATCGGCTCTTTTTCAACAAAGGCTTCAATGCTGATTTCAACGTTTTCAGGTGCAGAGGTAAATTCAGTGCGACGTCTGCCTAAGGCCGTCTTTTTACCGAAGCGTTCTTTGGTTGCTTTAATTTCTTCGGCCAGTTTCGCCCATTGCTTTGTTTCATCTAAGAGAAGCGTTTCCAGATCTTTTTTTTCATCTGACAAAACATCATATTCGGCCTTGATTTCGCTTTCTTCCAATTTGCGCAGGCTTTTAAGCTTCATATTCAAAATGGCTTCTGCCTGATTGTCGGTCAGTTTGAATTTTTTCATCATTACGGCTTTAGCATCATCTTCCTCGCGAATAATGCGAATAATCTCATCTAAATTCAAATAAGCCGTTAAATAGCCAGATAAAATCTCCAAGCGTGCTACAATCTTTGAAAGCCTATGGTTTGTACGGCGTTTTAAAACCTCCAGTCTATGTCTTAAATACTCGCGCAAAACCTCGCCGATACTCATTACTCTCGGCACGCAATCAGAATCCAAGACATTCATATTCATGTTAAATTTTGATTCAAGCTCTGTTTCTTTAAACAAAAGCTCCATAAGCATTTGTGCATCAACCGTTCTGGCTTTCGGCTCTAAAACAATGCGGATATCTTGAGCTGATTCATCTCTAATATCAGCCAAAAGCGGTAATTTTTTCTCATTTAACAGCTCTGCAATGCGCTCAATAAGCTTTGATTTAATCACACCATAGGGAATTTCGGTTACAACAATTTGGTATAAACCATGCCCCAAATCTTCCTTTTCCCATTTTGCGCGAATCCGAAAACTGCCTTTACCTTGTTTATAGGTATTCACAATGCTTTCAAAACTGTCAACAATAACACCGCCTGTTGGAAAATCAGGCCCTTTAAGACGTTGTACCAAAGCCTCATCTGTGGTTTCTTGATGTTCAATCAAATATAAAAGCGCATCACAAACCTCGCTCAAATTATGTGTCGGGATGTTTGTTGCCATACCAACGGCAATACCTGTCGCACCGTTACAAAGCAAATTCGGCACGGCAGCGGGCATAACGGCAGGTTCTTGTTCTTCCCCGTCATATGTATCCACAAAATCGACCGCATCATCAGCCAAACCTTCCATTAAAGCCATAGCAAAATCGGTAAGCCTTGCTTCCGTGTAACGCATGGCAGCCGCACTGTCTCCGTCAATATTACCGAAGTTTCCCTGCCCATCAACAAGCGGATAACGCACCGAAAAGTCTTGCGCCAAACGAACCATGGCGCCATAAACACCCACATCACCGTGCGGATGATATTTACCAATCACATCGCCCACAACACGCGCACATTTTTTATAGCCTGTTTTAGGGTCTAAATGAAGTTGACGCATTGCAAACAACAAACGTCTGTGCACTGGTTTTAAACCATCACGCACATCAGGAAGCGAACGCGACACAATGGTCGACATTGCGTACGAAAGATAGCGTTTGCTAAGCTCTTCTTTTAAGGCAACATCTTTGATTCTCAACTCAGATTCAGACATTTCGTTCTTTCATTAGACCAACTTTTCAAGCAAATTAGCACGGCTTAACGGAAATTGCAAGCCATGCACGTCAAAAAAGTTTTTCCTGAGGAAAAACTCATTTAATTTGAGCAAATCAAGCACATCTTCGTAAGTCGGAATAACATTTTTATCAATGGCAAAATGCGGATATTTAAAAAGCTTATCTTTATACGGCAAACCGGCCTCAAAGCAAACAGCACGTCCGCTTTTCGGCGAAACAAAGGCAAGGTTTTCTATTGTGCCTGTCGCCGCACATGAACCCAAATCAAGCCCGATCCCTAAAAAGTAAAGCAATCTGAACTCTAAAGAAGCATAATTTCGAAGCCACATTTGATCACCTAAATTGTCCATAAACTGTGATATTAAACGAACCATACCTTCTAAAGGTTCGTTTTCCGGTATCGAAACATTAAAAAGTTCGCAAAAGGCGCTTAAAACCGCAAGTTTTTTTTCATCTGTTAAAAACCGCACAACGTTTGACTCTAAAAGCTCTACACCTCTAAATTGAGGCATATTTTCCTCTAACCGTGAATATGCATTAAATGAGATTTTGTTGCCGAGCTGATAAACTCCGAGTTTCTTTTTTGTAACAGCGCTTTTAATAAAACCGGTCATCTTCCCATGTGCCATTGAAAGCACGGTAACAATTAAAGAATTTTCACCATGTTTCAATATCTTAATAATATAACCCTCATCTTTTACTTGCATTTTAAAAATACCTATTTCATGCTCTATAAAATGCCCCCAAAACCCCTTTTTCGCAAGACCTTTCTTCTATTTTTTCAACAAAAATAATTTTTAAGCTTTCATTTTTATCAAAATCTGTTATACAAACATCAAATAAAAATTCTTAAAGGACTAAAAAAATGAAAAAAGCTTTTCTGTCACCATTCTTTTCCCCTTGTTTTTATGCTCTTTTATGGGGATTGCTTCTCGCCGTTGTGCTCACATTCTTTCCCGAACAAAAATTCGAAATCACAACCGATGGCCAAATTATCGATATTTTAACCTACACCGGTTATGGCTTAATGCTCATCACAATGCTTTTATTTGTTAAAGATTTTAAGGGCAAAATGCTTTCTTGGATCGTCTTTTTTGTGCTTGGTGTTTGTGCCCTTTTGCGCGAAGCCGGCATTCAACACCATTTAACGACCAGTGATTCCACACCCTTTAAATCTCGCTTCTTTTTAAACCCTGAAAATCCGATATCAGAAAAAATTCTCTACGGTGCTGTTTTACTTGTTATTTTCGGCGCACTCTTATATTTAGCCATTAAATATGCCAAACATCTTGTGGTTTCATTTTTTAAGCTTAACACAGTCACATGGTCAATTGCCACATTTTGCTCTGTTTTGGTGTTTGCAAAGTTTGCAGACCGCTTCCCGTCACATTGGCGCCATATGAAAGATTTAGACCAACTCCCGCGTTCGTTTATTGATATTTGGTCGCTTTTAGAAGAAAGCTCAGAGCTCTTTTTACCCTATTTGGTCATTATCGCTTTCACGCAATATCACTTCCTAAAGAAAAACTCTTAGAAAAAAGGATTATACGCCCATTGCAGCAAGGCTTGCCTTTGCTTTGAGCGGCAATCCAAATCATAAAGCGCACAATTGTGATAAACCTGCGCTTTATGTCTTTTAAAGGCTTTCCAACGCTTGATTTGTAAAGCGTCAACTTCGTCAATGCGCCGCCCCATATAATATCTGCAATACCACTGAAACCATCCGCGCGGATCAGGCTCCAAAATCCAGCCTTTTTGTTGCCACTCTTGCAAACTCATGCGCGACTTTTTTTTAAAAAAATTACAATCGTCACAAGGATAATCTGACGATATTTTCGCATTTTCAAACCAAGAAGATGGAAATTCGGCCTGGCAATCTGTCATGTAATGACCTTCAAACACGCCAAACTCAAGCATTTCTTTCGGTGTCAGTTCCGGGGTAAAATCCGGTGCAAAGTGCTTACCTTGCGGCGCGGCATATTCATATTCATACCCCTGTTGCATTTTATCATATACTTTAATCATACCTTAAAAATATGATCTCAAAAACAAAATTAAAGCCCTGATATTCTGGGGCTTTGTTTCAATGACAACGTGTTTCTTCTTCTGTTGCCTGCGCAGTAAAGGTCAAGGTTTTATTTTCATCTGCACTCAAATCGATGCGCCACTGATACTCATTTTTATCTTTATCCGAAAACTTACCTTCAATGTTTTCATTTAAGATTTGCATTTTCGGCTTCAAATATTGCTTAAACAAAACTTTGGCAGTTTGAGTGCCGCTGTTATGAAACACAACTTCAGCATCATAAGCACGCGTGATTTGATAACGCGGACATTTACCTTTTTCGTCTTTAATAACTTTTTCATCAACCTTGCGAACCTTGAGAATCTGCCCATCGACAAACACATCAAACATCTTTCCAAGCTCTAATTCAAGCTTTTCACCTTTAGCCGTCTGTTTAATCGAATTTTCACCGATAAATTGAAGATTATTTTTCAAATCTTTTTCATAAAAACGGATCACCCCCTGCGGCAAAGGCAAGCCTAAGTTTGATTCTTTGTCGTTTTTTAAGATGTAATAAACCCCGGGATGTTGTTTTTCAAAATGAGAAGTATAATCTCCGTTAAAATAAAGCGACGATCTCAAACGTCCTTCTTTGTGATAAACCACATCATTTTGCTCTAAAAGCGCAAGTTGTTTTGTCTGATTGTCGGCAATAGAAGTGCGATTAGGAAGCGTATAAAGCTGGTAGGCACTAAAACTTTCCTGTTCTGGCATAGCTGCTTCTTCAACTGCATTATACGAATCAGCCACAGCCATTGCTTTCATCATCACCATACCACCGCGTGCAATCCCACTGTAAGAGCGAACTTCGTTAACATCTCCTGCAATCAGTTGAACTTTAGCGTTTTCATAATTAACACCCGAATTGTTCGTAATGCTCACCCAACCAGTCAAATCAAGCTTGTTTTGATCTTTAACACCGGCGACATAATTTGTTTTCCACGAAATTCCTTTTGTTAAATAAGCAAGCATCACATCTTTTATTTCAGATTGCAAACTTGAAATTTTAGCCGCTAATGTCGGTTTTTGCATTAAACCCTTAGGTAACTTTTCAAACACAAGACTTCCGTCAAAGTTTGTTTCAATGCCATAATCAAAAAGCAAAACAGGTTGCCCGTTTTGATAGCTCACAAGCTCTGCCTCATCAAAAATCTGCGCCCCGTTTGCCGGATTAATACGCACTGTTTTAACTTTTTGCCCGACGGATTTTTCAGCAATGTTATAGGACGTAAGCAACGCATAATCATAATTTTGTTCCAAAACGTTGATACGCTCACCCATAATCAAAACGCTTTCAGGTTTGAGCTCTGAAGCCACACCCTCAAAAGCCACATCATTTAAGCCCTGCTTAAAATCAATCGAGCGTATATCCCTTACAAGCGCCAAATCATTATTATAGATACTGATCGACAAATCTTTTGAATTGTTTTTTTCTTGAGCCTTTGCCGTTAAAGCAATACCGCAAACGCTCAAAAGTAAAATAGCACAAAAACGCATCACATATTCTCCTTTATTCTGCTTCATAACCGATGGCTTGTGAAACAATGACTTGCTGATTTTGAGGCAAATTCAAAGCCTCTTGAACCGCATTTTTATCAAACCAAGCTCTTACAACCGTTCCCAAGTTGTTTGTCGCCGCATACAAATCCACATTCTGATATGCCGAGCCGGCATGCATATAAGCAAAATTCGTCTCAGCTGTAGAACCGACATAAATCAACACAAGCGGCACATTTTGCATATAGTCTTGCGTTTGAAAAAGCGGCAACAAGCTTTCGGATGAAATTTCCTTCAAAGCATTGTTACCAGCATTATATAAAAACACACCCTCGTTATTTGTTAGATAAATCGTCAAATCCTGCTCATTTTTTGCTGTCGGAATGGTTCGGCGACCGTCATCACGATTAACACCATACGCTACCCATAAAATATTACTGAGCATTTGTCTGTCAATCGGGCGTGAGCTGAAATCTCTGACGGCATGCCTGTCTTTTAAGGCCTGATAAAGCGTTGGACCATCATAAATTTGCGGCTCAGGCAAAATAATTTCATTTGCCATAGCAACCGAGCTCATCACACCGAATGCTGCCGATAAAATCATTGTCTTTTTCATTTTTTACCTCCGTTATTCCATTTATCCATTTTTTTCTTTAATTCAACAAGGGAGTTTGCCAAACGATTAAGCTCTGACATTTCTTCAATCGCCATAATTTTTTGAGATTCTAAGCCAAAAAAATCAATAGCATCGGCATAGATTCTATTTTCTTGATCTTGATTCATAGAGTTTCTCCTAACAAAGAGTATTTTAGAAAAATCTCAAAAAGCGTCAAGAAAAAACAACACATATTCCCAAAAAGCATAAAAAAAACACCCCTTGCCTTTCAGTAAGAGGATAAAACGTTCAGATGCCTTATTTAGAAATCTCTACAACGTGGTAGAGTTTCTTACCATATAGAGCTCTATCAAGAATACCAATTCTCCGAAGAGCTTTAAGGTATTCTCTTGAAGGACGGCCACAATATATTTCTCGTGGAGCATCTCCACAATAGATCGTCCCATAAGGCTTGTCAAACAGACACTCCTGTCTGTATTCTGCCTCTTTGATGAGAGCGTCTTTCATCTCATCAAAGATTGAAGCCAATTTGTCAGTATTTTTTATAAAAAATAAATATTGAAAAACAATAGAAATAAGAAAACTTAGAGAATAGCTTAGATAAAGTTAAAATAAGAGGCGGGAAAATTTTAGTGTAGATAAACCTACATGAATTTTCCCGCTCTCGTAATTTTAGCTTTAGATAAGCCGTTATATAAGTTTTTACTTCACTTCTTCGAAGTCAGCATCCACAACCTTCTCATCCGGTTTTGACTGCTGTTCTGCTCCTTGAGAAGCGCCCTGCTCTGCGCCGGTCGCACCGGTCTGTGCCCCTTGTGCCTTATACATCGCTTCGCCAAGTTTTAAAGAAGCCTGCATCAAAGCATCGCTCTTTTCCTTGATGGCAGCCGTATCTGTACCTTCAAGAGCAGTTTTGACAGCGGCAACGGCTTCTTCAATCGCTGTTTTATCGGCAGCAGAAATCTTATCACCGTTTTCTTTCAAGGTTTTTTCGGTTGAGTGAACCAAAGCTTCGGCTTGATTACGCGTTTCGACTTCTTCTTTCTTCTTTTTATCGGCTTCTGCATTCATTTCGGCATCTTTGACCATCTTTTCGATGTCCGCATCAGACAAACCGCCCGAAGCTTGAATACGAATGGCCTGCTCTTTGTTGGTCGCCTTATCTTTTGCCGAAACGTTGACGATACCATTTGCATCAATATCAAATGTCACTTCAATCTGAGGCATACCGCGCGGTGCAGGCGGAATACCGACCAAATCAAATTGACCCAACAGCTTGTTATGTGCGGCAATTTCACGCTCGCCTTGGAACACGCGAATTGTCACGGCTGTTTGCCCATCTTCTGCTGTTGAGAACACTTGTGATTTACGTGTCGGAATTGTTGTGTTGCGGTCAATAAGACGTGTAAACACACCGCCCAAGGTTTCAATACCCAGAGAAAGCGGAGTGACATCCAAGAGCAACACATCTTTCACATCGCCCATCAACACACCACCTTGAATAGCGGCACCGACGGCAACCACCTCATCAGGGTTCACACCTTTATGCGGTTCTTTACCAAAGATTTCTTTGACTTTTTCCTGCACTTTCGGCATACGTGTCATACCACCAACCAAAATCACTTCACTGATATCACCTGCACTTAAGCCGGCGTCTTTTAAGGCTTTCTTGCAAGGTTCAACCGTCTTATCAATCAAGTCATCGACCAAAGATTCAAGTTTAGCACGCGTTAGTTTAATATTGAGGTGCTTCGGACCTGTAGCATCGGCCGTGATAAACGGCAGGTTTACATCTGTTTGTGTAGCTGATGAAAGCTCAATCTTAGCCTTTTCAGCAGCTTCCTTCAAACGTTGCAATGCAAGCCTGTCTGCTTTCAAATCAATACCTGATTCTTTTTTAAATTCTTCGGCAAGGAAGTTCACAATACGTTGGTCAAAATCTTCACCACCGAGGAATGTATCACCATTTGTTGATTTCACTTCAAACACACCATCACCAATTTCCAAAATAGAAATATCAAACGTACCACCACCAAGGTCATAAACAGCAATTGTGCCTGTTGCTTTCTTATCCATACCATAAGCAAGAGCAGCCGCTGTCGGTTCATTAATGATGCGCAAAACATCTAAGCCTGCAATTTTACCGGCATCTTTTGTAGCTTGACGTTGAGAGTCATTAAAGTAAGCCGGAACAGTAATCACAGCCTTTTCAATTTTTTCACCCAAATAAGCTTCGGCATATTCTTTAATTTTTTGCAAAACGATAGCTGAAACTTGTGACGGTGCATATTTCTGCCCCTTCACTTCAACCCACGCATCACCGTTATCACCTGAAATAATTTTAAATGGTGCTGTGGCTTTATCTTTTTGAACCTCAGCAGAATCAAATCTACGACCAATTAAACGTTTAATAGCAAACAATGTGTTTTCGGGGTTTGTAACGGCTTGACGCTTTGCAGCCGCGCCGACCAAACGCTCATTATCTGTAAAAGCAACCATTGAAGGTGTTGTACGCGCACCCTCAGAGTTTTCCAAAACCTTAGCCTCTTTACCTTCCATAACGGCAAAGCAGGAGTTTGTTGTACCAAGGTCTATACCAATAACTTTATTGCTCATATTATAGCTTCCTTTTTTAGTTAAAAATCTTTTTCTAAAAGCTTATATAGGAAGCACTTTTTTTGTTAGCAAGAGGCAAGATGATTTTTTTGATATTTTTTGAACTTTTGACTACGTTGATTTGATTTTTTGATGCAATACATTTTAAGTCGTCATTGTAATTTTTAAAGGAGAAATATCATGGCATGTAAATGTCAGTCTTCAAAATCTGAAACTTCAAAAAAAGCTTCTTCACCATCTGAAAATGAGCAATCATCTTCTGAAAAAAGTGGCTCTTCTAAATAACAAAAAAAACCGGCCAATTAAAAGGTCGGTTTTTTTCATCATTAAAAGCGATAACGAAGAGTAACACCAAACTGCCATGACTCCTCAATCCACTGATTGATAAGCTGTTTTTTTTCAAAATCCACATCCTTTTGTGGATCGATTGAATGAACAAACCTCGCAAAAACTAAAAGGTCTGTGTTTTCAATGTTTGTCGTCAGTAAGTTTGTTTTAATCCAAACCTGTGCGCCTTGTTTCCAACACCAAATGGTATAAGGAAACTTTTCAACACCTTCCTCGGACGAAGGGCAATAAAGCGTTGTTCCTGCAGTTTTTCCTCCACCAAGCAATAGATCAAGACCAACACCAAGAGCATGCCCATTTCCACTTTCCACGCCTACTTTCCATAAAAAATCGCAAGTCACATTATAAGTATCTTGACGATCGAAAGAAGCAATAAATCCGGTTAAATAGGCAAAACCTAGCGGATTTGGCGCCCAGTGAGCATCACGTACCTTGCCTGGAATAAATATAGCCGAGTATCCTATATTCATACCAAAGTTAAGATTTGAAATGACATCTGGTATCTCCTTTCCATTGCTTATATCAGAGGGTGTCCCAGTATCTAAATCTTTGTCTTTCCCTGTAATTGTTGATATCTCAACCATTTGTTCCACTCTCGTTCCTCCGATCATAAGATAAGATGCGCTGGAATCAACTGTATCATCTTCCAACATTTTTTGAGCAAGGTTAGTCAAAATGGAAGAAGTTTGCGTTAAATCATTATCAACATACGCAGCAGGCTGCGAGGAAACAAAGCTAAGAGTATCGAGTTGTTCTTCAACACTCTCGTTTGTTTGCGCGTATGATCCCCATACCACAAACATCATGCTAAACATAATGATTATTTTTTTCATAATTATATAAGTTTAATTATTGGACAACTTTATAAAATTTGTCTAAGTATTACATCGAATTTTTTTAATTACAAGCATTTTTTTGATGTTTATAAAAAAAATTAAAAAAGTTCTTGCAATTGGAAAAATTTTATTTTATGTATGTGCTTACCAGTTAATGTTGGGGCGTCGCCAAGTGGTAAGGCATCGGCTTTTGGTGCCGACATTCGTAGGTTCGAATCCTGCCGCCCCAGCCAATTTTAATGAACTGCTTTTCGGAGCAGTTTTTTTCTTTATATATCAATGTGTTATGTGGTGATTTGTACGGTTTCAGTGGCTTTTCACTTAAACTATCCGTGCTATTCAAACAATCAGCTTGTAACCGTATTTCAACTTATCAATATGTCTTAAATTTGAATATTGACTTCCGCTTAATTACGTGATTAAAGAAAAATATATCAAAAAAATGAAAGTAGAGAGAAATGAAACAATTTATATCAAAAATTCGTGATTTTATTTATTGGGAAATTTATAATCGCCTCAAAGGAAATAACCAGGACGTGGTCTGTGCCGTCATTATTTATCAAGGCAAATGCTTAGCGCAGACTGCACAGAGAAATAACCTTATAAAAACGGATGATACACAATATGTTGCTCCGGGCGGTAAAGTTGAACCGAGTGAAGCGTTGCTTGCAGCCGTACACAGGGAAATTAAAGAAGAAACAAACCTAAACATTGATGTTATTAAAAAATTAGGAACAATACGTAATAATAAATACAAACTGCATTGGTTTGTTTGCAGACCGACGGATGTATCAATGTTAAAGGTTGTAGAACCAAATAAACAAAAAGAGCTGCGGTGGGTAGACTTGAATGATGCATCTGTTAATTGGACACCAAAAAACAGAGAAGCTCTAGATAAATATAACAAAAAGATACAAAAAATAATCGCTACAACTCCTGAAGTTGCTTAAGTTTCAAGAGCTGTAATGCAGAATTATAAAGTAAAAACAGCTATTTTTCCATAATTACCGGTTTATCGAGTTGCGGCGATAATTTTTTCAATATATTCATGCGGTATATTGAGTTGACCGCATCCAATTCCGAGTTTAATACCATGATGAGCATTTTTGCCATGAAAATCAGAACCGCCGCTTTTTAGCAGTCCCAAATCATCTGCCCAACTCTGATATTTTTTCATATCATCAATCGACATATCGGAATGTTGAACTTCCATTCCCTGTAAGCCGATTTTTTTCAAACGAGCTATTTCGTTGTATAAATCTTTTTCATTCAATTTAATCAAGCAGGGATGTGCTAAAATTGATACGGCACCGGTTTGACGAATAAAATCAATAATTTCTTCCACTGATGGTGACTTTGTTTCAACATACGCGGGGCATCCGATATCTAACAACTCCTTATAAGCTTTGTCTTTATCGGCTATTTGTTTAGTGTCGTATAAATAATTAACAATGTGAGGTTTAGCAAGTGTAGTGCGCTTTTTTCCATGTTCATCAAAAGCAACATTTTCCCACTCAATGTGATAACCGAGTTTTTGCAACTTTTCCAAACGTGCTCGGCAAGCATTTTCACGTTCGCTGATAAGATTTTTTTGAATATCGTAATAAGGTTGTAAATCGATTATGTTTAAAGCGATAATTTCCATTCTTGCCGGATGATTGACATTGAGTTCACAACCGTTTATCGCCAATAAGTCAGGATATTTTTCAGTGGCTTTTTGGAACGGCACACAACCGTTAACGGAATCATGATCTGTTAAGGCCAACGCGGTCAAACCAATTTCATGAGCGATTTCGACCAACTCAGCAGGTGTGTTTGAACCGTCAGAAAAAATTGAATGTGAATGTAAATCAATCATTTTATTTATCTCCATTAGGATGTTTGTGCATTGATAATTTTTCGCCGTCAAGAATAGTAATCCTCAGCATTATTACTTGCGGATATTCAATATAAAAAGATATTGAACAAATTTCTTCATTAAAAATTTTCCCTAAAAAAACTGCCGATACTCTATCTTATATTTTTTTATTTTCTTTTAATTCTGCCATATTCTTTTCAAATTCAAATGAAAGATTTAAATCTTCAGCTTCGTTACCAAACGCCTTTATATTACTATGTGTCGCATTGGGAATAATCCGAATTAAATCTGGATTAGAAACAAAATCCTCAGTGAGTATTGGTGGAATAACTTTATCTTTTTTGCCGACATAGTGAATCTGTGGCACTTTTGAAAACTTTTCTTTATAATCTGCTAAATTAAGTGATTGAGAAAGTGGTGGCAAATGATGATACTCTGTCCATGCTTTATGGTCTAAATTACCGGCAATTGTAATAACCTTTTGAATGTTTAAATCTTTAGTTACTGACATTAATCCGGCAATTTGTGCACCGCCAGAATAACCGATTAGAATAACTGGTGCGTTATTGGCCAAGTCTTTAATGGCATGATATTCAGCTTCAACAACTTCTGGAGAAAATCTTGCCGTCGTCCAATACTTTTGTGTGCATTGTGAACCTTTAGTATACTGACAAGGACGTGCTAAATAAATGACATTTTCAAAAGAGTCCTCAGCCGCTAAACGACGCATCAAAAAAGATTTAGGTGTCGGATCGTTCGTTGCTTGTCCATGGGCATTAAAAGCATTTCCATCACCTTCAATATATACGTGATATACGTTCTTAGGATTGGTTACTTTTTCCCATGCAGAAATAATAAATCCACCACTTTCAATTTGTTTACGTTCAAAAGTTGTCGGCATTTCAAATGACGCACAACCTGTCAATAAAAGCAAAATCAAAAATCCCTTTTTCATTATTATATCCACAAAAAATCTCCGATAGATTGCAACATTGAGGATTTAAGCTATAGCGTATGGACTTATGGAAAGAGTTGCACCTTTTCTAAGTTTGAATGCAACTTCCGGAGCAATGTAAGAAGGTGTTAAATCGGATATCTGTTCAAGTGATAAAGTGTTTCCGACCACATCCAATGTACCACCATTTGCCCACAAAGGACCGTTTCGGTCTATACCGGCATAATTTACTTCAAAAGTTCCGCCGTTCAATGTTACCGCAGTCTTTCCGAGAGCTGACGCATTCCAATAAGGGATGAAATGGGTAAGATGAGCTCCTTGAGATGTAAAGTAATCTACCTCTAATGTCGATCCGGGTGCTTTACCAGAATAATAACCGGATGAACCATACATTTTCCCATCAATTGTGATCCAATCGTTCGCTTTGACGTTTGTCGAAGCAACAGTCATAGTGCCCACGAAAGTTACGGCATTAAACAATACAAATTTTTTCAAAATTTTCTTGTAACGTCCGATTGATTCTTTAGTAGATGTTCTGGGACATATCATTACGGACTCCCTTGCTTTAGAGTTTATTAATAAATTATCAAATTGAGTTTAAATAATTTTTATTTTGAATGCAAGTTAAAAAATTCTTCAAAGGACAGTATTTATTATCTGTATTTAGATGAAAAGTTCCTTTATTTTAAAAATATAAACTAATTAATCCAAATTACAAGCTTTACGTTAGCGCAACAAAAACCGCCTTTATGGCGGTTTTTTTAATATCCTTACTTTAAACGGGGTCTCTTCGGAACTGGTTTTGCTGTTGTTTCAGGCTTAAAAGTCGTGTTCGGCTCCCAAGTTTGATTACGCCCTAAAAATGCAATCTTTCCGCGAACAATAAGATTATCCCCTTCCCGCCACAAATCACAGGCATAAACCTTGCCTGTTTTCGGATCTAAAATTTTTCCACCTGTATATTTATTTTCTTTCTTTTCCATATCCCAAATAACGTCTAACCCTTTAATTAAAGGGCTATCCGGCAACTTCGCAACGGCCTGTTTGTTTTTAAATAACTCTACCACACGCCCGTAAACCTTGCCCTTATATTCATAAATCTGAACAACACTTTTAGCCGTGTTTGTTTCATCATCAATCGTTGTCCAATAGCCAAACACCCCCTCGCCTGCAAAAGCCACAAAAGGCATACACATCATGATTAAAAACAGTATTTTTTTCATACATTTTCTCCTAACTTATCGCAAAACATCACAAGTATACTGAACACAGCATCATTGTCAACAAAAAAGCTCGATTTAAACCGAGCCTTTTGAAACACAGAAGGTATTTCTGAGATTATTTTTTTACTTTTCCGAAAATCGTCAAGATGGCTGCCACAGCAACGGCAATCGATACGATTTGGCCGAGATGTGCCGGTAAACTTTCTAAAAAGTTATAACCGAAAGCCATCAAACCATAGTTTAATGCGCCGATAACAACGAGCCAATAACAAATTGTATTCAACATGTTTTTCCCTTTCATAAATTAATCATAGCAAAACATTGCCACTTTTATAGACTACAATTTTTACATCAAATTCCAATTTATATTTTAACTTTATAAACTAAAATCTTTATTTGCCGATTACAAACTGAGTAAATCTTCAAAACTGTTAAACCTGAAGAAAATGTGGTGTTTTGCCTGTGGCACAACGTATAATTTTTCTTTATAAAACTCTTTTTGCACCTGCAAATTAAAAATCAAATCATTTGCTGCCATAATCGCCCTATCAAAGCTTGGATCGATTTTATTTTTATATTTTACGTATAACCGTTGCAAAGCCATCAGTTCATTTTCACAGCTTTCAATCGTTCGCAAAGACTGGAGCTTATTGTATTTTTCATATTCTTCATCTGAAAACACCATATATTGTCGCCGAAAATCTAAATAATTATCCATCGTAATGTTTTTAAACTCGCGAATATCTTCTTGCGAAATCCCCCATTTTTCATCAAACAGATATGGGTTGCCACACACGGCAATTTTTTTAGCCACATTTTTGATTTTATCTTGAAAAATTGATGCTATAAACACACCGGCAGAATAACCAATCAGATAAATTTTTTGATATTTTGAAAAATCAAATTTTAATTCTAAATCTTGGTAATCATATAAAATTAAAACATTTTTTTTATCATGCAGATTAACAAATTGATTTTCATCACATCCCCAACCTGAAAAAAACATTATCAAATCTTCAGAACCGTGACCTTGATAAAAATATTGCATTTCAGCTCTCCAGTGCACAAATCACGTTTTATTATAAAATTTTTATCCTAATATTTCTTTAAAATCTTTTACACATTTTTACCTGCATTTTGTACGAAAAATTTAGTCGAAACTTAAGGTTTCAAAACCAAACACTTTCCAAAGGCAGCATACTTGAATTTAAGCTAAAAAATTAACCAAAATTTTATGATATAATATTAAAATAATAATCTGTTTATCAAAGAGGAAAATTTATGTCCGAACAATTTTCAAGAACAGAGCTTATTTTGGGAAAAGAAGCACTTCAACAACTCAAAAAAGCACACATCGCCATCTTTGGTATTGGTGGTGTCGGTGGGTACGTCGCTGAAGCTTTGGCTCGCGCCGGCATCGGCGCTCTTGACCTGATTGATAATGATGTGGTCACCTTAAGCAACCTTAACCGTCAAATCATTGCTTTGCACAGCACCATCGGACAAGCCAAAGTGGACGTTATGGCAAAACGCATTAAAGATATTAACCCCGATTGCAAAGTTAAAACTTATCAAACATTTTTCTTACCTGAAAAAAGCAATGAATTTAACTTTACACAATATAACTATGTTGTGGACGCCATAGATACCGTTTCGGGCAAAATCGGCTTAATTGTTGCCTCAAAAAACGCTTGTACACCTATTATCTCAGCCATGGGGGCCGGAAATAAAACAGATCCGACTTCTTTTGAAGTGGCTGATATTTATAAAACTTCTGTTTGTCCATTAGCTCACGTAATGCGAAAAGAACTCAAAAAACGAAACATCAAAAGCTTAAAAGTTGTTTATTCAAAAGAAACACCCTTCAAAATCAACCAAACGACACCGGGATCAACCCCTTTTGTCCCACCTGTTGTCGGAATGATTATAGCAAGTGAAGTTATTAAAGATCTAATAAATACTCACGAATAAAAAGGAGATTTTATGTCACAATATAAATTCAAACACGGCTTAGCCGTTATGCGCGCTCAACCTTTTCATATCGGTCATCAAAGGCTTGTCAACCAAATGCTTAAAGAATGTGAACTTGTCACCATTATCTTAGGCTCTATTCAAGAAAAAGAAACAAAACGTAATCCTTTTGATTATGATACTCGCAAACAAATGATTCAAAACATATATCAAAAAACAGAGGACTATCACCGTTTAACAATTACTGGTTTGTCTGATATTAATGATTCAAGCAAATGGGGCAATTTTGTAATACAGTTTTTAAAACAAAATTTCCCAGACTTGCCCTACCCCGATGCTTACTATGCCGGTGCAGAGTATGATTCAAACTGGTTTGATGGTATTATTAAAAACATTTGTGTGGTTGACAGAACTGATAAAAACTTCCCTTTAATCACAGCAACAATGGTGCGTGAAATGTTAAAAATAGGTGACCCTTGCTGGAAAAATTTTATTGATCCTATCAATCACCATATTGTCGAAGAATACTCTAATAAAAAAGGAACAAAATAATGGCACATGAAAACTTAATTGCCACAGGCACACCACTTTTTTGCGATTTATATCATCTCTCAATGGCTCAAAGCTGGTTTTTAGACGGCAAAGCAGATGAGAAAAAAAACTCCGAAGCATTTTTCAGGTGCCATCCATTTGGCGGTAGCTATGTGATTGCAGCAGGCCTTGCAGAGTTTGTTGAATGGCTTCAAAACTGGCATTTTTCAGATGAAGACATTTCTTACTTACGCTCCGAAAAATATGCTGATGGAAGCCAAAAATTTGAAGAAAATTTTTTAAGATTCATCCAAAAAGAACCTCTTCAAATAAGCATTGACGCTGTTGAAGAAGGACGAGTTGTTTTTGCAAACGAACCCGTTTATTCCGTTACAGGGCCAACATGGCAAGTAGAGCTTGTTGAAGCTGCACTTTTAAACATTTTCAACTCACAAAGTCTAATCGCCACGAAGGCATCCCGAATGGTCTATGCATCCTCAATAGATGGTAAAAAACGCCCTTTATTAGAATTTGGACTGCGTCGCTGCCAAGAACTTGGATGTTTTTCTGCAACGCGTGCCGCGTTTATTGGAGGCGTTGACGCTACGTCAAACATTGCGGCTGCTAAGCACTATCATATTCCGTCTTCCGGCACGATGGCACATTCCTTTGTTATGAGCTACGAAAATGAACTGGATGCTTTTAAATCTTTCATGAAATACAACCCCAAAAACACCACACTTCTTGTCGACACATATAACACGAAAAAGGGCATTGAAAACGCCATTAAAGCTGCTATTGAAACAAATATTCCTTTAATGGGGATGCGTTTTGATTCGGGCGATTTAGCTTACTATGCAACAGAAGCCCGAAAAATGCTCAAACAAGCTCCACATCAAGAACTTTTTAAAGAAACAAAACTCATTGCTTCAAATGATCTCGACGAACACATCATTGAAAACTTAATCGCCGTCCAAAAAGCACCATACGACGTATTTGCCGCTGGCACAAAGCTTGTGACGGCTTATGACACACCAGCTTTAGGCTGTGTATTTAAAACCAAATCATATAAAAGAACACCTCAAATCAAGGTCGCTGAAGGCAAAACAACCATTCCCGGTGCCACAAATGTTATCCGCATCACACGTAATAATCTTTTTGATGGAGATATTATATGCAGAAAAGAAGATACAAAGCTTATTAAAAACGGCAAATTAACTTCTAAAATCATATCTTACAACCTTGGCGATCTTAAAGGTAAAAAGCGCATTTTTGAAAAAGGAGAAACGGCAGAATATTTGCTAACCGAAATTATGAAAAACGGCAAACTTGTTCATAAACCCGAAACAAATCTTTATAATATTCAAAAACGCGCCAAAGAAGAACTCTCACATCTTGATGAAAGTTACAAACGCCTCGTCAATTCACACATATATGGCGTTGGTTTAGAAACGAATCTGTACGATTTACGTGAAAAACTCATCAAAAAACACCTTAAAGGATAACTTAAATGAAAAATTTATGGAACAGATTAAAACAAGGCCTCAAACAATATTGCGATAACAACGGTTTCGACAAAGTCATTTTAGGCCTTTCCGGCGGACTTGATTCTGCCATTTGCGCCGTATTAGCAGCTGATGTCTTAGGTGGTCTTAACGTTACCTCCATCATGATGAAAACCCGCTACACATCTGATTTAAGCCTTAAAATCGCACATGAAATTGCAAAATCAAATAACCTTAATTATCATGAAATTGATATTGATCCGTTTTTTGAAAAAGAAGTTTCACTTTTAAAAGAGGCATTTAAAGAAGAAGTCGATCAAATCACAAAAGAAAACCTTCAGGCACGCATCAGAGGTCAAATTTTAATGGCATGGTCCAATCAGTTCGGCGGACTTGTGTTGGCCTGTGGCAACAAATCGGAGGCTCTGACTGGTTATTGCACGCTTTACGGCGATACATGCGGCGGCCTAGCACCGATCGGCAATATTTATAAAACAACTATTTTTGAGCTTGCCAAATGGCGTAATACAAAAGGCAAAGTCCTGCCTGATGAAGTTATCACACGCGCACCATCAGCAGAGCTTGCAGAAGGTCAAAAAGACGAAAACTCACTTCCACCCTACCCTGTTTTAGATGCTATTTTAAAAGAACTTTATGATCAAAACAAAAGCGTTGATGAAACCACAGAAATGGGCTTCGATAGAAAAACTGTCGAGCAAGTCAAAAACCTCATCATACGTTCAGCTTTCAAACGCAAACAAATGCCAGAAATGATTAAAATATAAACAGCGATCTCCCAAATGAGAGGCAATGATTACATTTTTTTTAAGCGCTCAATGCGGTCTTTTGTTGATGGATGCGTTGAAAAAAGCGAAGCAAAACTTCCACCCGACAAAGGATTGATAATAAACATATGTGCCGTTTCATTTGTCGCATTTTTCATTATGGCCTGTTTAGAATATCTCTCCAATTTTTGAAGTGCTGAAATCAGCCATTCCGGGTGTCCTGTCAACTTTGCAGACCCTGCATCAGCGGCATATTCCCTCGTGCGTGAGATAGAAAAACGAATGATACTTGCAGCAATCGGCATCAATACAGCCCCAACCAAAACAGACAAACCGCCTCGTCTGTTACGCTGGGTCGAATTCGTATGATAGCGCGCCATATTTGAAAGCATACCAATGGCTCCGGCAAAAACCGCTGCAATGGAAGAAGTCAAAATATCGTAATGTTTTACGTGGCTTATTTCATGGGCGAGCACACCTTCAATTTCTTTTTCATTCATTAACTCTAAAAGCCCCTGTGTTACTGCCACTGCCGCATGGCTCGGATTACGCCCTGTTGCAAAAGCATTTGGCACTTTTTCTTCAATAATATAGACCTTTGGCATACCAAGCCCCGCCTCATCTGCCAACCTGTGCACAATAGAATAAAGCTCTGGCACTTGTTTTTCGGTAACCTCTTGTGCCTTATACTGCTTCAACACCATCTTGTCACTGAAAAAATAGCCGATAAAATTCATCACAACCGCCAACCAAAAAGCTATACGTTTTCCTTCTTGTCCACCTATCATATCTCCGACCCACATAAAAATGAACATCAAAACAAGCATTAAAAGAAAAGCTTTTATTCTTCCCATAATATTTTCCTTTCAAAAAAACTATTTTATATTCAAAATATATTCTCTAATATAGCGTTTATTTTTACCCAAATTTGAAACAATTTCATAACCAATTGTCCCGGCATCACGTCCAATATCATCGAGCGTATAATCATCCATAATCAAATAACCAAATTCACCGACTTTCAAATTTTTTACACTTGTCACATCACAAATAATATTATCCATGGAAATACGCCCCAAAATACGCGCTTCGACCCATTTCTCTGAAACCTTGAAAAACACCTTGCCAACGTTTGAAAGTGATCTTGGTACACCATCACCATAACCGATGGAAACAATAGCAATTTTTCGATTCGTATAGGCGCGATATGTTGCACCATATCCCACAAATTCGCCTTTATTTAATTTTGAAACTTGCAACACAGGTGCTTTTAATGTGACAATATTTTCCATCTGGTTTTCACGATAAGGTGCCGTATTAATCCCGTACATAGCCGCTCCAAGACGCACCATATCAAAATAAAAATTATGTCCTAAAAACGCTCCATCTGAAGCAGACAAAGTTGCCGGTAAATCATTAAAATATTTTGCCTTCAAACGCTTGAAGTTTTCAAGCTGATGTTCATTCATAAAATGGGCTTTTTCATCGGCGCAAGCAAGATGGCTCATCACTAGGCAAAAATCTTTCAAATCCTTTGAAGATAATTTTTTCAGATCGTCCTCCCTAAATCCCAAACGATTAAGTCCTGTCTCAATATATATCACTGGCTTAACACCTTTGATCCTATTTTTTTTATAAAAACGCCACATTTCAAGAGAGCTAATAACAGGGATAAATTTATATTTTTTAAAAAGCGGCAAACTATCTTGACCGATACCTTGTAAAACATAAATTGTAGCCTCAGGACAAAACTCAATTATTGCTTCACCTTCTAAAGCATGAGCCACCCAAAAATGCCTACAACCACCATATTCATAAAGCACTTTAGCAACCTTTTTAGCTCCAATTCCATAAGCATCATCTTTTACAACAGCGGAAGGAATGGCAGGTGTTATAATTCTCTCTAAACGGCGGTAATTATCAAGAAGCCTATTTAAATTGATTTGTAAAACAGGCGTTGTTTCGACATTTACTTTTAAGCTCTCAAAAAAACTCATTTTTTTCCCTTTCTACCAGAGTTTTAACACCTAAGAAATAAAAAAGAAACCATTTTATCGGAGTTTCAACAGATTATCAACACGAAGAAAATTAACTTTTTCTTAATATTTTTTATTGACACAAGGATTTTTTTTGTGTATAGTCAGCTCAACCAATGGATAGGTTTGAAAAGTTTTTTTTAAGTCTATCTGTTATAAATCAACAAATATCCGTTAAAACAAAAGCTGTTTTGTTTAACATTTTTTGAAAGGGAAAACATGAAAAACGTTATCGTTATGTTAGCAATCGTAGCCGGTATTTCTGCCTGTGCTTCACGTCAACCAGAACCTCAAGTAGCTCCGGCACCAGCTGTTGCCCCTGCTCAAAGTGTTCAAGCTCCGCGCCGTGCTTGCGGCGTTAAAGCCCCGGCTCCTGTTCAAGCTCCATCTCAAGGCTGCAACACTTGCGGTCCTCGTAGCTACACAGTTTCAGAGCCTGTTGAGGTGCTTTATAAGAATGTGACTTACACAACAGTATATGAACCAAAGACATATTCTGAAACGTCTTTTGTTAAAAAACCTTATTCTTGCCCGAATGGCAATCTTTGTGGTCAAAAAGCACCCGAACCGATGGCCCCTGAATATAGAAAATAATTTAAGTTTAAGCAACTTAAATCAAAAAAGATCCGAACCATATGATTCGGATCTTTTTTAAGGTATAATTTCAACTTCTTTACCTTGACAAAGAGCATAAACATGCCCATTTAAGCTTCTGACATCCGCTTTATAAGGAGACATACCGAAAACATCGCGAAGCTGTTCCTGCCAAGTCGGCGAAAATTCTGTAAGCAGCGATTTCAAAAAAACATCAGCCCAAAATGCTGAATCGGCATAACATCCTACATGGACACATCCGCAAAGCATTTGTTCTTTTTCTTCTTTTGTAATGTCAGAGGCAAACACTGCTTTTTTGCCGGTACACCACATGACAACACGGCACAACACATGATTTTTCCCCAATGTTTTAGAAGTTTGAGCACAAACATCAACAATACATCGAACAGGCTCTTTTTTAAGCACCCTTTTAGCTTCTTTTTTAGGATATTTTATTTGCAAATCCCAAAAATCAGACACATAAATCCACTTGTTCAGATCACCGTAAAGTTTGTAAAATTTTGACATAATAGCATATACTTTAAATAATTTTATAATTCTTAATATAACAGGTTGATGCTAGAACTTAAAAAAATGCATGTCAAGAATTTATTTCTTAAAACAATGAACACCTTCCTCTTTGTCACGCCGTTTTCGAACAATTGGATAATGTTGTAAAATGTATTTAAATCGTGGACAATTCTCATCATGATCATTAATAATACCGCAAGCCTGCAAATGCGAATAAATCACAATCGGCCCCAAAAACTTGAACCCGCGCTTTTTCAAATCTTTGCTGATTTTAGCGGATAATCCGTTTGAAACGGGAATATAGCCTTGATTGTGCTCATCATACAAAATCGTTTTGCCTCGAGAATATCCCCACAAATAAGTATCAAATGAACCGAATTCCACTCTTATTTTTTGAAAACACCGAGCATTGTTAATAATTGCTTCCACTTTACGCCGACTTTTAATCATACCTTCTGTTGCCATAATCCGTTCAATGTTCTTATCCTTGTACTGTGCAATTTTTTGAAAATCAAACTCATCGAAGCATTTTCTAAAAATCTCACGCTTGTTAATGATAATATCCCAATTAAGGCCGCATTGCATCACTTCTAAACACAAATATTCAAATTGTCCGACATCATCATGAAGCGGCACTCCCCATTCCTCATCATGATATTTGATATTATTAAGTGATGTATTATCCCAGTTGCAATAACTCATATTTTCCCTCTTTTTTATGATTGCACGAAGATAAGCAAAACGTCAAATCAATTCTTGACTTTTGCGCTTTAAATGCGCAGATTATAAAAGAAAGGATTAAGTCATGCCACACAAGCACCATCACCACCATAATCATGAAGAAATCAGCGAAAAATCCGTTTTCTACCTCTTTGTTTCCTTTATCGTCAATATGCTTCTCTCGATTGTCGAAATCATCGGCGGTATCGTTGCAGGCTCTGTATCTTTAATCGGTGATGCCCTCCATAACACATCTGACGCTTTTTCTATTTTAATTGCCATCATCGCTTTTAAAATTGGCCATAAAAAAGCAACCCCAAAATATACATATGGTTTTAAACGCGCGGAAGTTATCGGTGGCTTTGTCAACTTGATTTTACTTTTCATCTCAGGTGTTTATTTGGTTTTTGAAGGATTTGAGCGCCTGCTTTATCCTTGCCACATTGACGGTTGGCTCATTATTTGGATTTCTGTTTTAGCACTTATTATTGATGCTTTAACGGCGAAAATATCCCATCATCATGCCCACCAGAACGCCAATATGAAAATGGTATTTGTACACAACCTCGCGGATGCTTTCGGATCAATCGGTGTTATTTTATCCGGTGCATCAATTGTTCTTTTTGATATATATTTTATTGATGGCATGATCGCATTATTGATTGCGACATATATGATTTTTCAATCAATTGTTTCGTTCAAACCGATTGTTAATATTTTAATGAATGCAGCTCCGGAACACATCGACTTAAACAAAATTGAAAAAGCAATCAAAAAGCTGAAAGGCGTTGATGATGTCCATCATATCCACGTTTGGTGCATAAGTGAACATGATATTTCCCTTGAATGCCACATTAAAGGATCTGATTTAGAGCTTGTCCATAAAATTAGTGACCTTCTGTCTCATAAATTTGAAATAAATCACTGCAACATTCAGCTTGAAAATGAAGATTGTTGCCACAAATGCGAGCTATAAAATGATTGTCAAAAAGCTGGAATTTAATTATACTTTTGCCGCCAACTGCTATTTTTACATCGATGAAATGACAAAGCATGGCTTTATCATTGACCCTTCAGTACACGCCAAAGAACTTATGAAAATCATTAAAGAAAACAATTGGCAGATTGAAAAAATTCTGCTCACACATTCTCATCTTGACCAGATCGGTGCTGTTTTAGAACTTTCAAATACCCTTAACGTCAATTTTTATGCTCTGAACACATCGTCTCAATACCTTTCAAATCCTGATTTAGACACTCACTTCACAGATTTTGACGTTATTAAAGGTATCTCTCCTTTAAAAGACGGAGAAGAAATAACTTTAAGTTCAAACCCAAGCGTTAAATTAAAAACCATTGCTACCCCTGGGCACACTCTTGATTCGGCCATTTACTACGATCAAAAAGAAAATCTCGCTTTCACTGGCGACACAATTTTTTCCTCCGGTATCGGCAGAACGGATATTGAAGGTTCGGGCGGTAATTACCAAGAGCTAATGGCAAATATTAAAAACAAAATTTTCACTTTACCTGGCAACACTGTTTTATACCCGGGACATGGTCCCCAAACGACTATCGGTCAAGAAAAAAGCCCCACATAAAGGGCTTAAATCTATATTTCATCATCATCTTCATCCATCAAAGCTTCATTTTGCAACATGAGAGCCTCTTCTTCCGGCGTAAATTCTTTTTTACGCGGCGCACGACGATGATTAACAATATCCAAAATATAATTACCGGTCACTTTATATAAATCGACCAAATGATTATTGTACATATGATCACCTTCCTCAATCAGCGCAAAATCGACATCCGCATGACGTTGCATGTTAAGCCTTCTTGCAAGTTGAGTTACCTGCTCAGGATCCACAATTTCATCTTTACCACCCTGAATAATCAAACCGGACGTTGGACAAGGTGCTAAAAACGTAAAATCCTTTTCATTTGCTGGTGGTGAAACAGCAATAAAATTATTAATATCAGGTCTGCGCATTAACAGTTGCAATCCAATCCATGCGCCAAAAGAATAACCGGCCACCCAACATTGCTTTGCATCGACATTCTCATGTTGTAAAAAGTCCAGCGCAGCTGTCGCATCAGCAAGTTCACCCGGCCCATCTTCAAATTGACCAACAGATCGACCGACCCCTCTAAAATTAAATCTCAACACCGAAAAACCTAAATCACGAAATGCACTGAATAATGTATAAACAACTTTATTATTCATCGTGCCACCATATTGCGGATGTGGGTGCAAAATGAGTGCAACAGGTGCGTTTTCACGCTCCGATCTATGATATCTACCCTCTAATCTGCCGGCAGGACCATTAAATAACACTTCAACCATATAACAAAACCTCTTTACAAGACAAATTTTCGTTTTTATATTCAGACTCTAATAGGAGGAATATAACACAAAATGAAAAAAAATTTCAAGTATTTAATTTCATCTGATTTGAATTCTGTCGTTTCACGTGATCCGGCCACATCAACAAAATTTCAAGCGATTCTGTTTTCTTCTGGTTTTCACGCTGTCATATGCTATCGACTAAATCATTTTTTATGGAAAAAGAATTGGCATATATTAGCACGTTTTCTTTCACAAATCACGCGCTTTTTAACAGGTATTGAGATTCACCCTGCGGCCAAAATCGGCTCAGGATTCTTTATTGATCACGGAATGGGAGTCGTCATCGGGGAAACTTCTGAAATTGGTAATAATGTCACAATGTACCATGGTGTGACCCTAGGCGGAACAAATTTATTTGATCAAAAAGGCAAAAAAAAGGGCAAACGCCATCCCACAATTGGCAATAACGTCATCATTGGCTCAGGAGCACAAATTTTAGGCCCTATAACCATAGGAGATAATGTAAAAATTGGATCAAATGCTGTTGTTGTTAAAGATGTTGAAAAAGACACAACAGTCATCGGCCCTGCCGCACATAAAACATACAAAACACAAACGCCAGATAAGATTTTCTGCGCCTATGGACTTGATAAAAATTTAACAGATCCAATCACCGAAGACATAGCAACAATTATTCTAAAAATCAAAGCACTAGAGAAAAAAATAGAATCTATTTCTCAAAAAAAGTAAAATGACACAATATTGTAACTGTTTTTTTACTAAAAATTATGTTATGATTATCCTATAGATTCCTTTGAAAGGAGAAATAAGATGTTTCGTTGTCTAAAAATAACAATTATAGCCTTTGTACTTTTAGCTATTGCAACGGCTTCAAATGCTCAGCTTCCTGCAAATCCGTGGGTAGCACAACCCCCTTCTCCAAATAACGGTTATTTTGGAGATAATGTTGCAGACGCTGCAGGTAGCGATATTACCGATGCGCCTATTTATGCAAACAATGCAGGTGGCGGCGAAATTTTACCAGTAGATCCTTGGGCACGCTCACGTGATCGTAGCGGAGTACGCACATGGCGTGGGAGTGGTCAACATGGAAAATTAAATTACATAGGTGAAGGCACAATTTTTAATGAGGGTGATAAAGAATACCTAGCACCGGAGGTTAATCGTCACAACATGGTTGTCATGCTCGACCATTTAAGAAAGATGGGCTACCAAATCCCCGAAAGTTACAACCAAAAAGTTCAAAATATGCCGGCTAAATATCGTCAAAAGCTCCAAGAAAGCGTGATGGATGTACATAATGCTGCAGATCCTTTTAGCAATGTTTTTGTCGGACTTTTAAACACCATAGAAAATTCAACAGGTTTGAGCTTTGACAACATTTTATTTAACACAGTGGATATTTTGGGAACAGATTAATCCTCAATAATACTAACCCTCGATAATCGTACAAAATATTTTTGTAACCATTTCGGTGCAAGTTCATAAACAGGTAACCCCATTTGCACCGGCTAATTTACAACGCGCCTTAATCCCCACCGAGTCTTTTCTTGAGCATAATCAAAATCGAAATAAAAAGCATTCACCATATAAACATGGTTTGAAAACTTTGTATTTTTTTCAATTTTAGAAATGGCTTGCTCTCGACTCCACTTAGTAATATATTTTTCATGTCCAGTCTTACCCGTTGCCATAAATGTTGGATCAACATATATTTTCTTATGACGGTAAATAAAATAGTTCCAAGCATGAGCTGCATTTCTTCTGCTCCTCGCAGTACTAAGCTGTTGGGCTTGCATAACATATCCGCTCACAACCCCTGCGGAAATGCCAGCTTTTTGACACATTAAAGCAAAAAGATTTGCAAAATCACCACAAATCCCAACTCTTGTTTTTAATAAGTCTTCTGGCTTTGTCCTCTGAACCAATTTTGTTGGTCCACCGTTATTATATTGATATTCATCATACAACATATGTGAAGCGATATAATAAGCAATAGCTCGGGCTTTATCATAATCATCTCTATAAGGCTTTGTCAGATACATCGTCAAATCATACACATTCCGCTCATATCTTTGAGGAACAGTTGTCACATAATTAAATGTCAACCTATCCATGTATGTTTCTGCAAATGCCGAAGAAATCCACAAAAACAAATTTAAGAAAAAGAAATAAAAATATTTCATAACCCTTCCTTTATAAAGACAACACTTCAATTGTATCAAAAACGAAATAAAAATCAATTTTTTATTATTGAAGTTTTAAATAAATTATAATAGCTTAAAAATAGAATAATATTTTTTAGGAGTCACTTTCATGAAAATATCTCGTTTTTTACCTCTCGGTGTTTTTGCTCTAGGGTTGATTGTCACTTCAAGCTCACAGGCCCAAACTTCAAACGTAACACCATATATTGCTAAAAACATTCCCGCTGTAGCATTAAATAATATTTTAAATGCAGAACGCATTTTTTGTTACACTGTTAAAATAGCACCAAACGGTTATAAAGGATACACTTTAGATCAAATGGCTTTAACGGGATATTGTGGTAGCATTGGCGAAGAAATAAGTGCATTCACCAACGAGTTTTTTAAAAGTCCAAATAATGTTTTACAAACAACAGCAAGTTGCCAGATAGATCCAAAAATTGTATTTCGATTCATCAGAGGTATTGATTTCACAGATGTTTTGTTTTCAGACACTTGTCCCTCTTTTACTGTGTTTTATGGAGGCACAATCAAATCCTTCAATGCAGAACCCGCACAAAAATCGCTTGAAGCTATTGCAACGATTTTCGATAAAGGACGTATAGATTTTGTTTCGCCAGCTCTTCTTAATCAAACAATGCCGATGGGAGTAGTCCTAAATGAACAAGACAAACAAACCCTCAGCAAGCAAAATTCTTCCCAACCGGTCAGAAACAGGGCACAGCCTGAACAACAAAAACCGACAACATCTCAAGGATGGAATAAGCTAAAGAACTAGAAAAAAAACCTCTCATTCGAGAGGTTTTTTTTCTCTAAAATCAAAAATTAAAATTTATAGTTGAGAGACAAACCGAACAACTGAATAGAATTTTCATAATCAGCTGTTACGTTCGGCGCGCCATTACCCGTTTTTGCCGTATCTAAATGCGCTTTGTGTGCATAAATATAAGTATATGCCATATCAAAGCTTAAACGTTCACTATATTGATAATTCAAACCGGTTGAATACCACAACCTGTCAGAATCGGGAATGCGCGGTGTTCTATGATTTAAACGAACTGCCGATTGATCATAAGCCAACCCAAAACGCCACTTCCACTGGTGATCGATTTGATAGCTTGCACCTAAGGCATAGAAATTAGTATCACGCCATTTTTCATAAGTTGTATTAACACCGCCATTATAGTCTCTGATATGTAAATCCCTGAAAGAACTCCAAAAAACACGTTGATACTCTGCCATCACCGACCATTTTTCATTAATTTGGTGAAAAGCACCCATTGAAAGCATTGCAGGTGTTGTTAAATGAGCATAAATATCATGATCTTGCGGAAGCAAAGGATGCCACATTCCTGTTGAAGCCAAGCGAACCTTTTGATTTCCTTTTAATTTATGGGCAACTTTGCTACGATATGCCAAGGCAACACGAGTCTTGTCGTTAAAGTAATACATTGAACCAAACTGCCAACCAAGATCAACAGCCTTTCCTTCCACCGAAGAATTCAATCTTCCGAGAGCGGATACTCCTCCACTTGTCAATCTAGCTTTGAGATATTGCACTTGCAGACCGGCACCAAGAGAAAAGTGATCGGTCAGCTTATACGCAAGCATCGGCGTAACCAGTACAGCCGTCAGTTTTGAGGTCACACCATGTTCTTTACCCTGCCAAGCCTCATCATACTTTGTAATCATACCAAAAGGCACATTCAATGCAAGCGCCATATAAGCTTTATTATTCAACTGATGAGAAACAGCCATATTCGGAGCAACAGCCGCATGCACAATATTATCGACATCTTCTCCGCGCTGATCTGTTGTATGATTATATACATTCTTAGCTCTAGCACGAGGGGCAATATAAGTTCCGCCAATATTAAAATTCGTTCCATCTTGACGAGTAATACCCGCAACATTAAAATAAGCATACGATAAATTTTCAGCACCTGCTGTCGCACCTGCATACGCATTACCCTGTGCCGCTGCAGATTGCTCACGAAGATGAAAACCAGCAGCTTGCACATGCATAGCGGTCAAAATTGTACTAAGTGCAGTAAACGTTAAAAGTTTTTTCATAAAATTTTCCTTTCCAAAATCGGACCATATAACATTTCACTGCACATAAAGCACTAAAAATGGTAAACATCAAGTAAATTTTTAGCAAAATTCACAAAAATGTTACATTTTGTAATATTTTGTGATATTATATTATCTACCATAAACACTTAAACATTTTTTCGCAAACAAAACATAATTGGATCTTGAAATATCGTAATATGTAATTTCATTGATATCGGCTTGAGCTGCTGTTTGAGGTAAAGATAAATTACCAAAAGGCCCAAATATAAAACCTAGTACATAGTAAGCACAACTTGTAGACGTTTTATTCCCCAAATCAATTGGTCGACGCCCATTATTTTTAAACTCCGGCACGCTTGTTGATGCGCAACCTGCAAGCATTAAGAAAAAAACACACAAATACAAAATTTTTTCCATTGATATGAATACTCCTAATCTAACAAATTATTTTAAAAGTTCTAAAACTTCTTGCGGAAAGTGACCTTTGTAGCACTTTGGTAGAACAAAATCAGCTTGTAATCTGTTTTTAAACCAAGTACGTTGACGTTTTGCATATTGCCTTGTATGTAACTTTGCATCTTGAACGGCTAAATAAATATTCTTTTTTTTCTTAAAATAAGTCATCAATTCAGGCACACCAAGAGCTTTCATGGCCGGTAAATTCAAAGAAAGTTTGCGTTTATAGAGTTTTTGAACCTCATCAATAACACCCTTGTCAACCATTTTATCAAACCGTTCATAAGCAAGACGATCTATTTCTTCAACTGATGGACAAATTTTAATCACAAAAAATTGAGCTTCAGGCAAATTTTGAATAAGCGGTTCTCTCTGCCAAAGAGACATCATTTTACCTGTGTGCAAAAAAACCTCATAAGCCCTTTTAATTCGCGATGCATCGTTTTTATTAACTTTCTGAGCTGATTTCGGATCAACCTCTTTAAGCTTTTCATAAACAAATTCAATCCCTTCATCATCCATCATCTTCTGAACTTTATTTCTGATTTCATCTGGCGTTGCCGGAATAGGAGTTGAACCTTTAATCAAATTCTCCAAATAAAACCCTGTACCACCGACGACAACAGGAACTTTCCCCTCTTTCCATGCATTCCGAATTTCTTGAACTGCCAGTTTAAGCCAATCCACAACATTACCTCTGAAAGATGGATCAAAAATTTCATATAATCTGTGCTCAACTTTCGCTTTATCTTCTGCTGTAGGTGCAGCTGAAATAATAGGCATATCCTTATAAACCTGCATTGAATCGGCATTAATAACAACACCATCAACGGCCAAAGCGATATCGATCGCAAGCCTTGACTTTCCGGAAGCTGTTGGTCCAGCGATTATGATAACTCTATTTTTCTGCATACTGCATTCTCCACCAATATCGCACACAAATCCTCATATGAAATACCGATATAATTGACTTGCTCAGGAACCAACGATAAAGGTGTCATCCCGGGATTGGTATTAATTTCCAAGAAAACAACCCCGTCTTGTTCATTATATCTAAAATCGCACCTTGAAACAGTATTACAATGGAGAAGCTTGTGCAATTTTAAGGCATTATTCATGGCTGTTTTCGCAACATCATCTGGTAGATCAGCCGGTAAAATATGTTGTGTTACACCATTTGTATATTTTGCTTGATAATTATAAAATCCTGTCTGTGGTTTCAATTCTGTTACAGCACAAGCCCTATCTTGAAAAACGGCAACAGTCAGTTCCCGACCGAAAATATACTTTTCAATTATAAGTTTTACATCTAAATTTTCATAAAAAACTTTTTTCCGATCATCTTCATTTTGAACGATGAACACACCGACACTTGACCCTTCTGCTTGCGGTTTAACAACATACGGCATTTTGATTTTTGTACCATAATGCAAAAATTCACGAAAGGTTTTTGTTTCATAAGGTGCTGTATTAATAGAATTTCTAAAACAAACTTCTTTGGTCATATGTTTATTCATTCCCAAAACAGAAGTTTTAAGACAAGAGTGTGTATAAGGAATTTGAAGTATATCTAGAAATCCTTGAATTTCACCATCTTCACCGAAGTTACCATGCAAAGCATTAAAAACAACATCTGGCTTTTCTTTTTCAAGTGCTTGATAAAAGAGGTGTCCGTCAACCAAATCATGTGCAACAACTTCATAACCTTTTTTCCTAAGAGCCTTAACAATTTCACCGCCACTGATAAGACTGACCGCTCTTTCAGAAGAAAACCCTCCCATCATAACCAAAACTTTCTTCATTTTTGTTTTTTTTCCTTTATTCTTAAAAATTTTTTGTTAGTATAGTTCATATTCTTTAAGAAAGACTAAACATGAGACACCACTTTAAATTTTTATTGTTCTTTTTAATTACCCTCAAAGCAAACGCATCAACCATTGAGCAAACGCTTAACGTTAAAATCGGGGTCTTTGATGCAGCAAAGGTTAATATATCTTATACTTTAACAAACGAGCAATATACATTTTCATCTCAGATTCAAACATCTGGAATGTTTAATACTTTTTACTCATTTAAAGCAGACTACCTAACAACAGGTCTAATAAAAGACACTTCTTTTATCACACAAACCTACACACAAAAGACGCAAACCTCTGCTCACAATCGCACCAAACAACTTAAATTTGATAAAAACGGCCTTTTAAAAAAGCGCATAAGCAGTAAGGATGGACTACGACGTACAGTCGATATTACCTCACCTGAAACAAAAATTGATTCTTTTGACATCCAAACCGTTTTAATGATGCTGATTAAAAATTTTAAAGAAAACAAATCATGTGACTTAAACCGAACAGTTTTTAATGGCAAAAAGATTTACCATATAAACCTTAAAGACAACGGTCGTACTTTATTTAAAGATAAAAAAGTACCACTTAAAGGTCAAGCGTATGAGTGTACGGCATTCATACATCAGGAAAATGTCGAACAAGGTGATTTACTTTGGCAAGTCTCAAGTGAACGCTCAATCAAATTTTATCTTATGACGGACAAAACAACCGCCCTTCCGTTTTTGGTTAAAATGGAAATTACCTCCACTCCGCTTGGAAAACTTGAAGCTTACATGATGGATTTAACAATAAAGGATTAAAAATGTCAAAATCAGAACTTTTACTGCCGGCAGGCTCATTGGTTAAACTCAAAACGGCTATCATGTATGGTGCTGACGCTGTTTATGCTGGCACACCGGATATGAGCTTACGTACCCAATCTAAATTTTCCCTTGAAGAACTTAAGGACGGTATTGATTTTGTGCATCAAAAAGGCAAAAAAATTTATTTAACCCTTAATTTATTTATTCATAATGAGGAAGCGGCAAAGTTACCTCAATTCGTTGCTACTTTGCGCGAATTAAAGCCCGATGGTGTCTTAGTTGCTGACCCAGGTGTCTTTGATTATTTAAAAGAAAACGCACCTGAACTTAACCGCTTTATTTCGACACAAGCCAATGTCTGTTCGTCAGCCGCTGTAAAATTCTGGCAAAAAATGGGAGCAAAGCTCTGTGTGCTGGGCCGAGAAGTCAGCTTTGAAGAAATGCGCCAAATAAGAAAAGACTGTCCCGATATTTTGCTTGAAACGTTTATTCACGGAGCAATGTGTATGTCTTATTCGGGCAGATGCCTTATCTCAAATTTTTTAGCTGACCGCAGTGCCAATAAAGGAAAATGTGCACACTGTTGCCGCTGGCATTACAAACTTCATTTAAAGCTCAAAGATGGCACATTAAAAGACATTGAAATAAACGAGCAAAACAAAGATATGTTTGAGTTTTTACTAAAAGAAGATTTTCGCCCCGATGAATATTATGAAATCATTGAAGATGAACACGGCGGCTACCTTTTAAATTCAAAAGATATGTGCATGATGCCGCGCCTAAATAAAATCTTGGAACTTGGTTTAGACAGCCTTAAAGTCGAAGGTCGCAATAAAACGGAATACTATGCCGGCACAGTTGCCCGTGCTTACCGTGCAGCCATTGATGCGTGGCAAAAAGACCCTCAAAATTGGTCGCCTGAAATCTACATGAAAGAACTGTACACACTTCAAAACAGAGGCTACTGTTTGGGGTTTTACGACGGTAACTTAACGCACATCAGCCAAAATTATGAATACACACGCACGATGGGCGAATATCTTTTTGCCGGCTCAATCGTTGAATGGCAAGGAAACGAAGCCGTTTTTGAGCTTCGAAACTACATCAAAAGCGGTGAAATAATTGAGTTTTTAATCCCGAATACGTTAGAAACTCTCAATCTGACGCTCTCAGAATTTGAAGACGCGGATAGCGGCGAAATCAGCGCCAAAGTCTCGGCGGGACAAGGCAAAAAAATCCGCATCAAACCTCAATTTTGGAACAAACCTATTGATGAGGTCAAAAAACTTTTACCGGAATATACGATTGCCCGCAAATTCCAACCTTTAAATGGCGAGAACAAAACAATGTATGATAAAAAGTGCAAAGAATTTGAACAATTATGCCAAATCAAATGAACAAAATTCCAAGCTTTGTCGTTATATATTATTGTTAGGAGATTTTGGTATGCAAAACATTGAAGATTTACTTTACGAAGCAAAGCCACTTTACAAAGCCCGCAAGCGTAATCGGCGCATCATGGCCGCCGCCTCAACCTTAAGTGCTTTGTGCTTTGTTGTTTTGTTCAGCTTTAACACGTTCAAAACATCTCAAGCACCGATTTATGATGTGTGGACGGATGAAATTGAGCAAACTCAAAATGGTTCCATCATTAAAGATATGGGCTTGCCAGTTGATGAAAACGGTTTATTATGGATCATCTAAATGACTGATTTTATTGCAGAAAACAAAAAATACGTCAAAGCTGTTATCCGTAAGTTTACCGGCTCAGATAATGAGGATTTGGAACAAGAGGTTTATATTAAAACATGGCAAAACATGGATAAATATAAAGATGAAGGTAAATTCAAGCAATGGATTTGCACCATTACAGCAAATCTCTGTCGTGACTACTTCAAATCCAAAACCTATAAAGCTTCAAAGTCCGAAATATCAAGCGAGCTTGCACTTCAAAACGCTTCCGTTAAATCTTTACCGGAAGAGCGAATTGATAAAAAAAGACGTCAAAAAATCGTCTTAAAAGCCGTTGATAACTTACCCAAAATCTATCGTGAAGTCATTGTTTTAGCCGAATTTGAGGATATGAAATTAGATGAAATTGCCTTAAAGTTGAAAATTCCTCAAGGAACGGTTAAATCAAGACTTCACAAAGCAAAAGAACTCTTAAAAACAACATTAACCCCACTATTTGGAGAACTTAAATGAAACACAACTTTTTATCTTTAATACTTGCCGGCACCATTATTTCTGCCGGAGCTTTAACTTCAAACACTGTTTATGCTCAAGAAAATCTGCCTCCCGAGATGCCTAAAATGGAGCATCAATTTAACAGGGAAGATTTTCAAAAGAAAATGGCTAATAAGATCGCTGATGATTTAAATCTTACGGCCGAACAAAAAGCCAAAGCCAAAGAAATTCGCGAAACCGGCAAAAAAGAAATCACGCCCCTGATGGATGAAATGAATGCTTTGCGCAAAAAGATTGACGCCAAACGCCGTGCCAACATGGAAGAATTTGAAAAAATCTTAACACCGGAGCAAAAGACAAAATTTGAAGAAATCAAGAAAAAAGCCCCGCGCCAAAATGTCAAGGATGGCTCGCACGCGGCACATCGATACGACCTGAAACATCCACACTTTGAAAAAAATATAAAATAATTTCTGATGAAAAACACACCTTTATATCGATGATATAAGGGTGTTTTTACATAAAATCAATAAACTATATAGCATCAAGGTAATCAATTTAAACGTACGTTTTAGTCAAGCTCTTTGAGTCGGATTTTTAAAATTTTTTATTCTGTAAAATCAAACACTTAGCAATTTCAATTTTCCATCAATACAGGTGATCAAAAACGTACGTTTATGTTACAATGAAATCGTAAAACAGATTATTATGCATGGTATATGTTAATTATACTTTTGAGGGCGTTGCTCTTTTTCATAATAATGCGTTTTTGAATTGAATATGTTTAATTTTAAAAAATACAACATTATGAAGAAGATTTTAGCTAAAGTTCTTCATACCTATATCATTGGGCTAATACTCAGCCTCCTTGTGATTATGGCAATCATGTCATACGATTGCGAAGTTAACGCGAAAGATAAATGGCATCTAATAAAACAAAATGCCGAAATGAACTACGCATTTGTCCTTCCGGACGATGCGGGAACGCCCTACAAAGGCGTTGTCGTTCCGGTATGTTTTTTTAGATCCTTCACCGGTTCCTCCGAGTTTAGCCGGGAAGCTGTAATTATCAGCACAGACAAAGGCTCTTTTGCCTATACAATGGCAGGAAAGCTTCTTGGAACAACTGAAGAAACTGGAGAATGTGGCGTTTGGTACCACGATGGCATTTACAATGTCATGCCGGTCGAGCGCAACAAATGGGGAATCCAGTACAGGAAGTACGGAGAAGTTATCTTCTTCATGCGTTATGATACGTTGAAGTACAATCTGGACCCAGACGTATTGAAATATCTCGAAGATTCGACTTTCTATAAGAACTACGAGGTAGAATTCAAAGGCAACGAAGTGGTTGTCAAAAAAACATACGTATTTGTATATGTATAGGTGCCCTCAATTGAACCTGCGCGCCCTCACCGGCACGCAGGTTTTTGTTTATTCTAAACCATAGAATCCATGAGCTTGGATAATGAGGTTAATACGCCGTATGAGCTCATGCGCGGTGTACAAAAAACGTACATAAGCGCGAGCTCATACAAGTAGGAACCCATTATACAAGCCCTGCAATTTCAAGCCACAAATTCTCTTTTTCCTCTCTCTGTTCTTGAGCTTTCTTAAGCTCTTGCGCCAATTCATCAAACTTTTGCGGCTCATGGGTATAAAGCTCCACATCTTCCGAGAGAACTTTTTCAATCTCTTTAATCCGTGCTTCCAAAGTCTCAATTTCTTGCGGCAACACCTCAAGTAACCGTTTATTTTTATATGATAACTTATTGATATTATTTTTGTTTTCTATTTTTACTTCATCTTTTTCTTTAACTTTTTGGGCTTTCTTTTCTGCTTTTTGAGGCATCGTTTTAAGCTTTTCCAAAAGCTCGCTGTAAGAGCCTACATGCTCATAAATTGTACCATCACCTCTCATGTAGAGAAGCGAGCCGACAACCTTATCCATAAAATCGCGATCGTGACTGATAATCAAAATCGTACCTTCATATTCGTCCAAAACATCTTCAAGAAGATCTAAGGTATCCATATCCAAATCATTCGTCGGCTCGTCCAAAACCAAAAAGTTTGATTCTTGAGCAAGTGCAAGCGCAAGCATGAGCCTGTTTTTCTCTCCGCCCGAAAGGGTAGAGACCAATGCTTCGGCCTGTTCAGGTTTAAACAAGAAGTCTTTCAAGTAGGCCACAACGTGACGCCAATGCCCCCGCACCCAAATATGGTCTCCTGTCGGGCAAAGCGTTTTCCACAAACTCTTTTTCGGGTTCAAAATCACTCTGTTTTGGTCAAAATAAGCTTCGGTTAAATTTTTCCCCATCCGGACTGTTCCTGAATCCGGCTCCAATTTCTTGGTTAAAAGCTTAATCAAGGTTGTTTTGCCCGCCCCATTCGGTCCCACAATACCAAGCCTGTTGCCGCGCATCACTCGAATTGAAAAATCTTTAACGAGCGCACGTCCATCATACGCTTTGGAAACATGCTTTGCTTCAATCACCATTTTAGATTTAAGCTCACCTGTCTCAATCTCTAAATTCATCTTTTCGATTTGCTTGATTTGCTCACGCCTCTCTTGTCTCAAGGCTTGAAGCCTTCTGAGCCTCCCCTGATTTCGCTTTCGCCTGGCTGTCACACCTTTATGAAGCCACTCCATTTCCTCATCAATCTTTTTATTCAAGTACTTTTGAGCAATAATTTCCTGATCTAAAATTTGCTCCTGCCACTCATCAAAAAACTTAAAACCTTTGTTGTTTGTATGCAAAAGCCCTCTGTCAAGCCAAAACGTTTTTTGCGAAACGTTGTTCAAAAATGCCTTATCGTGACTGATAACAATCACAGCACCAGTAAAATTCTTGATCAACACCTCAAGCTTCTCAATTGTTTCAATATCCAAATGATTAGTTGGCTCATCTAAGAGCAAAATATCAGGATCTGAAATCAGCGCTTTGGCAAGCACGGCCTTTTTAAGCTCTCCGCCGGAACATGTATGAGTGGCCTGTTTTTCCTTAATTTTTAATTCATTGATTAAAATATCCGCTTTATATTCCAAACTTTCATCATATTTTTCAAGCCCCGAAAGCACAACATCGCGCAAAGTTTTGTATTCCAAGCAATCTGCTTCTTGCGGCATGTAAGATATTTTCACTCCCGGTTGAACAAAAAGCTCTGCCTCATCTGCTTCCAAAACACCCGAAAGCACCTTCAAAAGAGTCGATTTTCCCGAACCGTTACGCCCGACCAAACAAATTTTATCTCCTTTAACAATATTCAGCTCCAAACCCATAAAAAGAGGCTTCACGCCAAAAGTCAATTTGGCATTTTTAAGCGTTAAAATTGGTGGTTCTGCAAACATTTGTTTTTCTCATTGTTTTTTTGTTCAAGATATATATTTTTTTAAAAACAGCAACAATATTTGCTATTTTTTAACCAAACATATGACAATATGGTAAAAAATAATGGGATTATACACATGAAAAAACGCCTCCTTTTAACAACCTTTTTAACATTTATATCTGCTCAAACCTTTGCACAAAGTGCCGACTTAACAGCTACTTTTTCCGGTGATAAAGAACCTTCTAAACAAGCTTATGAGCAAAACAAATCTGACACGAAAATAGCAGATGACAGAGGTATTTTTTCGTTCTTAAATTTTTCATTTATAAAAAAACCATTCACTTTTTTTTCAAATGACACTTCCCAAAATGCAAAAGAAAACCAAATCACCGAAGATAAGGAAAAGCCCAAACCCGAAACACCCCTTGAACGCGCTATCCGTCTAGCTGAATCCGGAGATGCCGATAATGCTCTAACACTCGGTTATATGTACCTTTACGGACAAAACGGTGTTGAAGCCGATTATAAAAAAGCCTTTCATTTCTATCAAATTGCCGCGGAACGAAATAACGTTATTGCATTAAACAATCTCGGAAGTCTATACTTTAACGGAATTGGAACGGACGTCAACTATGAGAAAGCTGCTAAACTTTTTTTGAAATCAGCGCAGCTCGGCAGCGATGACGCCGCCGTTAATTTGGCATTTATTTATTTAGGTTCTGGTAATACTGAATTTTGCGAATCTGCCATAAAGCTTTTTGAACAAGCGGCAAAAACCGACAACAATACAGCAAAGTTTATGCTCGGTTATGCCTATTATAAGGGCTTTGTAGTAGATCGAAACCCTTACCAAGCAATTGATTATATTCGCCAAGCTGCTAACGCTGGCTTTGATGAGGCACACTATGTATTAGCCAATATATATACTCACGGTGATGGTATCACAAAAAATTACGGAAATGCAGTAAAACACTACCGAGCAGCCATAGCCCAAGGAAATGTTGAATCAATGCTAGAATTAGCACAAATATTGGCAGAAGGCAAAATGTTTCCGCAAAGTCTTATTCAAGCGCACATTCTATATAACATTGCCTCTGTTTACGGTGCACTAAATGCTTCAGAAAATCGGGATAACCTGGAAAGCGCATTAAAAATAGATGAACTGTTAGATGCACAAAATGCTGCGGAAAATTTTCAAGAAAACCCGTCAGAATTAACGCAATACATTCGTCAAACATTCGGTACAAACATTCGCCAGTACATCGATAACAACATCGCAAGAAAAGGAAAAACAAATTGAAAAAAGAAATCATCAAAAAGAAAAAAACAAAACAAACATCTTTCCACCGCACAAAAAAAATCTTAAAAAAGATTATCTCTTGGGCTGGGTTGTTTTTCTTTGGTTTAGCGGCTTACATGATTTATCATCAATTGTCAAAGTACAATCTTGAAGATCTAAAAAAGGCACTTTTAAGTATCCCAGCTAAGAATCTGACCTATGCTTGCCTAGCTTCCTTTGGCGGATATGTAGCCCTTTCTTCGTACGATTTTTTAGCTTTAAAATACATCAAGAAAAAAATCTCGGTATGGCGGTGGATTTTTGCTGGCTTTATTGGCTTTTCAGTTAGCAATAATGCTGGACATGCAATCGTTTCAGGCGGTGCTATTCGATACCGTTTATACACGCGTTGGCGCGTCAAAGCTCAAGAAATTGTCAAAATGATTACATTCTCAGGCTTCACTTATTTGGTAGCATGCTTTTTTCTAATTATTGTCGGCTTCTTCATCACACCTGATCATGCTTTTGGCGAAGGTGCTGCTTCTAAACTAACCACTACCGTTGTAGCATTCGGGTCTTTTATTGGCCTATGGTTGTACTTAACAGCAGCTCTTTACTATAAAAAACCGATAACGATTAAAGGCATTAAACTCAAAATGCCCAGCATTAAAATGGCACTTGCACAAATCATAATCGGAAGTGCCGACATTTTAATGGCTTCCTTAGTTCTTTACTTTACACTTATCCATTTTGTTGACATCTCATTTAACACCTTCATTGGAGCCTTCATCATTGCGCAAATTTTGGGCGTATATAGTCAAGTACCGGGCGGTTTAGGTGTTTTTGAGCTTGTATTTGCCAATATTATCCCAGGTGCCGAAAATCAAGCCATGCTTTATGGTGCCTTGATTGCTTACCGCATCATTTATTATCTTTTACCGCTTATCATTTCAGGTATTGCTTTACTCTCCTATGAGGGATATTTAGGCTATCATCAAAAAGAAATAAAAAAACAGCGCAAGCTTAACTTATTAAAACAAAAGCTTGCCGAGAAAGCACATGTTGTCTCAGATAAAGCAAAAATTGTCAAAGAAAAAGCCAAAATTGTTACTGATAAAGCAAAAGAAATCAAAGACAAGGTCTACCCGAAAAAAGAACAGGAATAAAAAATAGTTTTGAAAGCATTTATTCCAAAATTTGGAAACAATAAGCTCTAAATGTGATTTGTTTAGATACCTGTTTTTTATATAAAATTCACCCATTAAAGCTAACTGTACTCCTCTTTTCGAGGTATGCGGCAAAAAACCGCTTGACTCTCTTTTTTCTTCTGATATATTGCCCCCACTTGCAAAAGATTCGATTTGTGATTCTTTTGCGGGTATTTGTGTTAATTTAATAAACTTAAAGGAAATTTGTGATGCCTACAATTAATCAGTTAATTCGTAACTCACGAACACCGAAAGTGAAGAGAAACAAAGTTCCGGCTTTGAAGGCTTGTCCGCAAAAGCGCGGTGTTTGCACAAGGGTTTAT